>Ga0209683_10001073_pt1 | contig 10550 bp, 6 predicted proteins | sample DOMMetBare2Fresh_FD_187474 | JGI IMG/M metagenome (GOLD analysis project Ga0209683, IMG submission 187474) | Wetland sediment microbial communities from St. Louis River estuary, USA, under dissolved organic matter induced mercury methylation -... | ecosystem: Environmental > Aquatic > Freshwater... | reverse complement strand
TTTCATCGGTGACATGAATTCTGGACTTTTTCGAGTGAAAGGGTTTTCCGAGGTTGAGAAATCCATCCCAAATGGGTAGGACATGGTTCGGCAACAGGGGACGCTTACTATGAATACATATCGAGTTGTTTGCAGCGCCGTACGGCCGCTCAGGAGCTGGATCGGCATCTTGCTGCTCTCGCTCGTTCTTCTTCCGGTGACAGGCTTGGGGCAGGTGTTAGGTTCGATTTCCGGCGCGGTTCGGGATCCCACCGGCTCCGTGATGCCCGGCGCCTCGGTCACCGTGACCAATTCGGAAACCGGCCTTGCTCGCACGCTGATCACCGACCAACGCGGAAGCTATCGAGCTCTCTCGCTTCCCGCAGGCCGTTACGACGTCAAGGTGCAGGCAGCCGGGTTCCGCAACTTGATCCGGTTTGGCATCGATCTCGTCGTCGCCCAAGACGCCGTCCTCGATCTTGACATGCAGCTCGGCGTTCTCACGGAGGACGTCGAAATCACGGGCAACGCCCCACTGGTCAGCGTGGCCACCACGTCCATTTCCGGTCTGGTGGATGGGCGTAACGTCAAGGATCTTCCGCTGAACGGCCGGAGTTTTGACAACCTGATCACGCTCAATCCCGGCACGGCGAACTTCACCGCAAACCATCCTTCCACCGCGACGGCGAACGCCCAGGGCAACAACTTCTCCGTGTCCGGCAACCGGCAAGACTACAATCTGTTCCTTCTGAATGGCATCGAATACACCGGCATTTCCATTGCGGACGTGACGCCCGGCGCTTTGAGCGGCCAGTTGTTGGGCGTGGATGCGGTGCGCGAATTCAACGTCCTGCTGGCCGCCTATAGCGCCGAATACGGCAAACGGCCGGGCGGTCAGATCAGTATGGTGACCATGTCCGGCAGCAACCAGATCCATGGCTCGCTGTTTGGATTCCATCGCAACAGCTACTTCGATGGGCGGAACTTCTTCGACCAAGTCTCCTCGGCGCCCCCGTTCAAGCGCAACCAGTTTGGCGCGGCCGCAGGTGGGCCGATCCGGAAGGACAAGACATTCGTCTTCGGCAGCTATGAGGGGTTCCGGCAGCGTCTCGCGGTCAGCGAGGTTGCTGTCGTGCCGGATGACAACGCGCGAAGAGGCTATCTGCCCGCGGCGGATGGGACGCTCCAATATATCGGGATAGCTCCCGGCATTGAGCCGTACTTCTCTCTCTGGCCCGCTGCCAACGGTCCGGAGTTGGGCGGCGGCGCGGCCTATCATTACGCCAACCCGTCGTCGAAACTCCGTGAAGACTTCGGCAGCACCCGGGTGGATCAACTGTTTTCCGCCGCCGATATGCTGACCGGCGTGTATACGGTCGACGACAGCTTCAACGATAGTCCCGGGACCACCAGCCTGCAGGCGACTGTTGCCAACATGCGTTCCCAGGTTGCGAGCTTGCAGGAGACGCACACGTTCCGTTCCTCGGTGATCAACAACCTTCGCGGCGGATTCAGCCGCTCAAGGTGGCTCATGAACGCGGCCGCTCCAACCGGAGATCCCAGCCTGTCTTTCGTCCAATCTCAGCCAATTGGCAACATCAACATCGGAAACACGGGCAGCGCCGCGGCCGGCTCATTCGCGGGAGCCGGCGCCAACGGCGCGCTGCAGTACACGGACACAGTTCGCAACCTGTTCACCATCACCGACTCCGTCTCCATCGTCAAGGGCATCCACCGCATCGAGCTCGGCGCCTGGTTCCAAAAGGTGCAGTCCAACGCCGACACCGCCACTCTGCGATACGGCTCCGCGAATTTCTCCGACCTCCAGCACTTCATGCAGGGCCAAGCAACCCAAGTGACCGCCACCCTCAGTCCCATCAAAATCGGTTGGCGCCAGACGGCCGGCGCCTGGTATGCCCAAGATTCCGTGCAACTGCGCCGCAATCTGACGCTTACCGTGGGCGTCCGGCACGAGTTCAACAACGGCTGGAATTCGCCGCGAGGCATGGCGGCCAATTTCGTCCCGGACGCCAATGGAGTGTTGCAGACCCAGCCCGTGGTGGGGACCTCGGTCTATTCCGTCAACAACGCCAAATTCCTCATTGGGCCGCGCGCCGGTCTCGCCTGGTCCCCCATCTCCAACACCACCATCCACGTCGGCTACGGCCTGTATTTTGAGCAGTTGGACTACATGGCGTCTTGCTGCGATTCGACTCCCATCGGCGAATTCAACAACCGTGTGACCGTATCGCCCGCGACGTTCCCGCTGCACTTTGCGCCGGGGCAGAGCCTTCCGGGCGCCAGGATCACGCCCAACGGTGTTCAGCCCGATCTGAAATCGCCAGCCGTCTTCCACTACACCTTCCGAGTGGATCGGGGTCTCTCGGCCAACACCCTTCTCTCCGTCGGCTATGTCAGAGAGCGCGGCTACCACCTGCTGTCCACCACCGATGCCAACACCGCCATTCCCACCATGGTCAACGGAGCGCCGTATTTCCCGGCGAGGGCGCCCCGGAGGAACCCTGACCTGGCGAACTCCCGCTATGTGGTATCGAGCGGCTACAGCAACTACAACGCGCTTCAGTTCGATCTTACCCAACGATTCAGCCGCGGCCTCCAATACAGGGTCAATTACACGTTCTCGAAGAGTCTCGACAACCACTCCTCTTCCTTCATTGGGAACGAGGGCATGGGCGGAACGGTCACCTATATGCATCCTGACAATCCCCGCCTCGACTACGGTCCGTCGAACTTCGATCTCAAACACCGCCTGGCTGGCAACTTCACTTACGAGTTGCCGGTGGGCAAGGGCCGGAAGTTTGTCAGCGGAGGTTCGACCCTCGCCAATGCGGTTTTCGGTGGATGGCAGATCAACACCATTCTCAGCGCTCAGACCGGTTTTCCGTTCACGGCGCTGGTCGGATTCAATCAGTCCCGCAGCGGCGACACGCGGAATCCGGACCGCGTCTCGGTGAATCCGGCCTTCTCCGGGGACCGCATCACAGGCACGGTGAACCAATGGTTCAATCCGGCCGCCTTCCTGCTCCCGCCGGCCGGCACGTTGGGCGATACAGGCCGGAACATCCTCACCGCGCCCGGCTTGCTGAGCGTCGACTGTTCCATGTTCAAGACGTTCCCCATCCGCGAACGGCTCAACCTCGAGCTCCGGACGGAGTTCTTCAACGTCTTGAATCACACGAACCTGGGGATGCCGCTCACTACGGCGTTTGTTTCTTCGGGCGGCTATTCACCCAGCGCCGGCACGATCACGGGCACATCAACCACGTCCCGGCAACTGCAGTTGGCGCTGAAGCTCAATTGGTAGGACCGGCCGGAACGGATGGGATGCGTATGCACCCGCCGCGCCGCCGCGTGCGCCGGCCTCAATCACCCCTGGGCCGGGCGCACGCGGCTTGCGGCGGCCGGGCCGTAGTTCTTGTACCAACGTATGGGGAACCGCAAATGAAGGAGAACTGGGTTGAAGAGCATCCGGCGAGAAGATTCTCTCGCAGGGATTTCGACCCTGGCGTGAGTATTCCACAAGACGAGACTGCCCCCGCCACAACCACCCTGAATCGCCAACGAGGTCCTCACTCCGCAATGAGAGCAACGGCGCCGCCGATCGCACTTTCGGGAAATCCACTGGAGGATCTATGACGTCTTCACCTATCCGACCGATTTGTCTGGTTCTGTTAGCCGCCTCTATCGCCGCAGCCGTGGAACCCGGCCAGCCATCCAAAACCGCGCTCCTGGCCGCAGTCCGGCGAGCCACCGGCTGCAAAGACCCGGATCCCAAATTTCGCAATCCGGACTATTTTGCCGAGAAGTTCATTGGTCCGCGGGAGCGGGAGGCCTTCAAAGCAGCCTTGTTGCTGCTCCCCGACACTCCGAAAGACGCTCTGGATCTCGAGTGGGACGCCATGGTGCGGCGCACCAGCGCCGGCGGAACGTTGTATTTCCACACAGCGCGCACGAAGTACCTCGATGAAGCCTTCCTGGAGGCGCTGCGCGACGGATCTCGCCAGGTTGTGGTTCTGGGGGCGGGGTTTGACAGCCGTGGATATCGATTTCAGAAAGAGTTGGGCGCCACCCGCTTCTTTGAGGTCGACTATGGTCCCACGCAGGAGTACAAGAAGCGACGGCTGAAAGAAATCCTCGGAAGCGTTCCTGACCAGGTCCGCTTCATCTCTATGGACCTCACCAAGGACGACTTGCTCACCCAACTCAGCAAGGGCGGATACTCCGAGAAGGAGAAGTCCTTCTTTCTCTGGGAGGGTGTCGTTGCATATCTCCCTGAATCGGCCGTGAAGGACACACTACATTTCGTCCGCGATCACTCCGCAACGGGAAGCCGCCTGGCGTTCAACTATTCGCTCGATCGGGATCCCACCCTCAACAATCCTCGCTCATCTTTCGCGATATGGGGCGAGCCGCGGATCTTCGGGATACCGGGAGACGGCGCAGTTACATACCTCGGCAAAGAAGGGCTTGAAACCATGTCCGATATCAGTCTGAAGGATCTACTGATGAAGTACGAACTTCCTGCCGCTGATCAGATCCAAGCAAGATTTTGCGTGGCGCGCGTCGTCGCCAAGCCCTGAAGAGAACCGGGCAAACACGCCGGCTGCGTTGTGGTCAGGTAGACCGCGAACGGGCCGGAATCGGGCGGAGGAGCCGCCCATCGATGGTCCCGGGACCACCAGCCCGCAGCGCGGTTGCACGCTACCGGTGGCGAGCCGACCCGTTACCTCGCGGCGGCCTGGGGCGGCGCCGGCCGGTGGTTCATGCGTTCCCAGGGCGGCAGCCGCACCCATCGCCTCTGCGTAGTCAGTACCCGGCGAGGGGGAAACCAGATCGAGTACGGAGACAAGGATCCAGTCGCCGGCCAGATGTTCGACGGGGAATTGAAAAAGGCCGGCGTCGCGAACAAGATGAACGCCTGAGCGGCGCACCGCACCACCTGCCGCGAGAGATCTCCGTGAAGCGTGTACCGTGCGAGAAGAGTGTCCGCAATCCGCAACCCGGCTTGATGGAACAGGCGGCGCGGGAGCGGGCGATCCGAAGGCGACAGCGGGAAGCGGAGCAGATGCAATCCCACCGAGATGCGCGCTACAACGTACGCTTGGACGGCGGAATCGACGCGCCGGCCTGCGACAAGAGGGCGAGGGAAATTCGGGAGCGGTACAAGCGCGCGCCTGAGCGACCTCCCGGCCTGGTTGCCCGATCAATGGAAGCGGAATCAGCCCGCACGCTCGAACAGCGTCCCGAAGCAGGCCCCACCGAGGCCGGAGAACCTGCGCTTCACGTAGCGCTCACGGATGAAGTCCTCTCTATGATGGGGGGCGCCGCCCGGACGGCCTGCTCCACCATCTGCAACCGAAATCTGGTCCAAACAACCGGCTTCACCTTAGGCCACATTCCGCAATGAGAACAACGGTGATGCCAATCCCATCTTGGAAATCAATGGAGGATCTGTGACGCTTTCGCCTACTCGACCGATTTGCCTGGTCTTACTGGCGGCTTCCATGGCTGCCGCCGTGGAACCCGGCCTGCCGTCCAAAACCGCGCTTGCGGTTGAAGTCCGGCGAGCCACCGATTGCAGAGATCCCAATCCTAAATTGCGCAGCCCCGACTATTTTGCTGAAAAGTTCATTGGTCCGCATGAGCGAGAGGCCTTCAAATCAGCCCTCTTATTGCTGCCCGATATCCCGAAAGATGTCCTGGATCTTGACTGGGACACGATGGTGCGGCGCGTCGGCGCTGGCGGAGCGATGAATGTCCACACAGCCCGCACGAGGTATTTCGATGAGGCTCTGCAGGAGGCTCTGCGCGACGGAGCTCGTCAGGTCGTGGTTCTGGGGGCAGGCTTCGACAGCCGGGCCTATCGTTTCCGGAAGGAATTGGGATCCGCCCGGTTCTTTGAGGTCGACTACGGTCCCACGCAGGAGTATAAGAGGCGGCGGCTGAAGGAAATTCTCGGAAGCGTTCCGGATCACGTCCGCTTCATCGCCATGGACTTCACCAAGGACGACTTGCTTACCGAACTCAGAAAGGGCGGATATTCCGAAAATGAGAAGTCCTTCTTCATATGGGAGGGTGTGTTTGCATATCTCCCGGAGCCGGCCGTGAAGAGCACATTGCATTTCGTCCGCGATCACTCGCCCACGGGAAGCCGCCTGGCGTTCAACTATCCGCTCGATCGGGACCCCGTCCTCAACAATCCTCACTCTCTCTTCGCGATATGGGGAGAGCCGCGGATCTTCGGGCTGCCGGCAGACGGCACAGTAGAATTCCTCCGCAAAGAGGGTCTCGATACCATATCCGATGTCAGTTTGAAGGACCTGGTGAAGAAGTACGAACTTCCGATCGCGGGTCAAACCAACGAGGGAAGATACTGCCTGGCTCGCGTACCAGCCAAGCCCTAACCCGACTTCCGCAGTTTGAATCGCAAGTAGTCGTGTTTGCAGCGCCGGTAGGGGCGAGTCTTCACTACACTGCCGCGAATTCGAGTGCGGCCGGCAGGTGCAGCCCAAGCCGCTGGAGGAGGATCGCTTGGTGTTCGGTGGGTCGGCTGACACATCGCTTGCGGATCGTCACGCCGGTGCGAGTCGGCAGCGCGACCTCCACCAGCGCCACCTTCGAGAGTTCTTCGAAAACCTTGCGCGGCTCATCCCCGAGTCCCGCCGTGCGGCACGTCTGGGCCAGCGCTGATGGCCCATTACGCCGTTCGAGGTCTGATGCACGAAGCCGCGCTACGCGCAGGCGAAGATCCCGACCGACTCGCATTTCTACACTCCGTGCGCGTGGTCCAACGACGCATGGCCCGCTTTGTCGCTATTCCCCCCTCGGCAGAAGAACGTTTTTCATGAAGCGGTGCTGGACGAGATCCTTCAGGAGCGCGTCAGTTCGAGCCGCAAGCGAGTCGACTTCCCGGCCGACCGCGAGTGCATCGAGCGCATCGCGGCGACAGTCGGCAAGCTCGACGGCGCAGAAGTCACAATTGGCTGGATCCGGAACACCCTCGCCCTCTCGGCGCTCGCGCTCAGCGAGAACCTTCTCGGCAAGCTGCACCGGAATCCACAGCTCGAAGTTCTAGGCGAGCCCCGCGAGTTGGAGTTCGACCCTCAGGGCAACTTGGTCAACGTGCTCGAGACGGCAGGCGTGGCGGCTCATTAGCGGGGTCCCTCGTCAGGCAAACGCGGTTAGTAAACATGGGTAGGTTATTATTTATAGTTAACCAGACCATAATATCCTGAGAAAGCGGCCGCCCACGACGTTGTGGTCTCCCTGCGTTACGATGAGCTAAGCCGCTGCGACTAAGCGCCTTAGGGAACACACCCCAGTCACTCGTCTCCCGCCTAACTTTGGTATATACGGCTGTGCTCCCGAACTTCAGTCTTGACTACCACATAGAGATGATACAAGTTCATAGAGCCGACAAAGGCAGATCTATGCCCTCAATTTCTTCAGTCTCGACGAGGAGATCTCGTCTCGTTCGCCAGCTGTCACGCTGGGCGTGTGTCACACTGTGCTTCAGTTTGTTGGTCGCCTCCGCGGCGCCTGCCGCCTACTTCGGTTCGGTGGTAGCCATCGGGGGCCACGCCTCGGACCTAGCCCTCGACGAGGCCAGAGGCGTAGTGTACGTGGCCAACTACACGGCCAACCGCATCGACGTTGTCTCCACGAAGACGGGGAAACTGTGCTCGAGCGGCATAACAGCCGATTGCGCCAAGACGTCGATCAATGTCGCTCCCCAGCCGGCGTCACTGGCGTTATCGCCTGACGGCAGGTACCTGGTGGTCACGCATGTATCGAGGTTCGACCCGTTGGTCGGAGCCTCGAACAACAACCTGACCATTATCGACTTGAACAACGGGAACGCCAAACAGACATTCGCGTTCGGCACTCCGCCGCTGGCTGTGGCTTTCGGCTACGACGGGCTGGCTTTGATCGCCACCAACACCGATTTCCAGTTGTTGGACCCGGCGACCGGGTACACGATCGCGCTGGACACGATCGAAAACGCCACCTCGGAGACGCTGCCTGTGGAGATCGGCCTCACTCCGCGGGACATCATCGGCGCATCGATCGCGACTTCCGGAGACGGGACGAAGATCTTCGGGTCGTTGCAGACGAATGACTCCAAGAACCAGGAAGTGAATTTCGAGTACGACGTCGCCTCCCACCACATCGACGCGCAGTACTGGATTGTTCCTGGCGGGGAGATTGGTCCGCGCGTGGTGGCGGCGGATCAGACCGGCACGGCGTTCATGACGGGCTTCAGCCTGCATGCGGCGGACGGTCACATCGTTGGACTGCTCCCGAACGCGAGTGGCGCCTACGCTGTGGGCGGCTATGCAATCGACAGTGCCCGAGGAGTGGTCTACGCCCAATATGGGCAGGCGGTAGATCCTGCGCCGGCTTGGTTCTCCACGCAGAAAATCACTGGCCCGTTCCTGATGGTCGCCGACTGGGATAACTTCACGGTGCGCGAACAGTTGAGGCTCGCCGAGAATCTGGCGGGCCGCTCCCAGCTGGATTCGGCCGGGAACGTCATGTATGCGGTGTCGGCCAGCGGGCTTTCGATCCTGCCTGTCGGACTCCTGTCGAGCAGCAAGCGTGTAGCCCCCTCGCAGGAAGCCTTGGTATTCCGCGGTAGCTGGTGCGACCGCACGGCCCAAACCCAGGAGATCACGATCACCGATCCGGGCGGCGGCAGCACCGATTTCACGCTGACTACAAACCTGCGCGGCGTCACCCTGACGCCGGCCTCCGGCACGACTCCGGCCCGGATCAGGGTCACAGTCGATCCGACCGCCTTCCAGAACAATAAGGGCACGGCGGACGGGGAGATTACGATCCAGGCGGCCACGGCGGTGAACTTCCCCACGCCGGTTCGGGTGCTGGTCAACAACCGCGAGCCCGACCAGCGCGGATCGTTCTTCAGCGTGCCGGGCAAGCTGTCCGACATCATGGCCGATCCGGTCCGCAAGAAGCTCTACGTGCTGCGCCAGGACAAGAACCAGGTTCTGGTTTTCGACAGCACCAATTTCAGGCAGCTTGCGACGCTGCGCACAGGCAATTCTCCCTGGTCGATGACAATGACCTTCGACCGCCAGCACCTTATCGTCGCCAGCGATAACACCGGCGAGGCGAGGATGTTCAATCTGGACACTTTGCAGCCCGAGAACAGTATCCGGTTCCCGCTCGGGCACTATCCGCGCTGGATCGCCGCGTCGGGGAACGCGATTCTGGCCTCGGTCCGGACGCCGGAAAAGCACTATATTGACCGCGTCCAGCTCTGGGGCGTCGCCACGAAGCTGCCCAGCCTCGGCGTGTTCAAGAACGAAGTCGATATTAACACCGCGGTAGTCGCGTCGCCGAGCGGAGGCACGATCTTCATGGCGCAGGCGAGCGGCCAAACGATGCTCTACGACGCCGCTGCGGATACGATTGTTGCGGCTCGCAACGACTTCAAGTCGCTCTCGGGCGGCGTCGCCGCGCTTTCCGACGAGATCTTCGTCGTTGGCGACCACGTGCTCAACGCGTCGCTGGTAGAAATCCAGACGCTCGACGCCACCAGCGGTATCTCTTCCGGCTTCGCCGTGGCGGACGGCAAGGGCCTGCGCACGACCGCGCCGGACTCGGCCAGCCCCGGAATTGTCCAGCGCCTGAACCTGGCGCAGCTCTCGGCGGCTCGGTCCACCCGCATGACGGAAGCGCCGCTGCTTCCCGATGCGGCGGCGACCGGCAGTGTCGGGTCTCTCTTCAAGCGCACACTGGCGCCGCTGCCCGACGCCAGTGCGATCGTGTCGCTGACGACTTCCGGATTCACCGTCCTGCCGTGGCAGTACGATGCGGCGGTCGCCGATCCGGTGATCAACAGCGTCGTCAACGCGGCCGACGGGACCAACGGCGTCGCCCCCGGCGGATTGATCTCCGTCATGGGACGCGATCTCAGCCTGACCAACGCGGCCAGCAGCCAGGTTCCGCTGCCAACCGCTCTTGCCGACAGCTGCCTGACCGTGAATGGCGTCCTGGTTCCGATGGTTCTCACATCCCCCAGCCGGATCAACGGCCAGTTGCCGTTCACCGTCAGCGGGCGCGGCTCCATGATTCTGCGCACCCCGGCTGGCGTCAGCAATACCTTCAACTTCAACATCCTGCCGACTGCACCCGGCGTCTTCCGCACCGACATCGCGGGTTGGGATCAACCGGTGGCGACTGTTGTGCGGACCAAGAACAACATGGTCTCTACGCTCTCCAACCCGATTCATGCCGACGACGAGTGGGTGACCATCTACCTGACGGGCTTGGGCAAGACTACGCCGGAGCTCGAGACGGGATACGCTGGCACCTCCGAACCGCTGGCTGAGGCCCAGGTTACGCCTGTCGTCACCATGTGCGACACGGAACTGCCCGTGGCCTTCGCTGGTATGGTCCCCGGACAAGTGGGCGTCTACCAGATCAATGCGAAGGTGCCGTTCCAGGGCATCTGCACCGGCATGGCGGTTCCGCTCACTATCTCTCAAGGCGGATACACCACCACGGTGAACGTGCGGGTGGTCGAC
>Ga0209683_10001070_pt1 | contig 10561 bp, 9 predicted proteins | sample DOMMetBare2Fresh_FD_187474 | JGI IMG/M metagenome (GOLD analysis project Ga0209683, IMG submission 187474) | Wetland sediment microbial communities from St. Louis River estuary, USA, under dissolved organic matter induced mercury methylation -... | ecosystem: Environmental > Aquatic > Freshwater... | reverse complement strand
ACTCAAGCTTCCCTGCTCCACCGCAATTCCGCTCGGCTACATCGTTAACGAGTTGATCACGAACGCGGCCAAATACGGCCAAGGGCCGATCTCGGTCAGGTTGGAACCGAATGGCGAAAATGGCTTCGCGCTGTCGGTCTCTAATGATGGCCCATGTTTACCGGAAGGATTTGATCCAGCTGCCTCCCGTGGACTGGGCATGAAAAATATTCGGTCTCTTGTCATGCAGATCGGTGGTGAATTGCGATTTGGTCGAAGCGATAACAACCAAGGCGCGCGGTTTACGGTGCTGTGCTCCTGAGGTGCGGATAGCGCTTGATGATACGTCCGCCGCGACGCAAGAGTTAGAAAAAGGAAGAGGCGAGAGCGCCTTTCGCACGTTGGACGGCGTCCAACGTTAGCTCGACGCGACTTGGTGCCGCTCAAGTAGGGCGATCATGTCGGGCGCGCAAATAGGGTATGTCTTGGGAATGGGATGCGCGATGCGGGCGCCCCGAGGCGACCGTGAGATGTGGCGTATGCGAACACCGCGTATGCGAGCCGATGACGTTTCTTCTCCATATCGGTAGCTCCAGAGTTACGGAGATAATCGCAAGCTCGAACAAGAGCTTCGAGGATGCCATCGAGAAGGGGATTGCGCGCGCGGTCAAGACGCTCAAGAACGTCGAGGGCGCGTGGGTCAAGGAGCAGAAGGTGATCGTCAAGAACGGAAAGATTGTTGAGTATCGCGTCGATCTCAAGGTGACTTTCATCCTGATCGATCAATGACGGTACGGAACTGCCGACCTTCCGACGGATACCTCAAGGTTCGGCACGGGATCGAATCTGGTCGGACTGCTCGACTGGATGTCGCTTGGTCTTGCGACTAGCCTTGGCCGGCAACAGATCTAACTCTCAGGCTAACCTGTAACTTGGCGCTTCGCAAACTCGACACGATGGACGGCCCAACGGTAGGTGGTCAATTTTTGGACGCCGATCCCCCAGCTTAGGGGGCAAATGTCAGACCGGCGAATGTCAGACCATCCTTACGGTGTTTTTCGGCGTGCGCTGCCCGCTTTGAAACGAGGCGGGTGGTGGGGGGAATGCTGACGACAGTGGGACGATCATCCTCACCAACCTCGACGGCAAACCCTGGCGGGCCCTCGGCGCCTACTTCGGAAAGGTGCGCAAGGGGATCGGCATCGTTGGCGTCGCGTTTAACGATCTGCGCGGCTCGGCGGTGACACGGCTGGCGCTGGTCGAAGCGTGGGTCTGTGACGGACGTGCATTCAGGCGTCGTACCGGACGCAGCTTGGCTCCGACGCGCTTTTCCTTCGGGGACATGCTAGTGTCTCTCTTGGCTATAAGTGCCGGGGCTCTCGTTAGTCCCCGCGAGGCGAGTATGGTGCGAACCCGGCGCTGCGAGTGATATCGAAAAGGCCGCATGGACCAGCGTCTAAAGCGAGAGTGCGAGACCGAGCTGGATTGCCTTCGCTCAGCCTATCTCGATCTGATTGGAGAAAGCCTCGTCGGTCGCTTGAACCGTGATCCCCCGATGGGAAAGGCCGGACGATCCTACGACGACACGCATCGCGAGAATGGATGGGACTGGCCGTCCGGCGCACCTTCCATGATCGGTGCCAAGCGGATGAGGAACCTACGCAACGAATGCGAGCGCGTGATCAAGGAAGGCGTTCCAGGCGACTTCATGGAGACGGGGGTCTGGCGCGGCGGCGCCTGCATCATGATGCGCGCAGTTCTCAAGGCTCACGGGATTGCCGGCCGCCGCGTCATCGCGGCCGATTCCTTCAAGGGTCTGCCGCCGCCATCTGAAGGCGTGTTGGCTGACGTTGGCTCGAACCTGCACGACTTCTCGGAATTCTCGGTCTCACTGGATGAGGTCAAGTCGGCATTCTACCGTTACGGGCTGCTCGATTCGCAAGTGGTCTTTCTCGAAGGGCTTTTCAAAGACACGCTGCCGACAGCGCCGGTTCAGCAGCTCGCAGTTCTGCGGCTCGACGGCGACATGTACGAGAGCACGATGGACGGCCTCGTGAACCTCTATGAAAAGCTCTCACCGGGCGGTTCGCTGATCGTGGATGACTACTTCCTCTTCGAGGCTCACCGGCAAGCCGTCGACGAGTACCGCACAAGCTTTGAGATCGCTGATCCGATCGTGCGGATCGACGAGTACGGCGGCTTCTGGATCAAGGGCTTCCGGCAGACCCACCGCTGAGCACCTTCAGCATTACGCGGCGAGGGAACTCCCCACTGTCCAGTCCACAAGCCAGATTGGACTTATACTAGATGTGGCAATGGTTGCTGCCGCGGAAGAGTCGTTGGGTAGACGAACGCGCCGGCGTTGGCGGGTCAGATGGCTGCATCGAACGCCAAGTGACTCTGCTCGACCCAGTCGACGAGTTGCGCGACCCCTGCCTCGACGCCGATCTCGGGCCTCCAGCCCAACACCGTATCGAGCTTGCGGATGTCGCTGACATAGACCCGCTGGTCGCCTGGCCGCCAGTCCTGCCACTTAAGCGGAATCCTTCTTTCGAGCCGCCGCTCGAGTATCTCTACCAGGTCGAGGAGCGAAAGGATGTGGTCCGGCCCGCCGCCTACGTTGAAGGCCTGCCCGGCGATCTTGTCTGGGGCAAGGATGGCCGCTTCATACGCGCGCAGAAGATCGTCCACGTGAAGGACGTCTCGCACCTGATTTCCGTCGCCGTAGATCGTGATGTCGCGTCCGAGCAGGGACGCGATCGCGAACCACGCGAGCCACCCCTGGTCCTCGACGCCGAACTGATGCGTGCCGTAGATGCACGACTGCCTGAAAGACGTGGCCGCGATCCCGTAGATCCGCGCGAAGTCGAGGGTGTACTGGTCGGCTGCACCCTTCGAGCAGCCGTAGGGTGAGAGGAAGTCAAGCGGTTCGCTTTCGCTGATCCCGAACGGCAGGTCCTTGTAGACGTGTCGACGGCCGACGAGCCCTGTCGCCACGCTGTTGATCTTGCCGTAGACCTTGTTGGTCGACGCGAAGATGACGACGGCTTCTGGACTGTGGACGCGAACGGCATCGAGCACGTTGAACGTGCCGAGGGCGTTGACCATGAAGTCCATTCGCGGATTGACGACGGACGTCGTGACGGCGACCTGCGCGGCGAGATGGATCACCGCATCGTAGCGACCACCCGACACGATCCGCTCGACCGCCGCCCGGTCGCAGACGTCAGCCTTCTCAAAATCGAACATTGTCCCGTCCCGCAGCCAATGCAGGTTACGGTCGGTGCCCTCGCGCGACAAATTGTCGAGGACCGTGACCTGCCAATTCCTGCTGCTGAAATAATGGGCGGCGTTGCATCCGATAAATCCCGCTCCCCCCGTGATCAACACATTCTTCGTACGCATCCAACCATCCTGTGCTAGCCCCGGGAAACGCCCCTGGCCCGAAGCTGCGGCTAGGTATTGTCGCGCAGCCGCCCGCCTAAACTTACATCAGCGGACACCATCGTGTCGTCAAGCACAAAAGGTGCCAACCTCGATAGATGTCACAGGTTGCTATCGTGCCGCATCACGGGTGATAATCACGACTATTGAAACGGATGGGTTGTCCGCTACCACACGTCATGGAGATGCGGAGCAATTATGGATTTCGTTGGGCCGCGGATTGGTTGCGTGCTGCGAGCGCGCTAGCGGGTGAAGTAGAGGGCGCGAGCACGTGAAGATCATCGTCACCGGTGGCGCAGGTTTTATCGGTACCCATCTATGCCGCCGGCTACTGGCCGACGGTCATGCCATCACCGTCATAGACAACGAGTTCAACGGCAGTCGCGCGAACGTGCCACAGGGTGCCGCGTTCCGTTTCGCAGATGTCACGCGACCGGAAGAGCTGGAGCCCGTGTTTAAGGCCGGCTGCGACGCAGTGTGTCATCTGGCCGGACAAGTCTCTATCATCCGCGCCTTCGACAATCCTGTCGCGGATTTGCGGACCAACGTCGAGGGTACCTTGCAGGTGCTACAGATGTGCCTGCGCCACCGTGTGCCCAGGCTGGTCTATGCGAGCTCGATGACGGCCTACGGCGACGCGAGCCAGGTGCCGACCCCCGAGACCGAGCCCTGCCGGCCGGACTCCTATTACGGCATCACCAAATACGCCGCGGAGCGCTACGTCCACGCGACGGCGGAGCGACCGGATCTCGAGTTTCCTTTCAGCGCGACCTCTCTGCGCATGTTTAGCGTATTCGGGCCGGGTCAGGCTTGGGACAATCCCTATCAAGGTGTTCTTGGAATCTTTCTTGGCAAATTGCAGAGGGGCGAACCGATCACGATCTTCGGAGACGGGGAGCAGACGCGAGACTTCGTCTATGTGGGTGACGTAATCGAGGGCTGGGTTCGCGCGCTGGAGGTCCCCGAAGCGGCTGGCCGTGTCTTCAACCTGGGCAGCGGTAACCCGCTTTCGATCAACCAACTCGCCCAACGCGTGATCGCCGCGCACGGATTGCCGCCGAGCGGTCACGGTGTGAACTACGCTCCAACCCGGCCGGGAGAACAGCGCCGCGTACAGGCGGACATCCGCCGCGCCCGCGAAGTCCTCGGCTGGACGCCGAAAACCCCTTTCGAGGAAGGTCTGTTGGCAACGATGCGTTGGGCGGGCAATGACGAGGACCGGCTCTGCTTGGCGGGGGCCAGCCCGAACGGGAAAGCGCAATGAGAATACTCCTTGTCGGGACGGTCGACCCGTGGACGCGCAGCGTCGCGACGATCCACAAGTATGTCGAGTGGGGCCGCATACTCGGCCATGACGTCTCCGTCTACGGTTCCAACAATCCCGAGCTGCCGCGCCTCCCGTTCACGACCGACATCGACGGCGTCGATGTCGCCATCTTCCTCGTCCAGGTCCCGTCCGACTTTCCCGCGATGCCTGGCCTTGCCCGAATCATGGACCAGCTGCCGCGAGCGAAGCGCGTGGTCATCGACCTCTGGGGTCGGTACAATGAAACCGTCCGCATCGATCACGATTTCAATCATCTGGAAAAGTTCGACAGCCATCCGGCCTGGGAATGGATCGACGCGATCGATGCACTCTCGGACACAGTCCTTCAGCCGACGCTTGCACCACGCCGTGATGACGTGCGCTCGTTTCTTTTTCACGGATTCGATCCGGATGCGATCACCACGAACCACGCGTCGGCCCGGGACGCCGCTGCCGCTTGGTCAGAAGCCGGCAGGGTCGAGAAGCCCTATGGCCTCGTCTACGTCGGCAGCAACTGGCAGCGCTGGACTCAGATCCGCAGGATCCTTGAAGACTATCGCGACGTGCGCGACAGGGTCGGGCAGTTCTGCCTCGCCGGTTGGGACTGGAGCCAGCGGCCGGCGTGGGCCGTCGAGATGGGGCTGAAGGGGATCAACACCGACCCGGAGTTGCTCGCCGACCTGGGCGTCGAGATTCGGCAGGGTATCCGCTTCGATCAGATCGTCAATCTCGTCAGTCAGGGTCGTTTTGCGCCGATCCTGCACCGGCCACTCTTCCGTGAGCTAGGTCTTGTGACTAACCGCTCCTTCGAAACCTTCTATGCGGACTGCATTCCCGTCCTGATGCTGCCGCAAGACTTCGTCGTATCCATCTACGGGCGCGCCGCCTCGAGGCTCGTGCCAGGCGAGCATCTCGCCGCGCACCTGAGCGCGGTGATGGACGACCCCGAACCCTACTGGGACGCACTGCTTAAGACGCGGCAGTACCTCGCGGAGAATCACAGCTATCGCAACCGCTTCCAACAACTCGAAGGGCTCTTGGCGGATCGCGAAGCGTGCGGCGCGGCGCCATGAATATCCTGTTTGTGATGAAGCACCGCGGCAACGCGGGCAGCACGCATGCGGTCGCCAACTACATGCGGCTGGCGCCGGAGCATGGCCATTCGGTTGCGATCTTCGGCACGCCCATCTGGTACGTCCCGGAGCTGAAGTTCTCGATGGACATCGCCGAATTTGATCGAGTGATCTATCTGTTCGAAACCGAGCTTTTCCGGATAAAGCCTTTGTACCAAGCGATAATGCTCGCGAGATTTCCGAGGCAGGATCGGCTGATCATCGACACGGACGGCATGTATAATGAGCTCGTGACCGTTGATGGTTACGATTTCAATCACTCCACCGAGGCGGATCGTGCGCAGTGGATCGCTTACATGGATGCGCTCGGCGACAGGGTCGTCCAGACACTGACGACGAAGCCGGCGCATCCGAAGGTGAGCGCGCTGTCATTCTTTGGCTATGACCCCGCCCTCCGGGTCGATCCGGCCTCCGCGCCGCCGAAGGTCTATGACATCCTCCATGTCGGGCACAATTGGTGGCGATGGAAGGAAGTCGCCAAAGAGCTTCTGCCGGCGTTCGACAAGATCCGCGATCAGGTGGGCGAAATCGGCTTTCTCGGCTTGTGGTGGGACGGGCCGCCCGCCGAGGGGCCTGCCGCCGGGCCTTCCCAGGCCTTCCACTCGGACCCTTACGCATTCAAGAGGCTGCGGATCAAGACGCCTGGGGCCGTGATGTACAGCGACGTCATAAAGACGATGAGCACGGCGCGCATAAACATCCTCACTCAGCGCCCGCTCCTGCGCCACCTGAAGCATTTGACCCAGAAGTATTTCGAGGTCTTCTGCGCCGACACAATCCCGCTTCTGATGCTCGACGAGGATCATGCTGAGCTCATCTATGGACGCGCCGGCCGCGAGCTGACCCTGCCCGGCCGTGCTGCCGAGAAGATCCTCGATGCCCTGCGAAATCCCGACCGATACCGATCGATTGTCGAGGATGTTCGTTCGCATCTCGTCGCGCACCACTCGTACGATCAGCGTGCGCGTGAGCTGTTTGCGGCATTCCGGAGTTGAGAATGCATGAGCAGACGCCCAGAGTGCGATCATGAAGCTGGTTTTCGTTTACTGGGGATACGGAAACGCGGGCAGTATGCTGGATCTGAGCGGCTATTCGCACGCCGCTGAGCGCATGGGCCACGAGGTGAGCATCTACGGTCCGCCGAAGTCCGCTTTTGCGCTCAAATACTCGAAAGACCTGTCCGATGCGGACGCGGTCATTTTCGTCATCGAGTGGACGACCGCCCTGCAGTTCGGAGATCAGCTCGACTGGGCGAGGCTGCTGACGGCCGTGCCGCGCGAGCGCCGCGTCATCATCGATTGCGACGGGCACTACAACGAGCCGATCTGGTACGGCGGCGACTACAACCATCGCACCATGCAGTCGAGTGCAGAGTGGATGGGTTTCTGCGACAGCCTTGCGGACAAGATCTTCCAACCGACCTACCGTCCGCGACAAAAGAACGTGCGATCTTTCTTGTTCCACATCTACGACCCGGCATGGGAATCGCCGTTGAATTTCGCCGACAAGGAATTCAGCATGATCTACGTCGGCCATACGAAGTTTCGCTGGCGCGGAATGGTCAAGGTGCTCAGGGCCATCGAAAAGGTGCGGGACAGGGTCGGCCGTGTCGCCCTCGTTGGCGAAGGCTGGAGCGAGCCAGCCGACTGGATGGAATGGGACGAGCACAAGGCGAACTACTACGTCGACAGGGCGTACCTGAAGAAGATTTGCGTCGAGGCTCTGCCGCCTGTGCCGTTCCAAGAGGTCGCGGCCACCATCAACAAGGGCGTCTTCAATCCCGTCGTCTACCGGCCGGTGTTCGAGCAACTTGGGTTCGTGACCTGCCGGACGTTCGAGACGCCGGCGGCCGGGACTATCCCGCTGTTCCTGCTCAACCGCGACTACGTCATGGACATCTACGGCGAGCGCGCTGTCGAGCTGATGATCGAGGGAAACGACGGGCAAGACAAGATCGTCGATGTGCTCGAGAGGCCCGACTACTACGGCGAGATCGTGATGGAGATCCGCAAGGAATTTCGGGAGCGTCACAGTCCCGACGCGCGCCTGCGCGAACTCATCGACTTCATCGAGGAGTAGACCGTGCAGCCAGGCGCGGACCCTCCCGTCGCAGAAAGCGGCTCAACCAATGCCGCTGGTGAGAGCGGTATGCAAAGGATGCGGCTGCGCTACGGCTTCAATGAAATCGATGGCTGGCCAGCGTTCTCAATGGGCGAGGACCGCCAAGAGATCTACCGGCGGCTCCGTCTCATGGACACGAAGGTCGTCCGCATCTTCGTTTTCGACAAGCCAGTTCCCGATCCCTTCACGGAATGGCCATGGTTCGCCGCGCTCGTGCAGGGCGTTCTCGATTGCGGCGCGAAGCCGATGGTCACGTTCGCGAAGTTTAAGCCGCCGCACGATAATGCCTCCAACATCCGCAAGTTTGTCGCGCGCTCCACGGAAATCGTCTGGAGTTGCCTTGAGCATTGGGGCGGCGAAGAGGTCAAGGACTGGTTCTGGTGCGTCTGGAACGAGCCTAACAATCCGGATGTCGGCGGCGATCTGCGCTACAAGGACTATCTGAGGATCTACGAGGAGGTGGCCGCACCGGTCCTCGAGCTTCTTCAGCCGCACGCCGTGGGCACCAAGGTCAAGCTCGGCGGCCCGTCGATCGACGGTACGCAGCGCGCCTATTGGATGGACTGGATCGCTCAATTCGTTTCGGACGTCGACGAGCGGATGCTAGGTTTCGTGAACTGGCACATGTATGCGGATTGGCGGCCCGCCGTGCCGCACGACACCACCAAAGTCAGGCTGGTGAACGAACCCGACGCCCCCAACGGCAAAGTGTTCGAGGCCCTGGCGATGGCCCAGACTGCGCAGTACGAGGCGCGCGCACGCGGGGTCGGGCGTCTGCTTGCGGGACGCGATATTCTCAACGTCTGCGGGGAACTCAATACCATCGCTCATCACGAAGATTCATTCACCCTGGGGCTCAACCGCAACGTGTTCGGGGCTGCATACTACGCCTCCGCGCTCGTCAACCTGATCCGCGGCGGTGCGCATCTGGAAATGCGCTGGACCGCGACGTCGAAGCGCTGGAACGCCGTCGACGACGCCTACGGTCTCATGTCGGTACACGGCGAGCCGACGGCTGCGTGCCTCGGAAAGCAGTTATTTGCCCAGCACGTGCGCTATGGCGATTGGGTCCAATTCCCCGACATCGAGACCGCGCATCCGGGCATCGACGCCATCATCGCACGCAACGATGCCGGTCGCCTGAGCGCCGTCCTCGTGAACACCCTGCCCCGAACCCAATCGTTGGACGTGTCTCGGTGGGCCGGGGGGCTCGGCGGATGCAGCGATGTGTTGCGTCTCGACTCCGGGACCGGAGGGAGGATCGTCCGAGACCGCTGCAGGGGAAGTGTCCGAATTGAGGGCTACGGTCTCGCGGTCGTCAGCGACGGCTGCGCGGAAACCGTGGTGGATTGACCTGACCGGATAAACCGATCGAATGTCGGCGGCCCCGACGCGAGGGCTGCCGGGACGTGGTTGGCGAGCTAAGGGAGAGCGAGTGTGGACAAGGCCTTGGGTTGGGTCGGAGAGATCTTTCAAACGCTTATCAGACTCCTTCCGTGGCTGGTCATCGTGCCGGCGACGCACGGCGGGGTCGCGTTCGTGCGGGGACATCATATTAAGGAGTGGAAGGCGGGCCTGCATTGGTACTGGCCGATAGCCACGACCTATAAGACGATCGCTGTCGTACGGCAGACTCAGCTCATCCAGTCCAAGGTCGTCATGACGAAGGACATGAAGACGGTCATCGCCGGGGCCCTCGTCACCTACTACATCGACGATGTCGTCGCGGCACTCGCACACATCGCCGATCTCCCTTCCGATGTGATGGAACGCACGCAAGGGGCGATCTACGACGAGATCAGCAGGCATACTTTGGAGGAGATCCAGGGTGACCGCGCGGCCTTCAGGGAAACGCTCACGGCACGCGCCTCAGAGGCGCTGAACGGCTATGGGGTTCAGATCCTGCAGGTCCAGCTGACGGAGTTCGCACCAACTCGCGCAATCGCACTCAACGCCCACGGTGCTGTCGGCCAGTACACGCTATGGACGGGTTTCTAGCTCGCGGTTCGACCGCTCCACGCCACGATATAGGTCGCGGCGCGCAAGGGGAAAGCGGGCAGCTTAAGTTGGAGTTTGGAAATGAATAGAGGTAAGCGACGACAACCGCTGCTCTTCACAGCGGCCTGCTAGGTACAATGTCATTGTTCATACGCTATATCAGAATAAGGAATAATGATGTTTGAGGCGATGCAGGGTAGAGGGATCGTTGTTCATAATCCTCGTCGGCCGTACCAGCGGCCACGCCCGTACCAGCCGCCGCCTAGTAACAAGATCAGAAGAACAATAACGAGAAGCGTGATCATATCCATGTGTAGCTCCTATGGGGTGCGTTACGTACTTCAGCGCTAGCGCTCCGCATCGCACCTCAATTTCAAGAACGCGTGGGATGACCTTTTGGTTCCATTGGGGCGACACCCTGGCGTCTGGGTCGGGGGGGCGGGTCGGCCACCTTGTCTTCGCAATGGGACCCGAACCGGCGGCGCTAGCTTCCCTTGGCTCCGCTGAAGATTGGAGGATCAACAGTGGCATTGAAATCCTACTCAGGCACCTGTCATTGCGGCGCTGTGCGCTTCCAGGC
>Ga0209683_10001069_pt1 | contig 10567 bp, 10 predicted proteins | sample DOMMetBare2Fresh_FD_187474 | JGI IMG/M metagenome (GOLD analysis project Ga0209683, IMG submission 187474) | Wetland sediment microbial communities from St. Louis River estuary, USA, under dissolved organic matter induced mercury methylation -... | ecosystem: Environmental > Aquatic >... | reverse complement strand
TCGAACAGATCGGCCCAGGCACACGCGACCTGATCGGACTCGCCACGTACGTGCGATGCATGGTCGACCAGGCTGAGCGGGTCGACGTAGCGCAGGCGCCAGCCTTGGGCGATCAGTTCGGAAAGGGTGTTGGACATGGTGTTCGGCGAGGCGGACCATCATGCCAGCGTGGTCCGCCTGGCCGTCGGCGTCAGCGCAGCAGCGAGTACTTCGACAACTGCGTGACCGGCGCACCGCCCCCGGGCGATGTGATCTTGAACCAGAACGCCAGGGCCGACCCGTCGGGCGCCACGCTCAGGCTCGGCTGGTAGTGAAACTGACCGACGGTGAAGTCGTCGATGCTGACCACGGGCGAATCCGCCATCCACCCCATCCCCCCTGCGATGAAGCGACGCGCGCGCACGATGCCGCCGCCGATTTCGTTGTCGGCCGTCTCGTTCCAGAGCACGGCCTCGTTGCCAGCGCTGTCGAAGCCGATCGAGGGCCGCCGGATGCTCGCACCGGTCGGCGCGGTAGCGACCACCGCCGGAGCGGACCAGCCGCTGTTGACCGGATCGTAGCTCCAGTGATACAGCGTGCCGAAGCCGGTGCCGCCGGCCAGCGAGGCGATGGCGACCTTGCCAGAGGCGTGAAGCGCGACCGCCGGCGCCACGTTGCTGTGGTAGTTGGCGACGTATTGGGCGCCGCCCCAAGTGCCGCTGGCCAGCAGCCGTGCGTAGACGCGGCCGGCGCCGTCGGAACTGATGACCACGCCATGGCCCGCGCCGTCCATCCTGATCTGCGGTGTGTAATGGTTGTTGGCCAGCGTGATCAGGTCGGCCGGGTTCCACGCGCCTCCTGCCGGTCGCCGGTTGGCAACGATCGACGTGAGGCCGTTGTTCTCGCTTTGCCAGACCGCCCACACCGTTCCCTGCCCGTCGGAAGCAATGCGTGGGACGTAGTTGGCACCCGTCGTCGACTCGATCGATTGCTGGGCATCCCAGGTGTTGGCCGTGGCACTGTAGCGGCGCGTCACGGTGCTGCCGTAACCGCCGGTATTACCGCTGCGCTCGGTCCAGACGACCTCGAAGGCGCCGTCGGCACTGGCCGTGACGTCGGGCTCGTGCGCGTCCATGCCGGTGCCCGAGATGCGCGACGCGGCCAGGTCGTTGCCCACGCCCCAACCCTTCAGGGCTGCAAACACCTCACCCAGGCCCGTCTGCGGGTTCAGCGCGGTCCATACGATCATCGTGCGGCCCGAGGCGTCGACCGCGATGTGAGGATCGACCGCATCGACGTCCGCGCCGTGCCCGGCCGCGCTCACGTTCTCGCTGGCGAGCGTGCCGGCGCCCCCGAGTCGCCCCACGAACATCGCGGCGCGGCCGCTCGTGCCACTCGGTCCCTGGTAGGCGACGGTAACGCGGTTCTGCATGTCGGTCACCGCGACGCTCTCGGAGGCGCGCTGCTCGCTTTGCTGGGCGGTCGCCTGCACGGAAGTGCTCCAGGCGCGCGGCGTGACGGTCAGCGTCGCGGTGTTGCTCGCCAGCGTGCTGCTTACGTCCTGCACCGTCACGCTGAAGGTCTTGGCGTCGTCGTACAGGCTCAGCGGCCCGAACGTGTAGGTCGACGCGGCGGCACCGCTGATCGCCGTATTGCCTTGTCGCCACTGGTACGTGAGGGCACCTTCGCCCTGTGCGCCGACGCTGAACTGGACCGACGAGCCTTCGCCGGCCGTCGCGCTGACGGGCTGAGTCGTGATCGCCAGCGGCGTCGGATCACTGCCGCCGCAGGCGGCGAGCAACGAGGTGGCCAGAATGACCGGAGTCCATCGCAGAGTCGTCTTCATCGAGAGTGCCTTTCGCAAGTGGTTGAAATGCGGGTCGCAGTCTCTCGATGCCGACGCGGGCCATGAACCGGCCAACGGTACGGTCGCGCGCCAGTCGAAGCGCATGCGTGCGGCAAACCGCACGCGTCCGGGCACGGGGTCGAGTCCGACGCGTGACACCGCGACGAGGGTCAACCGTACCGGCGTACGGGTGGGCGTTACCGTTGGCGACGCGGGCGCTGCCTATGATCGCGTCTGCGATGTGGGCGACGGCAGCAAATCTCCTCCTGGTCGATGACCACCCCGTCTACCGCGAGGGACTGGTGGGAGCCCTGCGGGCTTCGGCGCCGCAGCGCCACGTCGAATCGGCGGCGCTGGCCGAGCAGGCGCTGCAGCGCCTGGACCAGCGGGCCGACATCGATCTGCTGATCGCCGACTACCGCCTTCCCGACCGCAGCGGACTGGCGTTGATCGAGGAAGTACGCCGGCGCTGGCCCACGGTGGCCTGCGTGCTGCTGACCGGCGTCGACGAGCCGGGCATCGCACAACGGGCTTCGGACGTCGGTTGCCTGGGTTGCCTGTCCAAGATGCTCGACGGCGGGGCGCTCGTGCGCGCGATCGACAGCATCCTTCGAGGCGGTCGCGTGTTCAGCGAGTACGGCAGTTCGATGGCGTCGACTGCGCTCACGGAACGCCAGGCCGTGGTCCTGCAGCTCGTCTCGAGCGGTCTGTCCAACAAGCAGATTGCACGCGAGATCGGCATCACCGAGCGCACGGTCAAGGACCACATGACCACCATCTTCTCGCGCTTGGGCGTCGCGAGCCGTGCCGAGGCCGTGGCCCAGGCGACCGCAGCCGGCCTGATCAGCGTGCAGCGTTCGGCGCGGCGCGCCTGACGCGCTGGCGCTCGCCCGCACCGCAGCAGTGGTCCCACGCCCGAGTCGGGGCGCTGTCGACCGTCAGGACAGTTGCGGTCGCGCGCGGCGTTGCCAGGCGCGCCAGCCCACGACCGACAGCACGGCAAACAGCGCGTACAACAGCACCGTGAGCCACAGACCCTTGATCGCGAACACGACGATGCTGACCAGGTTCACGCCCAGCCATACCGGCCAGTTCTCGACGTACTGGCGTCCGAGCAACCACTGGCCGGCCACGCTGCCCACGGTGGGCAGCGCATCCCAATAGGGCACGTCACTGTCGGTGACGCGGTGCAGCAGGGCGCCGAGCGCGGGCCACGCCGCGAGCGTGAGCGCCGCGATGGCGAGCCGCGTGCGCGGCGCCAGGTGGCGCACCCGCAGCGGCCGGCCATCGGCCTGCTTGCCGAAGCGCCATTGCCACCAGCCCCAGGCGGCGATCAGCGCGAAGAACACCTGCAGGCTCGCCTCGCCGTACAGCTTGCTGTGCGCGAACAGGACCATGTAGGCGAGCGAACTCGTGATCGCCAGCGGCCAGGCGATCAGCTGCACGCGCATGTTGGCGAACACCATCCACAGCGCCAGCGCGAAGGCCCCGAGTTCGAGCCACGTGACGGGGCTGCCGAGCAGCGTGAAGGGCGCCGCCAGCAGCGGCTCGAGCGGGCTCATGGCGCGCGCCTCAGCGCCGCGGCGGCGTGACCTGGACCAGGATCTCGTCGGGCTTGACCATGCCGAGCTCCCACCGCGCACGCTCCTCGACCATCTCCAGGCCCTCGCGCAGGTCACGCACCTCGGCCTCGAGGCGTGCGTTGCGAAGGCGTGCCTGCTCGTTCGCACCCTGCTGGCGCGTGAGCTGAAGTTCGAGGTTCATCGCGTAGGGCTTGCCGTTGTTGCCGAGCCAGAGCTGGGCCTGCACCAGCACGATCAGCGCCAGCAGGGCGATCGTCGACCACGGCAGACGGCGCATCGGTGCAGCGGGGTGTCCGTCAGCGCGCGTTGTTGAACGCCGCGCGGCCGGCGTAGGCGGCCACGTCACCGAGGTCTTCCTCGATGCGCAGCAGCTGGTTGTACTTCGCGATGCGGTCGCTGCGGCTCATCGAGCCGGTCTTGATCTGGCCCGCGTTGGTGCCCACCGCGATGTCGGCGATGGTCGCATCCTCGGTCTCGCCCGAGCGGTGGCTGATGACCGACGTCCAGCCGGCGCGCTTGGCCATCTCGACCGCGGCGAAGGTCTCCGTCAGCGTGCCGATCTGGTTGATCTTGATCAGGATCGAGTTGGCAACGCCCTTGTCGATGCCTTCCTTCAGGATCCGCGTGTTGGTGACGAACAGGTCGTCGCCCACCAGCTGGACGCGACCGCCGAGCCGGGTGTTGAGGTGCTTCCAGCCGTCCCAGTCGCTCTCGCCCATGCCGTCCTCGATGCTGATGATCGGGTACTTGTCGCACCAGGTGGCGAGGATGTCGGTCCACTCGGCGGCCGACAGCACCAGGCCTTCGCCGTCGAGGTGGTACTTGCCTTCCTTGTGGAACTCGCTGGCTGCGCAATCCAGGCCGATCGCGATCTGCTCGCCGGGCTTGTAGCCGGCCTTCTCGACCGCCTCGAGGATCATCTGGATGGCCGCCTCGTGGCTGGCCACGTTGGGGGCGAAACCGCCTTCGTCGCCCACCGCCGTGGTCATGCCCTTGGCGTCGATGATCTTCTTGAGCGCATGGAACACCTCGGCGCCGTAGCGCACCGCCTCGCGGAAGGTCGGAGCACCCACCGGGATGATCATCAGCTCCTGCAGGTCGAGGTTGTTGTTGGCGTGCGCGCCGCCGTTGATGACGTTCATCATCGGCACCGGCAACAGGTTGGCACCCATGCCGCCGAAGTAGCGGTACAGCGGCAGGCCCGATTCTTCAGCGGCGGCGCGTGCGACCGCCATGCTCACGGCGAGCGTGGCGTTCGCACCCAGGCGCCCTTTGTTGTCGGTGCCGTCGAGGTCGATCAGCGTCTTGTCGAGGAAGGCCTGCTCGGAGGCGTCGAGGCCGAGCACGGCTTCGCTGATCTCGGTGTTGATGTGCTCGACCGCCTTGAGCACGCCCTTGCCGCCGTAGCGGCCCTTGTCGCCGTCGCGCAGCTCGATCGCCTCGCGGCTGCCGGTCGACGCACCCGAGGGCACCGCGGCGCGGCCCATCGTGCCGCTCTCCAGCAGCACGTCGCACTCGACGGTGGGGTTGCCGCGGCTGTCGAGGATCTCCCGGCCGACGATGTCGACGATCGCGCTCATGCTTTCCTTTCGTGGGGTGGGGTGTCAGACCGGCGCGGCGACGCCTTCGACCAGGACCATGTTGAAGTATTCGGTGGCGCCGGCGCGTTTCGGCTTGACGAACTTGTTGTAGTCGCCGTCGGCGTAGAACGCCTTGGCCTGCTCGTAGCTCGGGAAGCGCAGCACCGCGACGCGGTGCGGCTGCCAATCGCCCTCGAGCGTTTCGTGCTTGCCGCCGCGCACCAGGTACTCGCCGCCGAAGGCCTTGACCGTGGCGGGCGCAGCCGCCATGTACTGCTTGTACTGCTCCGGGTCGGTGATGTGCATCTCGACGATCAGGTAGGCGGGGGCGGTCATGGTGGCTTGCTCAGCAGGTGAAGTCGTTCTCGAGCAGGGGCTGCTTCTTCACCACGCGGTCGAGCGCGACGAGTTGCTCGAGCAGTGCCTTCATGTGCTTCAACGGTACCGCGTTCGGTCCGTCGGAGAGTGCATGGGCCGGGTCGGGGTGCGTTTCCATGAAGACGCCGGCGATGCCCACCGCGATGGCGGCTCGCGCGAGCACCGGCACGAACTCGCGCTGCCCGCCGCTCGTCGTACCCTGGCCGCCGGGCAGCTGCACGCTGTGCGTGGCGTCGAACACGACCGGCGCGCCGGTCTCGCGCATGATCGCCAGCGAGCGCATGTCGGAGACCAAGTTGTTGTAGCCGAAGCTCGCGCCGCGCTCGCACGCGAGGAAGCGGTCTTCGCTCAATCCCGCCTCGCGCGCCGCGGCCCGTGCCTTGTCGATCACGTTCTTCATGTCGTGGGGGCTCAGGAACTGGCCCTTCTTGACGTTCACCGGCTTGCCCGACTGCGCCACCGCTCGGATGAAGTCGGTCTGGCGCGACAGGAAGGCGGGCGTCTGCAGCACGTCGACGACCGCCGCGACCGCGGGCACCTCGGCTTCGTTGTGCACGTCGGTCAGGATCGGCACCTTCAGTTCGCGCCGCACCTTGGCCAGGATCTCGAGACCCTTGTCCATGCCCGGACCGCGGAACGAGCTGCCGCTCGACCGGTTGGCCTTGTCGTAGCTCGACTTGAAGATGAACGGGATGCCCAGCGCCGCGGTGATCTCCTTGAGCCGCCCGGCGACGTCCATCTGCAGCTGCTCGCTCTCAACGACGCAGGGGCCGGCAATCAGGAAGAAGGGCTTGTCCAGCCCGACCTCGAAACCACAAAGGCGCATCTCAGGCCACCACCTTGACCGGCGAACTGGTGCGCACCATCTGGTGATCGAGTGCGGCCTTCACGTAGTGAATGAACAGCGGGTGGCCGTCCCACGGCGTGCTCTTGAACTCGGGGTGGAACTGCACGCCAACGAACCACGGATGCACCTTCTGCGGCAACTCGACGATCTCGGTGAGCTTGTCGCGCTGCGTGATCGCGCTGATCACCAGACCCGCGAGCTGCAGGCGGTCCAGGTAGTGCTCGTTGGCCTCGTAGCGGTGGCGGTGGCGCTCGGTGACCACCGGGCCGTAGATGTGGTGCGCCAGCGTGCCGGGTACCACGTCGGAGCTCTGGGCGCCCAGGCGCATCGTGCCGCCGAGGTCGGAGCTGGCGTCGCGTTTCTGGATCGATCCGTCCCGGTCCTGCCACTCGTCGATCAGCGCGATCACCGGATGCGGCGTCGCCGGGTCGAACTCGGTGCTGTTCGCATTCGCCAGGCCGGCGAGGTGCCGCGCGACCTCGATCGTGGCCACCTGCATGCCCAGGCAGATGCCCAGGTAGGGGATCCGGTTCTCGCGCGCGTACTTGGCCGCCAGGATCTTGCCCTCGACACCGCGCTTGCCGAAACCGCCGGGCACCAGCACCGCGTCGAACCTGGCAAGCTGACTCACGTTCTCGCTGGTCAGCGTCTCCGCGTCGACGTACTCGATCTTCACCCGCGCATGGTTGTGGATGCCGGCGTGATGCAGCGCCTCGTTGAGCGACTTGTACGAATCCGACAGGTCGGTGTACTTGCCGCACATCGCGATCGTGACCTCGCCCCTGGGGTGCTGCACCTCGTGCACCAGCGTGTCCCAGCGGCGCAGGTCGGCCGGCCGCGTGAGCAGCTGCAGCTTCATGCAGATTTGCTCGTCCAGCCCCTGCTCGTGCAGCACCCGAGGCACCTTGTAAATCACGTCCACGTCGGGCATCGAGATCACGCCGTGCAGCGGCACGTTGGTGAACAGGCTGATCTTCTCGCGCTCGTCGTCCGGGATGTAGCGGTCGGCGCGGCACAGCAGCGCATCGGGTTGGATGCCGATTTCGCGCAGCTTCTGCACCGTGTGCTGGGTCGGCTTGGTTTTGAGTTCCCCCGCTGCGCCGATGTAGGGCACGTAGGTCAGGTGGACGAATGCGAAGTTCGTCGGGCCGAGCTTCAGGCTCATCTGGCGCACCGCTTCGAGGAAGGGCAGCGATTCGATGTCGCCCACCGTGCCGCCGATCTCGACGATCGCCACGTCCACCGCAGTGGCGTTGGCGCCGCGCAGCACGAACTCCTTGATCTCGTTGGTGACATGCGGGATCACCTGCACCGTCTTGCCCAGGTAGTCGCCGCGGCGCTCCTTCTCGAGCACGCTCTTGTAGATCTGGCCGGTCGTGAAGTTGTTGCTGCGTTTCATCCGCGTCGTGATGAAGCGCTCGTAGTGCCCGAGGTCGAGATCGGTCTCGGCGCCGTCGTCGGTGACGAAGACCTCGCCGTGCTGGAACGGACTCATCGTGCCCGGATCGACGTTGAGGTACGGATCCAGCTTGATGAGGGTGACCTTGAGGCCCCGCGATTCCAGGATCGCGGCAAGCGATGCAGAAGCGATGCCCTTGCCGAGGGAGGACACCACACCGCCGGTGACGAAGACGAACTTGGTCATGTCGTGCGGCATTGCGCCGGCGGCCGGCGCGCATGCCGTGGTGGTAATGCGAAAGTATAGCGGCGGGGTCAGGCGCCCAGGCGCGCGATCATCTGCAACACGAGCGCCGCGGCCGCGTTCGGGTGCTCCATCGGGAACAGGTGCGTGCCCGCGGTCCACTCGAATCGTTCGCGTACCAGGCGTCGCGTGGCGGTCACGCCGGCCTGGCGCACCTCGGCCGACTGCTGGCCGCCGATGAAGGCCACCGGGCAGCGCAGCGGGTGGCGTGCGAGCAGCGCGCCGACATGGTGCGGCAGGGTCTCGTAGATGCGCGCCTCGATCTCCCGGTCGAAGGCCAGCGTCCATTGGCGGCCGCGTCGAACGAAGCCGCAGGCCACGTAGTCGTTCAGCACGCGTGCATCCCAGCGGGCGAACACCGCCTTGCGTGCGAGGTGCTCGCGCACGGCCTCGCGCGTGGGCCACCACTGCCGGCGCGTGCGGGCGATGCGCCCGGGAGAGATGCGACGGATCAGGCCGCTCGCCTTGGCCACGTGCAGGCTGTGCGCGCGCCAGCCCGCGATCACCGGTGCGTCGAGCAGCACCACGCCCCGCACGAGGTCCGGTCGCACGGCGGCGACGATCACGCTCAGGATGCCGCCCAACGAGTGGCCCACCAGCACCGCGGGCCCGCCGACTTCGGCCTGCACGAAGGCGATCAATTCGTCGCGCAGGTGCGGCCAGTTGCTCGTGACCGGGTGCTTCGGATCGTGGCCCAGGCGCTCGATCGCGTGAACCTCGTGTCCAGCCGCCCGCCAGGCCTCGAAGAGCTGCCGGTAGGTGCCTGCGGGAAAGCCGTTGCCGTGGGAGAAGACGATCGGCGGCGCGCGCTCGGGCATCAGACGATCTTCTCGTCGGGCGTGGTGATTTTCTTCATCGGCGGAAAGCGCGTCGATGCCACCCGCAGCGGATACGGGTCGCTGGTCTCGACAGCGCCGCTCCATTGCGGATCGTCGATGCCCTCGAACACCTCGCGCAGGCGTTGGCCCCAGGTGCTGCGGATCATCTGGAAGTACGGGTTGCGGTCGTCGATCACGACGAAGTCATCGCTCGCGCGCATGTCCTTGCGGTAGACGAGAAGGTCCAGCGGCAGGCCCACGCTGAGGTTGGACTTGAGCGTGCTGTCCATCGACACCAGCGCGCACTTCGCGGCCTCGTCCAGCGGCGTGGCCGGCGTGATCACGCGGTCGAGGATCGGCTTGCCGTACTTGCTTTCGCCGATCTGGAAGTACGGTGTCTCGCGCGTGGCCTCGATGAAGTTGCCGGGCGAGTAGACGAGGAACAGGCGCATCGCCTCGTTGCCGATCTGGCCGCCGAGGATGAAGCTCGCGTTGAAGTCGATGCCGGCCTGCTTGAGCGAAGGGCCGTCCTGCGCATAGACGCGGCGCACCGCCGAGCCGAGCACGCGCGCCGCGTCGAACAGGCTGTCGCAGTTCCAGATTGTCAGGCCCTCGCGGCCCGGACCGGCGTCGATCTTCTCGACCTGGAGGATCTCGCGCACCGATTGCGACACCGACAGGTTGCCACCGGACAGCAGCACCATGAAGCGCTCGCCCGGCCTCTCGTAGATCATCATCTTGCGAAAGCTCGCGATGTGGTCGAGCCCCGCGTTGGTGCGCGAATCGGACAGGAACACGAGGCCGGCATCGAGCCGGATGCCCACGCAGTAGGTCATGGCCGTGCCCGCCCGACCGCCCGAAGGGCGCTGTCGCCCCCGCGGGGGGCAGCGAGCGAATTGAGCTTGGGGGTCGTCATGCGTGGCCCTGCTGGAGTTTTTTCAGGCGGTACAGCGCGTCGAGCGCTTCCCGGGGGGTCAGGCTATCAGGATCGAGATCGGCAAGCGCGTCGTCCAGCGGCGAGGGCGTCGCGACCGCGGCCGCCGGCGGCGGGGCGAACAGGTCGACCTGCGTGTCGGCGGCGCGCTGGTGGGCCTCCAGGGCATCGAGCCCCGCGCGCGCCTGGCGCACGATCGCCGCGGGCATGCCCGCAAGGCGTGCCACCTGCACGCCGTAGCTCTTGCTCGCAGGGCCGGGCTGCACTTCGTGCAGGAACACGATGTCGTGTCCGGCGCTCTCGGCGGCGCTCACATGAACGTTGAGTGCACCCGCGTGCTTCGCGGGGAACGCGGTCAGCTCGAAGTAGTGCGTGGCGAACAGCACGAACGAGCGGTTGCGGTCGTGCAGGTGGGTCGCGATCGCGCCAGCCAGTGCAAGGCCGTCGAAGGTGCTCGTGCCGCGGCCGATCTCGTCCATCAGCACGAGCGATTGCTCTGTCGCCGCATGCACGATCGCGGCGGCTTCGGTCATCTCGACCATGAAAGTCGACTGCGCGTTGGCCAGGTCGTCGGCGGCGCCGATGCGGGTATGGATCGCGTCGATCGGCCCGAGCCGGCACGCGCTGGCCGGCACGTACGAGCCGATCGAAGCCAGCAGCACGATCAACGCCACCTGGCGCATGTAGGTGCTCTTGCCGCCCATGTTGGGGCCCGTGATCACGAGCATGCGCGTCTTCGCGTCGAGCCGGCAGTGGTTGGCGATGAAGGCGCCGGCGCCGGTCTCCGCCAGGCGCGCCTCGACCACCGGGTGGCGGCCGGCCTCGATCTCGATGCAGGGGTGGGCCACGAAGCGCGGCCTCGTCCAGCCGAGCGTGGCCGCGCGCTCGGCCAGCGCGGCC
>Ga0209683_10001068_pt1 | contig 10569 bp, 10 predicted proteins | sample DOMMetBare2Fresh_FD_187474 | JGI IMG/M metagenome (GOLD analysis project Ga0209683, IMG submission 187474) | Wetland sediment microbial communities from St. Louis River estuary, USA, under dissolved organic matter induced mercury methylation -... | ecosystem: Environmental > Aquatic >... | reverse complement strand
CCTGGCGCAGACCGCCTCGTCCGGCCGCTGGGCGCACTGCAAGGACACCAGCCGCGCGGGCATGGCCGGCGCCGTTTCACGCTGGCTGGGAAGCGTCGATCACCTTCCCGAAATCGCGCTCCGGCTGCTGCGCGTGCAGTTCGAGAACCGCCCCGCCGAAGACGTCATCCGCTTCTACGACGGACCCAACACGCTTTTCTACTGCGACCCGCCCTATGTCCATTCCACTCGCGGCGACTGTAAGGCCTACGCTTTTGAGATGACCGACCCCGGGCACGAGCGTCTGGCCCGTGTTCTGTCGCGATGCCGGGGCAAGGCCGCGGTTTCGGGTTACCGTTGCGATCTGATGGACGCCCTGTACAACGGATGGAAGCGGTTCGACGCGCCGGCGAAGCAATGTCATTCGGTGAAGCGGCTGCGGCGGGAAGCGCTGTGGATGAACTATTAGGGCGGTGAATTTCGCAGTAACACCGCTGCTCATCCTAGAAATCGTTTACAGACATCATCATAGCGAAAACCAGTTCCCTGTTGCGCTATCTTCGCGTATTATGGAAATAGAGGGGCGGGCTTCTTCAAATCCCTGCCGATCAGTAGTCCCGCCGCCGACGAGTATCTCCGGGCCGGGAGTAAGAACACATACTGGGGGTGTTCATCATCGGCCTAATCCACGCACGACAGGCTGCTGTTCTCCTCCATAGTAACCAGCCCAGCTAGCTGGACGCTTCGGACGTCTCGTACATCGGCGCGACGCCACGCTTTAGCGCGCGCTTACTGGAGGGACCTACTAAGACAAAGAGAGGAGCGCCCGAGGTGTCTTCAAAGATAAAGGTTACGTTTACGAAAAGCGCTCTGTTTGTTTTCCTTGCGTTCGGGGCGGCTGTCTCCGCACAGGAGATCTCCGTAGTTACTGGTCAATTGACTCGGGATCGCGGGCCGGTTCCGGACGATCTGATCGTACAGCTCTACGACCCGGCGCACGGCTCGATTGTAGGCCAAGCGATGATGCTGCCGGGCGGGAGATTCGAGCTATCCAGAGTCCCGGCCGGCGAGTTCGTCCTGAGGGTTACAAGCCGGTTTGGGGAGTCTCTCGTTGACAAGCCCGTCTCCATCCGCAGGAGCGGCGCGTCCCTGGAGATCCAGCTTCCGTCCGCGCCACGGGAGCGGCCGGCGGCCGGCGTGATTTCGGTCGCCCGGCTGCGCCACAAGGTCCCGCCGAAAGCCGAAAGGGCGTTCCGCCAGGCGGTGAAGGCGCAAGAGGCCGGCGATTCCGGGCAGTCGCTGGCGCACCTCCAGGAAGCGGTGAGAATCGATCCCGACTACATGGAGGCGCACAACGACCTGGGCGCGCGATACATGAGTGCGGGTCAATTCGACAGAGCTGCCGAAGAGTTCGAGAGGGCGGTTTCTCTCGATCCGTCGGCGACCGGAACGCTCCTGAATCTCGCTGGCGCCTGGTTTGCGCTACGCCGTCATGAAGAGGCCGAGGCCGCGGCGCGGCGCGCGTTGAGGCAGGATACTCACTCGCTGCGAGGCTACTATCTTCTAGGATTCACGCTGATGGTCCAGCAGAAGTACGGCGACGAGACTCTGCAAGCCTTTCAACGGGCCGCCTCGAAGTACCCGAACGCGCATCTGGCCGCAGCGGAGGTGCTACTACGGCAGGGATCGCGCGACCGCGCAAGGCAGGAACTGCGCGAATACCTGAAGTCACCCGACGGAGAAAAGCGTGCAGAGGTTCAAGCCTGGCTGGTGCGCCTGGGCGAGTAAGCGTGAACTGGTGGACCCGGTAGGATTCGAACCTACGACCTCATCGGTGTAAGCGATGCGCTCTAACCAGCTGAGCTACGGGTCCTGAGGAACGGCTGCCGGCGCAGGACTCCCAGTTTAGCACCCGGGCCGAGGCGGGGCTTTTCGCGTATTCTAAGTGGGAATGTCCGGGATCGCTCGCTTGCTTCGGGACAACGCGAATTGCCGGAACATGTGGGTGGGGCAGACGGTCAGCGAGCTGGGCGACCACTTCAACAACATCGCCGTGCTGAGCCTCGTCATCGCAACGACCGGGTCCGGCGCCGCGGTGGCAGCCGTGATGCTGGCGCGCGCGATTCCAGCGGTGATTGCCGGTCCGGTCGCGGGCGTGGCGCTCGACCGCTACGACCGCCGCCGCATCATGGTGGGGAGCGACCTGGCGCGGGCGGCGCTGGCGCTCGCGTTTCTCTTCGCCCTCCCGCAAGGCCGCAGCTGGCTCGCGCTTCCGCTCAGCGCCGCGTTGATGTTCGCTTCGCCGTTCTTCACCAGCGGCCGCGCCGCGATCCTGCCGGCAATCGCCTCTCCCGCCGAGCTGCACGCAGCGAATTCCCTGACTCAAACCACGCAGTGGGCGACGCAGGCGCTGGGCGCGCTGGCGGCCGGCCTGTTCGTCGCACGCTATGGATACGCCTGGGCGTTTCTGGCGAATTCGGCGTCGTTTCTGTTTTCGGCCGCCGTGATTATGGGCCTGCGAACCGGGGGCGGCGCGAGTTTCCGCGCCGCGAACCGGCCGGCCGGCGCGATGCGTCCGTGGCGCGAATACCGGGAGGGGCTCGCCTACATCGGCGCGACGCCGCTGGCGCTCGGCATCACGATGCTCTCGGCCGGCTGGGCGCTGGGCGGCGGCGCGGCGCAGGTGCTCTTCACGATCTTTGGCGACCAGGTGTTCCACCGGGGTGCGGCTGGCGTCGGTGCAATGAACGGCGCCGCGGGTCTGGGGCTTCTGCTGGGCGGAGTGACAGGTCACGTTGCCGGGCGCAGGCTGAGCTTTCGCGCCTACAAGCATGCGGTCTGGCTCTGTTACCTGGTCCACGGCGGGACGTTTATCGCGTTCAGCGTGGCGGGGGAGTACTGGGCGGCCCTGCTGCTGTTGGCCGTCTCGCGAATCGGCATGGCGGCCGTGAGCGTGCTCAACTATTCGCAGCTTCTCCAGCGCACGCCGGACGAGTTCCGCGGCCGCGTCTTCGCCACAATGGAAACCGTGCGTTGGCCCGTAATGACGCTGTCGATGGCGGCGGCAGGCGCAGCTTCCGGCGTGTGGAGCCCGCGGGCGATCGGAGTCGTTGCCGGACTGTGCGGCGCTTTCACCGCAGCGGGTTGGGCCTGGGCGACTTGGCGCGGACGTCTGCCGGAACCGCCCGCGCCGAAGTCAGCAACTTGTTGACGCAGCCCGCCGCCCCAACAAGATTCCTGAATCCGCGCAGCGGGCCCGGCGATCCTTGCAGGTAGTCAAGCGTGAGGGGCGTGGACCGTGCCGTTGCTGTCCGTGCAGTTTCTGGGATTTGCGTTTGCAGCGATCCTGGCGAGCCTGTTGACCCGCGGAGCCTTGCGCTCCGCTGTCTTCCTGGCAGCCAGCCTGTACTTCGCGGCGACGTACGTACCGCCGGCCGGCCTTGCCTCCACGCTTCTTTTCTGCCTCGCGGGCTATGTTTCGGCGCGCATGGTCCTGGCAGGCTGGCGCCGCGCGGCGTGGGCCGGTCCCGCCCTGATCACCGTAGCCTTCGTCTATATGCGGGGCTACGGTGTGATCGACGCCCTGCTGCCACGGCCGCTGGCGGCGCGCGCGCTGGCCACCGCCGGTCTGAGCTTCCTGTTCTTCAAGGTCCTGCATGTGTTAATCGACGCGCGCGCCGGAACGCTCGGCGAGCTGCGGCTCATCACCTACCTGAACTACTGCCTCAACTTCACGACGTTCCTGATGGGGCCGATCCAGCGCTACCAGGACTTCGCGGAGCAGTGGGCGAATCCTGAGGCGACGCTTCCGCCGGCCTTTGAAGGCAACCTCGACGCCGTCAATCGAATACTGCGCGGCCTGGTGAAGAAGTTCGTTCTCGGCGAAATACTGGGGAGGCTGGCTACATTGAACGGAGCCGACTTCGCGACGATTCCAGCCGCGACGCTGCTGGCCAAATCCTACCTCTTCTACCTGTTCCTCTACTGCGACTTCTCGGGCTACTGCGACGTGATGATCGGCATAGGGATACTGATGGGCGTGCGGCCGCCGGAAAACTTCTGGCTGCCCTTCTTCTCGCGCAACATAGCGCAGTATTGGCTGCGGGTGCATCGCTCGCTCACGCTCTGGCTGACAGACTACGTATTCAATCCGTCCTACGCCTGGGCGCTACGGAACCGTCTGCTCGGGGCCAGCGCCATCGCGTCGATGTCGGCCGCGCTCATGACGACGATGGTGATTGCGGGTCTGTGGCACGGCACGACAGTCAACTTCCTGGTATTCGGCCTGCTGCACGGCGTGTATCTTGTCGGCTTCCGGCTGTACGAACGCGGGCTGCACTCGGCGCTCGGCGTGAAGCGGGCGAGGGAATGGTCGGCCACGCCGCTGGCGACGGCCGTGGCGATGTTCATGACGTTCAATCTGACGTCGGCGGCCTACCTGTGCTTTGAGCTGAACTCCGCACAGATGTGGCAGCTCGCCAGGAGGCTGGTGTAGCAATGCGCCGGCTGGCCAATCGCTTTGCGCTGAGGATCGCTCTCAAACTGTTCTGGTGTCTCCTGCTGGTGTTCCTGCTCGTCGTGTTTTCGAGGACGGAGTACGATTTTGTCTACCGCGCCTTCTAGACCAGCAGCTCGCGCACTTCTCACACTCGCCGCCGTGGGCTGCGGGCTGGCCGCCCTTTTCACGGTCCACGCGCTCATGGAGAGCTTGGCGCGGTGGGCGGAAGTCCGGCAGAACGAGTATCTCTGGGGGCAGGAAGAGTACCTGCAACTCTTCACGCCAACGAACTACACGGGCCGGGGGCGCGGGCGCATTCTGATTTGCGGACCGTCGGAAGCGCGCGAGGATCTGCTTACCGACGTGTTCGACCGGCGCTTCCCGGGCCTGCACACGTATCAGAGTGCGCACGGGGCGGCGACGCTGCACGATGTGACGCTGCAACTGGCCTACATGGAGCGCGTGTACGGGCCGTCGGCGGCGCCGGACATCCTGGTGCTCGGGGTTTCGCCGCGTTTTGTGGCGAACATTTCGCTCGTGGCGCCGCCGTTCATCGAAGGCATGAACAAGTACAGCCCGTACTATCGGGTAGACGACAGCGTGGATCCGCCACGGCTGGCGCCGAAGAGCGTCTGGGAATCGCTCGTGGCGCGTGCACGATTGTTGCTACATCAGCAGCCGCGTTACCGGGCGGCCCTCGATGGCGCATGGCGCGCTCTTCGTCATCCGGAGCGCATGCGGGATTATTCGTACCGCGCGGGCCTAACGCCCGCGAAGTATCACTTCAAGAAGCAGTGGAGCGCCAAGATGAGGCAGACGCGCTTCCTCGAGCCGGCCTCGCACTGGCCGAAGACGCATAGCTGGGACGCGTCGGCGCATCGCGGCGAAGTGATCCGCGAAATGACGCAAGTACGCGATTACGCGCGCCGCAACGGCGTCCGCCTGTACGTGGTGAACATGCCGGAGATCTCCTGGAACCGCAGGTTGTTCGACCCGGAGCGCTACCAACACTACCTCGGCGTCCTGCACGAGGTTTTCGGAGACCAGTTCCTGGACCTGCGCACGCTCCTGCACGACGAGGAGTTCCAGGATCTGGTTCACGCCACCCTGGCGGGTTCGCGTATGGTCTCCGAGCGCGTGGCCGGCTTCGTCGCCGGCGGGTTGGAACCGGCGCCGGCCGTGGCCTCTTCGCGGCGGCCCTGATCGAAGGAGGGAAATCGATGGATACCGCGGCGTGGTCCCGCTTGCTCGCTCAGGCGGACGCCTGCGACGACTACACCGAGATGATTGCGCTTTGCCACCGGCTGAAGGCGCTCGAGCGCGGCGGGCGGCCTGAGGGAATGACGCCGCTGCGATTGGCTGTGCTGGGAGGGGCGACGACCGAGATGCTGGTTGAGCCGTTGCGATTGGCGCTGGCGGCGCGAGGGATCGCCGCGGAAATCTTCGCCGCCGCCTACAACCAGTTCATTCCGGAGATGCTGGATCCGGCCAGCGAGACCGTGCGATTCCGGCCGCAGGCCGCGGTGGTGGTGAATACGCCGCACAACATCGCGGAGTGGCCCGCGGCCGAGGCAAGCGCCGAGGAAGCCGGCGCCCTGGCGCAACGCGTTTGCGGCCAGTTCCTCGAGCCGTGCCGCCTGCTGCATGAGCGCACCGGCTGCGAGATCGCGCTCAACAACTTCCATCCGTTCCCGGCGCGTCCGGCCGGCAATCTCGGCGCCAAGCTGCCGGGCGATCCCGATAATTTCATTCGCCGCCTCAATACAACGCTGGGAGACCGCGCCCCCGCCTACGTGCACCTGAACGATGTCGCGTCGATGGCCCAGCGCCGCGGCCTGGATCGGTGGCTGGACCTTCGTTACTGGTACGCCGCCAAACAGCCGGTTTCCTACGAGTGCGCGCCGGAATACGTGCGCAACACCGCGGCGCTACTCGGCGCGCTGTTCGGCCGCAGCAAGAAGTGCCTCGTACTCGACCTCGACAACACGCTCTGGGGCGGCGTGATTGGCGACGACGGCCTGGAGGGGATCGAACTCGGCGAGGGCAGTCCGGCGGGCGAGGCGTTCAAGGCTTTTCAGCTCTACGTCCGCGCGTTGCGGGAGCGCGGCGTATTGCTGGCCGTGTGCAGTAAGAACGACGAAGGCAACGCCGGCCTTCCGTTCGAGCGTCACCCCGAGATGGCGCTGAGGCGCGATGATTTCGCGGCCTTCAAGGCCAATTGGCAGCCGAAGTCGCAGAACCTGGAGGCGATCGCGGCGGAACTGAACATCGGCCTGGATTCGCTGGTCTTCGTGGACGACAACCCGGCGGAGCGGGAGCAGGTCCGGCAGGCGCTGCCCGAGGTGGCGGTCCCGGAAATGACGGACGAACCGGCGGACTATCCCGCCATTCTCGACAACGCACGCTACTTCGAGGCCGCCACGCTGACCGCCGACGACCGCCGCCGCACGGAAACCTACCGGCAGCGCCAAGCCGCGTCCGAGTTGCGCGCCGGCGCGGCGGACCTCACAGAGTACTTGAAGTCGCTCGAAATGATCGCGACGGTGGCGCCCATCGGCGACGCGTCGATTGAGCGCGCCACCCAGCTCATCAACAAGAGCAATCAGTTCAACCTCACAACACGCCGGTTGACGCTCTCGGAGGTTCGCGCGATCGCTGCCGATCCCGGCCGCATCACCCGCACCGTGCGGTTACGGGACCGCTTTGGCGACCACGGCCTGATCTCAGTGCTCATCGCCAAGGTGGAGCGCGGCGCCGTGGTGGTCGAGGACTGGCTCATGAGTTGCCGCGCGCTGAATCGCGGTGTGGAGCGCCTGCTGTTGAATGAGCTGATCGGAGCGGTGCGCGAGACAGGCGCGCAGCAGATTGTGGGTGTGTACCTGCCTACGGCCAAGAACGGTTTGGTCAAGAACCACTACCGCGATTTGGGATTCGAGTGTGTGGAAGATGTGGCGGGGTGGAGCGAGTGGCGGCTGAACGCGGCCGAGGCGCAGCCCCTTTCCACCTTCATCGAGTTGAGCGAGGAGCCGCGATGGCTGACGACGCAGACATCGGGAGCAAACTGAACACGATATTCGCCCGCATTCTGGGCTTGGACGAGGTCCGGCTCGAACCGGGAACGACCGCCGCCGATGTGGAGGGGTGGGATTCCGTCACCCACGTGCAACTTATGGTGGCGATCGAGAAAGAATTCGCGATGCGGTTTCGCACCGGCGAGATGGCCCGGTTCACGAATGTGGGCCAGCTCGTAGAGTGCATCGCGTCGCGCGGCCGGCTGGCGCCCGCGTCCGAGCGGTGACACCCTAGGCGGAAATATTTCCTGCCTGTTACCGCGGAGTTGGCCCGGCGCGCGGGCGTGATTCGCAGTGCAGACGCTTTACTCTGGGTGCGGAGGTCCGCTGTGCCCGCACTACCATATCCCAAGTACACCTTGGACAAGCTCTACATCTACCCCTACTTTCCCACGCGTCAGGCTTATACAAAGGCCACCGGGCGCTCGTGCCCGCCGTGGGACCCCACGCGCCGGCCCAAGCGCTGGTACGCTCCCGAGGCTGCGAACTCGCAGGAAGATTTTGTCGTGTTTCCGCACGTGCTGGCCACCGATCCGAAAGAGGCCGGCAGAGGCGCCCTTGCGGGACCGGACGGCAAGCCCTATCTCAAGCAGTTACTGCTGCCGAAAGACATCGCCGCCTCCATCAACATTCCGGAGAGCACTGCCAACGTTCCCGGCGCCGATCAGCCGGAATACCCCGCGCCGTGCCGCGCGCTCGAGGCGAACGAGGAACTCTTCTTCGATCCAACCGGTCTCGGGGCGGTCATGGTCAAGAATACCGATCTGTACTCGCTGGACAGCGGCACATTCACGGCGCAGGATCGGGCTCTGCTGCGAGCGATCGCGCAGAAGCTCGGTGTGTAAGGGGCAAGCTAGCGCGGCGCGCCGGCCCCGGGCGCCGGCGGCGCGCGGAAGGTCACGCGAATCGGAAGCACTGCGCCCGTCGGCTCGACCACCACGTTGACGACGGCCGGCTCCACCGGCGCCGCTCCCTTCGGCGAATAGCGCACGGTGAGTGTGGCCTGCTGGTTCTGGTTTATGGCGTCGCGGTCCAGCTTGGCCTCCAGGCCGGTGAGCCGCGGCGTCTCTACGCGCAGTCTCACCCAGCCCGGCATTCCGTTTGTGACAACAACAACCTCCGAGGATGGCTCGGAGGCGCTGAGAGCGACCACGCTCTTGTCGGACTTCACCAGTTTCAGCAGCTCTTCCGGAGACGGCCCCTTCGGGAGAGCGAGCGGGGCGCCCTCCTCGCGCGTCCCCGGCTTCACGATGCCGAACGGCGTTTGTCGCGACGCGGTCGGGTCGAAGTACCAGAACCACTGGCCGTCGACCAGCTTCCAGCGGCTCGTCCGCGGGAGCTTGGCGCGCGCCGGCCGCGGCAGGCCCACGATCATAATGTCCTCTTCGCACTCCACAGTGGCTTCGGCTCGCGTGAAACTGTCCGAATAGGCGATACTGCGGATCTCGAAGCCGAAGTACCGCGGCTTGGACATATCGAAGAAGAAGTCTTTGCTTTCCTCGGCCACTAGGTCGTCGGCCCGGCGCGTTTTGGCGTCTACGTGAGCCTGATAGAAGACCCGGATCCGGCTCCGCAGCGCGCGGTCTACCTCGGGTGGAGGCGGAGTCTGGCTGTCCTGAGCAGCCATTGGTGCAACGACTGGTAATAACCAAAGGACAAGAAGCGATACCATCTCTTTCATATTACCAGTCCCGCCGCGGCGCACATGAGCATTTGGTTCGCCGCAGAAAAGCTCTCGCTTTCTGCACCCTGCGCTGCTACAATTGTTCGGAAAAACGGCATGCTTGCGCCTTCTATCGGCGATTGCGTCAGAGAACTGACCGAAGCCAATTGGCAGTTCTACATCGATCTGGCGGAGGGCGCCTTCTACTTGGGCGACCTGGAGCAGGCCGCCTGGGTCATGCAGAAGGCGTGCGAGGAGGCGGAGAGCTTCGGCCCTGAGGATACGCGTCTGGCCCAAGGGCTGAACCGGCTCGGCGTGCTGCATTTCTACCTGGGAAAGTACCGCAGCTCGGAGCCGCTCATCAGCCGCGCCGTCTCCATTCTCCAAAGGCTCGCGCCGGACAACCCCGATCTGGGCAACACGCTCTACAACCTCGGGACGGTGTACAAGTCGCAAGGCAAATACCCGGAAGCGGAAGTCGCCCTGAAGGACGCCATCTGCACGTGGGAAAGGATCATAGGTCCGGAACATCCCGATATCGCGCTCGGGCTTCAGCATCTGGGCGAGATGTGCATGCACCAGGGGCGGGGACCTGAGGCGCTTTTCGCGCTGCGCCGCGCGCTGACGATACTCGACACGCGAGGCCAGCAAGACTGGTGCACGCTCGTGGTCGTAACGAAACTGGCGGTGTACTACACCGCGCAGGAGCGGTTGACCGAGGCTGAACCCTTCCTTTGGAGGTCGTTCGAGCTGCGCAAAATGGTGCAGGGCCTCTATCATCCCAAGGTTGCCCAGGCGCTCTCCCGGCTCGCTCAGGTCTACCGCAAACAGCGCAAGTTCGCCCGCGCCGAGCCGCTGTTCCGCCTCTCGCTGTTCGTTCAGGAGAAGACGATTGGCCGCCGCCATCCCGATTTTCTCGGGACGCTCGACGATCTGGCGGATCTCTACCGCGCCGAAGGCAAGTACAGCGACGCCGAGCCGTTGTTCAAACTCTCGGTGGCCGCTTTCGAACAGGCGCTGGGCGCCGAGCACCCTCACGTCGCCGACCGGCTGGACGACTATGCGTCCATCCTCCGCACCCTGCGCCGCGGCGAGGAGGCCGAATTGTTCGAGGAGCGCGCCCGCGCCATCCGGTCGAAGCGCTCCATCGCACTCTAGGGAGCCTCTCAGCTTGGAATCCGGGGCTATTCCCAGAGCGCCAGGCTCAGGTTGATCGGGACCTCGGTCGAGGCGGGCCATTGTCCGCCCGCTCCTGTCCCGCCCCGCAGCGCCTCGGCCAACAGGCTGATTGTCCTGTCGCCGATCTCGGTGAGATGCTGATCGATGCTGGGAATCGAGTGCTTCCGGGAGACATCGCT
>Ga0209683_10001062_pt1 | contig 10585 bp, 8 predicted proteins | sample DOMMetBare2Fresh_FD_187474 | JGI IMG/M metagenome (GOLD analysis project Ga0209683, IMG submission 187474) | Wetland sediment microbial communities from St. Louis River estuary, USA, under dissolved organic matter induced mercury methylation -... | ecosystem: Environmental > Aquatic > Freshwater... | reverse complement strand
GAAGCGTGCATTCCGCGCTGCTTTCAAAGCGGCAGCTCGCAGACGAGAGTCTCCTTTGGACGTGAGCCACGACACGACTCTACCCGACCTGTTCACGCGCACCCTGACTGTGATGGTCCCGGAAATTCCCTGTTTCCTGGCACTACTCGGATATTCTGCCCGCGGCAGATCGATCTCCGTGCCGGCTAAGGCGTCGCCGGTGACAGGTAAATCGTCAGTGCTGTTCGGAACCGCGGCAGCTTCCGTAGCGGCCACTGCCCCCGTTGGTGATGCGGCACTGGCCGCCGCGGGCTCGATAAACGTGTAGGTGATTGTTCCCGTAGTTACTCTGCCACCACTGAGTCGCTCTGGAGCGAAGGTGGCCTGGCGCGCGGCTTTGGTAGCAGCCGGACGCAACGGGAAGGGACCGTTGAGTACCCGGGTTGAGATGACGTTTCCTTGGCGATTGACCTGTACTCGCACCATTACGGCCCCGGTCGCTGCCTCATTCCCTTTTGGCGAGTAGTCAGCCTCGGGAAGGCTTAGCTCCGCTCCCGCCAGCTTACCTGCAACCAGGGGCCCAGGCCTTGCTGCTGTTGCCTTTGGTTGTTCTTCCACCTTCTTTGGCAAGACAGGTGCGCTCGGTGCGAGCTGAGCGGGGGGACGATTCGTCAGTCGATAGGTGATCAGTGCGGCCCCTACCAGCGTTACTGTAATTAGGACCCAAAGCATCGGACGTGCTGAATTTGTCCTCGACAGCGCGGCGAAAGTGGGAACCTCAACCTCAGCAGAGAGTGGCGAGGAGGATTTGGGCAAACTGCCAGGTTGTAACGCGGGCAAGACTACTTCTGTAGGAAGCGGCTGGACTTGGTCGCCCGTGGTTTGATTCGGATCAAGCCTTGAAGTTGTTGTCTCTGCAAACGCGGTCTTCGCCGGTTCACTTTGCGCACTCCGGTCACCCGCCGGACCTTTGCTCTTTTCAAGAGTGGCTGAGGGAGGCAGATTCTCAGTTTCAGAAGCTGCTGCGGCAGCTGCGGCCGCTCGAGCTCTTAAGACCGCAAGCAGACCTGATTTTGGTCTCGCGGTGATTTCCTGCTGGTTAGCCGGTGTCGAGGCGGTCTCGGTTTCGCTTTGGATATTACCGCCGGATATGGAGAGAAGGGATCCGCTGACGGCTGCGGGGTTTTCAGCAGGCGGGTTGGGTTGCTCAATTGGTGCAGCCGTGGTGGCGACCATTTGGGCAAGCTGCGGAAAACCTCGCCTGATGGCCCAGTCCGCCGCCGTAAGGCCGAGACTATCCATCAAATTCACGTCCGCGCCTGCCGCGAGCAGAAGCTTCACGATCTCTTCATGACCAAAGATTGCAGCCAGCATGAGCGCTGTCTGGCCTCGCTCAGACCTTTGGTTGACGTCGGCGCCTCTGGCCAACAAATTCTTCACCACGTCCACATCGCCGTCTGAGGCGGCGCGAAGCAATAAGCGATGTTCAAAAATGAAATTAGACCTCGCGAGTTAAGATCGCTTGCCTGTCGGGGTAACCATTCTAGAGTCTGGCACCCAGGAAATGAAGTCAGCAGATGGGGGGCAGGATGCCCGGGCTCTCGACCCCGTCAGAACCGGCCGTGAATTATACTTCATTCTGACTCAGTTCTATTTCAGAAGCGGAGTGAAAGTGAATACTCGCAAATCCAAAACCGACAGAGCCGTTCAGGTGCGCTTTGCTGAACCGGCGGACGCTGAGAGCATCACGTCCCTCATTAACCTGGCCTTTGGGACGGCTGAGTCTTTCTTTGTCGAGGGGGATCGCATCGACCTGTCCGAAGTGCGGCAGTTGCTGCGGTCGGGAAAATTCCTCCAGGCCGAAAGTAAGGGAAAGCTACTGGCATGTGTCTATGTCGAGCCACACCCGGATCGACAATCAGGCCAGCCGGAACTTTCCCGAGCCTATTTGGGCTTGCTGGCAGTCGTCCCCGCACGCCAGCATTCAGGACTGGGTTCGATGCTGATCAAAGCAGCTGAGGACCACTGCCGGAAACTGGGCTGTGGCTTCATGGACATAAAGATCGTCAACCTCCGCGATGATTTGCCGCATTTCTATCGCGGTCGAAGATACATCGAAACCGGCACCTCGGATTTCCCCAAACATGTAAGAACGAACATGCCCTGCCACTTCGTCGATATGTCTAAGCGCTTATGAGTTCTAAAACACGGGAGTCCGCTCGCTGGAATCAATGCTACGCTCCCTGCTCTTCACGATAGTGCAACGAAAATATTACAAAACTCTTTGCTCAAAAAGTTTCATCTTGTGTTAGTTTTGCAAGCACACTCCGACGTGGGCTTGCCCTTCAGGCCACTGACGATAATTTAAACAATATGACATAACTGCATCGGCATTGGACCTCACATTCGATCCGGTCGCGGATCGAGTCGCAATTTCTAATGCAGTTCTTTATGGAGGACCAAGAATGAAGTTAAATGCGAGAACGATCAGCGTACTTGTGGCGGTGCTGCTACTGACCTCGATAGTAGTTCTACCGCGCATCACTCGGGCAGCCCGTTCCACCTGGGCCGGCGCCGAGAAAACTCTGGCTCCGAACCCGGAGCCCGCCGCCAATCCCGGCCAGGATCAAAGGGCCAACATAACAGTCACCGCTTCATACCACAACGACACGTCAATACCGCTGCGCGATATGAAGGCTCAGCCGGTATTTTCCAAGGGCGAGCATGAAGCTAACATTAATCCGAAGATTCCAACCAGGCACACAGACAGCCCCGACCCGGTGGTCCAGAGTAGTTTCAGCGACTTAAGGAGTCTCATCACCGTCAACATGCCGGCGCCCCTACTCAACTTTAACGGCATCCCCTTCCCGGGTGTGGCCTGCAACTGCGCGCCCCCCGATACCAATGGCGAAGTTGGCGCGACGCAATACGTGCAAATTGTCAACGAAGGCTTCCAGGTCTTCAACAAGACCACAGGTGCTTCGGTCCTTGGGCCGGTAGGTATTTCGACAGTCTGGAGCGGCTTTGGCGGACCATGCGAAACTGCCGGCTCCGGCGACCCGGTCGTGCTTTACGATCAGCTTGCCAACCGCTGGCTCATCAGCCAGTTTGCCAGCACTGGCGTTCCTACTGACGAATGCATCGCGGTTTCCACTACCAGCGATGCCACGGGCACGTGGAACCGCTACGGCTTTCACCTCGGTTCGAACTTTTTCGACTATCCGCATCTCGGTGTCTGGCCCGACGGCTATTACATGGCCATGAACATATTTAACTCGAGCGGCACGGCCTTCCTCGGCCCGCAACCGTTCGCGTTTGATCGCGCCAAGATGCTGGCCGGCCTGCCGGCGACCTTTATCACCCCCGGCATCACCGGCGGCTCAGCCGAGGAAACTTACCTGCCTGCCGACCTGGACGGCTCAAACCTGCCACCAGTGGGCGCGCCGGCGTCGTTCGTGGAATTCCCTGCGGGCGGCACCTTCAGAGTTTTTCACTTTCATGTAGACTTCGCCGTTCCAACTAACTCAACCTTTACGCTGTTCGCCGCTCCCGCCTCTGCGGGTTTCAGCTTGCGAACTGGGGGAATTCCCCAATCGGGAACTACCGCGCTGTTGGATAATCTCGCCGACCGTCTGATGTTCCGGCTGGCCACGCGATTCTTCTCTGACGGTCACGAAGCCACCGTCGGTAACTTTACGGTTCAGTCAGGCACTACCGCCGCGCCGCGCTGGTTCGAACTGCGCAACGTCACGGCAGGACCAGTGACAGTCGCGCAACAGGGCACCTATCAGCCTGACACAACTCATCGCTGGATGGGCAGCGCGGCGATGGATCAGCAGGGCAATATCGCACTCGGATACAGCGCTTCCAGTAGCACGATATTTCCGCAGATTCGCTATGCGGGCCGGCTGGCGACCGACCCAGTGAATACTTTGCCTCAGGCTGAGGTCACGCTCTTTGCCGGTACCGGCAGTCAAACCGGCACCAGCGGTCGTTGGGGCGATTACAGCGATATGACGGTCGATCCAGTGGACGACTGTACTTTCTGGTACACGCAGGAGTATTACGCGACCACCAGCAGCTTTAACTGGCGCACGCGCATTGGCTCTTTCAAGTTCCCGGGTTGTGGCGGATCGCCGACGCCTACGCCTACGCCGACCCCAACCCCAACACCAACGCCGACTCCGACACCGACGCCGACTCCGACACCGACGCCGACTCCGACTCCGACACCGACTCCGACACCGACGCCGACTCCGACGCCGGCGCCAAACGCGCCGAGCAATTTGGCCGGGACGGCGGTTTCAACAAGTCAGATCAACCTGACTTGGACCGACAACTCCACGAACGAGGATAATTTCAGAGTCGAGAGGTGTCAGGGCAATAACTGCTCAAGCTTTGCAGAGATTGCGGTGCTGGGTCCAAACGTCACCAGTTATTCAAATACTGGTCTGGCGCGCAATACGCGGTATCGCTATCGCGTGCGGGCCTCTAATTTAGGAGGTAACTCAGGATACTCGAATATCATCACAGTCAGGACGCTGAGATGATTAGTCAGACCTCCATAGCCGGGTTGACCAAAGTCTCTGCTGCCTGAAGAAAGGACGAGAACCCGGCAACATGTGCGGCTAAATTCTGCCGCCCTTAACCAGGTCGCTGGTACTAAGATCGAGGGCCCTCTCCTTTTGGGAGAGGGCCCTCGGTTCGTCCACTCGCTTTTCAGCTTACTAGAGATCGCTTTGGAGGTTGACTTCCACTTCCACGTAAAGTTCTTTCTTGTCAGCCGCTGCTTCCGTCGTCTTGTAGTCGCTCTTGTCCGTCAGTTCTGTCACCAGGGTTTGGCGTGGCACTTCTGAATGGTTATTTGCGTGACCGTGCTTTCCCTTCATCGTGGAGTTGACCGTTCGCAGACGGTCCCCTTTTTTTGTGTCCTCGCTCTTGCGAGTGAAATTGTTCCACAGAGTCCGGGGAGTCGCGTTGCGGCTGCCATGATGGCCCACCTTATACAGATAGACATCCTCCAAAAGCTTCCTGGTATCGGGTTGCTGCAGGGCATACTCCCAGTTTTCGATCTGCGCATCGCCGGGGAACAATAGCTTCTTGCCTCCCACTTCGAACAGAAGGATTACGCTGGTGTTGTTCATCGCTTTGTCGAGGATGCGAACAAGTCCCCGTAACTGCTCACCGCGCAGGGTCTGCATCTGGCGAATAAACCAGCGCGCGGTGGTCGGGAAAAACTCCTCATAGATGTCGGCATCAGGAAACAACCGCTGCGAGCTGGTGTTGGATTGCCTGACCAGTTCTCCGGTGGCGGCCTGCAGCTTCCAGAATTCCTGAGCCGCGCCCTGCAGCATCCAAAATTCGTTGTCGTCACGCGACCGCTCTTTCTCTATCTCGGCATGTTGCTCGAGTGTCGGCGGTCCCAACACGTGAGTTTTGACGCCGGGCAGTAAGGCTGTCAGATCCAATCCATATTTGTAACTGACATAGAGGTTTCCCCCCATACGTGCGAGGTTTTTTACCGCAGACTCATTGGGCAGACTGTTGTCATCGCTGAGGAACTCTATTTGCTCGGCCAGTTCCGGGCTCAACGCGTCATCATTTCTCAGGTGCCTGACTTCATCCTGCATCGCCGCCGCCAGCGAATTCATATCCCGCAATGAATTGATGTAGAGTGCCGAGCCAAACATTCCCTTATCGGCCAGGCCTCTTTTTACACCTGCTCCTTTCCTGAGCGTGGCTGAGGGCGCAGGCTTGGGATCTTTGGCTGCGGGATCTTCAGTCCATGGCTGGATCACAAAATCCGGTTTCAAGGCCGCGATGACATCGCCGGTGCCGCTTCCGTCTGCTTTTGTGGCAAAGCCGCTGATGTGGTCCTTGTGACGATGCGTGGCCACCACTAGGTTTAGTTTCCCATTGCAGCGGCCCCTGATATCCAGCGCAACCTTCATCATCTGCTCGCTGGAGTCGATACCCGGTGGCATTCCCGTGCTGCCAAAGTCAATCAGCACATGTCGCTCCTGGTCAGCTTTCTCCGTAGCCTGTGGATAGTTGAAGGTGAGCAGAAAACAATCGCCGAATCCCACTTGATAGGCTCGAATAGTTAACTTTGACGGCTGCAAAGCGGTTTCTTCAAGCATTAAAATTCCTCCGCAACTGTGGTCCGCAAATTCAGCGCTCGGGTCAAGTGCAAGCGGGCGAAAGCACTCTCCCCGGAACTCTTTTCTTCGAAATACCCGGACCTCCACAAATACTTGAGACGAGGAGTCTGGCGCACGGAGTTGTTGACCCGGTTGAACACCTGATATTTCAGACGCCCGTATTCATCAAAGATTAGGGCAGCGCCACCATAGACTGTGACTTCCTGGTCTTTCGGCATTCCTTTGGGCTTGCCGATCGGCGGATCAAAGTACTGCAGTTCCTCGGCCTGAAGAGTTACCATCTGAATGTACTCAGCTACGGTCTCCCGCAGGGCAAACCCGTCTGGACCGAGACGCAGGCAGGGGCGAACTGAAATGACTTTGGTATAGGCCTGTTCGTGCAATCTGAGTGCTTGACGGTTCTCCCAGATAAAGCGGAACACTTCATCGGGATCTCTGGACAGCGACTCAAAATGCGTTCGGTCGTACTTCAAATGGGCGTCGCACGCTTCCCAGCTTCCGTCGGCGTTCTTGCTGGCTGGTTCAATTCCATAATCCTTAAAGCTCCTGCGCAGTATCTCGCGATACTGGTACTTGCTATCGTCCGGCACCAGTTCTTTGTCGGCGGTGATCAGCGCGCTTAAGTAGTCTGAAAACTGAAGGTCAGTCGCTGGAGAATAGTCGAGCGCCCTAATGGCCATGGTCAGCAACTGTTCGGCGGCGTCAGTTCCCTGCTCCACCACCAGGAGAAGATCCAGGTTGGCGCCCGGCCGCCCGCACTCCAACTTTTCAATGCGCGCCCGCCAGACCTGCAAAAAGGAATTCAGCATCGCGGCCACCAGGATTTCACCGCGGCGATGTGGTTCCTCGAATTCGTCCAGCTTCTCGTACTCAGCCTGCTTCATGGGCTTGAGTTTGACTGAGCGCCGTAACGCTGCGGCACGATTGCCGCGCACGCCAACCATTTCCCCTCCCATTTGATCTGCCAGTCCCAGGAGCACGGATTCCTTCAATTTTTCAATCGTCAGATCTTGCGGATTGATCAGACTCACCGGCGGATTGTTCAAACCGGCCCGGACCCCCTTCTTTGGTTTGGCAAAATTGGGATCTAAAAGAGTGCCTACAATTTCTTTTAGCGAGAAAACTGAAAGCAGGGCCACAATGTCAGCAAACCCCTCGTGAAACCCGGCCTGTTCCGGTGACGAAGGATCGGTGAAGCGGTTACGCAAACCATCCAGCAGCGCATGCGTCGTTTCGTGAGCCACCACATCGTGTGAGAGGCAGGTAAAAATGGTCTGGCCGCTTAAACCCACGAAGTAACCGAACACCAGCGCCTGGTCGCGCTTGGAGTAGAAGGCATTGGCGTCAGCGAATGCGTGGGGAGCAATGTTGATCTGATGACCGGGAAAGCCCCAGCTAATGCGGCGACCAAGCGCGAACTCGAAACGCGCCAGGATCTTCATGGCAATCGCATAGACGTTCTGTTGGTGGAAACGGGGATCTTTCAGCAGCTCCTCGTTACTCGCCTCAGGATCCAGCTTGAACGGGTCGGCATAGGTGCCGCTTTGAATGTCTTCGTAATCCATTGGCTGGTAGAGAGTACCGGTGGATGCGTCGTAGTCGATCACCTGAACTCGATATCCACGCGGTCCAGGCGCGATTTCTTCGGCGGGTATTTCGACTTCCGTGGTAAGGATCCTTTTGCCGACACGAACGCTGGGATCCTGCGCCATGATTGTGAGTCTCCGGGTTCGAGGTCTTGCAATTCGATTCACCGATCTATGCTCCTGGTTAAGGGTTTGCTGCAGCACTGCATTTGCCGAAAAAACTGCTCGATGGCCCAGGTCTTCTAATACAAAGCCTGCGGTTCCTGCTGTCCTGAAATCTGACCTGAGACTACAGTTTCAGCGCCGAGTTGGTTGTTTCACGATCCCAGGCGACAGCGGCAGGGGAAGGTAGGATCGCCGAGTTCTACCTGCAACGTGGTGTGCTCAATCCCGAACCTCTGGCGCAAATCAGTTGCGGTCCTCGCGAGCAACGCGTCATCGCACGCAGCCTGAGCCATGACGACGTGCGCCGTCAACGCCGCCTCGGTCGTGCTGACACCCCAGACATGCAGGTCATGAACATCAACGCAGGTCGGCAAGCCAGCGAGATAGTCCTTGATACCCTTCATGTCTATTCCTTCCGGAACGGCATCAAGAGCAAGGTTGAGCGAATCGCGCAGCAGACCCCAGGTGCCATAGACAATGAACGCTACAATCACCAGACTGACGGCCGGATCGAGCCAAAACCACCCGGTGCCGAGTATCGCCAACCCGGTTAAGGCTACCCCCAGCGAGATCAATGCATCGCCGGCCATGTGCGTAAAAGCCCCGCGGAGGTTTAAGTCGGCCTTGCGACCAGAAATAAACATCAGTGCCGTGCCGGCGTTGATGAGAACGCCTATCAAAGCCACCCAGATTACGACCCCTTCTCTTATGGGACCAGTCTGGTTCAGTCTGCCGAGAGCTTCCCAGGCAATTGCGCCCACGCCCACCAGCAAGACAGCGGCGTTGGTTAAGGCCGCCAGGATCGAAGAGCGCCGAAATCCATAGGTTCGTTCCGGAGTTGGACCACGGCGGGCCAGCAGCATCGCCCCCCAGGCGAGCACCAGACCGAGTACGTCGTTCAGGTTATGTCCGGCATCTGCTATCAGGGCAAGCGAATGAGACAGACGTCCGTAGACCGCTTCAACGACGACAAAGCTCAGGTTAAGGACCACTCCAATCGCAAAGGCGCGCCCATAGTGGGAAGCTGCGTGACTATGCCCGTGTGTCATCTGGTTGCCGGATTCTCATCCAGGCTTTCAGGCTTCGGCAGACCGAAACCGTTCCTTATTCCTGGCCCGAGCCTTAGCGGCTTCGACTTCGCGATCCCGCGGTGGGGCATTGGAAACAAGCGATTGGAGCAGTTCGCGGGCTGCCTGCGTCACCTGCTCCACAGCACGATTGAACGCCGGCTCATTGGCTTTGGAAGGCTTTGAGAAGCCGCTCAGCTTGCGGACGAATTGCAGCGAAGAAGCGCGAACTTCTTCTTCCGTAGCCGGCGGTTTAAAATTGTGAAGGGTCTTGATATTGCGACACATAAAATCTGATTCCTGTCTTTCTGGTTACCGGCTGCCGACCGATTCTACCTCATAATAGCGGAGCCACTGCGTCTCTCGCCTGTTGAGAGGTTACAACGGGAATGACTTCAAACTCTACCAGGTCGCGCCAATTTTCAATCCACTGCTGAAAAAGACTCGGATCGTCGCATTCCATTAACTGAAAGCAGCGGTCAAAGTTGGCTTCGACCCAGCTGTTAACGTATTGCAAACCCTCCGGGAACATTCGCCCCCGTTCACGATGCCGCCGATAGACGGCCACAGCATTACGGTCCCGGAAGCGCTCAATCACCATGAACAGCATTTCACGACCTCCGTTCTACGACGAGTTACTTAAGAGCGCCGGCTCCTGCCAACAAGCGGCGGCTGAGGCGACGATTTGCGGACTCGGAAAGAGATCATACGCGATGCACTCGAGATTCGTCCCCGGAAAGCTACCGCGATACGATAAGGACCGAAGGCATAGCGCAATTATTCAAAGTCCGACTCACTTCCCGAAAAAGCCAGGATCCATCAGGTACCAATTAATCAGTCCCGCGATAATGCCAATGCCAAACACAATCATGACCATGATCTTTTCTTTAGTGGTGGTGGGCTTCCCTCCCTTTCCCGGGAAGACCAGCAGATATAATCCTCCGATGCCGATGAGGGGCCCAAACGCCGCCATCTTCAAAGAGTAACTGCCATCCTGCCAAAGTTGGCGCCAATTGATATAGATGATTGCGACGGAAACCAGGATTAACACTATCGCTAATATACGGGCTTTCAAGAAGGCCATGCTTGTGCTCCGGATTGGGTTGATGCGAAGATTGCTCGCTCTGCGGGCGTAGATTCCGTAGCCCGACTCGCTTTCCCACGTAAATAGAAATTTAAGCCTTAGCTCGAGACCGGTCCAAGTGCCTGCTGGTCAGCCTGCGGCCCGGGCATCGGGTTGTGTGGCAATGGCATCCGCGAATTGCTTCGTGTCGGTGTATTGCTGAAATCGCATCACCTTGCCGTTTCTGATCTGCCAGACATGGGCAAACTGAGCCCGCACTGTACGGCCGGTCGATTTGACTTTGCCACTGTAGAACCCCTGGGCCACGATTGTGTCGCCGGCATCCAGAATTTCGGCGGGTGAAACAGTGAACCCCTCCCATTCGGTTCCGAGCCGCATAAAAACTCCTTCCAGGACTGCCTGCGGCCCAATGTAGGGGTTACGATCTGCATAGATAAAATTCTCAGCTTCATTCCACTCAATGCCCGGGTCCATTTGCCCCAGCACAGCGGGAATATCGCCTTTCACAAATGCCTCATACATCCCGCGAATGATCTGAATATT
>Ga0209683_10001059_pt1 | contig 10605 bp, 10 predicted proteins | sample DOMMetBare2Fresh_FD_187474 | JGI IMG/M metagenome (GOLD analysis project Ga0209683, IMG submission 187474) | Wetland sediment microbial communities from St. Louis River estuary, USA, under dissolved organic matter induced mercury methylation -... | ecosystem: Environmental > Aquatic >... | reverse complement strand
AATCGAAATGTTCCTTTTGACTTAGCATTTTAATAGTTCTTTGGGAGGCAAACCCGTCAGCCGCCGTCCCATCCGCAGGGCGGCTTCGACGCCTTGGTAGTAGCCGGGGAGCCGGACGAGTATCCGGTAACCCATGCTTTCGTAGAAGCGTTGGGCGCCGGTGTTGGCGGCGCGGACTTCGAGGGAGATGGCGACATTGCCGGCCACCGCGGCACATCGTTCCAGCCACTTAAGCAGTTGGCGGCCGACGCCGGCGCGGCGGTATTCCGGCGCTACAGCGAGGAGATTCAGGTGGGCGACGCGATCGCCGTATTTCATGATCGCGAAGCCAATGACTCGACCGTCAATCCGTGCGACCACGACATTGGTATTCGCCGCGCGAATGCTGGCGGCCACTCGTTGCTCGGTCCAGCGCCAGTTGAGGTCGTACTCGATCAATTCTCGCGACATGCTGGCGATCGCCGCGGCATCGCCAACCTTGGCCAAGCTGAGCGTGAATTCAGAGTGTTTCATGGTTGTAACGGTAGCGTCGCCAATTATTTGCCCCGCCCTTTAATAAAGCAATCGCTCCAGGTCGACTAGCGGCTTAGTTCGCCATCATTTTTTTCACTCTATCGATGACTTCGGGCGGTTGGAGCATGATGTCCTTGGCGAGCTTTTCCGAGTCTTCGCCGCTCAGCGGCTCGAGATCCCAGCCGCGTTTCTTGGCGTCGGCGAGCAGCTCGGCGTCGTTGAGTGTTTTGCTTAGTGCGGCGCGCAAAAGCTTGACACGCTCGGGCGGAGTCCCGGGATGGGTTACGAACGGACGGCCGAGATCGCCGGAGGCGAAGATCACTTTGGCGACGCGCTTGGTGGCGTCGGCGGCTTTGTGGATTTCCAAGAGTTCGTGGATCGTCGGAACCTCGGCGAGTTTGCTGTAGCGCGTGATGCCGCTCTGCACCAGAGCGCGGATGAAGCCGTTCTTGATCCAGCTGCGCGTCGGGTCGCGGCTGACATAGGCGGACGCGGTGCCGGCGCGGCAATGGACTTCGCCTTTCTCGATGGCCAGATTCATCTCGCCGCCGCCACCGTAGCCGGCGACGATGTTGATCTTGGCGCCGAGTCCGTCTTCGAGAAACTTCGGTAAGAAGTAGCCCAGGCCGGTGCGGCCGAGGCTGGCGCAGCGCGGCGGTTCGCTAGCTTTGCGGATGTCTTCCAAGGTTTTGTAGGGCGAGTCGGTGCGGATGTACAGGACCTGGTCGATTTTCTCCGGCGAACCGAGCCAAGAAAACCGTTTCCAATCGAACTTAATCTCTTTGGCGCCCAGTAGTTGATCGATGTAAATGACCGGGTTGATCAGGCCAAGGGTCAGGCCGTCGGGTCTGGCGACGTTATAAACGTAATTGGCGGCGATGATGCTAGCCGCGCCCGGCATGTTCTGCACCAGGATGTCGGGATTTCCTGGAATATGTTTGCCGAGATAGAGCGCGATGAAACGCGCCCAGTCGTCCATGGCGCCGCCGACGGAATTGCCGACGATGATGCGCAGCGCTTTGCCTTTGTAGAAGTCGTGGGTATTTGCCCGGGCTTTGTGCGGTAGTGACGTAATTGCACTTAAAACGGTTACCAGGATCAGGAGTATTTTCATGAATCCTCCCTTGCGGACATCTTAGCCCCGAAGCAGGTTGCTGAAAAATCCTCGGAGTCCTTCGACAGGCTCAGGACGAACGGAACGGCAGTTGAAATCTGCGAGCTGGATCCGATCATGCTGAGCTTGTCGAAGCATGCTCCGCTTTGTCAGCTCTCCGTTTGATCGATACCGGCCGATTTCAAGATCGCTGTCGCCGCAGGCGATGCTAAGTAGTCCACAAACGCTTTTGCATCGTCCATTGCGCTTGCCGTCAATGACGCCGCATAGCTCGTATAGTTTTGCAGCTCCGCCGGCAGCGGTCCGACAAATGTCACCCCTTCGGTGGCGCTCTCGGCGATCACGGTGGTGGCGCCGAAGCCGATGGCGTCTTCATGACTACTAGCGATCCGTTCACGCACGGCGGCAAAATCGCCGCAGCGGGTGATCTTGGCTTCCACCTGCGCGGCGATGCCGAGCCGCTTCAGCAAGTTGTCGATGTATAGGCCGGTGGAGGCTTGGTTGAATAGGATCGATTCGCAGTTCAACAACGATTGTTTGAGTTCTTCGACGTTGGCGATCCTGGGCCGCGCCGCGCCGCGCCGTACCATCACACCGACGCCGATGCGCCCCAAAAGTATGGATTCACCGGACAACTTACCGGTTGATTTCGCGGCTTCGAGTAACTCGGGTGGGGCGATGACGATATCGAAGGACTGGTCGTTTGCGAGGCGTTTGCTAATCGCGGGTGCGGTGGCGAAGTCGACCAGGACATTGCCGTGTCGTTCGCTTTCAAACCCTTCGATAACTCTTGTCAGTCCCGGCTTGACCGCCCCGGCGCTGAGGATTCTTATGTCTGTGGCCATATGGATTGACTAGGAGAAGTCAGCATTACTCGACGCGAACCCTAATCGATTCACTCTCGATGTGTCAAATCAAGTTAATCTCGCGAGCGGGCTTTGAACCCCGCTCACGACCAAAGGGGATGCTCGGCCCCCGCTGTAACCCCATTTAACGGTGCCCGCAGCAAGCTGCGGGGTTTTAGGAAATCAATCTTGCGGGCGTGATGTGCGGCCAACGCTAACCATTTTGCTGAGAATTGTGATAAGCAAAGTTGGTTCGGAGGGGATTTATGTTGCAGCAAGTAAAAGTTTTCGGCCTGCTTTGGGGAACTGTTGCGTTGACCGCGCAGCTTGCTTTCGCGACGTCCCATGATTTTTACAAGGGCAAAACCGTAAAAATCCTTGTCGGCGCGTCGGCCGGTGGCGCATTCGATACCTGGGGGCGTATGCTTGGGCGGCATATGGGCAAACAGATACCTGGCAATCCCAGTGTCGTGGTCGAAAACGTCACCGGCGCCGGAGGTTTGATCCTGGCCAATCAAGCCTACAAATCCACCCGCGCCGACGGTCTGACCGTCGCAACGTTCAACGGCAGTTTACTGATGGGACAAATTCTCAACCGCCCCGGCATTGAGTTCGACGCGCGCCGCTTCGAATATCTCGGCGTGCCGGCGAAATTCGATTCCGTGTGTGCATTTTCTAAAGCCAGCGGCATCACCAGCTTCGAGCGTTGGAAGGCGGCGAAGAGTCCGGTGAAAGTCGGCGGCACCGCGCCGGGTTCCAACATGGTCGATATCCCGCGGGTGTTACAGTCGGTGTTCGCTTTGCCGACGCAGATCATCACCGGCTACAAAGGTTTCGCCGAAGTGCGGCTGGCGGTGGACAGTGGCGAACTCGCCGGCGCTTGCGGCGGCTGGGACGGATTGAAATTGCTCTGGGGCAAACAGATCGAAGCCGGCGAGGTCTTCGCGATCATGCAGACGCGTTCCCAGCCGCTCGCCGATCTGCCAAAGGTGCCGCTGCTCATGGACTTCGCCGCCAACGACGACGACCGCCAGCTGATCGAGGCCGGCGTGCAGTTTCCGGCTTTGCTGAGCCTCGCGTATGCATTGCCACCGGGGACGCCCAAAGAGCGCGTTCAAGTATTGCGCAAAGCATTTATGGATACCTTGGCTTCGCCCGATATGCAGGCCGATGTGCAACGTGCACGGCTAGTGTCCGATCCCGCTACAGGCGAAGAGTTGCAGAAGATCGTCGAGCGCCTGTTCAAGTTGCCGCCGCAGGTCGCCAATAAGTTGAAGGATGTGCTGAAGTAAGCTCGGGCCTCCGCACCGGCACTTCGGATACGCGGGGAAATGTTTCTTGTCGGGCGTCCGCGCGTGTCAGCAAATTAAGAGAGATTTCTCGCTCCGCTCGAAATGACAGCAGAAAAATCTAATTGTCATCTCGAACGAAGTGAGAGATCTTGGGCTAACTGAACCGCTGCCAATATACCCGGCGTTTTGTTGATTCCCATCGTCCGATTACGTTAGAACGGTAGCAGCATCGTTTCCATCCATTAACGAGGTTACATGATCTGGCAACTCCTGTGGTTGGTAGTTCTATCGGTTGCTCTGCCGACCAACGGCGGCGCGCAAATGCCATCCTTCAAAGACAAGGCGGTGCGGGTCATCGTCGGCTTTCCGCCGGGCGGCGGCTCGGACGCCGAAGGGCGGGTGATCGCGCGTCATCTCGGAAAGTATATTCCCGGCAATCCGTCATTGGTCGTGCAGAACATGCCTGGTGCCGGCGGCCTGATCGCATCGAACTATTTCGAGGACCTCGCCAAGCCCGATGGCCTAACGCTTTACTACTGCGTCGGCAGCACGGCGATCACCCAGCAAGCCTTCGGCGTCGAAGGCGGCAAGTACGACATGCGCGGCTGGGAAGTTTTGGGTAGCGTCGACCGCGCGTCGTCGGTGGTGCTGGTCCGTCCCGACAAACTCGATCGCTTGAACAGCCGCGACAAGCAGCCGCTCGGCATCGCCGCGCGCACAGGTGACGATAGCTGGAGCACGATATTTCTCTGGGGCGCGGAATACTTAAATTGGAATGTCCGTTGGATTCTTGGCTACCGCGGCGGCGGCGAGATGCGCGTGGCCTTTGAGCGCGGTGAGGCCGATCTCTACGCGACGGCGAATTTATTGACGCTGCGTGAATTGATCGGTGCCGGCTTTCGCCCGCTGACGCAGCAGGGCAAGTTGACGGCGAAGGGAACCTTCGTCCGCCGGCCGGAATTTCTCGATGTGCCGACCTTCGATGAGACGATGGGCACCCGCAAGCCTACCGGCGAACCTTGGACGGCTTACGTGACTTGGGCCGGCTCGGATGCCGCGGGGCGGCCGCTGTTCGCGCCGCGCCGGACACCGCAGCCGGTGGTGCAGATGCTGCGCGCGTCCTTTGATAAATTAGAAAACGATAAACAGTTCATGAGCGACCTGCGCAATGTTGGCGGCGAAGATGCCGAAATGATCGCTGCGGCGAAGATCCAGCCGCTAGTGAAGCAGTTATTGGTGATCTCACCCGGCGTGCGCGAGTTCATAAAAAAGATCACTACCAAACACTTTCAACGTTAGAAGAGGAACCCATCGATGGCCAAACATTATCGTTTCATTTCCGCTGACAGTCACTATGAGTCGCCGCCGGAGCATTGGACGCACCGGGTAGCGCAGAAATACCGCGACCGGGCGCCGCGGCGCATCAAGTTGGCCAATGGCAAAGACGCCTTGGCGCTGGAAGGCAAGCCGCTGATTTACGGCGGCACAAGTTTATATGGCGGACGGGCGCCGGAGGTGTTCGATCCGACGCAGTTAGACTATGACAACACGCCAGGGTGCGGCGACGCAAAGCAAAGGCTAAGGGAGCAGGATAAGGACGGTATCGACGCCGAAGTGTTGTTCGCTCTCGATGTGCGCAACTCGTCAATCCGTGACAAAGAAGCGCGCATCGGTGTGGTCCAGGGTTTCAACGATTTCTTCGCTGAAGAGTATTGCGCCGTCGATCGCGACCGCTTGCTTGGCATGGCGGTGTTGCCCAACAGCGGCGTGGAAGAAGACATCGCCGAGATGACGCGCTGCAAGCGCATGGGTCTCAAAGGCGCGTGGCTCAGCACCTTTCCCAGCGGCAAAGGTTATCCCTCGCCGGAGGACGATCGTTTTTGGGCCGCGGCCTTGGATCTCGATATGCCGCTGGTGATTCACACCAGCTTCCCGACCAAAGTCGGGTCGCGCGAGACCCCGCTGCTCAAATATCCCAAAGAGCCCGAGGGTGAGCGGCGGCCGCCGACGGATTTCGTCCAGCGCTTTGCGCGCCAGGCGCCGCACCATTCCGGCTCGGTGGACATCAGTCAGTTCATCGTCGGCGGTATATTCGACCGCTTCCCCAAGCTGCGCATATATTGGGCTGAGAACAATGTCGGCTGGTTGCCGTATTTTGCCGAGCAGATCGATAAAGAGTATGAGACCAACCATTTTTGGGCCGAGCGCGAAATGGGTTTGCCGCGTCTGAAACTCAAGCCGAGCGAATATCTGCGCGAGAATGCTCACTGGGGATTCTTCGAAGACCGCATCGGCATGAAGCTGCGCCATGAGATCGGCGTCGACCGGATCATGTGGTCGACGGACTTCCCTCATGTGGTGACGCGTTGGCCCAATTCTCTGAAAACCCTAGAGTCGCAAATGACCGGCGTGCCGGCGGATGAGAAGCGCAAGATGGTCGCGGATAACGCCATCAAGTTTTTTCATTTGGATCATTCGGAGAATTAGGAATTTGGATTATCTCCCGCAAAAACGCAAAGCCGCTTAGTGACAGGCCGGAGGCCTGTCATCCCGAGCGAATGCGAGGGAATTAAGAATGATTTCTCTCTCCGGCCAAAATGACCAAGCTCCCCCAGCGTGCGATTGCGATGGAATTTCGAATCCAAAATGTCGGGGCAAGCCCTTGTGGTTGCCCTCTTGATCCGCGTGCGTAAGGAGGTGACTCATGCTTGCTCTGCGCACATTTTCGACTCTGACGGCGGTTCTGCTTCAGTTCAGTTTTCACCTCTCCAGCGTTTCCGCCCAAACCAAGATTACCATCGGCGTCGCGGCGATGAGTCCGCGGACGATTCCGCTGTTACTGGCGCAAGAGCAAGGTTTGTTCGCCAAGCAAGGTCTCGACCCGCGCATCATCTTGATTAAAGGCGCGCCGATCTTGGTGGCGAGTCTGATCTCCGGCGACTTGGAGATGGGTTACACCGGCGGCACGCCGGTGTTGGGCGCCGCCGCGTCCGGGCCGCAGCTAAAAATTCTCGCCTCGATATCGAGCAAACTCTCACACATGATTCTGGCCCATCCGAGCCTCAGGAGCGCCGAACAGTTGCGCGGCAAGCGCATCGGCATTCAGAGCATGGGCGGCACCAACTGGATGCACACAATCCTCGGTCTCGAACATGTCGGCCTCGACGTCAAGCGAGACAATCTCTATCTGCTCATGATCGGCGATTCGGTGGTGATCGGCCAGTCTCTCGAAGCCGGCCGGGTTGACGCTGCGGTGCTCGACGGCGCCTTGGCGCGCCGGCTGATCAGCAAGGGATTCTCCGTCATCGCCGATCTGGCGCCGGTCAATATCCCGATGGTCAATCAAGCTTTGGTGGCGTCGCCCGAGCTGCCGCAAAAGCGCCCCGAGCTGGCGGAACGAGTTCTCATGGTGCTGGTCGATAGCCTGGCGTTCACCTTGGCACCGATGAATAAAAATCTCGTCGTGCGCACGCTCATGCGCCGTTTGAAGATCGACGATGCCAAAGTCGCTGAGGATGGTTATCAAGATTTGCTGACGAGCCTGGACCGCAAACCGTTTCCAACGCTCGATGGTCTACGTAATATCCGCCGGCTCATGGCGTTGCAAAATCCCAAAGCGGCGAATGTCAAAGTGGAGGATCTGGTCAATGACCGGATGATTCGCAAACTGGATGCGAACGGTTATATGGATAAAGTGGCAGCAGCGTATGGCCTGAAATGAAATAATTTTTAGTCCGAAGGGAGTCGCATTTAGAAATGACGCGGCCCGAACATGATGACGATCATGCCGGCAAAGCATAATCCGACGCCAAGCCAATCCGTGACCGTTGGTCTAACCGAATTGACCGCCCATAACCAAATCACCGCGACACTGATATAGACACCGCCATATGCCGCGTAGACCCGGCCGGCGGGTTGCGGATGCAGCGTGAGCAGCCACGCAAAGGCCGCCAAACTGAACGCCGCCGGCACAAGTAGCCAAACGGAACGTCCCTGCCTCAGCCAGAGGTAGGGTAGGTAGCAGCCGAGGATCTCCGCGAGGGCGGTGATGATTAATAGGGATGAAGTTTGGAGAAGTTCCATCTCACGTCTACGGCATCGCGGTATCCGCCACTTTCTGTTCCAACTTCAACTGCGCCGCGCGCGCGCAGCCCTGCATGACTTGGAAATAGCGTTGGACCATCTCTTGTCCGAGTTCGTAGGGATGTGGGCTGTTGCCGCGGCCGGCGAGCATTCGATTTTTGTTCACCGCGTTGTCGAACTCGGAGTGGTTCGAGAGTAGCACCGTGGCCTTGGTTCCGGCGGCTTTTGCGGCGATGTGTTTTTGTGAGTCGATGTAACTCTGGAAATTCTTGATGCCGGGGTCGGGGGTGTTGTTGACGAAGTTGAATGCCGTGCCGCCGGAGTAGGCGACGTTGACCGGCTTGCCGCGGTCCAGCACGGTGAAAGTGTAAGACATCGTCCCGGGCGTGTGGCCGGGGGTGAGCCAGATGGTCACAGTCGTCTCGGCCAGTGTGATCTTCATGCCGTCGGTGGCGACGATGTCGCGCTTGGGCGCCATGGTCTTGTAACGGTTGGGATATTTTTCGACCCAATCCCAGTCGGGGCCACCCATCACGACTCGGGCGCCATAGCGGGTCTGCAACATCTCAGCGCCGCCGATGTGGTCGCCATGGGCGTGGGAGATAAGGACGTATTTGATCGTTTTGGGATCGAGGCCGAGCTTCTGCATGCCGCCGATAACCAATTCTTCGGAGTTGTAGGGATAGATCGTGTCGATCAAGATAATCCCTTCCTTGGTCGTGAGCGCCCACGCTGAATGGAGCTTGCCGCCGACGAAGTAAAGATTGTCGAAAACTTTCGCCGGCTCGGCGAACCAAGTGTCACGCGCCGGCGCTTTGGCGGGATCGGTAACATAAGCGGGTACGGTGTCGGTCAAATTCTCACCGCCGCTCTGCGGCAACAAGCAGGTCCGCACCAGCGTTCCCGAGTGCTCGAACCCCGCCGCTGTCTTCGCCGACTCCAACGCAGCTTGAATCTCGGCGTCGAAGTTTCGTTTGGCCGATGGCTGTTGGGCGACGGCGCTGTCGGTACCGAGAGCCGCAACGATGGCGAGCCAGATAGTGAGTTTCATTACGCGTGACTTCATATAACCTCCATCAGAATATTGAGGCACACCCTGATCCTCGTCATCAGGGTGTGGCGAACTTTTCGTGACTTATTTCAATTGGACGACGCGAATTCTGAATTCGTCTTTGCCAATATTTTCTTGCCGGAAAGTTGCGGGCTCGGCCCATTTTACTTCGCCGGCCTTCCACATGACTTCTTCTACCTTGCCGTCAGGATAGTAATTGCGCATGTGGCCATCCGTGATGGCAAATTCGACTCGAGCAGGGCGGCTACCCGCGCCCGCGGTCTTATCTCCCGGCTTGAAGCGCCCCTCGTATGCTTTGATTCGGTCATTGTCGACGAATACGGTGATGGTCGGTGCTTTCGACTTTTCGGCTTTGCTCTCTTGTTGAGCCATTACTGCCGAGGCAAATATCGATGACACCGTCAATGTCAGCGCGGGTATAAGAGGCAAATATGTTTTCATTGCTGGTGCTCCTCACTGGACTGGAATTGTTGCTAGATTGCCTTCGACAAAGCTAAGCCTTCGAAGCATTGGAATCATCAAGCGAGGGTATTAGGTTTTACGGATTCTGCTAACGAATGTCGCCTTTGCATCCACTCCCAAGCGACGATTACCGCGCCAAGCGCGAAGCCAGCGAAGTCAGCGAACAGCAAATAGTTATTGGTCGAGGGTAACAGTAGCAGAAGGCTGGCGAGCCAGAGCAAGACGCGTTTGGTCCAGGTTAACGGACGAAACATGTAGCCGGCGCAGCCAGCGGCGAGCAGGACGACGCCGATGCTGGCGGTAGCGATAGCGATGACGATTTCTTTGGCCGTGCCGATGAAAATCAGCGGCGGGTGGAGGGTGAAGATAAACGGCACGATGTAGGCGGCGATGCCGAGGCGCATGGCGGTCCAGCCGGTCTGCCAGAAATTGGCCTTAGCGATGGACGCGGCGATGTACACCGGCAGGCAGTCGGGCGGCGTGATCAGCGAGACCATGCCGAAGTAGAAAAGAAACAGATGGGCCGCCAGCGGCGGGATGCCGAGCTGCACCAGCGCCGGCGCGGCCAGGACCGCGAGGGTGATATAGACGACGGTGGTCGGTAGCGGTAGGCCGAGGAACAGGCAGCCGAAGGCGGTGATGAGCAGCAGCAAATAAACGTTGTTGCCGGACAGAGAGACCAGGAGCAGGGAAATTTTGAAAGTGAAGCCTGAGAGGTGCAGGGCGCCGATGACGATGCCGGCGAGCGCGGTGATGACGACGATGTCGAGTAAGGTCTTGCCGGTCTCTTCAAATACGGTGACGATGTTTTTGAACGAGGGGCGGGTTTCTTTTTGCAGTGCGCCGACGACAAACACGCCGATCACCGCGACCATACCGGCTTTGCCCGCTTCCCAGTTGGCGACCATCAGGGTGTAGATGAGGATCGCTAGTGGAATCAAAAACACCCAGCCCAACCTGATGACGATACGAAACTTAGGAATTTGATCCGCCGGCAGGCCGGTCAAGCCGCGCTTGGCCGCCTCCAAATCGATCTGCGTGAACAGCGCGAGATAGTAAAGCGCTGCGGGGACAGACGCGGCCAGGGCGATCTGACCGTAGGGAATGTTTAAAAACTCCGCCATCAAAAACGCCGCGGCGCCCATGACCGGCGGCGTGATCTGGCCGCCATTGGAGGCAACGGCTTCGATGGCGGCGGCGAGATGAGCGGGGAATCCCGTGCTC
>Ga0209683_10001058_pt1 | contig 10608 bp, 9 predicted proteins | sample DOMMetBare2Fresh_FD_187474 | JGI IMG/M metagenome (GOLD analysis project Ga0209683, IMG submission 187474) | Wetland sediment microbial communities from St. Louis River estuary, USA, under dissolved organic matter induced mercury methylation -... | ecosystem: Environmental > Aquatic > Freshwater... | reverse complement strand
CTGGCGGCATTGCGGGATATGGATGAAGATCCTGCAGACCAGAATATTCCGCGCTTGCTGGAATCACGAGTAGAAGCCGATGCCATTATGTCCATTGTCCCCTGGCGCACGGGATTCAGAGCGACTGACTTTAATGCCAATCGCGAAATCGCTGCGAGGAATGATTTGGGGCAATATCGAATTGTGCATTTTGCGACCCACGCTTTCCTAAATAACAAACACCCACAGTTTTCAGGAATTGTGCTTTCGCTGGTGGATCAAAATGGACAGCCACAGGATGGCTTCCTGCGCTTACAGGACATCTACAACCTGAAACTCCCCGTTGATCTGGTAGTACTCAGCGCCTGCCAAACCGGGCTGGGCAAAGACGTCAAGGGCGAGGGCTTGATCGGGTTGACGCGCGGTTTTATGTATGCGGGGGCTTCGGGAGTAGTGGCGTCGCTGTGGAAAGTAGATGACGAAGCGACCGCGGCATTGATGAAACATTTTTACGCCGGGATGTTTGAGCAGGGCCTGTCCCCGGCGGCGGCGCTGCGTCAAGCGCAGCTTGCGGTGCGGCGCGAGAAACGCTGGCAGGAGCCCTATTACTGGGCTGGGTTCGTGATCCAGGGGCAATATGCCAACCAGAGACCGGCTGGTTTTCAACTAACTCCCGCGGTAAAGGTCACAGCTCTGGTTGGCGCGACGATGATTTTGTTCTTATCGGGATTTTTTGTGTTCTGGCGCAGACGTAGACGGAATCTTTAGGTACAATGCCGCGGACACAACTAACGCGGCTTCCGGTCTCGCTCGAAGGCTATACCTTCGCCAGAACGCCCCCATGAAGAAAGATTGGATCCTAACCCAGGAACTGTTCGACGAACTCTTGTCGTGGCTCAACGCTGATCGCGAACAAGCCGGACACGACTATGAAGCGATCCGCCGGCGACTCATCAAGCTCTTTACCTGCCGAAACTGTTACGAATCTGAGGATCTGGCCGACGAGACCATTAATCGCGTGGCCAATAAGATCGCCGAGATCAAGGACCACTTTGAGGGACCGCGGGCACCCTATTTTTACGCGGTAGCCAACAAGGTTCATCTCGAATACCTGAGACGAAAGCCCGAGCCCTTCTTGCCTCCTTTACGTCCGTCAGAAGACATTGAGCTGGAATATGCTTGTCTTGAGCAGTGCATGGAAAGGCAGACACCCTCGAATCGTAAGCTCGTGCTTGAATATTACCAGGGCGAGAAAAAAGCGAAGATTGATCATCGCCGGAGTTTGGCCGAAGGGTATGGAATAGCGCTAAATGCCCTGCGAATCAGGGCCCATCGAATCCGTGCCTCGCTCCAGGAATGCGTGGAGAACTGCCTAAGTCAGGCGACAGCATGAAATACCCCGAAGGAATCCGGCATTAAGTATAGGGACTGTTTCGCGGAAAGTGGCCACCCTTGAAAGCGGAAAACAAACAGCAGGAATCAATCATGCTTTACCTCCTGGGACTATTGCGGCCCGAGGACTCGACCTCTGTGGAAGAGCGGCTGGTGGCGGACAGCGAATTCTACGACGAAGTGCTGATTGCTGAAGACGAGTTGATTGACCAGTACCTGGCCGGTGAGCTTTCGGAGGTTGAGCGCGAGAGATTCGAAAACCACTTCTTGCTCGTTCCTGAGCGGCAAGGCAAAATGCGTTTCGGACGGGCTTTGAACAGGTATATCAGTGCCGCGGACCCATTGCCGGACGAGAATCCGGTTACCGAGGATGTAGCCGACGAGACTCGCCCGGTCCCCAAACCGCCACCGAAGCCCTGGTACTCAATATTCCTCCCCAGCCAAAATCCGGTCCTCTCGTATTCTTTGGCTGCCGCTGTCGTGATAATTGTCGCCGGTATATCCTGGTTGGCTTGGCAGAACTTTAGAAATCCGCCTCCAACCTCTGGCGAATTGCTCGCCGTGACGCTTAGGGCAGGAACCACACGCGGCGACGGGGATGTTCAACGGATTTCAATTCCACCTGGCACGAGCACGGTGCAACTGCGGCTCTCCCTAACGAAAAGTGACTACCCTAAGTACCGCGCCGTTGTATTGGGAGAGTCTCGATCGCCGGTTTTGATTATTAACAATCTGCAACCGCAGATTGCGTCGGGTGCACTCTTTGTCGGGATGAATGCTCCTGCCCACTCCCTGCCTCCAGGTGATTACCAGGTAAAGCTCAGCGGTCAACTCTCGAATGGCGAGTTTGAAGACCTGTCCAGCTATCGCTTCCGCGTCGGTCGTTAAGTGTCTGGCCTTCCGGTCAGATTTTCCCCTTATCCCGGTAACCATGAGTGCTTCTTGAGATTGGTTGACATTAAGTAAGAAGACCAGCGGGAGAAGCGCACATCACCCCTTGAGATCGATATCGAATTCTTTGATATCGGCGGGACGTTGGGGGATCTTGACGCGCCGGGGAGATTTCCCAATTCAGCAGTCCTTATATGTATCAATTCACTAACCGATAGCGTACCAAGGAATCAATACATTGAAGGAGCATTGAAAAGCGCCCAAGTGAGGTTCCTGTCAAATTTTTGATCTCAACAATCCTAAGTGCATTTGAACCGTTGTTGGGCCTGCCAACAGATATTTCCTCGGAGCGCTCGCTCCCAAGAATAACTCTCAATGGCACGGGCCCTGGGATTGTGCCGAGTTTGTTTCCTGGTGCGTTTTTCAGGCCGGCGCAAGTCTGTACGGCTGCGATTCAAACAACGGAAACCCCGCGGGCGCGGATGCGTACACCGGATATTGGGCGAGAGATGCCGAGCAACGTGGAAGGAGAATAAGTCTGGCCGAAGCGGCCCGAACTCCAGGCGCGGCGATCTTGGGAATCCCGCGCGGTTCGGCGAATGGACACATAGTCCTGTCTGATGGAGCGGGTGGAACAATTGAAGCCATGTCGCCGGCTCAACGCGTGAGGCGCCACACCATAACTAACAGAAGATGGGACATGGGAATCCTGGTTCCTGGCATATCGTATGAAGTAAGCCAAGGTACTAACATCGCTGAATCACCCACTGTTTACCGGATTACGACGCCCTTCATGCGAGGCGATGCGGTTCAGAGGATTCAACAAGCACTATTGGAAGTCGGAATCGATCCAGGGCCTGTAGATGGCATTTTCGGCCCGAAGACAGAAGCAGCGGTGCTTGGATTTCAACTTGAGAAAGGACTGGTACCGGACGGCGAGGTCGGGCCTGAGACAGCTGGCGCACTTGGTATCGAAATCTAGGAACCGCTCGGGATCTCTGGGTGAAAAAGGTACAGAAACGAGAAGCTATTCGGTACAAGTCCTCCAATTAGTCTGAGCGCCCTGTTGGAATTTATCAGACGAATCGGTCACTCCGCATGTACTGTCGGGGCGTCGGCGTGGGGGACGAAGCAGCGGCGGCAGCGCGCTTCGTACATTCCTTCGCCGCCGACCGCCACGCGTTCTTCGGATTCAAAAGTCCGTTGCGTGTAGTTCGCGGGTTGGCCACACTTCATGCAGATGGCGTGCGTCTTGGTGATGTATTCGGCGATGGCCAGCAGTTGCGGCATCGGTTCCCAGGGCTTGCCCGTGTAATCCTGGTCCAGCCCCGCCACAATTACGCGCAGTCCACGACGGGCCAGTCCATTTACTACCCCCACCAGCTCGTTGTCGAAAAACTGCCCTTCATCGATGCCCACGACTTCGGTATCGGCCTCAACCAGGGCCTGGATGTCACCGGCGCTCAGCACGGCGGATGATTCGTGACGCATCTCTGAATGCGAGACGATGTGATTGTCAGAATAGCGCGAATCGATTTCCGGCTTAAAGACCTGGACCTTCTGGCGCGCGATCTTGGCGCGGCGCAGGCGTCGAATCAGCTCTTCTGACTTGCCCGAAAACATCGAGCCGGCAATGACTTCGATCCAACCGGCATTTGGGTGCAGGTGCACGGTTGGCTCGTGATCAGCTTGTGCAAAACGTTCTTCCATTATCTTCCTTATTGTCTCCGACAAACTGCAGTTTGTCGTTGTTATATCTCCGGAAACTAACTTTGCGATTAATCACCGCACCACCGAACATCCCTGGCGCTCATCAGCGACAAGCTGAAGCCTGTCGAACCCTCTAGTCATACATTTCCGGGTTATAGAACGGGGCAAAGGCAGCAATCAGCGCCAGTTCAAAGCTCAGCGAGCGGGTCACCAGATCCTTTGAGAGCACGCCCCAGGCGCCCTGGCGGCTGCGCACGTCGCGCGAGCCCGCGAATTCGTCGATCACAATACCCAATTCTCGTTTTCCTTCGATGACTCTGTTCTTGATTGCTTCGGGCACGGTGATCGAAGGCGTCGCGCCGAAGCTGCCGCGCTGGCCATCCGTGACATAGACCCAGCCGCGCAGGAAAGTATGCCATTCACTGTCGATGGAAATCGAATGAAAGCCCCCTTCCAAACCGAGATACAAATCCGCGCTCAGCTTTTCCCCGGCCAGCAGGTCGCGAACAACCAGCGCTCGTTCACGCGCCCCCGCCATTAGTTCCCAATCCGTCAGGGGCATCGCCGGCGCATTAATGGTCACCGGACGCGCTACCAGTTTCGCCTCGGCCCACGCCGGTGCAATGGTCGCCACCCGCGCGATAGCTCCCCGCACCGCCATGATTTTCGACGCGCGATCCGAACCGAGTGCGATCGTCCTAACTGTGATATTACTCGCGGACTGATGCAAATTAGTCACTTAGGTAGGTTTCTAAGAACGCCGTCAGGCTATTACAAAGCGCACGGGAGGTCAACTATCACCGGCCGGTGGGATGATGGGCGACTAGAATGGCTGGTACCAACTGCAACTTCCAGCCGTTCAAGCGTTCAGGATTCGATTCCACGCGTTTTTGATGAAGGAATCCCTCAAATCCTGACTTCCAATTCCGTATAGGCGTTCTTTGAATCGCGTTTGAAAGTCGAGACGGTGGGATCGGGCACATCCTGCTTGTCACTCCGCACGACGTTCTTCGATTTTTCGCGCAGCTTTTGCATCAACTTCTGGCGCGGGATAATCTCGGTCCACTTCTTGGTGGGACCAGTGCAAGCCATCGCCCAGAAGTTTTCGCCAAGCACCTTCTCTACGAACGTGATTGGAGTTGCATTATGACTGGCATGGTGGCCGATTTTATAGAAGGTCGTCTTCTCGAGCAGCTCTCGCCAACCCGAGTTCAAGGCCTCGTCCCAGGTACCCCACTGCGCATCTCCGGGGAAAAGTAAGTAAGCTTTGCCGATTTCGAACATGATCATCAGGCTGGTCCCGTTTACGGCCCCTTCGAGTCGTGCGGCCGCCGCGAATTCGTCGCTGGCGCCGGCCTCATCGACTGCGTGCATCGCTGGTGCAGTCATTGCCAAGTGCCGGTACGCAGGATTCGTATTGTATTTCGCGACACTTATCTTCCACTTCCGCTTAAACGGAGATTGCTGTGGGCCCGTTCGACTGCCGGCTGATCCCGCCAGGTGGTACATCTCCGACTCCTCTTCCATGCGGCTAATTACCTCAGCCTCACGCGAGGGTCCCATGACGTGCACTTTCAGTCCAGGCAGCGCCGTAGTTTCAAAGGTCTGCCCCCCGGCTTTTTCCGGAAGATAGCGGCGCCGGGCGAATTGGACATTGTCGGAAAACCCCTCGTGAAGGGTTTTCATGGCCTTGAAGTTGGTGAGATTGTTACTCGCAATCATCGCCGCTCGCTCAAGCTTCTCACTCTCTGCGGGAGAAAGGGCGAAACGCAATTTCCTGTTAGCAGCCGCCACAGTGTGGGAAGCGGACTTGCTTTGGGCTTCACGTATCTTCTTTGCTTGCTTGTCGGTGGGATGTTCTGTCCAGGGCATCCAGACCTCTCTCACTTCGACATTAGACCAGCTGGCATTTCCGAACCCGCAGACATGATCCTGATGGCGATGAGTAGCGATGACTACGTCGATGCGCGGCACACCATCGGGGTCAGTCACATCTTTGATGATGCGGGCTACCACGTCTTTAATGGGAGTGGGTTTGATGCTGGCGGTCAAGTGCACGCCGCAGTCCACCAGCACCTTTGTATGGCGGCCCTCGGGCGTAGGAAACTGCAGCAGGAACGAATCGCCAAAACCGACGTTGTACATGCGGATGATGGCACTCTTCTTCGATTGAGAACTCATATCCTGATCCTTTGGTGGAGTGCTGCGAAGCTCATTCGTTTGGTCATGCGGATGCCATAGCTACGTTGGTCGTACCAGGTGAATGAGGGATCATAATAGTCCGAACGCGTGACGAACTCCTCCTGCCTTTGGCGCCGGTCGTTTGCTTCGCGCAGTCGGTCTCTGCCCAGATTCTTTTGCGGCAGTGGCTTTGAGATCACGTAGCGCACACGGTCATCAGCGGAAAGCACCACAGTTGTACCGCCGCGGAAGGGAACGCCGCCGAAAGCATCGTTTTTGGCCGAATCGCCGTCAGTTTGAACAAATTGCAGGATGAGTTCCAAAAGAAGCTGGCCCTGAGAGCCTATGCGAAACGAAGGATGGAAGCCCATGGACTTGATTTCGTGTTTGGGATCGAGCCTAAGCAGCGAGGCGTTCCTTCCGGCCCACTCTGTGAAGCCCTTGGCGACTTTAGGATTGAAGCGATACGGCGGAAGCGTTGCGCATTGTTTGAAAGCCTCAGCATCCAGCAGCACCTGCTCGGTCATCCACTGCTTTAACCCGGCTGGGAAAACAACCGGTTCTTCCATTTGTTCCCAGAGGAGGGAACCTTCGGCCAGCGAAGTAACACCCTCGGGGTAGATACCGCGCATGCGGAAGGCTTCGATCATGGACGATCGTTCACAGAATTCATCTTCGGGTGAGATTTCTAGATCAGTTGTCACCAGAGCCCGAAGATAGTCACCGAAGGTTATGTCGACCGGAGGCAGGTAATCGAAGGCGCGTATGCACATGGTGAGTATGGATTGCGCGGCTTGCGATGATTCCTGGGCGATGCGGTTGATGAGGTCGGGGTGAAGATCTCCTTCAGGAAGACGCCCGGACCCGGCAGTGGCAATCCGAATCAGATCTTTGATGCGCCGCTGATAGGTCATGAAATAAGCATCAAAGACCGCCGCGACCAGGATAGATCCGCGGTCATGCGGCTCCGACGCGGTTTGATAGAGACTGGGGTCAGGTTTCTGTTGCTCGATGGCGGCGCGCAGCCCGCGGCCCTTGCCGGTTGAGTATCCGAACTGGCGGGCGAGTTCGATCAGCGGCGCGGAACTGCGCAGATCGGTTCTATAGTCCTGGATTAGCTTGCGCAGAATAGCCGGGAAAGAGAAGTGTTGAAAGATGGCGACGATATCCGAAAAGCCCTCGTGGAAGGCGGCCACATCGACATTCGTGGGTTCATTGAAGTAGAACCTGAGCCGGTCAACCATCGCATGGGTCATTTCGTGCGCCACGATGTCATGTGACAGACAGGTGTACACGTTTTGCCCGGGCAGATTCTCTCCCGGGTTTTTCCGGTCCGCCTGGAAGTAGCCGAAAAAGAGTGCCACCTCTTTCGGGTCGTAAAAGGCATTCGCTCCGTTAAAAGCGTGCGGGAAGATACGTAACCGCACATTACTGAGCCGGGCGCCCCTCGACCGGCGAAATCTGAGCTTGCGTCCCAGGGCGTGGTCAAAGTTCTCGAGTACCCTGCTGGCCACTGCATAGACCATTTGTTGGTGAAAACGCGGATCCGACTCCGAGGGTTCAAGGCCTTCCTGCATCAGGATTGAGTGGTTGTCCAGATTGACCGGCGGGTAGAAGCAACGTGCCGCGCCGTCATAGTCGATCACCTCGATCCGTGCGCCCTGCGGTCCTGGTTTTAGTTCTTCGTTAACGATGTCAACGATAATTTGATTTTCAGAGGCCCGCCAAAGGAGATGATCCGGAGCGCGCCCTGGCATGGGGTCGAATGCAAAAATGCGCAGCGGCCTTCGTTCGGGGCGTTTGGTTGCATAACGAGCTTTTGCCATGACATTCTCTGGTATGTTTGAGCCGCCGGGAGGTGAGTACGCGAACTGCTCCACGACAGATTGGGTTACTGAAGTCCAAGTGCTCTGGCGCCAAAACGAATCTAATCTTCACTCGGAGCGTGGCTTGCGCGCAAGCTCTGTGCTACCGGAATGTTGGCAATCGGGTCAGTGAGGCTCCCGACCTCTCTGCGTGCACACCCAAGCAGCGCCAATCCGTAAGAGGCCTCGCCGGCGCCTTGGTGGTTATCGCGCGTGCTACCACCTCACCTCACGCCACGTCGTATAAACGCCAGGCGTGCGCGGCTAGTTTGGCAATCAAGAAGAAGCTGATGCTTGATTCAAACCTGTCGAACCTCCGCAGGCTCCGGCTTACCCCACTCATTCATGCGAAATGCATAGGCTTCTTTAAGTTTGGTTTGGCCGCTGTTTGTATAAACAAGAAGGCGGGTGCCATCCGTGCGGATCATCACCAGGCCGAATGCCGCGCGGCTGAAGGCGAAGAACGGGGCCTTAGCGGCCTCTTTCTTATCCAGCACGGCCACCCCGTTTTTGATGACAGCGAGATTGTCTTTCAGCTTATGGCACTCGGGCCTTGTAGTACCTATCACCTGGAAGAACGCCACCAACTCCGTCACGAAGATCAACGGTTCCTCGACCCGGCTGTGCTTTCCCAATGCCCCCATTATGGTGGCACGCGGATGAATAAACTCTTTGCGGGCATTCTCGTCACCGGACGAGACTATTGAAATCACTGGAGCCGCCGCTTGAATAAAGGCGCCTGAGAAATCAGCCGAGCCATGATGCGGAACCTTGAACACTTCGGACTGCAGGTTCACCCGGCCTTGATTGTGTTCGCGGGCGAGTACTTGCCCGGCCTCGTCATTTAGATCGCCGGTAAAAAGAAAATTGAAGCAGCCGTAGGCCAAGCGGAAAATAACGGAATGACCGTTGATTGTGTGCGATGCGGATTTGCCGCTAAAGCCCGTGCTACCCGTCTGCAACGATTCCTGACCCACACGCGGGCCTTCTGGGGGATTTCCCAGAAAGCGGAGTCCCTCGACTTTGCCAATCCGGGTTGGGATTGGACCAAAGACCTCTACCTTGATCTTTTCGTCTGCGAGAAAATCGAACGCGTCATTATCGCCTCGGTGAAGTGCGCGAAACTTTATCGGACCCCGCTTTCTGAAGGTCTTCAGCGCCTGTTGCCACGCCTTGAATGGTTCGTTCATCTCGATGGGATCGAACTTCAATAGGTCATCAGCGAGCCCCGTGATGATAGTCACATCTTTTTTGGATTCCGGATCCTTGACGACTCTGGTCGCGCCGAGGAGTTCTGTCTCTTTGAGCGTCTTACCTTTCATGTTTTTGGGCCGCTTCACCAGACCGTTGTGATAAACGCGCCTGGGATGAATAAACAATCGCTTCCAGGGCTGTTTCTCCAGTCTTGGTTCTGTTTCTGACTCATGAATTTTGGTCAAACCCAGGAAATGGTCGGCATCGCCGTGTGTAACGAGAATGCACTCGATTTCTTTTGGCTGCTTGTCGCTCGTGCCGCGAAACCGGTTGGCCAAATAGCGAGCAAACATCTGGTTATCGCCACCGTCGATGAGGATTACCTTGCCCTGCGGGGTCTCGATCACTGAGCCGTCGCCCTGTTGTACGTCTACAAAGTCGAGCTTAAGAATGTTGCTCTTTTTCTTTGGAATAACGACATCCTGGGGTTTGATGGTTTTGGGCGGGATGATAAACCCGGGAACCCTTGTTGGTTTGACACTTCCATCAGGCTGCGTGACGAACTCGGTTACCTTAATCTCTACGTGATCTGAACTTACTTTCACGAGCTCGACTTCATCACCCCAGCCCAGTATCGTGATTAGGCCTTTCTTGGTCTTTGAACCGAACACCTTGGCAAGATCGACATTAATTATGTGTTGAGCAGCCATGAGATTCCTCCCAGTCTGGGTGAAATTGTGTCTAACCTACTCCTATTGGCTGAGCGGCGGTTTGCGCGCAACCACTGTGCTCACCGAAAGCTTGGTGACCGGATCGGTCAAGGTCACGACTTCAGTTGCGTTGGGGCTGGGAATCGTTAGAAAAGCTTCTGTCGCGGATGTGACGTTCACGCGGACTTTTCGAGGTGACGAATCCAGCCGATTGGGGAAACCTGTCCCTTCAATTTTCACAACCAACACTCCGGGCTTGCTGGTGCTTGCAGCTTCATAGCTTACGACCGTCACTTTATCGATCTTCAGCCGGGCAGGGTTGACAATTGGAGCAGACCGGATAGTTTTGTTGCCCTGCGATATTGCTACCTGAATTTTCTCGTCGGCAGGCGCCGAAAGACTCCTTACCCGAACCAACGTTCCAGTTGTAGTGACGTCACCGGCTTCAGGCTCCACGCCATTAATGTAGACGTGTTGGGCAGCGGTAAAGCCGGCGCCTGTAATCAGGATGGCAACCTCGCGCGTTCCGGAGAGTCGGAAGGCCTCTAAATAGTCGATGCGGAACGGCCGGACGGGATCGCCCATGAACATGTCGGGTCCTACAGGAATACATCCAACCGCCGATGGAGTTGGACAGGCACCCAGGCTTGCGGACGATAATGTTGCCGGTTCGATTCCGTTAACGG
>Ga0209683_10001053_pt1 | contig 10636 bp, 7 predicted proteins | sample DOMMetBare2Fresh_FD_187474 | JGI IMG/M metagenome (GOLD analysis project Ga0209683, IMG submission 187474) | Wetland sediment microbial communities from St. Louis River estuary, USA, under dissolved organic matter induced mercury methylation -... | ecosystem: Environmental > Aquatic > Freshwater... | reverse complement strand
GCCGGCGATCGCTGCCTCACGGCGCCCGATCGTCGAGGCGCTCAGGGCCCAGGACTAGAGACGCCATGCCGATCCCACTCTCGTACAACATCCGCAACCTGATGGTCCGCCGCACGACGACCGTGCTGACCGCTCTGGGCATCGGGCTCACCGTCGCGGTGCTGGTCGGGGCGCTCGCCATGATGGAGGGCCTGCATGCGTCGCTCGTATCGAGCGCGCATCCGCTGCACATCCTGGTCATGCGCAACGGTTCTACCTCCGAGCTGGTGAGCACGATTTCGCGTTCGGCCTTCCAGCGGCTCAAAGCGTTGCCGGGTATCGCGCTCGCGCCGAACGGCGAGCCGCTGGCCTCGCTCGAAGTCGTCACAGTCATTATGCTCAAGAGCGCCGCGGCGCCGGACGGCATGAACGTCACCCTGCGCGGCCTGACGCCCGCCGGCTTTAGCATGCGCGAACACGTGCGCATCGCAGAGGGCCGGCTGTTCTCTCCCGGCCGCCGCGAGCTTGTTGTCGGGAAGTCCATCGCCGGCCGATACCCGGCAGCAAAGGTAGGCAGCCGGCTTCACTTTGGCCGCGGCGATTGGGAGGTGGTTGGCGTGGCCGATGGCGGGCATTCCGCCTCCAACAGCGAAATCTTCGCCGACCTCAACCAGGTCGCCTCCGACTACAACCGCACCGAAGTCCTGAGTTCCGCTTTGGTGCGCGCAGCCGACCCGGCGTCCATGCGCGCGCTCATCAACAGCATCGGAGGCGAACGCGAGCTGAACGCCAAAGTGCAGACCGAAAGCGACTATTTCGACTCCCAAACGGTTTCGGCGCTGCCCGTTCAGTACATGGCGACTGTTATCGCGATTGTCATGGCTATCGGCAGCGGATTCGCGGCGATGGCCACGATGTACGCTTCCGTCGCCCGCCGCTCGGCGGAAATCGGCACGCTGCGTGTGCTCGGCTTCTCGCGCGGGCGCGTGCTCCTGAGCTTCCTGATCGAATCGCTGCTGATCTCCGCGCTCGGCGGCGCCATCGGATGCCTGCTCGCGTTTCCCCTCACGTTCCTTCGCACAGGCATCGGCAATATGATCACGTTCAGCGAAATCGTGTTTGACCTGCGGGTGACGCCTGCAATTGCGGCGGAAGGGATGATCTTTGCGCTGTTGATGGGAACGATCGGCGGCCTGCTGCCCGCCCGGGCGGCGGCGCGCAAAGAGATTCTCGCCGCACTCCGCGGCGAGTGAGGTTACGTCATCCGCGCCAGCAGCCGCTCGAAATCCAGGGCGCCCAGGCCGCGCTCGCTCGAGCGCCTCAGGTACGGCAGCCGCGCCGCCTCGATCCCAAAGAACTCGCGGGCCGCGCACGCGTCCACCGCTACCGGGTCCGTCCCCGCAACGAGCGTTTTCCTTACTTCCACATCCGAGAGGCTGCCGCCGCTCGGACCGTTGCGCAGCAGCACGCGCCACGCATCCACGATGGTGAGGGTCGGACGAATGAACTGCGCCAGGTCCGCGAGGCTCTCGTGGATTCGCTGATGCAGGCGGGTGCGGGGCCCGCCCAGCACGCCGTACCAGTTCTTGATGCCGAGCGTGGCGCCGGTCAGATTGTGATGCTTGGCGACCGGAATGTTGATCACCTTGTTTGCCGCCAGGAATGGCTCCAGCACCGGCCAAACGTTCAGCACTTCGCCGTGTAGATCGACTTCCCTGAACCGCCGGCGCTCGGGCAGCACAACGGTGGCGCCCGCGGCGCGCGCCGCCGGGCCAATTCCGGAGCGCTCGAACGCGCTGTGCGGCTCATTCACCGGCGCATCCGCCAAAATCACTTCTCTGGCGCCCGCTTCCAAGCAAAGCCGCACCGTCTCCGCGACCACATCCGGATTCGTGTTCGCGGCCTGCTCCGGCGCCCGATCCCAGGACATGTTCGGCTTGATCGCCACGATGTCCCCGCGCGCAACGAAGCGGCGCACGCCGCCAAGCCGGTCGAAAACTCCGCGCACGAGGCGGCGCGGATCCTCGCCCTGAGCCATCACAAGTTGCGGCAGAGTCGAATCCGGCGCGACGCGGAAATCGCGCTTGCCGGAGGCGGCCGCGGGAACCGGCTCCTCGCGCTGGCTCCGGCTGCTCAGCCACACGGCGGCGCCCGCCGCCGCAACGGCCGCGCCTCCGAGCCGCGCCACTTTCAGCAACGCCGCGCGGCGGTCTGTGCGCTCCCGTTCTTCCATCATGCTAAGTTTACATTCTGTGGCGGGCGAGCGGTCCATACGAGCGATTTTTGCGCTGATCGGCTTCACGGCGGCGATCGCGCAGATCGTGTTGATGCGCGAGCTGATGGTGGTCTTCGGCGGCAATGAGGCATCGCTCGGAGTCGCGCTGGCAAGTTGGCTGCTCTGGACGGCTGCGGGCAGCGCACTTCTTGGACGGATCAAAACGCCGCCGCGCCAGACGACCGCGGCGCTCGAAACAGCGATCGCAGCCGTGCTGCCGCTCACGATTCTAGCGGTGCGCACGAGTAAGACCGCGCTCCAACGCGTGCCCGGCGAAGTGGTGGCGCCGGTTCCGATGCTGCTCACTTCGCTCGCCGCCCTCAGTGTCTTCTGTGCGCTCTCCGGCTGGCTGTTCTCCTCCGCCAGCCGCCTGTGGGCCGGAGTGAAGAGCGCGCCGGAAGCGGAGGCGGCGGGATCGGTCTACCTCTACGAAGCGCTGGGCTCGGGCGCGGGCGGATTACTCGCCGGTCTGGCGCTCCTCCGCGTTTTTGGCGCGCTGGAGATCGCGGCCGGCCTCTCTGCGCTCAACCTGATAGCGGCTGCGGGTCTTGTCGCCCGGTGGCGCGCGATGGCGTTTGCGCTGGCCGCTGGCGCGGCGGCGGCCGCGGTGGCGCCGCGCATCGACGCCTGGTCCGCGGCTCGCCTCTGGCCCAGCTTCCGTGTGGTGGAGACCGGCAATTCCGTCTTCGGCAACCTGGCCGTGATCGAAGCGCCCGGCACGCGCAGCCTGGTGGAGAACGGGTTGGTGATCGCCGCTTCGCCGGACCCGGAATCCGCCGAAGACGCGGTCCACTTCGCCCTGCTCACGCATCCGGCGCCGAAATCCATGCTGATGATCGGCGGCGGTGTGAGCGGCAGCCTGCCCGAAGCGCTCCGCCATCCGAGCCTCGTCCGCCTCGATTACGTCGAACTCGATCCGGCCGTCGTCGAACTGGCTCGCAAGTATTTCCCCGGCGCCATCCCGGCAGACCCGCGCCTCCACGTCCACTACACAGACGGCCGCCTCTTCCTCAAGCAGGCCGCCGAACGCTTCGATGTCATCATTGTGAATCTGCCCGATCCGCAGACCGCGCAGATCAACCGATTCTATACGGTCGAGTTCTTTCGCGAGGCGGCGCGCAAGCTGAACGCCGGCGGCGTCTTTTCATTCAGCCTGACCGGCGCGGAGAATTACATCAGCCCGGAGCTGGCCGCGTTTCTGCGCTGCATCCGGAAAACGCTCGGCGAGGTCTTTCCCGAAGTGCGCGTCGCGCCCGGCGAGACCGTGCACTTCTTCGCCGCTGCGCAGCCCGGGACGCTTCCGCGCGGCGCAGACGAGTTTGTGTCGCGGTTGCGGGATCGCGGTCTCCAGACACAGTACGTGCGCGAGTACTTCATCCCGTTTCGGCTGGCGCCCGAACGCATTCGCAAACTCGAAACGGCGATCGCACCGCAACCCGGCACGCCGATCAACCGCGATTTTGCCCCCATCGCGTACTATTTCGACGCCGTGCTTTGGAGCAGCCGGTTCAAGGGTCCCAGCCTCTTCGAGCGGCTCGCAGACGCGCCATTCCGCGGCGTCGCCTCGCTCGCCGCGTTCGCCGCCGTCATGGTGTTCCTGGCGCTGCGCCGCCGCCCCGCCTCCATCGCCGCCTGCGCAGCCGCGTCCATGGGCTTCACCCTGATCGGACTCGAGCTGCTGATCCTGCTCGCGTTCCAGGCGGCGCATGGATACGTCTACCACCAACTCGCGCTGATCATCGCCGCGGTGATGGCGGGCATGGCGCTCGGCGCGTGGCGCGCATTGCGCAGCGCGGCCGGGATGCCCGCCCTGGCTGTTGTCCAGTTGGCGGCGGTGGCGGCGCCGCTCGTTCTCTACGCGCTGATCGCGTCGGCGGCGCAGTTCCGCTGGCTGTTTCCGATGGCGGCGCTGCTTGCGGGATACCTCGGCGGCTATCAATTCCCGGTGGCGAGCCGTGTGTTTTGCCGCAGCGCGAACCGCCAGCCGGGAACGCTCTACGGATACGATCTGGCGGGAGCGTGCCTGGGCGCCGTAGCGCTCAGTGTGTTTCTGGTCCCTCTACTCGGGTTCTTTCACACCGCGCTGCTCATGGCGCTCGTCAATGCCGCGCCTGCTGCGCTTGCGTTGAGTGGCTGCCGAACACGAGCGCGGTGAACGCGAAGATGTCGGTCTGTTCGTCCTGCCAGGCTTTCTCCGGCAGTCCCGCCTTGAGGCACACCTGGTTGAGAAAAGCGATGCGGTCCCAACGCTGCTCGACAGGCACCTGCGGCAACAGCAGGCCTTCGGCGTCGCCGCGCCGCGCCACGAGCCCGTGCTTGCCTACCTCAATCTGCTTCAAGTCAAGCACGCGCCGCAGGGGAGACAGCACCGAGATCTCGTACTCGAGACCGCTCAATTCCGCCGGCGACACCGGAGCGAACCGCGTATCGCGAAGCGCGGCGTAGGTCGCGACGTCGCGCACCGTGAGGCTGAGCGCCTTGACGGGGGCCGCGTATCCGATGCATCCGCGCAACGCGCCGTTCTTCTTCAGCGTGACGAACGCTCCGCGCTCCTGCATGAGGACTTCGTCGGAGCTGCCGGCGTAGCCGGACATGCGCCGCTGGCGCACTGCGAACTCGACCGAGATCTTCGCGAGCGCCAGCAGCTCGCTTTGCTCGGCGCTGGTGAGCGTGAACTGCGCTGCGGCGCGCGAGCCCGCCTTCTTGGTAAGCGCGAAGGCGCCGTAGCCCACCACGCCGCTGCGGTCCTTCGTCACATCGCCCGAGTTCGCATATTTCAGCAGGCGCGCCTCGCCCCCGCCGAATCGCTCCACCGCAATCATCGCCGCGATGATTGGCCCGCCGCCGCAAGCCTCCCACGCCCGCGCCTCGAAGTTGCGCGACATGCTCAGGTAATCCCACTCCTGGATTGCCTGCAGCGTTTTCTTGTCGAGCCGCACCGCCTCGTCGTAGGGATGGAAGTGCGACAAATCCGAGCTCGCCACAATCAGCGTGTCCGACCCCTGGCTCAGCTTCGCCAGCGCCACGCCGAGCGCACGGCAAGCCTCATAGCTCTGATCACCCATCACGATCGGGACCAGCTTGAATTCGCCGAGCGCGCGTTGCAGGAACGGGAGCTGTACCTCCAGCGCGTGCTCGCGCTGGCCGTGCCCCTGTCCCGACAGCTTGATGAGCGGCCCCAGCGAGCCAAGCTTTGCCGCGAACGCCTTGTCCACCGGCACAGCGCCGAGCGGCGTGGAGTAGGCGTCCCCGTCGTAGACCGACGAAAACGAAAACGCCTCGGTGTGCGACGGCGAGATCACCACGACGCGCGCCGGTTTGCGCCCCTTCACCAGCGCGTACGCGTTCGCCGCAACCGCGCCCGAAAACTGATATGCCGCGTGCGGCGCGATCAGCGCCAGGATCGGCTGCTCCACCGCCGGCGGTTTCGCGTGCGCGAGGAGTTCGTCCACCGTTGCGCGAAGCTCATCCGCGCCGGCGGGATAGAACGTTCCTGCAACGCCGGGCTGGCGAACCTTTTGCGCGCAGGCAGCCGCGGCAGCCAGCGCCGCGATCGCAATAATGCGGCTGCATCGTAGCACGTAGCTATCCTTTCCACACTCCGGCAATCGGCTCTTGGCAGTATTGGCACTTGCCGTCGCGCAGGTACACGCCTTCGATCGAAAACCCCACACGCTTCACCACCGGACGGCGGCACTTCGGACAATACGTATTCTCGGCCGGATGGCCCGGCACGTTCCCAATGTAGGCGTAGTGCAGCCCCTCCGCATCCGCCGCCGCTTTGGCGCGCTCGAGCGTCGCGAGCGGCGTCGGCGGCAGGTTCTTCAGCAGATACTGAGGATGAAATCGGGTGAAGTGCAGCGGCGCATCCGGGCCTAGCTCCGCCTTCACCCAACGCGCCAGATCGCGGAACTCCCCGTCGCCATCGTTTAGCGTCGGGACAACCAGATAGACGATCTCGGTCCACATACCGAGCTTGCGCATGGTGACCAGCGCATCGAGCACGGGCTTGATCTCGCCGTTCACCACCTCTTTATAGAACTTGGGGGAGAACGCCTTGAGGTCCACCTTGATCGCGTCCACCGAGCGGCACAGCTTCTCGAGCGGCTCGCGCTGTATGTATCCACCGGTCACCACCGCGCTCTTCACGCCGAGCTTTCGCCCGGCCTCGGCCGCATCCACCATGTACTCGTAGAACACCGTCGGCTCGCTGTAGGTGTAGGCGATCGATGTACACCGGTTGTCGCGCGCGAGCGCAGCCAACCGCTCCGGCGGCGTGTACTCCGCGGGCGCCTGCTCCGGCCGCACCTGGGAAATCTCCCAGTTCTGGCACATCTTGCAGTTCACATTGCAGCCCGCGGTCGCTACCGAAAACGCGAGCGTGCCGGGGTGGAAGTGGAAGAACGGCTTCTTCTCGATCGGGTCGATATGCGCCGCGCACACGCGCGAATGGACCAGCGTGTAGTAAACGCCGCCGCGGTTCTCGCGCACGCCGCAGTAGCCGCGCTCCCGGTCGTCGATCACGCACTCGCGCGGGCACAGCTTGCACTTGATCTTCTTGTTCGGCAGCTTTTCGTAGAAGCGCGCTTCGCGGATGTACTGCGCGTCGCCGCTCCCCGCCAGTCCCGTGTGCGCGCACGCAGCCAGCGCGGCGGTCTTCAGAAACGTCCTGCGTTCCGCGTGGGACCCCATTCACACCTCCAGCCGCTCGATACGCGCCGGGTCGTCCACACCGAGCCGATGCGCCGCATCCGCCGCCGTCGCAATATAGCGCGGCTGCCGGCCGTCGTCCTTCAGAGACTTCATGCCCTTTTCCGCGCGCTGCCGCTCGATGATGCGCCAGCCCGTAGCGTCGAGCGCCACTGGGTCGCGCGACGCCAGCACGCCGTTGTAGCGCCAGCTCCATTGCGGCATGTAGGACGGTCCGCCCTCGTACTGCGCCGTAGTCGCGTCGCAGATCGTCAGCCGCACCTTGCGGCGCACCAGCATGAAAACATCCGCCACGAACGGGTCGCCGACGCTGCCGTGATACTTGTTCGGATTGTGTATGGCGCCGAACATGTTCTTGAGCGCCATGGTGACTCCGGTGATGCCGTGATCTTTGAGCGTGGGCAGGTTGATGACAGCGTCGCAGGTGCGCGTGAACGTCTTGGAAAGGCGGCTGGCGGCGCTGCCGAAGGAAGACAAGTCGTCTTCGTAGCCGGCCGTGTCGTTCCCGATGAAACGCACGCGGCCCGGAGCGGTCGCGATGCGGAACCCGGCGCTCTCCAGGTCGTCGTTGAGCCGGTCCCAAACCACGATGTTGCGCGCCGGCACGCCCGCCTGCCGCAGCCGCTCCACCACCGCCTCCACCAATGCGGGAGTCGTGGAAATCCCGGCCCCGGCCAGGCAGTTGACCTTGAGGCCCATCACCTCGTCGGGCCGCGCCACGAGCTTCCACGCCTCGAGCGCGTTGTCGCGGTTATAGACGGCCTGAACGGCGCGGTCGAGCAGCGTGAGGAGACGGCCCGAGTCGTTCCGAAGCAGGGGATCGCGCGCGATCGCCACACGCGGTTTCACCGGTGTTGACGACTGTGCGGCGCACAGGCCTACGGTCGGCGCCACAAGAAAGCTGCGGCGTGTGATGCGCATTACCAGAACCTGTTATAGCACCAGCCGCGCAGCGATGGCGCGCGCCAAAACCTCGAGCGGTCCTGGCGCTTCCTCGTGCGCCAGCACGCGCACGAAACAGCGGCCCTTTCGGAACGTCACCACGGCGCCGTAGTTGCGCCCCGCATCGCCGATTTCGAGCGGGCGGCTCCCCGACGCCGGTTCCGCATCGAAGATGCGCCGCGCACCCTCCGGCGCACGCATCACGTGAACGTCCGCCACCGCGCGGATCTTCTCCTGGTACCGGTAGCGCGCGGTCAGCGTTCGCTCCACGCCCGCCTGCACGTACCGCTCGGCGTCGCCATCCACGTACTGCCAGAGATTCGCCGCCGCGAATTCTCGCGCGGCGCCGAGTTTCGCCCACCCCGCCGCCTCTCCGCTTTCCGGCAGGAGCGCCGCGGCCTTCGCGCGCGGCAGCAGGATCTGGTTATTGGGCGAACGGCTCTCCCCGACGCTGGTGACGTAGACGGCGGCGCGGTCCTTCACCGGGCACGCGTATTCGCAGGCCCCGCAGCCAACGCACTGCGCGGGATCGACGTAGGGTTGCCGCACGGGGCGGCTCCCGCCCGAAGCGTCCACGGCCTCCGCCGGCCGCAGATAGATGGCCTTGGGAGACGTGGGGCACCATTCCTCGCAGACAATGCACTCGGTAGCCATCGCCCAAGGGAGGCAACGCCCGCGATCGTAGAACGCCGTGCCGATCCGCACCGGCTTGGTCCCGCCGCCGCTCCATCCCTTCTCCTGCGAGCTGATGCGCCAGATCGCTCCCGTCGGGCAAACCTCGCCGCACAGCACGCAGTTCGGCTCGCAATATCCAATGCGCGCGACGAGCGTTGGAGTCCACAGCCCCTCGACGCCCGCTTCGCCCCACGCCGGATGCAGCGCGCGGTTCGGGCACACTTTCATGCACTGCCCGCAACGAATGCAGCGCCCGAGGAACCCGCTCTCCTCGAGCGCGCCCGGCGGCCGGATCAGCCGTGCGTCGGGCGTCGCGCCGACGCGGAGCAGAGGAACCACGGCCGCTCCGCCCGCCAACGCCGCCAGCGCATGACGGCGGTCCAGGTTGGGCTTCTCGATCGAATCTTGCTTGTGCGGGAAGAACCGGAAGGCGAGTCCGCCATCCGGACACGACTCCGTGCAGTTCAAACACAGGTGGCACTCTGCCTTACGCCAGCGCGCGCCGGGGAGCGGATCGTCGCCGCCCTGGCAATCGAGCAGACACCGGTTGCAGTCGCCGCACTTCTCGGCGCGCTTCTCAAGGCCGAGAATGGACCAGCGCGACATCGCGCCCAGCAGCGCCCCCAGCGGGCACAGCGCACGGCACCAAAAGCGCGTCGCATACAGATTCAACGCCAGCAGGACGGCTAGAATCAGTCCGAGCAGAAACGCCTGCTCGAAATGCGGCGGACGCAAGCTCAGCAGGTATCCCAGCCCCAACCCCACCAGGCGGATCGGATAGACGTCAGAACGCCCCAGCGCCTCCGCCACCGCGCCTAGTGAATAGTCCACGCCCGGAATGACCGCCAGTCCGAGGGACCGCGCGGCCAGCGCAATCGGATCGAACCAGCCGAACACGCCGCTGCCGAACGCCGCGGCCACGAGCAGGGCGGCCAGCAAATAGTATTTCAGCCGCTGCCACCGCTGATACCGGCTCGATTCGAGCGAGCGCTTGCCGGGCCTGCGCAGCCGTCCCGCCAGTTGATTCAGGGTTCCGAGCGGGCAAATCCAGCCGCAGAAGAAGCGCCCCAGAAACAACGTCGGAATGATGACGAGGAGGCTCCAGAGCAGCCCGCGACAGAGCGCGTGCGATGCGAGAGCGTTGCCCAGCGCGGCCAGGGGATCGGCCTCGAGGAATATGCTGACCGGATACGGCAGCCGTGTTTCGCCGCCGGCCCCCAGCGTCCCGCGAAACTCCGTCCGCAGAATCAGAAACACAAATAGCGCCAGGAACACGCCCTGGGACACTCTGCGAATTCGAGCCCCGCTTGTCAGCAAAGGAAGAGTGTAGTCGAACGCCGCCTTAACGGGCAAGCGCCGTCTACGCCGTCTACGACCAATGCAAGATCACTTTACCCGCGTTGCCGGAGAGCATCGTCTCGAAGGCCTGGCGATAGTCGCTGAAGGGAAACCGGTGCGTGATGATCGGCCGCAGGTCCAGGCCCGATTGCAGCAGCACCGTCATCATGTACCAGGTCTCGTACATCTCGCGGCCGTACACGCCCTTGATCGTGAGCATGTTGAAGATGACGGTGTTCCAGTCGATGGCGATCTCCTGGTTCGGGATGCCCAGCATGGCGATCTTCGCGCCGTGGCACATGTTGGCGAGCATGTCGCGAAACGCCGCCGGGTTCCCGGACATCTCCAGGCCCACGTCGAACCCTTCGTGCATGTCGAGTTCCTTTTGCACATCGGCGATGCGCTCCGTGCGCACGTCGAGCGCGCGTGTGACCGGGAACTTCCGCGCCAGCTCCAGCCGGTAAGGGTTCACGTCCGTAATCACGACGAATCGCGCCCCGGCGTGGCGCACCACCGCCGACGCCATGATGCCGATCGGCCCGGCGCCCGTGATCAGCACGTCTTCGCCGAGCACCGGGAACGAGAGCGCTGTGTGGACCGCATTGCCGAACGGGTCGAAGATCGCCGCCACGTCGAGATCGATCCCGTTGGCGTGCCGCCAGATGTTTGTCATCGGAAGAGCGATGTATTCGGCGTAGCAGCCCGGCCGGTTCACGC
>Ga0209683_10001052_pt1 | contig 10640 bp, 8 predicted proteins | sample DOMMetBare2Fresh_FD_187474 | JGI IMG/M metagenome (GOLD analysis project Ga0209683, IMG submission 187474) | Wetland sediment microbial communities from St. Louis River estuary, USA, under dissolved organic matter induced mercury methylation -... | ecosystem: Environmental > Aquatic > Freshwater... | reverse complement strand
ATAAAATTCTGCAGCCAGTAACATTCCGGTAATAGGAATAAAAAGATAGATCCAGAATGCTGTCCATACACCGGATGGTATGGCGCTGGCCAATGAACGGGCAGGATTCATTCCAAACCCTGACATAGGCGCAGCCACAATTACCCAGCTACAAACTAAACATGCAGCAAATATCCTGGTAAACTTTTTCAACTTATTGATGTTTGAAGTGAACAGCACCATGCTCATGGTGATAAAAGCAATCAGCAATTCAATTCCGGCAGCGGCCCATATTCCTACTTTGCCCGGTACCGTTGCCGAAGAATGTACCGGTGCATCCGTTAATATACTTCCCATCAGTAACTGCATGACATAAACAGCCGCCGTTCCGCCCAGGATCTGAAAAATGATAAAGAACATGGCATCATAGCGACACATTTTATCCAATCGCAAAAAAGTAAGTGTGACTGCTGGATTTATTTGTGACCCGCTTGGCGATGTCCACGGAGAATAAAATATAAATAAGGCCGTGGCTCCCATGGCGATTCCCATCAGGATATTCCGGGTCAGTTGATTTGATATTGCATCATGCCAGGAGCTTTCTTCTGAAAATAACTTAGCGCCAAAGAAACAAGCGGAAATCATAAAGATGGCAAGACCCAATGCTTCCTGCAGGTAATGTATCCGGTTTTTTTGGAAGGAAGCTTTCAACTGCACCCAGCCTCTTTTACCGGTAACGATTCTTATGGGCATGGCTCTCATACCGCAAATAAAAGAAATGATGGAAGGCCTGACTGTCGCCTGATTGACTTTAGGCAGGAGATTTTGAATTTTTTAATTCTCTTTCAAGGAAAAAGTTTAATACAGTTCTTATGGTTGCAATGGCAGCGAGTTTACCGATCTCATCCCAGGTGGGTGCCACAGCTGTGGCTAATACATCGGCGCCTAATAACAATTCAAGAGCTACCGCCACTGCGCTTCCAAATTGTACTCTTGCTTGCATGGCGGATAAACCACTTTTAACTTTCGCTATTGTTTGAAAGTACTCAATGACCAACCGGATCAAAGCTGCAGCAATCACGGCAGCAGCGATTATCTCAAGGCCATGACTGATATAAATGGTTGTATTTTTTGCTATTTCTTCCATTTCGGTTTTTTACCGCAGAACTGGAGAAACAAGAGTTGTCGCTGAGTAACACTGCGCATCCCCGGGGTCTCATGCCTGCCTGTCCGGATGGCAGGTTCTCTGCGGTGAAAAAATCAGATTAATGTAAAACCGTTTCAGTTTTTACAGCTAATTCAGATTGTAATACATTCTTTATTAAATGATCACCCACCCTTAATGCATTTGCAGCAATTGTCAAGGCCGGGTTAAATGCCCCGCAACTAGGAAAGAAACTGGCATCCACGACATACACATTTTCCAGGTCATGTGTTTTGCAATTCAAATCCAGCACCGATCTTTTAGGGTCATTGCCAAAACGTAATGTTCCATTCTGGTGACTCATACCGCTAACGTCCAAATCATACCCACCCCATTTAACATCTCTGTAATCTGCATCCAGCTCGCCAAGGTTTACAAATATATTTTTCAGCTTTTCTTTTAACTTTTCAAATGCTGTATAGTTTGTTCTTGTATAATCTACTTTTATTGTTCCATCATTGCGCAATGTTACCCGGTTGTTTTCATCGGGTAAATCTTCAGCTGTCAGCCAGAAATCAATACTCATTTCTTTCAGTTCATTGTATGATGTACCGGGGAATAAGGTTTCGCCCATCCAGTTTATGGTATCGGGATCATTGCGGCCCATCAGTTGAATTTCTCCCAATGGGAACTCGCTGTCATCAGCGCTATGATAAAAATCAGCAAGGCCTAAACTTTTTTGAAACACACAATCATTCTTCTTTTTGGTGAAAGCAACTAGGCAACCATTATGATGCAGCATTAAATTTCTTCCTACCTGGCCGGATGAATTGGCCAAACCATTCGGATGTTTTTCATTGGTACTTCGCAAAAACAATGCTGTAGAATTCACCGCACCACAGGCAACAATAAAAGTGTCAGCGCTGAATTTTATCTTTTCACCATTAATAATTGCCATTACTTCAATAACCCTTTGACCAGTTTCATCAGTTATTAATTTTTCTGCATAGGCATGGGTCATCAAGGTTACATTCTTGTTCTTCAATGCAGGACGAAGGCACATTACCTGCCCATCTGCTTTACTATCGGTGAGATCAGGAAAACCATCAAAATTTTCTAATACAACCGGCGCTTCGGTGACAGTATAATCCTGCGGCAATTTCACACCCATCGGCAATGGAAAAGGGTTTAATCCAAGTTGTTTTAATTTTTCATCCAGATCTTTTATCAATGGTTCATAGGCCAGCGGTGGCAACGGATATTCTGCTTTTGCAGGAGGCTCACTTGGATCAATTCCTCGTTTACCATGCACACTGTATAATTTTTCTGCCTGCTCATAATAATATTCATACGCATCATATTTCAAGGGCCACTCAGGTGATACGCCGCCATAATGTTTTACTTCTTCAAAATCAGATTTACGGAAACGGAATAACGCAGCGCCATACATTTTACTGTTGCCGCCTACATTATAATGTATAAACGGTTTGAAAGGCTTATCATCTTTATCATACCAGTCTTCTTTAGGACGATAGCGGCCATTCGTAACCACTTCATGCGGATCCCAGTTTTCTTTTTCCTTCGGAATAAAGCCGCCACGTTCCAGAATTAATATTTTTTTACCGGTCGGCGCCAGTTTATAAGCAATAGTGCTGCCACCACTTCCGGTGCCGATGATGATGATGTCGTAATGATTAGTCATGCTTTAATTTTAAAATGGAAACAAAGAAACACCGTTTTTAAGGTTTCTGCTGTCGGCTGTTTGACGATAAATAGTTTTGTACTATTTCGGATTAAAAAAGTCCTGGTTGTCAACTATACGACATTACAATTCTTTGGTTCCAATCACCTTTATCTGAAATTATTTGTATGAAAAAATTAGTATTAATTATCACAGGAGTTTTATTTACCACTCTTTCTCTGTATGCACAGAAGTCGGCCGTATTTGCAAAATCCGGTAAAGCCATAAGGGGCTATGACCCGGTAGCTTATTTTACCGATGGAAAACCGGTTGAAGGGAAAGAAGAATTGTTATACAACTGGAGTAATGCCAACTGGTATTTTTCCTCCAGACAACACCTGGATCTTTTTAAAGCAAACCCGGTAAAATATGCACCTCAGTATGGTGGTTATTGTGCCTATGGATTATCCCGCGGTTATAAGGCATCAACGGTTCCTGAGGCTTGGACGATTGATAATGGGAAACTGTACCTGAACTACAGTCTTTCTGTGAGAAATGACTGGGATAAAAACAGGCAGGAAAGAATTCAGAAAGCCGATAGTTACTGGCCGCAGATCAAAGACAAAGAATAAGCCAATGAACAAATCAACCGAAATACAGGCGCAAAAAGAAACACTACGTATTGAAACATTCAGTGATGGGGTCTTTTGTATTGCGGTAACATTGTTATCACTTGAAGTAGGAGTAAAACTCAACGATGAGATCTCCAACAAAGCCCTGCAGCAGGCCTTGCTGGACGAATGGCCCATTTATCTTGCTTATGTCATCAGTTTTGTGAATGTGCTACTGGCCTGGATAGGTCATCACGGTTTGTTTAAAATGCTGAACAAAACGGATAACTCCATCATGATCATCAACGGTATACTGCTGATGCTGGTGGCGCTGGTTCCTTTTCCCACAAAAACACTGGGAAAGTTTTTGTCCACCGATGCGTTTAATACGGCAGTTATCTTTTATACCGGTTATTTTGTACTGATCAGTATTGCATTTCGGTTGCTCTGGTTTGCCGCTGCCCGAAAAAAGTATTTGCTGGTGCAGGATATTACTCCACAGCAAATCAGGCTAACCACCCGTAATGAAAATATCGGTCTTATCTGTAATACTGTTATACTGGGTGTGGCATTTATCAATCCCTGGGCGGCTCTGGTATTAAGTTTTGTAATGTGGGTTTATTGGATTGTGTTTGCCTGAACTCTTTTTGCTGATGTTTTCTCTTGTTTATATATTTCATACTCCTTCATCACCCTCAACACTTCCGCCACACCCCATGCCTGTGCGATACATCCACGGGGATGATGCGGTGCATCGGCATCAAATATTTCTGAAACGGAACCAATGCATCCTTCATTCAAATGATATTTAAAATCATCTAACACCTTTTTTATTTTCGATTTTGTAGTTTTCACTTTTACTAAAGCATCCACATAAGGTCCGAGCAACCAGCTCCACACTGTACCTTCATGATAAGATGAATCCCGGTGCCACTGGTCGCCGCCATACTGATGTACATAATGTATATCATCTGCCGGTAAGCTTCTTAGTCCAACCGGAGTGTATAATTTTTCTGTTACAATTTTTAAAACCGATTTTGCTTTATCTCCTTCTAATAAAGCAAAGGGTAAACTGATAGCAAATAATTGATTGGGTCTTAAAGTTGCATCGGGCTTATTATTTTCATCAATTACATCATACAAATAATTTCCTTCAGCATACCAGAAGAGTTTTTCAAAACCTTCTTTAATCTTCGTTGCATTTACTTCTATTGTATCTGCTTCTTTGTTTTGTTTTTTCATTCGAAGAAGTTCGGTAAATATTTTTAATGCATTATACCAAAGTGCCTGTATCTCCACCGGCTTGCCCATTCGAGGTGTTACTACCCAAGTTCCTATTCTTGCATCCATCCAGGTGAGTTGTTGTCCGGCTTCACCGGCAAATAACAAACCATCATCATCTACATGTATATTATATCTTGTTCCTTTATAATGCCAGTCAATGATTTCTTTCAATACCGGCAAAATTTCATTCAACACAAATTCTTTGTCGCCTGTTGCCTGCAGATATTTATATACTGCAATAAAATACCAAAGCGTTCCATCCGCATTATTATATTCCGGGGCTTCACCATTATCCTGAAAACGGTTGGGCAACATCCCTTTGCTTACAGTTTGTGCAAAGGCGGCTAATATTTTTTTTGCATCTTCATATCGGCCGGTGCTTAAACATAAACCGGGTAAACTAATCATGGTATCACGGCCCCAATCAGTGAACCAGTGATAGCCGGCGATGATGGAAGCGGCCTCCCCAAACCCCTCCGAAGGAGGGGCTTTCGAAGACTCCGATTGATTGATGTCTCTTTTGACAATGAATTGGTCAGCTGCAAGAATTAGTTGTTGTACTATTTCATCTTTTGGTTGTTCTTCAAGTAATTTTTCTCTTCTTTCTTTTTCCTTTTGAAATAATTCTTGTGCATTTCTTTTTTCGGGGTTTTCGGTAGAAATAATTATTCCCAATGTATCTCCTTCATTTAATTCAACAGAGAAGATGCCATGATTAAATAAGTCTTCTGAATAATCCAATCCACGGTATTGCTCGACTCTGTATTGAAAATTATTAAACCACTTTGGAGTATGAGCATAAGATGAACCTGGAATCTGGATATATACATTTGTTTTTCCATCCGGCTGATTATGAAAAATCCCATTTTCAAAATCAGCATCCCAATGCATTTGCGGGCCGGCATGCTGCAAAGAATGATATCCTCTTGCGGCCATCAGCGGCAGTAACTCCATTACAAAAGAAGATTTTGATTTTAATACATTATATATAACTACTACAGTGTTTTCACCATGTATCATTCCTATCGTTTTCTTCAGTTGTATGCCTTCTGCTTCATATTCCCACTCCGGAAAAAATTCTTTTGTGAAGCTGTTTAAATATTGAAGACCATTCGGATGAATGGTATTATTCGGATAAAGATTTACTCCGAGTTCAAATTTTTTATCGCCGGTAATAATTGTTTCATCCAATTTGGAAAGTAATACCATTCTTTGTGCAGGTGGCACTATTGCTGCAACCAGCAAACCATGATAACGCCTGGTGTGTGCACCAATGATGGAAGAACTGCTCCAGCCGCCTAATCCATTTGTCTCCAGCCATTCGTATTCAGAAGCCTGGCTGAAATTTTGAAAAAAAGATTTGCTCTTTATTAATTGCATTATATAAATATTTTATTTTGAACTACGGAGACAGGAAGGCACAAAGAAACACAGCGTTGCTCCGTGTATCACTCTGTCACTGAGACTCTGTGGTTCAAAAAGCTGAATAGAATTACTACAGTACCAGTGTGCGACGCAAGGGACGATGCTCAGGGAACTGAAGCTGGTTACAAAAAAATATCTTGCATCACTTTACAAAATTCTGTGATTAAATCACACCGCCATCTCCTCCAATTTTTCATTCTTCTTTATTTTTTCAAAATCACTTATTCGGTTAATTAACTCCGCCACCACACCTGTCCAGCCTGTTTGATGTGATGCTCCAACGCCTCTTGCTGTATCGCCATGAAAATATTCATAAAATAGAATAAGTTCTTTAAAATGTTCATCATGCTGATATAAATAATTGTTTGAATGACAGGGTCGGTTATTACTTTCATCTTTTTTGAAAATAGAAACAAGACGATGAGCTAAATCATTCGATACTTCTTTCAGACAAACTTTATTTCCGGAGCCGGTGGGCATTTCAACCATGCAATCTTCATCATGATATTCTCCGAGTGTACGCAACGCCTGTACCAGCAAATAATTCATCGGCATCCATACAGGGCCACGCCAGTTGGAATTGCCGCCAAACAAAGAAGAGTTACCTTCGCCGGGTTGATAGTTTAATCCGAACTCCTGCCCATCAATATTAACCGAATAACCATGTTCGTGAATTTTTGAAATCGAGCGGATACCACCCTTGCTTAAAAATTCTTTTTCATCCAGCAAGGCTTTCATCAGTTTTACCAGTCTTGCTTTGGGTACCAATGATAATAATATGTCATCATGTTCAGTTAATTCTTCAATCACCAGGTATTGGCCATTATCTTCCCTGTATTTCTGAAACCATTTAAGGCGACGATGAAACTCCGGAACTTTTTCCAGCAAATCTTTTTTCAATACCAATGTTGCAAACAAAGTGGAGAGGCCAACGAGTGAACGTACTTTCAAGGGAATATATCTTCCATCGGGCATGGATAGTACATCATAGAAAAATCCTTCTTCATCATCCCAGCTTCCGGTCCAGTTTTCGCCAATACGATTTAATGACTCAGCGATGTAAACAAAATGTTCAAAGAATTTTGTTGTTACATCTTCATACGCCGGATTATGCTGTGCAATCTCCAATGCAATCTCCAGCATATTCAAACAATACATCGCCATCCAGCTGGTGCCATCTGCTTGCTCCAAATGTCCGCCACCGGGAATGGTATTGCTTCTGTCAAACACACCGATATTATCCAATCCTAAAAATCCTCCTTCAAAAACATTATTCCCTTTGCTATCTTTTCTATTCACCCACCATGTAAAATTGATAAGCAGTTTTTGAAAAACTCTTTCCAGAAATTGTATATCTCCTTTTCCTGTTCTTGCTTTATCAATTTTATACACCTGTAAACAACTCCATGCATGCACCGGCGGATTTACATCACTGAATGCCCACTCGTATGCAGGCAACTGCCCGTTGGGATGCATATACCATTCCCGTAAAAACAAAATGAGTTGTTCTTTTGCAAAATGCGAATCTATCATGGACAGTGGAACACAATGAAAAGCCAAATCCCACGCAGCATACCAGGGATACTCCCATTTATCTGGCATGGAAATAATATCTTCATTATTCAGTGTATGCCATTGATGATTGCGACCATTCTTTCTTGATGCAGGCGGTGATGGTTGTCCTTTATCTCCATTCAACCATTTAGGAATATCAATATTAAAATATTGTTTGCTCCAGAGCATACCGGCAAAAGCCTGTCGCTGAATATTGCGAAGGTCTTTATCTTTTGTTGTTACAATGTCATTATAAAATTCATTCGCTTCTTCTATTCTTTTATTAAAAATATCATCAAAGTTTTTATCAAAAGGATTTTGCTCAATTGCTTCTTTGCTCAATCGCAATTTTATTGTTATGGAAGATTGTGCCTTGATATGAAATTCATACATCGGCGAAAACTTTGTTCCCTGGTCTTTATCTTTCATCCAATCATATTGCTGTGTTGTTACGGCTGTATGAAATGCATCTTTTACAAACGGAGTTTTATTCGGCACCCCATAAAGCCGCTCCGTATTTGTTTCGTTTTCAGTAAAAAGTGTACGAACCGGTTTTTCAAAATAAAAATAATAATCATCTGCAGCAGCATGTTGCGCCATTACTTCACCATAACTATCAGGAGCTTTAGTTAAATATAGTTGCGGCTTTTCTTTTGCTACACCAAAACTCCACTGGTTGCGAAACCATAACGTAGGCAATACTGCCAGGTAAGCATCTTCCATCCCCCGGTTATGTATCGTCAATTTTATCAGCAAATCCTCTGCATCACTTTTTGCATACTCGGTAAATACATCAAAATATTTTCCATTGGCAAAAACACCCGTTTCCAAAATTTCATATTCATCTTCAAATTTGGAACGATTACGATTTGTATTTATCAAATCTGCATATGGATAGGCCGCCTGCGGATATTTATACAAATGTTTCATGTAAGAATGTGTCGGCGTACTATCTAAATAATAATATAACTCCTTCACATCTTCACCATGATTGCCTTCATTGCCGGTTAATCCAAACAATCTTTCTTTCAGTATCGGGTCATTTCCATTCCATAATGCAATGGAAAAACAAATCCGTTGCATATCATCACTAATGCCTGCAATACCATCTTCGCCCCAGCGATACACTTTGCTTCTTGCATGGTCATGTGGAAAATAATCCCATGCATTTCCATATTCACTGTAATCTTCCCGTACGGTTCCCCATTGGCGTTCGCTGAGATAAGGCCCCCATTTTTTCCATTTGGGTTCTGTCAATCTTTTTTGTTCAGCATTCATGATTTTATTTTTATGTAGTCATCTGCATTGCTACTATCATCGTCCTTTGCGTCGCACACTTGTACGTTCTGTTCGCTACTCAGCACCTATCAACCACTCCGTCTTAATTACAATAAACCTAATCATTGAAACTCTAAATGTTGAACTCCTGCGGGGTGCTCAAGCCAATATTTCAGACCAGAGATTGATATCTGGAGCTACTGACATTCAATGCGTTTTTGTTTGTTCGTCTTTTGTTAATAGATATCTTGTCATAAAAATCCCACCGGAGCCACCATCGTTTTGGCTTAATGTAAGAGGAATTACCTGTTCCAGTTTCCAGCCATCATCTATATATGATTTTAATAGCTTAATGAATTTTTCTTCATTTTCTTTAATGTTCTTAAAATTTATTCCAGTTGCACTAAAAAGATTATTAATATCTGAATCTTTTTGGGTGCCATCGGCATTTGTTATAATTATTTTTGAACGACCAAGTCCTCCGGCTAACACTGACTCAACTGTAGTTACTTGTATGATCTGATTTTTGTTACTCTGTTTAATTTCCTGTGCAACCAGGCTGCCTGCAAGCCCCAATAGTGTAAAAAGCGAAATAATAAGTTTCTTCATTTGTCAAAGATTTATTTTGTTCATTTAGTATTTTATTCTTTGAATTTACTCAAGCACCTGGTTTAACCATTATCTTCAAACCCCGGATACAATGTCATACCGCCATCCACAAACAATGTTGTCCCGTTTACATAATCTGCATCATCACTGACAAGCCATACTGCGGCTTTACCAATATCTTCCACCTGGCCAACTCTTTTTTGCGGAATTAATTTTAGCAGCTCCTGCAGATGTGCCTGCGTATCCCATGCATCATGATTGATGGGAGTGGCAATAGCACCCGGCGCAATTGAATTGATACGGATTTTCTTTGGCGCAAATTCCTGTGCAATTGTTTTCATCATCAGCATTACACCGCCTTTGCTTGCTGCATAATTAGCATGGCCCGCCCAGGGAATTACTTCATGCACACTGCTCATGCAAATTATCTTTCCTGCACTTTTAGATTTTCCATTTACGCCTCTTCTCAAAAATTCTTTGATGGCTTCTCTTGCACAAAGAAACTGGCCGGTTAAGTTTACTCCTAATACATAATTCCATTGTTCCAATGTCATCTCTGTAAACGGGGCATCTTTTTGCAATCCGGCATTGTTAATTAATATGTCAACAGTGCCAAATTGGTTTATTACATCCGCATACATATTTTTTACTTCATCTTCATTACTTACATCACACTTATATGCAATGGCAGCACCGCCTTCAGAATTAATTTCAGTAACTACTTTTTCTGCCATGTTTTTTCCCTGAGGTATTGGATAGTTTACAACAACTGTTGCCCCGGCTTTGGCCAGTTCTTTAGAGCAGCCAGCCCCAATGCCACTGCTGGCTCCTGTTACGATGGCTATTTGCCCTTTTAATTTTTTTTCCATATTTATACTTTAATAAAGAATGAATGCGGATATATTGAGTGTTGAATTTATTTTACGGTATTCTATATTTGCTTTTATCAGGGAAATTTCAAAGTCAATCAGGATATTGTTATAATTCTGAAATGCTTCTTCTTCATCGGGAAAAATATTTTCATGTTTTATATTATCATTTTCCGTTTGTTTTTCACCGGTAAAATATAAATGGT
>Ga0209683_10001050_pt1 | contig 10649 bp, 10 predicted proteins | sample DOMMetBare2Fresh_FD_187474 | JGI IMG/M metagenome (GOLD analysis project Ga0209683, IMG submission 187474) | Wetland sediment microbial communities from St. Louis River estuary, USA, under dissolved organic matter induced mercury methylation -... | ecosystem: Environmental > Aquatic >... | reverse complement strand
TTCAACACATGCAATTTCTGTTTCATCTTCTTCAACCGAAGAACAATCTTCCTTTTGTACAGGTATCAATTGCAGAAGAGTCTTTCACTCTCTTTTCCCCGGTTGCAATAATGCTTTCTTCTACATACACAACTTTTGCAGATGTGTTTTTTAATGTTCCTGAAACGGTAAATGATTTGGTATAATCATTCTTACATGAAGCCAGTAACAAAACCACTAACAAAGGCAAAACGATCTTTCGCATAAAATTCTATTTTAACTATTAAGTTTTTGATTCAAAATTTCATTTACAATTTTGGGATCGGCTTTTCCTTTTGATCTTTTTATTACCTCTCCCACAAACAATGCCAGCAACCCTTTCTTACCCTTTTTATATTCTTTTACTTTTTCTTCAAACTGTAAAATTACAGCATCAGCGATCGGGTGAATGTAATCTAAGTTACTTTCCATTATTAAATTCATTTTCACAGCTTCTGATAAAGGATCGGCCCCCGGATTTGATACCAGTATTGGAAATATTTTTGATGATGCGGCAGAAAAACTCAACTTGTTTTCTTCAACAATTTTAATAAGCTGTGCAAGCTTTCCAGGCAATACCGGTAATTCATCAATGTTTTTATTCTCATCATTCAGCCATGTTTTAACCGGGCCAAGCATCCAGTTAGCTGCCGACTTTGGTTTTATATCAGCGCCGTTTGTTTTGTTTGATTGAACAAGATTTTCAAAATAATCGGCAAAATATTTTTCTTCTGTTAAGGCTGTCGCATCATACTCATTAAGCTGATAAGTTGAAACATATTTTTTAATCCTTTCCTGTTGTAAAACAGGAATGCTGTTTTTTATTGCCCCTATAAAATCTTCGGTAAGGTCAAATGGAGTAAGATCAGGTTCGGGAAAGTAGCGGTAATCTTCCGCATCTTCTTTGTCACGAATAGCAAATGTTGTTCCGTTTGCTGCATCAAAACTTCTTGTTTGTTGTTTGATTGTTTCACCTGCATCTAACAATGAGATCAGGCGGCTTGCTTCATGTTCAATAGCCAGTTTTACATTTCTTATCGAATTAAGATTTTTTACCTCCACTCTTGTCCCCAACTTTTCATCACCCATTTTTCTTACAGATACATTTGCATCACAACGAAGGCTTCCTTCCTCCATATTGCCATCGCATATTTCCAAATAGCGAACAAGTTTGCGCAGCTCTGTTAAATAGGCATAAGCCTCATCACCACCTCTGATACAGGGCTCAGTAACTATTTCTAAAAGCGGAACACCGGCACGATTATAATCAAGCGCTGTTTCATCAGCATACACATCATGCAGGCTTTTACCAGCATCTTCTTCCATGTGTATCCTGTTCAGGCTGATATTTTTTTCACCGTCATTTGTTTTTATTGAAATAAACCCGCCTTTGCAAATTGGCGTTGTATGTTGTGATAGCTGGTAGCCTTTTGGAAGATCAGGATAAAAATAATTTTTACGGGCAAAATAATTCTGTTTTTCAATTTCAGAATGACAGGCAAGGCCAAGCTTAACTGCAAAACCAATCGCTTCTTTATTCATCTTTGGCAGTGTACCCGGATGTGCCAATGTTATCGGGCTGATGTTTGAGTTTGGCTCATCGCCAAAATAAGAGCTGTCGCCACAAAACAATTTGCTTTTGGTAAGAAGCCGTGCATGCACCTCAAGACCAACTACGATTTCGTATTTCTGATTTGTATCCATTTAATAGAACGGCAAAAATACAGCTCAAAATCTTAAGGGCTTTTGAAATAAGGAAAACAAAAAAGCCGGCTATCAAAAACCGGCCTAATGAATAGAATATATTGTTTTTTAGAGGTCTGCAGTTTTTAGCTTGCGTGGCATTTTTACTTCAATATTTTGTGTTTTGCCATCTCTTTTTATTTTGAAATTGATAGAAATTTTGTCTTTATTTTCTTTAACCATCTTCGCAACTTCATCAGCGCTGTTCACTTCTTTATCATTAAAATGAGTAACAATATCATTTTCTTTTATTCCTGCTTTGGCAGCATTACTTTCTTCATCCACTTCAATAACCTTTACACCTTTGCCTTCGTCAGTGTCTTGTACTGAAAGTCCAAGTCTCGGCGCACCGCCGGAAAAAGCCCAATTCTGGCGAGGTATCCCCTGGATCTTTGGAGCAAGAAGTTCATTATAATCAGGCATGTCCATTTTGAAATTCTGACCGGGAGCATATCCAAATGCACTAACGCCTTTCCATTTGCCCAATTCAGTAGTTACCTTTTGTTCTTTCTTATCTCTTAATAACGTTACAGTTACTTTTTCACCTGGCTTGTGTTTGCGTACTGCTTCTGATAACTGATCAGGATCTTCAATTTTTGTATCGCCAATTTTAGTAATAATGTCACCTTCTTTTATACCGGCTTTTTTTGCAGCGCTTTCATTAGTTACTTCAGTCACTTTCACCCCACCTTCCACTTCTTCGGTAACCACACCAAGCATGGCACGGTTCTCATCTGCATCACCAAAAAATCTGAATGCATCATCATGACCATTATCCCAGCTATAACTCTGAACGCCTCCTGGAAATGAGTAAGAATTTAAACCTTGGAGTGTTTTGAATTTATTACGATGCACTGTTATATCACCATCTTCTTTAAGGTCTTCAATTGGTTTTCCGTTAACCGTTATTTTGTCGCCATTGATTTCAATAACAGTTTTTTCTTTACTATCATTTTTTCTGATAATGGTAATTTGTTCAACCTCTTTTTTCTTATCCTTACTTTCTTTTTCCACTTTCTTATCATCCTGTGAGAAAGATGGAATAGCCAGCGTGGCAAGTAAAGCAGCCATCGCAAAATTTACAGCAAGTCGTTTCATAAAATGTATTTTTTAATTTTCTACGTTATTTTTCGTAGGTCAAATATAAAGACATTTTTCGGATTACGAAATGTTTCGGAATTGTTAAATAGCCAATGCCTTTCCAGGCGGCTATTTTATGTGACGGACGGATTATATATCTCGTAGGTTTTAACGGGGTATCCGTCCACTTCCTCATTGCCTATATAGGTCATGCCGCATTTTTCAAGCACTTTCCAAGAGCTGATATTTTCGATCTCAGCCCTGCCCACGATCCGTTTCAAATTCAATTTTTCAAAGCCATATTTAATTGAGGCATAAGCCGCTTCTGTGGCATAACCCATTCCCCAAAAATCTCTTTTAAACCGATAACCCAAGTCGATCTCATTTAATTCTGAACGATATTTTAATCCACACCAACCTAAAAATTCAAGTGTTGTTTTTAGATGCACAGCCCAACGGCCATGATTATGAAGAGCATATTGAGGCAGAATAGTTTTAGTGAGAATTTCTGCAGCATGATCTGGATCTTTTACAGGATCATGAGTGTAACGGGTAACATCCGGGTCATTATTCAATTCGTATATAAGAGGTGAATCATGCTCTGTAAAAGTCCGAAGCAGGAGACGATCTGTTTCAATGATAATATTCATATCGGTAAAATTACCAGCCACCCATTAGTAATTCTCACTTACCATAAAGTGGTATTGGTCAAAAGTATTGATTTAGGATTTTTGAATATAACTAAACTGCAAAAGTTCCATGAACGAATTGATAGCAATAATTGCACTGGCTGTTTGTGTTGTAGTGATCACAATCGTTATCCGTATTTATAAAGGAAGTCCAAAGATCAGAAAGAATATAGAAGGCGATGATCTTATTTAATTAATTCTTTTATCCGGGTGGGTGTGTCGGTTCCTTTTATTAATCCGGTTGTACCAATTGCAATACCATAAATGATCTTCTTCATCAGAACAAAATCCAGCGTTTCTGTTTCATCATTCAGATTATGATAATACTTATCATAAGGTGATGTTTGCATGATCGAATGTGCAGGAACTCCTTTTAAGGCAAAAGAATAATTATCAGAACGGGTAAATAAACTTTGCTGATAAGGATCTTTCTTAAAAAACTCTTTCTCAGGTTTATCAGCATAAGTTTTATAGTTGTTATTCAAAATATTTTTAAGATCAGAAAACTCTGCCCCGGTAATAAATGGTTTCGACTTGCCTTGATCTGTTCTCCCGATCATTTCAATATTTATAACTGCAACTATAGAATCCGGCTCGAATACATTTACTAAATATTTTGATCCTAATAATCCCATCTCCTCACCTGTAAACCCTATAAAAATTAATGTTCTTTCATTGTTTTCGGTTTGTTTAAAATATTTTGCTAAACTGATCACCGCAGCAACTCCGGAAGCATTATCATTTGCCCCATTATAAATTTTATCTTTTTTTTCTGCAATAGCATTTCCTCCTAAACCCGGATAAGGATTTGTTTCTGTGGTTCCGATATGATCATAATGAGCGGAAAAAATTATTATTTGTCCGGGTTTCGATCTTCCTTTAATTGCTCCGATTACATTGAACCAGGCAGGTTTTATTTCCTGGAAAAAACCTTTATTACCTGCAACAGGATTTAACTTGGCTTTCTTAAATTCATCAGCAATTAAATATGCGGCTTTTAAATTTCCTGCTGTGCCGGTAAATCTTCCTTCAAGACTATCCGAAGCTAATACTTCAACAATATTACGAAGAGAATCGGGGTGAAATAAGGAATCGGCTAAAGATGATTGTCCTTTAACAATAGAAAAAGAAAATACAAATTGAAGTACAAGAAATGATTTTATAAAAAATCTCATTTCAACAAATTCTTAACTGTATCAATTACCTTTTGCAAATTACTTGCATCCTGCCCTCCTGCTGTTGCCAATGTTTTTTGTCCTCCACCACCGCCTTTAATAACTGGCGCTACATGGTCTTTAATAATTTTTCCTGCATCAAAGTTTTTTGCCGCAACAGTTTTTTCATCAATGCCTACAGCAACAAAAGGTTTGCCGCCAATATTTGCACAAAGCACTACAACATAATTATTGAGATTGTTTTTCAGGTCAAAGCAAAGTTTCTTGAGTGCATCAGGATTGCTTACTTCAATAATATCGCCTATAAAAGTTATTCCGTTGATGATCTCGTCTTTCTGCAATAATTCATTCCTGATACCAACCAGCATGCGATTTTCAATATTATCTAATTGCCTTTTTAAAGAAGAATTTTCTGATAAAGTGGTTTCAATTGTTTTCAATAAATCCTTGGGATTCCTGAACTGCTCTTTTATTGAGTTCAATTCACCCAGTTTATGATTGATATAAGCTTCAGCTTCTGCACCGCAAATTGCTTCAATACGTCTTACCCCTGCTGCCACCGCTGTTTCATGAGTAATTTTAAAAAGACCCAGTTCACCGGTGGAGCCAACATGTGTTCCTCCGCAAAGCTCAACTGAATAAGTAGGATCAATGATTACAACTCTTACAACATCTCCATATTTTTCACCAAACAATGCCATGGCGCCCATATTCATCGCTTCATCTTTTTGCATTTCCTTTATCACAACAGGAATATTTTCCCTGATTTTTTTATTCACCATTGTTTCAATGCTTGCAATTTCTTCATCAGTGACTTTTGCAAAATGAGAAAAGTCAAAACGAAGATGTTCATGATTTACCAAGCTTCCTTTTTGCGCCACATGTGTTCCCAATACTTTTCTTAATGCAGCATGAACAAGGTGTGTAGCCGAGTGATGAAGCTCTGTATTTTTTCTTTTTCCTGCATCAACTTTTGCAAACACTTCACCACTTAGATCAGCTGGAATTTTGTCCGTAAAATGAATGATCAGGTCATTATCTTTCTTTGTATCTGTGACAATGAGCCTCACCCCCGGCCCCTCTCCTGTCGGAGACGGGAGAATTAATTCTCCTGTATCTCCAACCTGTCCGCCGCTTTCGGCATAAAAGGGAGTTACTTCCAATACTAACTGATAAGCCTCTTTTCCTTTTGCTTTTACTTTTCTGTACTTAACCACTTTGGTTCTTGATTCAAGATGATCATATCCGATAAACTCATTTCTTGCATAATCATCAAGTACAACCCAATCTTCGGTATCAACTGCTGTAGCGGCACGGCTGCGATTTTTTTGTTCTTGAAGAGCCTTATTAAACCCTTCTATATCCAATGTCCATCCTTCCTCTTTTGCCATTAAACCTGTCAAATCAATTGGAAATCCATATGTGTCAAAAAGTTCAAATGCAAACTTCCCTGCTACTTTTTTACTTCTTCTTTCTTCAAAATATTCTCTCTGAGTTGATATATACTTACTTTTTGTTTCTTCACTGTCGCTCTTATCTGCTATATAGCCTCCAGAAAAAGGAGAATCTGCAGGAGTGGCGTAATTTTTAAATCTTCTTATACCAGAAGCAAGTGTCCTGTAAAAAGAATTCTCTTCTTCCCTTATAACATTTATGACGAACTCCTTTTGTTTTAATATTTCAGGAAATACATGCCCAAGTTGATTTGCAAGAATTGAAACTAATTTAAAAAAGAATGGTTCTTTTAAATCAAGATAAGAATAGCCATAACGTACCGCTCTTCTTAAGATTCTTCTAACAACATACCCAGCTCCAGTATTTGATGGCAGTTGGCCATCAGCAATGCAAAAACTAACAGCTCTTATATGATCAGCAATGACTCGCATGGCGATACTTGCATTTTTTTCATTTATGCTCCTATCATCTCCATATCGATAGTCACTAATTTTAGCAATTTCAGATATCATTCCAGTAAATACATCCGTATCATAATTCGAGACCTTTCCTAGAACTACCTTTACTAATCTTTCTAAACCCATTCCTGTATCAACATGTTTATCAGGCAATAATTCAAGGGTTCCGTCTTTTAAGCGATTAAACTGAATAAACACATTATTCCATATCTCCATCACCGTTCCTGTTTCATCATTGTTCACCAAAGAATGACCATCATTATTTGCATTGGGGCGGCTATCAAAATGTATCTCTGTACAGGGACCACAAGGACCGGTATCACCCATCTCCCAGAAATTATCTTTCTTATTGCCCATGATGATCCTGTCTTCCCTTACATATTTCTTCCATTCATTGTACGCTTCCTCATCTCTTGGCAAACCTTCTTTCGTATCGCCTTCAAAAATGGTAACATATAACCTGTCTTTATCAAGTCCATAAACTTTTGTCAGCAATTCCCAACTCCATTCGATCGCTTCTTTTTTAAAATAATCACCAAAGCTCCAGTTCCCCAGCATTTCGAACATGGTATGGTGATAGGTATCTACACCAACTTCTTCCAGGTCATTGTGTTTGCCGCTAACCCGTAAACATTTTTGTGTATCGGCCACTCTTTTATTTGGCGCCTGTTTATTTCCCAAAAAATAATCTTTGAACTGGTTCATGCCCGCATTGGTAAACATCAATGTCGGATCATTTTTTACCACAATAGGTGCTGACGGCACTATCACATGTCCTTTCGATGCAAAAAAATCCAGGAATTTTTGTCTTATCTCGCCACTGGTCATCATAAATAATTAGGTTGCCTTTTGCATTTTAGAAGACTATATTTGTCTTCACTGTAAAAGTGGCCAAAGGTAATAATAAGCCGGCAGTTGAGTGGAAGAAACCGGCGGCCATACAGGTTCTGATCACAAACCAATTATCCGTTAACACCCACCTGAGACGGCCAGGGTCATGAAAAAAATCAAATACTATTATAACACCCATACACTCCGGTATGAGAAGCTGGAAACTCCCCTGCGTGTAAAACTGCTTCGTGTATTTGGTTTTATTGCTGCCGCACTTGTTACCGCTGCCATTATTTCGCTGTTTGCTTTCCGGTTCATTGGTTCGCCAAATGAAAAATTGCTGCGTGCCGAAAACGAAAGAATGAATGACCGTTATCGTGAGTTGAGCCAGCAAACAAAAAAGATAGAGCAGCAAATGCAAGAATTAGAAGACCGGGACAATGAAGTGTACCGTTCAATTTTTGAAGCCAGCCCGATTCCTGACAGTGCAAGATTAAAAGACATTGAAAAAGAACAACAGATCGCCAAAGTAGAAGGAATGGAAGAAGACGACCTGATAAACTCCATCGTTTCATCATTGAATAATATGAGCAGCCGCATAAATGCTCAAAAAGCTTCTTATAAAGATCTGGCAGGAATGATGAATAACAAAGAAAAACTGCTGGCAGCTACACCGGCTATTCAACCTGTTAGCAATGCTGACCTGAAACGTATCGCTTCAGGTTTTGGTTATCGAATCGACCCCGTTTATAAAACCGTTAAACTTCACCCGGGTCTTGATTTTACAGCACCGGCCGGCACTCCTATTTATGCAACGGCCGATGGCGCCATAGAATTTGCCGGTAACCGCGGCGATGGTTATGGAAATTGTGTGATCATCAATCATGGCTTTGGATACAAAACTTTGTACGGCCACATGTACCGGATAAAAGCAAGAGGCGGACAAAGAGTAAAGCGTGGCGAAGTAATTGGTTGGGTAGGCAGCACCGGCAAAAGCACCGGCCCGCATTGCCATTATGAAGTGATCAAGAACGGAAATAAGATCGATCCCATTTATTTCTTCTATAATGATCTTACACCAGAGCAGTTTGACCGGTTGCTGAAACTTGCTGCGGCATCGAATCAAAGTTTTGATTAGAGAGAAAGCTGTTAGCCGTTTGCTATTAGCCTTTAGCTAATACTTATTCCTTGCTAAAAGCTAATAGCTTTTTTTATTGACCCAACTTTTCCACACATGTCAACATCGTTGCGTCGCACACTTCATCATCCTTATCTTTACTCAACTATGGCTAACCCACTTTCACAAATAACTTTTGATTTTTCTTCTGATGAAGAAAAAGATATAAAAATTACCGGGCATGAAATGCCGGAGGAACAAGAAGAAATTGTTGAGCAAGCTGAACCTGCTCCTGAACCTGATACTGTGACTACTGTTGTTGAAGCATTGGAGAAAAGAAGATCGCCCCGTGGTCGTTTATCATTGAAAGAAATTCATTTGAATGCCGACCTTATACAAATACCTCCTGATGAAATTCTTTTTCAAAAACAATATTATTCTATTGGCGAAGTATCAAAATGGTTTCGTGTAAATCAATCGTTGATTCGTTACTGGGAAACCGAGTTTGATATACTTGAACCAAGAAAAAATAGAAAAGGCGACCGCTTCTTCCGCCCCATTGATGTTAAGAATCTCGTTTTGATTCATGATCTGCTTCGCCGCCGCAAATTCACTATTGAAGGCGCCAAAGATTTTTTAAAGAAGAATAAAAAAACAGATGAAAAATTTCTGATGATCCAATCATTGGGAAAGATCAAATCATTTTTGAATGAGTTGAAGGCGAGTTTGGGATAATTATTGTTCAATTTTACCGGATATTCTTATTTCACTGCTGGCTCCTGCCAATTCGATCTTCATTTCTTCCATTAGTTTCAATATTTCAAGATACTTTTGCTGCTTCAGCTTTTGGAATTCATTGAAGTCTATCGGCGCTGTAAAAAAATCAATCGTTACCAGGAATGAATTCGATTTTATATCTGTCAAAAAAACAGAAGACTCTTCAATTTGAGAATGATTCAGCTTGGTTTTGGTTGCTTCAATAAATTTATTCAATGTGTCTACGGAATTACTCAAGCCGACTTCCAATCTTATCTCCGCTTTGCGCTGAGTTCGCAATGAAAGATTATCAAGAATGCTATCCACCATTTGCTTGTTAGGAACAGAAACATAAGTCTTCTGATCAGTCCTTATTCTTGTGCTTCGCAAGCCAATTCTTTCCACTGTACCAGTCACTTGCTGTACATGCACAAGATCGCCAACCGTAAATGGCTTATCAAAGAAAATAATAAATGAAGCGATCAGGTTCTCTAAACTTTCCCGCAGTGATAAAGCAATTGCAGCCGTTGCAATGCTTAATCCTGTGATCAGGCTGCTGATATTAAAACCAAACCCGGCTTTTAATATCATTAAGATCCCGATTATTCCAATTACAACTTTGAAAAAGTCTTTGAAAAAAATTATAAGCTGATTATCTGCCTGGCTTGGGGTCAGGTCAGCTTTCTTTTCCAGGATCAGCGCTATAAAATCGATCATCCGTAATAACAACCAGATAAAAGAAACAACAAGAACAATAGTGCCGGCTGTATGAATGATCTCCTTCGTATTGTATTTATAAACTTCTACATCCCAATAATGCGGAAATGTTAGCTTATGCAATGCTATGATTGAAACCAATATCAGAAGAAACAAACCAAGTGGCTTTGCAACAAGATCAGCAAAAGATCTTTTGTCAACATCCCTGAACACAACATTTACCAAACGATAAATAAGGCCGGCGAAGTAGCGTGAAATAACTTTTTTCAGAATCAAAACAAATAAAATAACACCGGCAACGATCAGATAATTTTTAACCGGGTTATCAAAAACTATTTTATTCAAAAACTCATTCATGCATGCAAAAATAAATAAGATAGCCTTTAACGAAGCTGGTAAATGTTCAGCTCATCTTTTTTTAAAGCATAAGCCTTTGTTGCAGTAAAAAAAATAGATTGTGCTTGTTGGAAAGCTTCCGGCAGTTTTACTGCCTGCATCAGCAAATTTGAAGGGAAATAACGCATTAATGAATCATTACGGGTACCGGTAATAAATTTTCCGACGGCTTTAAAATTATCATATCCTGTAAGAGAAAATATATTTTTCAATG
>Ga0209683_10001049_pt1 | contig 10650 bp, 9 predicted proteins | sample DOMMetBare2Fresh_FD_187474 | JGI IMG/M metagenome (GOLD analysis project Ga0209683, IMG submission 187474) | Wetland sediment microbial communities from St. Louis River estuary, USA, under dissolved organic matter induced mercury methylation -... | ecosystem: Environmental > Aquatic > Freshwater... | reverse complement strand
GCGCGCGGCCTTGGCGCATCACGCGCTGGAGGGCGCCGATCAGCGCCGCGGCGTCGGTGCGTGCGTCGAGCTCCACCCGCGAATCCGCTCCCGCGCGCAAGGTTGCCGGCGCGGCCAGCGTCCCGGTCGCGAGTTGCCCACCCTCCACGACGACGTTCGCTTCGAGCGCGTCGACAACGAGATCCCGGGGGTTGGGGTTGTGCACGGTCAGCGCCAGGCGGACCCGTGTTTCGTCGGGCGCCAGTCGCACCAGACGCACCTGCGCGAACTCGACGGACGGCGCCAGGAGCCGCGGCGGAAGCGCCGCGCACGCCGCGGCGACGAGCACAAGGACACAGAGCGCGGCGATCCTGCGCGCGAACATTGGGGTCGACGCCGCGTCACACATTGAACCGGAAGTGCATGACATCGCCATCGTGCACCACGTACTCCTTGCCTTCCAGCCGCATCCTCCCGTGCTCCTTCGCCCCGTGCTCGCCCTTGCACGCGATGAAGTCGCCGAAGGCGATGACTTCCGCGCGAATGAAGCCCTTTTCGAAGTCCGTGTGAATGACGCCGGCGGCTTGCGGCGCCGTGTCGCCGGCGTGGATGGTCCACGCGCGCACCTCCTTGGGGCCGGCCGTGAAGTAGGTTTCCAGGCCGAGGAGCTTGTAGGCGGCGTGTATCACGCGGTCGAGGCCGGGCTCGGTCAGCCCGAGATCCTGCAGGAACGCGAACTTGTCCTCACCTTCGAGGTCGGCGATCTCGGCCTCCAGTGCCGCGCAGACGGCGACGACGGGAGCCCCTTCCTTCGCCGTGCAGGCCTCGACCTCGGCGAGCAGCGGGTTTGCGTGAAAGCCTCGCTCCGCGACGTTCGCGACGTACAAAGTCGGCTTCATCGTCAGCAGGAAGAACGGGCGCAGCAGTAGCTTCTCCTCGTCGTAGAGCTCCGCCGTTCGCGCGGGCTTGCCGGCATCGAGCGCGGCTTCGACCTTCTTCAGCACCGCGACCAGACGGATCGCCTCCTTGTCGCCTGCGCGCGCCGGCTTTTCGTACTTGGCAATCTGTTTCTCGACGGCTGCCAGGTCGGCAAGGGCGAGCTCGGTATTGATCGTCTCGATGTCGGAAACCGGCTTCACGGTTCCGGTCACGTGGACGACGTTCTCGTCCTCGAAGCAACGAACCACGTGCGCGATGGCATCGGTCTCGCGAATGTTGGCGAGGAACTGGTTGCCCAAACCTTCGCCCTTCGACGCTCCCGCCACGAGTCCCGCGATGTCGACAAACTCGACCGTCGCCGGAATCACCTTTTCCGGCCGGGCGATCGCTGCCAGCGCCGCAAGCCGCGGGTCGGGGACCTCGACGATTCCTACGTTGGGCTCGATCGTGCAGAACGGATAGTTCTCCGCCGCGATGCCCGCTCGAGTCAAGGCGTTGAAAAGTGTCGATTTGCCGACGTTCGGCAGTCCGACGATGCCGCATTTGAGGCTCATCTACCTGTCCTTGGTGTGGAGCGCCAGCATTGCGCGCTCGAAGTCGCCGGCGGCGATCGCCGGCCATGCCGCAAGGCCCTTGTCGAGCGCCGCCTCTATTGCCGCTCTTTCGTCGCCGCGCGGCGGGCCAAGCACGTAGTCGGCGACATCCTGCTGCGGGACCGCGGAATCGCGAGGGTGGCCGATGCCGATGCGCAGCCGCCAGAAATCGGGCGCGCCGAGCTGCACCGTGATGTCGCGCAATCCGTTATGCCCGGCGTGGCCGCCGCCGAGCTTCATCTTCACCTCGCCGGGGGGCAGATCGAGCTCGTCGTGCGCAACGAGGATCTCGTTCGGTTCGATGCCAAAGAAACGCGCGAGCGCCGCCACCGAGCGCCCGGAGAGATTCATGTAGGTGCCCGGCTTGAGCAGCCTCAGGTCTCCCAATGCACGCGCCACCAACCCATGAAACTTGCCTTCGCTCACGAAGGCCGCCGACAGTCGCACCGCGAGCCGGTCGACGAACCAGAACCCGGCGTTGTGCCGCGTGGCATCGTGCTCCCGGCCCGGATTGCCCAGGCCAACGACAAGTCGGATCGGTGCGACCATCTGCGGGTCCGTTAGCGAGATTCCGGCCGGGGTTGCACCGTCGCTGTCGAAACAAAAAGGCCCGCCGGAATGCGCGGCGGGCCTTCGTGCCGGAGCGACGGTGAAGGCTTACTTCTTCTTTTCGTCCTTCGCGGGCTCCTTCTTCTCGGCCACCTTCTCGCCGGGTTTCGCCTCGGCGGCCGGGGCTGCCGCCGCCGGGACTGCGCCTTCGACGGTCGCCGCGACTTCCTCGGTCTCGGTATGCGCACGCGGAACGACCGCCGTCGCCACGACCGGATCGAGCTTGCCGTGGCTGACCGCGGAGACCCCGGCGGGCAACGTCAGGCCCGACACGTGGATCGATTGGCCGACGTCGAGCGGCGACAGGTCCACCTCGATGTATTCGGGCAAGTCACGCGGCAGGCACGTGATATCGAGTTCGGTCATCACGTGGCTGACGATCGCACCGGAAACCTTCACCGCCGGAGAAATCTCTCCGTTCGCGAAGTGCAGCGGCACCTTCATGTGGATCTTCTTGTTCTCGTCTATCCGCTGGAAATCGACATGGAGGATCTCGTTCTTGAACGGATGCATCTGCACGTCGCGCAGCAGCACCTTGGTTGCGGCGCCGTCGAGCTTCATCGACAGGATGGACGAATGGAACGCCTCGTTGCGCAGTGCGTGGAACAGCGCGTTGTGATCGAGCTCGATCGGCTGCGGGGCGGCGGCGCCGCCGTAGACGATGCCGGGGGCTTTCCCGGTCCGGCGCATCCGGCGGCTGGCGCCGCGGCCTTCCTGCGTCCGGGGAAAGGCGGTGAATTCGAATTGCATGAGGCGACTCCCGATGTCTGCGGCCTTCCGGGGGAGGGCCCTACTGGGTCCGGCCGGTCGTCCGCGGTTGGCGACATCCCGTTCGCGTCAAGCGCGCCCGGGGAAAGCCTTGAATTGTAACCCGAAAACCAGGGTGCCTGCCAGCGCGGCGTGGCCGCGTCCGGTCATTCGGTGAACAGCGAGCTCACCGATTCCTCGTTGGCCACGCGGGTCATCGTTTCGGCGAGGAGCTGGGCCGACGAAAGCTGTCGTATCCGGGGGCAGGCCTGCGCCTCGTCCGTGAGAGGTATCGTGTCGGTGACGACGATCTCGTCGAGTTCGGAGCCGCCGATCCGCGCCACGGCACCACCCGACAGGACGGGGTGCGTGCAGTACGCGAGCACCTTCTTCGCGCCGTGCTCCTTCAGCGCCGTGGCGGCCTTGCACAGCGTGTTCGCGGTGTCGACGATGTCGTCCATGATGACGCACGTGCGCCCGCTGACGTCGCCGATGATGTTCATGACCTCGGCGACGTTGGCGCGCGGGCGCCGCTTGTCGATGATCGCGAGGTCTGAGTCGAGGCGCTTCGCGATCGCCCGGGCGCGGACCACGCCGCCGACATCGGGCGACACGACGAGCAGGTCGTCGTAGTTCTGCTTCCAGACGTCGCCCAGAAGGATCGGCGTCGCGTAGATGTTGTCGACCGGGATGTTGAAGAAGCCCTGGATCTGGTCGGCGTGCAGGTCCATCACCATCATGCGATTCACGCCGGCCGTCGTGATCATGTCGGCGACGACCTTGGCGGTTATCGCCACGCGCGCGGAGCGCGGGCGGCGATCCTGCCGGGCGTAGCCGAAATAGGGTATGCACGCGGTGATCCGCCCGGCGGAGGCGCGCTTCAGCGCGTCCGTCATGACCAGAATCTCCATCAGATTGTCGTTCGTGGGCGCGCACGTCGACTGCAGGATGAATACGTCGCGACCGCGGACGTTCTCGAGCAGCTCGACCATCACTTCGCCATCGGAGAAGCGCCCGACCACGCAGCGACCAAGACTGATGTTGAGGTGGCGGCAGACCGCCTCGGCGAGCTTCGGGTTCGCGTTGCCGGTGAACACCCTCATCCGCTCAAGCCTCATCACGCCCACTCGAACGAACCGGGCAGGCCGCCTGCGACGAAGGCGGCCTGCGCGTCGTCGAGTGGCTGGGGAGGAAGGATTCGAACCCTCGAATGCCGGAATCAAAATCCGGTGCCTTAACCAACTTGGCGACTCCCCAGCGGAAAACCGGCGCGCCCGGCGAATCGGCGCGTGCAAAATGCCGCATGGACTTTCGCTCCGGGGTCACGCGAAGCCGGCCAGCGGATGGACCGCAAGCGACCGGGCGACGAAGCCGCGCTGCGCCGGAGGCCGCGCCTCGAACGCTGCGTGGGCTTCCGCTTCGGACGCGAACGGCGCGTACACACAACCCCCCGACCCCGTCATCCGCGCCTGCGGCGACCGCTCGCGCAGCCCCCCCAAGGCCTCGGCAATGGCCGGAAAACGTGCCACTGCCACCGGTTGCAGGTCGTTCCGTCCATAACCCTCGGAAAAGACGTCCATTTTCGCTGACGGCGTGTCGCGTGTCAATTCGGCCCCGGCGAAAACCGTCGCCGTCGCGACGGCGACGGGCGGAACGATCACTGCATACCAGCGCACCGGAACCGAGACCGCGGTGAGTTGCTCGCCGACGCCACGCGCCAGCGCCGGGCGGCCGAACACGAAGAACGGCACATCGGCGCCCAGCCCAAGTCCGAGCGCCATCAAGCGCGCCCGCGGCCAATGCAATTGCCAGAGCCGATTGAGCGCGAGCATGACCGACGCTGCGTCGGAACTGCCGCCACCCAGCCCGCCGCCCGGAGGAATGCGCTTGGTCAGCGTGATGTCCACGCCCAGCGCGGTCCCACTCTCGCGTTGAAGGACGCGCGCCGCGCGAACCGCAAGATCCTGGTCGGGCGCCACGCCCGAGTGCTCGCTGCAGCGGATGACGGCGCCGTCGCCGCGCAGCGAAAGCTCGATCGTGTCGCCGTGATCGAGCGGAACGAACAGCGATTCGAGCGTGTGGTAGCCGTCGGCACGGCGACCGGTGATGTGCAGGAACAGATTGAGCTTGGCCGGTGCCGGGACGATCAACGTGTCCATTGCGCGTGCCTACGGCGAGCCCGGCCCCAGCCAACGATCGATCGCCAGGCGAACCTCGACGTCGGGCCACGCAAGACGCATTCGCGACGGCCGGCGGGCGGCGGCATCGGCGTAGGCGTAGACGATCTCCCACCCTTCCTGGCGCAGTACGGCCGGCCGGCCGGCAACGTCGGGCTCGATTGTCGCTGCTGCGCGAGGGTGGGGAAGGCCGCGCAGCCACCAGGCGAGCCCCGAGACCGGAAGAGGCACACCCAGAGCGCGCTGCGTGAGCATCTCCCAGTCGCTCGCTTCGGCGACCGTGCCGTCGGCAAGTTCGACGCGCGCCTCGCCGCCGGAGCCGGAAAAGCGTGCGAGCGTCTGGCCGAGCGGCGTGTCGAGCGTGATCGTGTCGCGGTCGACGGCGTGTACCCAGAAAAAATTGCCGGCGACGGCGTCGCCGCCACGGCGCGCGGAAAGGCGGCCTTCGACCGAGAAGGGCTCGTCCGGGGCGGCCGCCTGGGAGGCCGGCGCGGCCGGAAGCATGGCGGCGCAGGCGGACAGCAACTCGACCGCCGCGGCGACCAGCGGCATCACGAGAACACGCGGCAGCATCGGATTCAATGCGCGAGGCGGCGCATCGTCTCCAGCAATACCGGATTGTCCGGCGACGTCTTGAGTTGCGACTGCCACAACGCGCGCGCGCGGTCGCGCTCGCCCTTGACCCAAAGCACCTCGCCCAGATGGGCGGCGATCTCCGCGTCCGAACGCCCGTCCATTGCACGAAGAAGGTACGTTTCCGCGTCGTCGAGCTTGCCTTGCCGGAACAGCGCCCACCCCATGCTGTCGAGGATGAACGGATCCTCCGGCGAGAGCCTATACGCGCGTTCGATCAGCGCGTACCCCTCGGCGAGGCGCTCGGTCCGGTCTACCAGCGTGTAGCCGAGCGCGTTCAGCGCCTGCGCGTTCTCCGGCTTGAGCTCGATCAGCCGCAGGAGCCGGGACTCGACGACGTCGAGCTTGTCGAGTTTCTCGGCAACCATCGCCAGGTCATAGAGAAGATCGGGCTGCTCGGGCTGCTCGACGAGCGCCTGCGTCAGCACCGCGTACGCACCGGCATGATCACCCGCGTCACGCAGCAGCTGCGCCTCCGCCTGGCGAACCTGCACTCTCTGCTCGATGGTCACCGCGGGCAGATCGGCGAGATACTTCCGCGCTTCGTCGCCGCGCCCCAGTTTCGCCAGCATCGCCGCCGCGCGCAGTTGGGCGAACCAGGCGCGTTCGCCTTCGGGAACCGCGCGGTAGCGGTCGTAGGCGAGCCGGTAGCGGCCGGTCTCCTCGGCGATCTGAGCGAGATAGATGTCGACGGCCCCGCCTTCGCCGTAGTTCGCGAGCTTCAGTTCCTCGAATAGCGCCTCCGCGGTCGCCCAGTCCTTCATCTGCACCGAAAGGGCCGCCATTGCAAACCGGAACTCGAGATTCGTCTTTTCGCCGGTCCACAGTTTTTCGAATATGCTCCGCGCCTCGGGATAACGCTTCTGGTCGACCAGGAGCTGAGCGAGCGTGGCCGCGGCCGCCTTCGACGCCGGCTGCGATTCTAGAAACTCCCTCAGATAGGCGATGGCCCGGTCCCGGGACTGTTTGCCGATGATTTCGGCTTTGAGCAGCGCGGCGCGCTCCCATCCGGGTTTAAGGGCGAGAGCCCGATCGACGGCACCGACGGCCGCCGCCGTCGACGCTACATCCGGCATGCCCGTGTTGTACGCCGCCAGGGCCACGGCGAACTGGGCCTCCGGAAGCGTCGGGTAGGGCTCCGCGAGCACGGACACCAGTCGAAACGTTGCGCCGCGATCCGCCTCCTGCGCGAGCAGCCGGTTAAGCTGGAGGAAGATGTCTCCTGGCGACTGCCCAGCCGCGACCGCATCGGCGAGAACCCGCTCGATCTCGAGCTTGAGATCGAGGGGACCGGTACCTCCGTCGAGTCCGCCGCCGCCGGGACCCGACAGGCCGGCAATGAGCTGCTTCGGACGCTCGGCCGAGGGGTCGAGCTCGGACCAAAGGCGCGCCGATTCGAGCGCGAGCCCGCGCTGCCGCGCGGCGAGGCCGATCTCGGTAGCGCGACGGGCAAGTCTCGCGTCGCGAGCGCCGCGCGCCGCCTCGAAATACGCGCGCGCGGCGAGCCCGGGCTCGCCGCGCTGCAGGGCGATGTCGCCGACCAGCAGCCGGTACATCAGCTCGGCGGAGAGCCCGTCCGTGGAATCGGCGCGTGAAGCGCGTGGAGGGGCGTCCGGAACGAGTCCCGGACCCAGACCCGTCTGGGCGGCTGCCGGCGAAGGGAGGGTGGCAAGGGTCAACCCGAGCCCGACCAGCGAAGACCAAAAACGGCGCAATGTGTTCATCTGGATACCCTGCAGCACGGGTCGGATCGCCGCCGCCGCGAGCACGGCGCGCCTCCTTTCGGACCGCAGGTCATCTTAGGGTATATTCGGCGGCGCACCAATCCCGCCGAGCCCGGCCGCGATGACGGCGTCGCCCACCGGCTCCTGATCGCTCGCCGATGCCCGAGCTCCCCGAAGTCGAAACGACGCGTCGCGGACTGGATCCGCACACGGCCGGCTGCAGAATCGTCGCGGTGCACGTCTACGACCGACGCCTGCGTTGGCCGGTTCCCGAAACCCTTCCCGGCAACGCCGTCGGCCGGATCATCGACCGGATCGACCGGCGCAGCAAGTACCTGCTGTTCCGGCTTGGCGAGGATACCCTGCTCGTCCATTTCGGCATGACCGGCAGTCTTCGACTGTGGAATTCTCCGCCCACGCGCCGCGCGCACGACCACATCGACATCGTTCTCGATTCGGGCGCTACGCTCCGCTACCATGACCCCCGGCGCTTCGGCGCCATGCTGTGGGTCCCGGCGCCGGCGGATGCGCACCCGCTGCTCGCCTCGCTCGGGCCGGAACCGCTCTCGCCGGGATTCAATGCCGATTACCTCTGGCACGCGATGCGACAGCGAAACGCGGCAATCAAGCTGACGCTCATGGACAGCCACGTGGTCGTCGGGATCGGAAACATCTATGCGAACGAGTCGCTGTTCAGGGCCGGAATTCGCCCGACGACCGCTGCCCGGCGGGTATCGCGCCGCCGCCTCGCTCGGCTCGTCGACGAGGTGCGCTCGACGCTCACCGACGCCCTCGCCAAGGGCGGCTCGACCCTGCGCGACTACGTCGACAGCACCGGGAAGCCCGGTTATTTCCAGCTCGATTACTTTGTCTACGGCCGTGCCGGCCTCCCGTGCCGCGTCTGCGGCGGCACAATAAAGGCGATTCGCCAGGCGGGGCGGGCGACCTCGTACTGCCCGTGTTGCCAACGCTAGCCCATGGCTGGACTGCCGCGGCTGGACCGCGGCACGGGAAATGCTTCTGGCTTCAGGAAAGCGGGGTTTCCCCGACCAAGACCCGGGGCAACGGGCGGCGCGGTAATGCAGGAGAGCAGCATGGTGAAATCCCGGGACCTTGCAGCGCGATTCGAAGCCTACGGCGACTGGCGCCGGCGGCTTTCGGCCGGCATTTCCGCGTTGCACGAGTGGCTGGCCGAACAGGATCTCGCCGACGCCCAGATCGACCTCAAGGTGCAGCGTCTGCTCGAGCGGCTGCATCAGGACAAGCTCGTGGTGGCGTTCGTCGCCGAGTTCTCCCGCGGGAAGTCCGAACTGATCAACGCGATCTTCTTCGCCGACTTCGGGCAGCGCTTGCTGCCGTCGGCAGCCGGCCGCACGACAATGTGCCCCACGGAGTTGCTGTATGACGCGACCCGCCCGGCATCGATCCGTCTGCTGCCCATCGAGACACGCCTTCGCGACGCGTCGGTTTCCGAATTCAAGAACTACGCCGACGAGTGGGTAACGATTCCGCTCGACCTGTCGTCGGCGGAAAAGATGACCGAGGCGCTGGCCCGAGTGAGCCAGTTGAAGCGTGTTCCCGTCGCCCAGGCGCGAAAATACGGCCTGTCCGACGACGAGGACATGCTCGCGAGCGTCGACGGCGACGGTGCGGTCGACATCCCCTGCTGGCGGCACGCGGTGATCAACTTTCCGCACCCGCTGCTGCAGCAGGGGCTCGTGATCCTCGACACCCCCGGCCTCAACGCGATCGGCACCGAGCCGGAGTTGACGCTCAACCTCTTGCCCAACGCGCATGCGGTGCTGTTCGTCCTCGCCGCCGACGCGGGCGTTACGAAGACGGACCTCGAGGTGTGGAACCGGCATCTGGCCGGCGCGGACCCGGCGCAGAAGTCCGGCCGCATCGCAATTCTCAACAAGATCGACGGCCTCTGGGACGAATTGAGGCCCGAACACGAGGTCGTCGCGGAGATCGACCGACAGGTGACGGCCTCGGCACAGCTCCTGGGCCTGCCGTCGACACAGGTCTACGCGGTGTCCGCGCAGAAAGCGCTGGTCGCGAAAGTCAATGGCGACGACGCGCTGCTCACGAAGAGCCGCCTGCCGGTGCTCGAGGATGCGTTGACGCGCAAGCTGATCCCGGCCAAACGCGACATCGTCGGGGCGGCGACGCGGGCCGAGGTGCAGGCGCTCGCGGCGGGGATCCTCTCGATACTCGGGGCGCGCGCCGCCGGTATCGCCGAGCAGCTCGCCGAATTGCGCGCGTTGCGCGGCAAGAACCAGGATGTGGTCGAACACATGATGGACCGCATCCGCGCGGAGAAGGACCTGTTCGAGCGCGGGCTGCAGCGTTACACGGCGCTGCGGACGGTCTTTTCGGAACAGACCAACCGGCTGCTCGACTTCATCGGTCTGAACGCGCTGCGGACGAACGCGACACGCACGCGCCGGCAGATCGAGGACAGTCCGTTCACCAAGGGCGTACGCGGGGCGATGAACGACTTCTTCGCCTCGATTCGCGTCGACCTGGCCGATGCTGCGCGCCAGTCGTCGGAGATCCACGACATGATGCAGGCGATGTACGCGCAGTTCGCGAAGGAGCACGGTCTGGACCATTTCGCCCCGCCCCCGTTCTCGATGCTCAAGTACCAGAAGGAAATCGACCGGCTCGAGCGCGCGTACAACCAGCACTTCAATACACTTTGGAACATGGTGAGCAGGGCCAAGTTCGCCCTGATGAAGCGCTTTTTCGAGACGATCGCCTCGCGCGTGAAGCACGTCTACGACATCGCCAATCGCGACGCCGAGAGCTGGCTCAAGGCGGTGATGGCGCCGCTCGAGACACAGGTGAAGGAGCACCACTTGCAACTGCGCCGGCGCCTCGAGAGCATCAAGCGCATCCACCGGGCGAGCGGCGAACTCGAGGAGCGCGTCGCCGAGCTCGAGCAGTCGGACGAAGCGCTGGTCGAGCAGATGCGCGCGCTAGCGGCCGAGGTTGCGGCGATCGACGTGATTATCGAGCAGAACGACGCGCTCCCCCTCGCGGCGAATGCCTGAGCGGGCACGCCGGCGGCGACGGCGCGCGTCTTTGCCGCTAACCGCGGGCCTCGTTACGGCCCGATGAAGGCGAATACGGCGTACGGCGCTTCGGCGCGGGGGGCGCGGTGGACGCAACCACCCGTCCTATCCCTCGCGGCCCGCTGTTGCGGCGGCCTTCTTCGCAGCCATCAGTCGTTCGTACTTCTGCTGC
>Ga0209683_10001048_pt1 | contig 10665 bp, 9 predicted proteins | sample DOMMetBare2Fresh_FD_187474 | JGI IMG/M metagenome (GOLD analysis project Ga0209683, IMG submission 187474) | Wetland sediment microbial communities from St. Louis River estuary, USA, under dissolved organic matter induced mercury methylation -... | ecosystem: Environmental > Aquatic > Freshwater... | reverse complement strand
ACAAACAGGCACGCGCACCGGAACGAAACCTGACCAGCCTCAAAGGCCTCCACGCAGTCGCGCAGCAAAGGTGCTGATGGTCATGGCGATAAGTCTGTTCGCCATCATTATCCTGACGGCTGGCGGTTTGTATTTCTGGTGGCAACATTACACGACCACACCGTCATACTCCCTGGCGTTGCTGGTCGATGCCGCGCAGCGCAATGACATGGCCGCTGTAGACACGATTGTCGATACGGATAAGGTGGTTGAGAACTTCGCCGGCGAAGTCATCGACAAGGCAGTCGGGCGTTATGGGGTGGCGCTGGGCAGCGGGTTGCGACCACAGATCGAGGCTTTGACACCAAAGCTGCTGCCGGCCATCAAGGAAGGTGCGCGTGCCGCGCTGGTCGCACGCGTGAAAGAAATTTCAGCTCAGGCAAACCAAAAGCCCTTCGTCCTGATCGCACTCGGCTTGCCTTATTTCGTGAAAGTCGAGGTCAGGGGAGACACGGCGCAGGCAACTGCCGTCGTTCGCAATCAACAGGTGCAGTTAGGTTTAGCCAGGGCCGGCAACAGGTGGAAGGTTGTGGCCATGCGGGACGAGGCGCTGGTGCAGCGATCCATTGATCAGGTTATAAAGAACATGCCTGTAATTGGTTTGGACAACGAAAAAAAGGCGCCTGAGCCGCGCCGGAATCGTAGAATCTTGTCCGGGATTCCTGACCTGAGGCTGCCACAATAGTCCGCTGGCCTTTTAATTGTCTTGCCCTGGCATTCACAGTATAGCCTCAAGGCTATCGCGCTTGCTCCTGGCTGCCGCCAGCACTCAAAGTTGTGATGACAAGACTTAAGCAGACTGGAAAGAGTATCTGAGATGAATAACAAAGAACCACCGGTAAAGAGCTTTGAGATGTCGCTTGAGGCGCTTGAGGAGATCGTGCACAAACTCGAACAGGGTGATCTGGCTCTGGAGGAAAGTCTCGGACTTTTTGAACAGGGCATTCGACTCTCGCGCGAATGTCAGGAACGGTTGAGCCAGGCGGAACGCCGGATTGAAGTCCTCCTGCGCGATCAGCAGGGACGACCAACGGTGACCCCGCTCGGCGACGATGACGCGCCCGGAAGCGAAATTAGCCAGGATGATGAGCCCTTCTGAACTCTTTGCCCAACCCCCAGGCGATCTGCGCGAGTTCTTTGCGCAGTGTCGCAGCCGGGTTGATACAGAATTGGAGCGACTGGTTCCGCCAGCATCCAGCTCGCCCACCACTGTGCACGCCGCCATCCGCTGGAGCCTGTTGGCCGGCGGCAAGCGCTTTCGTCCGGCGTTACTGTTTGCTGTCGGTAACACATTCGGGGCGCCCGCCGTTAGTCTGCTTCGCAGTGGCTGTGCCCTGGAAATGATCCACACCTATTCGCTCATTCACGACGACCTGCCCTCGATGGATGACGATGATTTGCGGCGCGGGCAGCCCACCTGCCATGTGCGCTTTGGAGAGGCAACCGCAATCCTGGCAGGCGATGCCTTGCAGACTTTGGCTTTTCAGACGATTGCCGAGGACGAGCATTTGCCGGCGGAGGTGCGTGTGCGTGTGGTTGCCGAACTGGCACGCGGAGCGGGGACGCCGCACGGCATGGTGGCTGGCCAGGGTAGTGATCTGGAAGCTGAATCGCAGCTAGTCAGTGGTGCTGTTCTCGAATCGATCCATCGACTAAAGACGGGCGCGCTGATTGTAGCCGCCGCCCGCTGTGGCGCAATCATCGGCCAGGCGAGTGAAACAGAACTGGCGGTGACCAGCGACTATGCTGCACGCCTTGGTTTGCTGTTTCAGATTACGGACGATTTGCTCGATGTTACGGCCACGGCTGAGGACCTGGGCAAGACACCGGGCAAAGATGAGCGCGCACATAAGGCAACTTATCCGGCGCTCTACGGAATAGAATCAGCACGCCGGCAAGCGATTGAGATTCATGGAGCGATCCGGGCTGCTCTATCCTCCAGCGACCGAGATACCCACCTGCTGGAGGCAATTGCCAACTACATCCTCGAGCGCAAAGCCTGATTGTTTAGTCTTCCTGCGCCTGAGAGAAGATCCACTTCAGTTGAGTTGTCTTGTGTGCCTAAAGACCGGCGCGCTTTTGCATCGCCTTTAACGCCTCGGGAATAAAGGAAGTAATGTGGTAAGTCTCTTCACGACCGTCGGCAAATGTTTGGTAAAGCGTAAAGTCCGGCAGCGAGAGGCAGCTGAGCGGTGATTGGTGGTTGTAACCGCTGTCGATGCCGATAGCGCTATTGGCAATGTAGATTCCATGACGCCCCACCCGACCACGCAAAGGTAGGAAAGCGGTCGGCGTATGCCCAAACACGCACGGTTTGCCGCGATAGTTCTTATAGAAGTCCATGTCTCGCAGCCAGAGAAGGGCCTGCGGCCGGCTGTCGCGCGGGTGTTTGCCCTGATCAAGCCCCGCATGAACATAAATGGCGTATTCGTCTTCGTGATAAAACGGCAGGCGGCGAATGAAATTCAGATGTTCAGCGGGCACACTCCTGGCTATCAGACGCCGCGTTTCATCTAGTTCTTCTTCGGTACGCGCCTGCAACAGTCGTCCGGTGTATTGCTCGTAGGTGCGCTCACCGCCCGTCACCGGGGTGACCCAGATATCAGCCATACCGTCGATAAAATCCAGCAGCATCTGCTCGTGATTGCCCCGCAGGCAAATGACTCGCTCCGGATTACCGCGACAGAGATTGAACACCTGTTCAACGCAACCAGGCGCATCAAAACCACGGTCGATCAGGTCACCCAAAAATACGAGGGTGTCCTCAGACGGATCGCGCGGGAGCATTTCCAACAGACTTGTGAACTGCGCGTTTCTACCGTGGATGTCTCCAACGACGAAGGTCTTCATGCCTATTACCGTAGCACAAATGTAGGGTGTGGGGTCTAGCGGGTCAGCGCCGGGGAACGGGGTTAATCTACTAACCTGTGTGCCCGCGCGAGCACATTCTCGACGTTGAAACCCAACTCGCGCAGCGCCACCTCGCCCGGGGCAGAGGCGCCAAAACGATCGAGACAAATGACATCGCCCGTTGGTCCAACGTAACGGTCCCAGCCCTGGCGCACGCCGGCTTCGATGGCCAGCCGGGCTACCCCCGGCGGCAGAATTTCCTCGCGATACGCCCCGGGTTGTTCTTCGAATAGTTCCCAGCAAGGCAGGGAAACTACCCGCGTCGGTATTCCCTGGGACTGCAACTGGTCACGCGCTTCCAGTGCCAACGCAACCTCAGAGCCGGTGGCCAGCAAGATCAGCTGCAGGGCGCCGCTTGCTTCCGCCAGAATGTAGGCGCCGCGCCGCAATCCCTCGGCCGATGCATATACTTTGCGATCTATTAGCGGGACTTTTTGTCGCGTCAAGGCGAGCGCTGTCGGCGCGTTTCGCCGCAGGATGGCAAGGCGCCACGCCTCGCTCACCTCGTGCGCATCAGCAGGGCGGATAACGAACAAGTGCGGAATGGCACGCAGCGCGGCCAGGTGCTCCACCGGCTGGTGTGTCGGTCCGTCCTCGCCGAGTCCGATCGAGTCATGAGTAAACACATAGATCACCTGTACTTCGGAGAGCGCCGCCAGCCGAATCGCCGGACGCATGTAATCCGAGAAACACATAAACGTGCCGCCAAACGGGATCAGGCCGCCATTCAAGCTCATCCCGGTCAGGGTCGAACCCATGGCATGCTCGCGGATACCCCAATGCAGAATGCGCTTGTCCCAGGAGCCGGCTTCAAAACTGCCACCATCTTTGATGTCAGTATTGTTTGAGGGGCCCAGGTCGGCCGAGCCACCAATCAACATTGGCAGGTGCGGTGCCAGTGCATTGATTACTTCGCCGCTCGCCGCTCGGGTAGCCATTGGCTTCGCATTTTCAAATGCCGGCAAGTGCGCTTCCCAGCCCGCGGGTAAATCGCCGCTCGCTACTGCGTGCCATAGCTGCCCGAGCTCGGGATGTTTCTGCTCGTAAGCAGTCAGCAAATTTTTCCACTCACTCTCTTGCTGCCGTCCCCGGTCGAGGGCTTCACGAAAATGTTTGAGGGCTTCGTCGGGAATATAGAACTTCTTGTCCTCGGGCCAGCCCAGGTGACGCTTCGTTTCCCGCACCGCCTCTTCCCCGGGTGCATCGCTGTGCGCTTTGCGCGTGCCGGCAGATGGCATTCCAAAGCCGATCACCGTCTTTACTGAAATCAAGGAAGGCCGGTCGCTGACAGCCTGGGCTTCGCGAATCGCCTTTTCAATGGCCTGCAGATCGTTACCGTCGGCGACGGTCGCAGTATGCCAGCCATAAGCCGCAAATCGTTGCGAAACATTCTCTGAAAAAGCCAGGTCAGTAAATCCCTCGATGGTGACGTGATTGTCGTCATAGAGATAGATGAGTTTGCCCAGCTGCAAATGGCCGGCAAGAGATGCTGCTTCGGAAGCTACACCCTCCATCAAGTCCCCGTCAGAAACGATGGCATAGATGTAATGGTCGATGAGCGGGAAACCTTCCTGATTGAACTTCTCAGCCAGATGGGCGCTGCCCATGGCCATGCCTACACCGTTGGCGAACCCCTGCCCCAATGGTCCGGTCGTGATCTCGACTCCCGGTGTCATGCCGTACTCGGGATGGCCCGGTGTTTTTGAACCCCATTGGCGAAATTGTTTGATTTCGTCGAGGGAGAGATCGTAGCCGGTTAAATGCAGCAGCGAGTAAAGCAACATCGAGCCATGACCAGCGGAAAGCAGGAACCGATCGCGGTTTTCCCATTTTGGGTTCGTCGGATTGTGGCGCAGAAACCGGGTCCATAACACGTAAGCCATCGGGGCCGCGCCCAGCGGCAAGCCCGGATGCCCCGACTCAGCCTGCTGCACAGCGTCGAGGGATAGCGCCCGAATAGTGTTGATGCAAAGTTGATCGAGGTCAGTCTCAAACTTGTCCCCGGTTTCCTGAATAGGCGCGCTCATGCAGGTTCTTACCTCTGGTTGGAATTGAATTGCTCTCTCACAGGGAGTTGTCAGCATCGCATAGCAAACACTCTGTAGTCCAGCTTGAACACAGCTGCTAGAATATCGCGCATGCAGGCTGAGACTATGAACTGTTTCAATTGTGGTGCGGCGGTTTCCTCCGACTCGACTCAATGCCAGTATTGCAGCTCGCGCCTGGCTACAGTCGCCTGTCCTTCATGCTTTGGCATGATGTTCATTGGCAGCAAGCATTGCCCGCGCTGCGGCGCGCTTGCCGCCCAGGTTCGAGCGGCGGATTTGCCGCCTCGGAGTTGTCCCCGCTGTCGCACGGAAATGCGGGGAGTCTCAATCGGGACCACCGCCGCGCGCGAGTGTTGCAAATGCGAAGGCTTATGGCTCGATGTCTCAGCATTCGAGAGAATCTGCGCTGATCGCGAGCAGCAGTCAGCCGTGCTGGGCCCAGCTTCACCTGTACCCACGCATCCAGCCCGGGACGCTGTCAGCAGGGTGCGTTATGTGCCGTGTCCGGAATGCAAGCAGTTGATGAACCGGATCAACTTCGCCAAATGCTCAGGAGTGATTGTCGATATCTGCAGGGGCCATGGCACCTGGTTCGATCGCGATGAACTGAGCCGGATTGTGGAATTCATCCGCAGCGGAGGTTTGGAGGCAGCGCGCGACAAGGAAAAATCCCAACTGGAGGAGGCGCGTCGCCAACTCGCACAGGATCAACTGAGCGCCAGTTCGAAAACAGCTACATTTTTGGGTCTCAATCAGGATGAGACCCGCCTCGGTGGTATCGCGTCGGCGCGAGGTCTGCTCAGGCTTCTGCTGGATTAGCAAGGAAGCCTCAGCACGAGGCTCTTTTAGCACGAAGCGCTTTTAGATGGAACAGAGTTCTTCAGCATCTGTGAGAGAGCAGGCTATTCTGCATCGAGCGAGATTGGAATTCCGCTTCTATTGGGCCTTTCCTCAAGAGCAAGAGACGCTTCGCATCCGTCCGGATTCCAGAATGAATGTCTAGATCTCAGACAAGGGCTCGCTTCGGATTAGGACAAAGGCGGGCATAATGCGGGCGATTTAGCTGTGACCATTTGAGTCTTTTGGTGGTATGGGGATTGCTGGATGTTGGGAGATCTATCTATATAGACTCAACAGATTTTTGGGAGAGACCAGACTCTCAAGCTTGCAAGCAGAATGCGATTGCCCTCGCAGCAATTTTATGAGTGTCGAGAAAGCGAAAACAGATCAAGGAGTGAATATGCACCCGTCAACCATCCTTCGAAAAGCAGTACTATTCTCCCTGTTCCTGTTCGTCTTAGGAACGGGGATTTCAGCGGCAAAAGCCGATCAAGTGTTTTTTGCCAATACAAACATCATGGGTACCGGACCCGTGAATGCTCAGGCTACTTTCCATCAATCCGGGGCCAATTTGCTGCAAATTACCCTGCAAAATTTCCAGGCGACCAACAATGTTGGCCAGGGTATCAGCGGCATTCAGTTTCAGATTTGTAATGCTCAGGGCCAGGTCCTGAATATTACTGGATCGATTACTACCCAGAATAATCCGCTGATCTTGATTGATGGTGGCGGCGCTGTCAGCTCACTGGGGACGCTGGCAACAGGATGGGGACTGGGTAGCAATGGCCCCAGCTTCAGTCTTACCGCCCTGGGCTTCACCGGTAACGGGACACAACCGCCCGATGAGCTGATACTTGGCCCGCTGAGCGGACCGAATGGATCGCTTGCCGGTAACGACCCGCACAACCCGTTCATCAATCAGACCGGTGTCTTTACTTTGACGCTGAGTCAGCCCCTACCCGCAGGTTGGCAGATTTGCAATGTCACGTTCCTGTTTGGTACCGGACCTACTTCCGTACCTGGTGCGGTGCCGGAACCAGCAACCATGTTGCTGTTGGGTACCGGCCTCATCGGCCTGGCTGCCCGCTTCCGCAAGCGTAAAGCCGGAACCGTCAGGGACTAAGAGTACGCCCAGCGAATGGACTTCAATCCTGGAGGGGAATTCATTATTCCCCTTCAGGATTTTTCCGTCATAAATCCTGGATTTGCTCGCCGCCGCGGATCATTGCCAATTCTGCGCCTCCCTCCATTTCTAACGTCAAGTTCATCTGACTGTCTGTCGTACCAGCACAACAAACTCACGAATGTCCGACTCCGTCGTATCGAATGACGTCATCAGCCGCACTTCTGACGTGACCTCATTCCAGACATAAAAGAAGTACTGCTTCTGCAGCAGGGAAATATAGCGCCTCGGCACAATCGCAAACACTCCATTAGCTTCGACCTTCTGCGTGATTTCAATTTTCGGTATCTGTGCCAACTCACGCGCCAGGATCCGGGCCATGCGATTGGCGTGGGCTGCATTTTTCTTCCATAGATCGTTAGTGAGCAAAGCGTCGAACTGGGCCGAGATGAACCGCATCTTTGAGGCGAGGTGACTGCCCTGCTTGCGGATGAACTTAAACCCGGCTGCCTGATCACGGTTAAAGAACACTACTGCTTCGCCGTACATCATGCCGTTCTTGGCGCCGCCAAAGGAAAGCAGATCGACCCCCACATCTGCGGTTATCTCGCGCAGGCGCACCTTCAGTCCGGCGGCAGCATTCGCGATACGTGCCCCGTCAAGGTGCAGCAGTAAGTTATGTTGATGGGCAAAGTCGGACAGGGCTTTTAGCTCTGCGGGCCGGTAGACGGTGCCCATTTCGGTTGCCTGCGAGATTGAGATGATGCGCGGCTGGACATGATGCTCAACACCGATTCCATGCAGTAGTGGCTTGATACCCTCAGGCGTGAGTTTTCCATCGGGCGTCCGAACCGTCAATAACTTACAACCCGTAAATCTCTCCGGCGCACCGCACTCGTCAACATTGATGTGTGCCGTCTCGGCACAAATGACCGCGTGGTATGGCTGCGTGAGAGCCTGCAAGCCCAACACATTGGCGCCGGTGCCATTAAAAACAAAAAATACCTCGATGTCATTACCAAGTTGCTCGCGAAATTTCCTAATCGCTGATTGCGTGTACGGGTCGTCACCGTAAGCCACTACATGGCCCACATTAGCGCGCGCGATCGCGCGTAGCACTCTCGGATGCACACCCGCGTTGTTGTCACTGGCAAAACTGCGGGTTGGTTGTCGCTTGGTCATGAGTCAGTTTCACCCCGTCGCTTTGCTGCCTTTAGCCAGTCCTGAAGAGACTGAGTTATCTTCGCCTGGCTTTGAAGTCCTTAACAATTTCTCGGGCAGCGTTTGCGCCTGGCCCTCCCGTGATGCCGCCCCCGGGATGCGTGCCGGAACCGCACAGGTAAAGCCCATCGATTGGCGTGCGATACTGCGCCCAGCCAAGCAATGGCCGGAATGTAAAAAATTGATCGAGCGTCTGCTCCCCATGAAAAATGTGACCGCCGCTGAGGCCATAGTCCACTTCCAGGTCCAATGGGGTTATCACCTGCCGCGCAACAACCAACTGCCTGAGATTAGGCGCATACGCCGAAAGCGTGTTCACCACGTTCTCACCAAGGGCATCGCGCCGTGAATTCCATTCACCCTCCTTCAGATTGAACGGCGCGTATTGGGCATGAATCGACATCACATGCGCGCCCGCAGGGGCCAGTGAGAAATCACTGAGGGTTGGAATCGTAATATCCAGGTAAGGCTGGGCCGAATACTCGCCGTATTTCGCGGCATCGAAAGCGCGCTCGAGATAATCGATGCTTGGTCCGATGTGAATCCGCCCGGACAATCTGGCGTAGTCACCATTCCCAAGCCCTGTAAATGAAGGCAGGGCTGAAAGGGCGAGATTCACTTTTGCCGCAGTCCCTGTGGCTCGATAGTTTTGAATTTTTGCTATGAAGTTGGGATCGAGATCGACTGGAGAGACAAGTTTTAGAAAAGTGCTGCGCGGATCAGCATTCGAGACGATGGCGCGCGCCTGAAATTCATCACCTCCGGCGAGCACCACGGACGAAGCCTTGCCATCAGCGATCAGTATTCGCTCTACGCCGGTTCCGGTTCTGATCTCCGCCCCAGCGTCGCGCGCAACCGCGGCGAGCGCCTGCGTCAAGGCCCCGATTCCACCCCTGACGAACGATGAGGGCGCAGTGGCTTGCCCGTCCATCGCAGCCTGCCACAGGATGCCGGTGCTGGTCCCGGCCGACCACGGTCCCGCAAAAGCCCCAAAAATACCGCGGGCAGCAATAGTTGCACGCAGAAGCTCCGTTTCAAACCATTCACCAACCAGATCGGCCACCGCCATCGGTCCCCAACGCAGTAAGCGATAGGCATTCTTTTTGTCGAGCCTGCGGAATGAGAGACCGAGCTTGCCCAGGTTCCACAACTCGCCGGCACTGGGCTTCTCAATTTCCGGCGGCGTCTGCGACAAAAGCGGCGCCAGGAAGCGGCCGATGTGCTGGAGGCTGGTGGCAAACCCAGGATAACTCCCAGCATCTTTCGCGGAAATTGCGGCGAGCTCTTTCGCTGTGCGGGCGGGATCGTTGTAGAGACTGAGCGCCTGTCCTTCCTCGCTCAGAGCAGTGACGCGTACCTCGGGAGTGAGAATTTCCAGCCCCTTACGCTCAAGCTGCAATTCTGCCATCACCTGCGGCAGCAAAGGTCCCGGGGACTGGGCCAGGGTCGAGCAACGAAACTCAGGGTGAAACTCTTCGGTGACCGCACCGCCACCGACAGTCTCGCGCCGTTCCAGCAGCAGTGTTTTCAAACCGGCTTTAGCCAAATAGCAAGCCGCTACCAGCCCGTTGTGGCCACCGCCGATGATGATGATGTCGTGCATACTTGGCTATTTGCGGGGCGGTGCAGAGCGAAGCGGCCACGCTCCACTCAAGTCTTCATCTATGATCCTTCAGGATCTGCAGTGCGCCGTTGCGACCGGAGGCGCCCATAATGCCGCCGCCGGGATGCGTCGCCGAACCGCACATGTACAGGTTGCGAACCGGCGTGCGGTATTGCGCCCAACCCGGCGCCGGCCGCAAAAAGAAAAGTTGTTCGAGCGTCAGTTCGCCCTGAAATATGTTTCCTTCTGAAAGACCAAAGTCGCGTTCGATGTCGAGCGGCGTCAGCACCTGTCGATGGAGGATTAGGTCCTTGATGTTCGGTGCGTGTTCGGCAATGGTGTTGATGACTGTATCGCCAAACTCTTCACGCAGGTCGTCCCAGTTCCCTTCCTTTAAATGATAAGGAGCGTATTGAACGAAGCACGACATGACGTGCTTGCCCGGCGGCGCTATTGATGGATCAGTCAGCGTCGGAATAACGATATCGATGTAAGGCCGGCGTGAGAAGCGACCGTACTTCGCGTCATCGTAGGCACGCTCCATGTAATCGACACTCGGCGAGATGGATACCGCGCCGCGCAGGTGGGGTCCGGCACCGGGCAGGGCCTTGAAGTCCGGCAATCCAGCAAGGGCGAGATTTACTTTTCCCGACGACCCACGGTACTTGTATCGTTTCAGATCCTCGCAAAAATCATCAGGCAAATGTTCCTCGCCGACCATCTTCATAAAGGTCAAACGCGGATCGACACTCGAGGAGATCAAGTCAGCGTAGATCTCGTCGCCGTTGTCGAGCACCACTCCTTTAGCCTGCCCGTTCTTTACGATGATCTTCGCAATCGGAGCTTCAGTGCGTATTTCGGCGCCCGCCTCGCGGGCCGCA
>Ga0209683_10001042_pt1 | contig 10697 bp, 8 predicted proteins | sample DOMMetBare2Fresh_FD_187474 | JGI IMG/M metagenome (GOLD analysis project Ga0209683, IMG submission 187474) | Wetland sediment microbial communities from St. Louis River estuary, USA, under dissolved organic matter induced mercury methylation -... | ecosystem: Environmental > Aquatic > Freshwater... | reverse complement strand
GCGACGTGAGCAAGGTGCACGAGGTGGTGGGCCACACCTGCACCGTCGACATCCCGATGAGCCATGTCGACGGCATGCGGCAGTTGCGCTTCTCGGTGCCGATGCTGACGCAGGATTCGGTGGTCATGGAGTTGTCGCTCGACGGGTTCGACAGCGACCGCCTGGGGGCGAACCGCTCCTGAGGCGCCGCGGGACGGTTCGCATCGCTCGCCCCGGTTCCGCCATGTACTTCACCCACACGCCCGGAATCTGGCAGACCTTCCCCGAGCTGGTGGCCGGCGCGATCCACGCCGACGGCATCCACGACCACGCCGCGGTACAGCCCGCGCTGACGCGCTACACCGAGATCGCCCAGTCCAGGCTGCAGGGCGGCGCGGAGAGCGAGCTGCCGGCTATCCAGGCATGGCGGCGTGCGTTCGCGCGCATGGGGCTCAAGCCCACGCAGTACCGCTGCGCCTCCGAGGCGCTGCTGCGGCGTCTGCGCAAGGAGGGCAACCTGCCGCCGCTGCACCCGCTGGTGGATCTGTGCAATGCGGTGTCGGTGGCGTATGCGGTTCCCGTCGCGGTGTTCGACCTGGACCACGTGACCGGCAGCCTGCAGGTGCGCCACGCCACGGGCGACGAAGACTATCTGGCCTTCAGCGGCGAACACGAGAGGCCCGACGCGGGCGAGGTGATCTTTGCCGACGAGCAGGGCCACGTGCATGCGCGCCGCTGGTGCAACCGCCAGAGCGCGCTGTCGGCCATCCGCGCGGCCACGTCGCGGGTGCTGATCGTGGCCGAGGGCATGCACGATGCGGCGGTGCGCGAGGTGCCGGAGCTGATCGGCGCGCTGGAACGTGAACTCGCGGCGCTGTGGGGTGCGCGGGTGCGCTCGGCGGTGTTGACGAAGGATGCGCCGGTATTTGCGTGGGAAGGGCAGGCGCAAGTGGGTTGACGCACCCAGGGCCTGCGATCGCGCGACAGCCGAACAAGCACTATCCGCTGCCGCTCCCCGCGACCAGCCACCGCCGCCAGGCCTTGCGCAGCTCCTCCAGCACCCACATCAACGCTGCGCCGGCCACCGCCAGCAGCCAAACCTCGGCGTCGATGGGGGCCGTGCCGAATAGCCAGTGGCCGGCCGGCGTATAGATGATGAACAGGATCATTGCCAGCTCTGCCACCAGGCCGAGCAGGATGTAGCGGTTCTCGAAAAGCCCGAAGGACAACGCCGACTTCAGCGGGTGGCGGCACAGAAAGACATTCACCATCTGCATCACCACAATTGTCGCGAGGCAGGCGGAGGTCGCTCGCAGATACAGCGAATCGCTTCGGTCCAGATGCGCGCCGTATTGCCAGCCGGCGGCATTCAGCACGAAGAAGAACACGGCCATGGCAGCCGCCGCTTCAAGCACGCCGAGAAACAGGTAGGCGCGGGCCACCAGGCTCCACGACAGAAGTCGCTCGCTGCGCGCCCTCGGCGGGCGGCGCATCACCCCTGGATCTGGCTTTTCCGCCCCCAGTGCCAGCGCCGGCAGCATGTCGGTACCGAGGTCGACCGCAAGAATCTGGATGATGGTCAACGGCAGTGGAATCCGCAGCAGCACGAACGCGAGGTAGGGCACCAACTCCGGAATGTTCGAGCTGAGGATGTAGGTGAGGAACTTGCGGATGTTGTCGAACACCGCGCGTCCCTCCTCGATGGCCGCGACGATGCTGGCGAAGTTGTCGTCGAGCAAGATCACGTCGGCGGCTTCCTTGGCCACGTCGGTGCCGGCAATGCCCATGGCGATGCCAATGTCGGCGGCTTTGAGGGCCGGGGCGTCGTTCACGCCGTCGCCGGTGACGGCAACAATCTCGCCCTTGGCCCTCAAGGCCCGGACGATCAGCATCTTCTGCTCCGCGGCCACGCGCGCGAAGAGGATCTCTTTCGCGTCGAGTGCCAGTTGCAGTTGTGCTGGCGAGATCGATCGCAACTGGTCACCGCTGATGACCACCGGCTGTTCCGACTTCACCAGGCCGATCTGGCGGGCAATCGCCAGTGCCGTGTGCGGGTGATCGCCGGTGACCATGATGATGCGGATACCCGCCACGCCGCAACGCGCGATGGCGTCCGACACCTCGTCGCGTGGTGGGTCCTCGAGGCCGACGAGCCCGCTCAGGGTCATGCCGCGCTCTTCGCTCGGCATGCCGTCTTCCACGACGCCGTGGGCAAAGGCCAGGACGCGCAGCCCGGCCTCGGCCATCTGCTGCTGGGCCGCGAGCAGGCGTGTCTTCGCCACCGGATCGAGCGGCGCGATACCGGCGTCGAACTGGACATGGTCGCAAGCGCCAAGGACCGTCTCTGGTGCGCCTTTGCAATAGAGCATGCGGCCTCGAGGGGTAGCGCACAGCACCGACATGCGCTTGCGGTCGGTGTCGAAGGCGATTTCGTCGAGTCGCCTGTGGTCGGCAAGCTCACCAACCACCTGCCGTCCCATGCGAGCCAGGGCCACCTCCATCGGGTCACCCAGCAACTTGCGCTGACCGTTCTCGTCGATTTCCCTCAGGCTGTGGCACAGCGCTGCATTGATGAAGAGTTGGCGGTTGTCTTCCGTCAGGCGCGGTTGCGCCGCAAGATCGCCGATGTCGACGAATCCGCCGCCCAGCCACAGGCGCTGCACCGACATGCGGTTGCGCGTCAGTGTGCCGGTCTTGTCGCAGCAGATCGTCGTCGTCGACCCCAGCGCCTCGACGGCAGGAAGGTGTCGCACCAAGGCGTTGCGCTTGGCCATGCGCTGTGTCGCCATGGCCAGCGAGAGCGTCACCGTCGGCAGCAGGCCTTCCGGAACATTGGCGACGATGATGCCGATTGCGAACAACAGGTTTTCCCAGGTCGGCAAGCCCATCGCCTGACCGACGAAGAACAGCGCCACGCCCATCCCCGTGGCGAGCGCCGCGACGATGCGCGAAAGGCGCGCAATCTCGCGCTGCAGTGGTGACGCGTCATTGCCGGCCGTTTGCGCCAGGTGGGCGATCCTGCCGAACTCGGTGCGCATGCCGGTGGCGTAGACCACCGCGCGGGCCTGGCCCGAGACGACCGATGTGCCGGCCAGCACGACGTTCTTGGCATAGAGCGGCGAGTCCTCGGCGCTGGGCTCGGTGTTGCGCGCCCTGGGCAGCGATTCGCCGGTGACCGTGGCGGTGTTGACGCGCAACCCGAAGGCCTCGATCAGGCGGCAGTCGGCGGGAACGAAATTGCCTTCTTCGAGCAGCACGACATCGCCGGGCACCAGGTCGACGGCGAGCAACTCGACAACTTCGCCGCCACGCAGCACCTGCACCTTCTGCGGCAGCAACTGACGCAGCGCGGCCACTGCCCGTCCGGCCTTGTATTCCTGCCAGAAGGAAAAGACGCCGTTGACGATGATGACGCCGACAATGGCCACGCCGAGGCGGGCCATGCCCTGACCCGGACCGAAGTGGTCGGCCACGAAGGCCAGCGCGGCGCCGATCCACAGGATGATCGCGAAGAAGTGCGTGAATTCGCGGGCGAAGCTGAGCAACACCGGCTCGCGGCCCACTTCCTCGAGGTGATTCGGTCCGAACTCAGCCCGGCGGCGCGCGGCCTCGGCTACGGCCAGACCGGCGGTCGTGGTCTTCAGGCTCGCGAGAGACTGCTCGGCGGTGAGCCCATGAATCTGCATCGCTGGCGGACGCCGCGGGCACGGCGTAGTGGGAGGTTAGAGCCGACAGTGGCTTGCGGCTGCCACTCTCGGGCTGTTGATTTCAATCACTCCGTCCTGCTGTCATGGCAGCAGGATAGACACCTCATCGACATCAGGAGGGTGAGATGGCTCAAGCACATGCGCATCTTGGTTTCTCGCCCCGAGGTGTCGGACTCCTTTACGCCGTGCTCTGGCTCGAGCACAAGAAGGACATACTGGGCTGGTTCATCGGGGACAAGGACGGCGAGCCGGTCGCAGCCTACTTCTTGCTGCAGGCCTACTACGAGCCCGGCAACCCGCGGTACCAGCGTACGCTGCAGGACAACGTCTACGGACCTTGGGTGGAGGCCACCCCGAGTGGGGACGCCCCGCGGCCGCAACCGGTCGTCATCTCCGAACCGATATGCCACGAACTGCAGCAGTTGCAGCAGCAGTTCTGCCAGCACTGGCTTTTCTTCGGTGACGACCCGGCGAGAAGCGCCGAGGCCGCGGCTTTGGCGGCCCGCGAGTTGGCTGTGCGTCGAGTCAACATTCGTCCCGAACGCCTGGCCAAATTCCATCATGGCGCGGCAGTGTGGCGCTACGACGCACCAGGTGCCGATCTGCACGTGCTGGAACGGCTGTCTCGGCTTTGGCCGCTGGACTATCGCGTCCAGGCGTGACGTCGGATCATCAGGGCCAACGTCGACCGAGACCTTCCCCGCCAAAGCCCGGAGGCGACCCATGCGCATAACCGATATCAAGACACACGTGCTGTCCACCCCGCTGGACGTGGAGTTCGCGTTCTCGATGGGTTGGGTCAAGCGGCGCAGCACGATGATCGTCGAGCTGATCACCGACGATGGCGTCACCGGCTGGGGCGAGTCGCTGTGCCACGGCCTGCAGCCGCCCGACATCGCGGCCACCATCGTGGAGAGCGCGCTCAAGCCGCTGGTGGTGGGCGAGGACCCCTTCGACGTCGACGTGCTGTGGGAGCGCATGTACAACCGCACCCGGCCGTTCGGCCAGAAGGGCGCGGTGCCCAACGCGATCAGCGCCGTCGACATCGCCATCTGGGATTGCCTCGGGCGTGCACTGGGCAAGCCGATTCACAAGCTGCTGGGTGGCGCCTACCGCACCGAGGTGCAACCGTATGCCACCGGCTTCTATCGCCGCCCCGGCGTGACCTACCCCGATGACGCGGTGCAGGAGGCGCAGCGCCACCTGCGCAGCGGCTTCACGGCCATGAAGCTCAAGATCGGCTTCGGCGTCGAAGACGACATCGCCTACGTGCGCAGCGTGCGCGACGCCATCGGAGCGGAGCCGCTGTTGATGGTGGACGCCAACCACGCCTACCACGTGGGCGCGGCGCGGCGTTTGTTGAAGGCATTCGAGCCGGCCAGGATCCATTGGTTCGAAGAGCCGATCTCGCCGGAGGACATCGACGGCTACAAGGAACTGAAGAACCTCACCGACATCTACCTCGCGGCCGGTGAGAACGAGTTCACCAAGATCGGCTTTCGCGACTGGATCTCGCGCCGCGCGGTCGACATCCTGCAGCCCGACATCTGCTCGGCCGGCGGCTTCACCGAGTGCCGCAAGATCGCGGCGCTCGCGCAGGCCTGGCACACGCCGATCGTGCCGCACGTGTGGGCCTCGGGCATCGGACTGGCTGCCTCGCTGCAGTGGTTGGCCACGCTGCCCCCGGCGCCGCTGGCGTTGCGCCCGATCGAGCCGATGCTGGAGTACGACCAATCGGCCCACCCGTTCCGCCAGGACCTGATCTTCGGCGCCATCACCATGCAAGGCGGCAAGGTGCGCATCCCCGACGGGCCGGGCCTCGGCGTGGAGATCGATCGCCGCGTGCTCGAGCGCTACAAGAGCCCCTGAGGCCGCAGTGCCGCCCCGCGCTGCGGGATTGCCCTGAGGCGCAAGTCCGCACCGGCCGCTCCATACTGGAGCGACGACGCACACCGCGTCTTCGGTTTGCCGGGTTTTCATTCCAGACGAGGAGCAACAGACGATGACGAGCGCAACACTCGAGCGGCCCACGTGGGCGCGCGCAGCGGCCACACTGGGCCTGGGCTGCCTGCTGGCAGTGGCCGGCACCACGCCGGCCGTGGCGCAGGTGACGATGCGAAACAGCATCTCCATCGGCCAGAACTCGCACCAGGGCGTGGGCATCGACGTGTTCGCCAAGGAGGTGGAGAAGCGCACCGATGGCCGCTACAAGATCCAGAACTTCTATTCGGGCTCGCTGGGCGGCGAGCGCGAATCCATCGAGGCGGTGCAACTCGGCACGCAGGAACTCACGCTCACTTCCACCGGGCCGGTGCCCAACTTCGTGCCCGAAGCCAAGATCCTCGACATCCCGTTTCTTTTTCGTGACAAGGCGCATGCGCACGCGGTGCTCGATGGCCCGATCGGCGAAGAGATGCTCAAACTGTTCGAGCCCAAGGGCTTCAAGGCCCTGGCCTGGGCCGAGAACGGCGTGCGCCACATGACGAACAACAAGCGCGCCGTGAACTCGCCCGACGACCTCAAGGGTTTGAAGCTGCGCACGATGGAAAACCCCATCCACATCGCCGCCTACAAGGGTTTTGGCATCGTGCCCACGCCGATGGCCTTTCCGGAGGTGTTCACGGCCTTGCAGCAGGGCACTGTGGATGGCCAGGAGAACCCGCTGTCGGTGATCATGGCCGCCAAGTTCGACCAGGTGCAGAAGCACCTCACGCTGACCGGCCACGTGTATTCGCCAGCGGTGTGGTTGATGAACAAGGCGGCGTTCGACAAGCTCTCTGCGGCCGACAAGCAGGCGTTCATCGAGGCCGCCAAGGAAGGCACCAAGGCCAATCGCGCGCGCGTGGCCGAAGACGACGCCAAAGGCGTGGCCGATCTGCGGGCCAAGGGCATGAACGTGGTGGAGAACCCCGACAAGGCCAAGTTCGTGGCCGCGCTGGCCACGGTGAATGCCGAGTTCGAAAAGCAGTTCGGCAAGGCCAACATCGACCGCATCCGCAACGTGCGCTAGCTGATCAAGCCGCCCTTGCACCAGGCGAGGCTTTGAAGCCCATCTTCCTGCGCTTCGAGGGCGCATGCACGGCGCTGTCGCTGGCGCTGGCGTGCGCCATGATGGCCGTGGCCGCGTGCCTGGGGCTGTTCCAGATCGTCACCCGCTTCGTGCTGGAGCAGCCGGCCGAGTGGACCGAGGTGCTCATCCGCTTCAGCCTGATCTGGATGGTGTTCATGGGCATCCCCATGGCCTTTCGCCAGGGCGCGATGGTGAGCGTGGACGTGTTGTACCGCTGGAGCCCGCTGAAGCTGCGGCGCGTGCTGGAGTGGGTGGTCTTCGCGGCCTCCACGCTGCTGGTGCTGGTGATCATCTGGTGGGGTTGGGACTACGCCAACCGCGGCAAGGTGCAGACCGTGATCGGCCTGGAAAGCGTCTCGATGTTCTGGGCCTATCTGGCGCTGCCCGTGGGCGGCGTGTTCAGCATCCTGGGCTTGATCGGCAACCTGCTCGATCCGCAGCGCCTCGAGCTGGAGACGGCGCAGTGAGCGGGGGAGCGGCATGAGCGGCGTGATGCTCGGCACCATGGTGCTGTGCTTCGCGCTGTCGGTATCGGTGGCGGTGTCGATCGGCTTGGCGGCGGTGGTGGGCATGCAGGCCAGCAACGCCAACATGCTGATTTCGGTGAAGGAGATGTTCAACTCGCTGAACAAGTTTCCACTCGCCGCGATTCCGTTCTTCATCCTCGCCGGCAACATCATGGAAACCGGCGGCATCTCGCGCCGCCTGGTGGAGTTTGCCAAGAGCCTGGTGGGCGGCGTGCAGGGCGGCCTGCCGATGACCTGCGTGCTCACCTGCATGATCTTCGCGGCAGTGTCGGGCTCGTCGGTGGCCACCACCTTTGCCATCGGCGCGATCCTGATCCCGGCGCTCATCAGGCACGGCTACCCCACCGCCTACGCGGCGGCGCTGCAGGCCAGCAGCGCCGAGCTCGGCGTGATCATTCCGCCGTCGATCCCGATGATCCTGTACGGCGTGAGCGCCGAGGTCTCGATCGGCGAGCTGTTCATCGCCGGCTTCGGCCCGGGCATTCTCATCGGGTTGGCGCTGATGGCGTTTGCCTACGTGTATTGCAAATACAAGGGCTGGGGCAAGAACGACGGTGATGGCCGCCTGCCGGTGGGCACGGCCACCCTCAAGGCGGGCTGGGCGCTGCTGATGCCGGTGATCATCCTGGGCGGCATCTACGGCGGCATCTTCACGCCCACCGAGGCCTCGGCGGTCGCCGTGTTCTACGCGTTGCTGGTGGGCATGGTGATCCACCGCGAGATCCGGCTGAGCGATCTGGTGCGGATCCTGCGCAGGTCGGTGCTCTCCAGCGCGGTGATCATGTTCATCATCGCCAACGCCGGGCTGTTTGCGTTCCTCATCACGCGCGCCGGCATCCCCGACGCCATTGGCCATTGGTTGCAAGAGGTGTTGAAGTCGCCCGGCATGTTTCTGCTCGGCATCAACGCGGCGCTGTTTCTGATCGGCATGTTCATCGAGACCAGCGCCGCCATCATCGTGCTGGCGCCCATCCTGGCGCCGGTGGCGCAGCACTTCGGCATCGACCCGGTGCACTTTGGCCTGGTGATGGTGGTGAACCTGGCGCTCGGCATGATCACCCCGCCTTTCGGCGTGAACCTGTTTGCCGCCTGCACCGTGGCGCGCATCTCGCTGGACCGCATCGTCACCCAGTTGTTGCCGTTCGTGCTGGTCGTGTTGACCTGCCTGATGGTGATCACCTACGTGCCGGCGCTGTCGCTGGCGCTGCGGGACCTGGTGTACGCGAAGTAGGGCGCGTCGATCAGCGGCACGGCCAACGCGCGCCAGCTCCGCGCAGATGCCCGCCGCGCTGAGCTCCCGCTAGAGGAGCACACCCCGCACGGCCATGAACCGTGAGTACCAGATGAAGAAGACCAGCAGCGCCGCGATGACGGCGCTCGCGATCGCCATCTGCGGGCCCATCACGGCGCCGCCCTTCGTGAGGACGTAGGTGTAGACGAGACTGACGAGAAACGCCGCGAGCGACAGCACGAAGACGGGCAACGCCAGTTTCCTGCGCAGCAGCAGGAGGATCGAAGCCACGAACGCCCCAAACACGCCGACGGCCCAGACCACCGTCATCCAACCCGGCATCCCTTGATAGTGGGCGATCTGCTCCGGCGTCATGCCCGCGCTGGCCTGGTACTTGGCGCCCTGCGCCATGCTCATCACGTAGTCGAACACGCCGATGAAATTGAACAACACGGCGATCACGCCAACCAGCCAGAGGTGCCAGGGTGTCTTCACCAGCGCGTTTGTCATCGGAGTCTCCAAAGACCGGCCGTTCTTGGCGAGGCTACAGCGGATGGGTCCTGCAACGGGTTAGGGGGATTCCCGCTGGTAAACGCTCGGCTGGAGCTGGCCTGACGGCTCGAGCGCGATCGCGCGAGAGCTGTTCAAGCTTGACGCCATTGCGGCCACGGCCGCACGGGCGGCCCCATCAATACATCCGCACGGCCGAGTCGAAGCTCCAGGTTCGCCGGATCTCGATCACGTCGTACTCGCTGGCCAGCCCGGGCGGAAACGCAGCGTAGTGCGCCTGACTGTGCACGATGCGCCGGATCGCGTCATCGACTTCCGCCACGCCGCTGGAGAGCACGAAGGTCACCGACTCCACCGATCCGTCGCTTCGGATGGCCACCGTCACCATGGGGGTGGTGTGAGGCCGCTTCGCAATGTCGCGGACGGTGTCGACCAGGGTGTTGAACTGGATTTTGCGGGCCCACGCCTCGGCGTACTGGATGAGTTCCACGTTGGGGTCGGTGCGCCCCCAGAGCCTGACGCGGCGTGCGGTGCTCAACGACAGCGGCAGCGTGGAGGGCGCTCGAGCGGCCTTGGCCGCGGCTTCGCGCCGATCGGCTTCCTCGTCGAGCTGACGCCCGATGGCACGAAGCGCCGCATCGCGCGTTGCCGCCGCTTCTTGTTCCGCCTGGACGCGCGCGGCCGCTTGCCGTGCGGTGGCCTGCCGCGCGGCCTCCTGCCGATCGGCCTCCAGACGCGCGGCCTCGACGCGCGCGGCTTCCAGACGAGCGGCCTCCTGACGCTGCGCCTCGAGCTGTGCCGCCGCCTGCGCGGCCAGCCGTCGTGCGGCCTCCTGGCTTTCAGCCTCCAGGCGTGCAGCCTCGACTCGAGCCGCCGCCTGTCGTGCGGCCTCCTGCTGCTGCGCCTCCAGCTGTGCTGCTGCTTGCCGTGCGGCGGCCTGGCGCTCGGCCTCCAGTCGCGCAGCCTCGACGCGCGCTGCTGCCTGGCGAGTGGCCTCCTGCTGCTGCGCCTCCAGCTGCGCCGCCGCCTGTCGCGCGGCGGTCTGGCGCTCGGCATCCAGTTGCGCAGCCTCGACGCGCGCGGCTGCCCGACGAGCCGCCTCCTGTTGCTGCGCCTCCAGTTGCGCCGCCGCCTGTCGCGCGCCTTCCTGGCGTTCGACCTCCAGCCGCGCGGCCTCGGCACGTGCCGCTGCTTGACGAGCGGCCTCCTGCTGCGCCTCCAGCTGCGCCGCCGCCTCTCGTGAGGCGGCCTGGCGCTCGGCCTCCAGTCGCGTAGCCTCGACGCGCGCGGCTTCCTGACGAGCACCCTCCAGCCGCTTCGCCTCCAGCTGTGCGGCCACCCGTCGCGCGGTCTCCTGGCGTTCGGCCTCCAGCGCCCCGTCGACGGCCTCTCGAGCCGCCGGCTTCATGGGCTCCGGGCTCGAAGCGCTGGGCGCTACCGCGATCACCGCCGTTGGCGCCGGGGGAGCGGCCGGCGCGACCGGCGTGGGCGCTACGAGCGGCACCACATCGACAACCGCCGTCGACTCCACGGTCGGTGGAGCAGGTGCCGCGTGATCGGGCCCTTTGGCGCGCGCAGGCTTGGCGGGCGTCGGGGCCGGCCTGGCGGCCACCGGTTGCTTGATCGACGCCTGCGGCTTCGGCCCGGCAACCGGCCTGGCCGGCGCCGCCGCG
>Ga0209683_10001041_pt1 | contig 10698 bp, 9 predicted proteins | sample DOMMetBare2Fresh_FD_187474 | JGI IMG/M metagenome (GOLD analysis project Ga0209683, IMG submission 187474) | Wetland sediment microbial communities from St. Louis River estuary, USA, under dissolved organic matter induced mercury methylation -... | ecosystem: Environmental > Aquatic > Freshwater... | reverse complement strand
CGGCCTGCACTGCGGCCGCAACCTCGCTGCGCGGCAGGCCGTCGGCCGGCACGCGCACCTCGACCTGCTCGCGTGGAATGCCAACCTGGTCGATCCAGGCAAGCACCGTGCGCAGCTCGTCGCCGTCGGCGAGCACGAGCGGCGTGCGATCCGCCTTGTATCTGTCCTGCCAGACCGCGCAGGCGGCGCGCGTGAGCGCACGAAACGAGTCCTCCGCCAGCCGCGCTTCGAGCGCGCTGCGATCCACACCGTTTGCGCCTGCTAGCATGTCCTTCAATCGTTTGCGAGTCGCTTCGCTCGCCGGGACTCTCGCCATGGGATGCTCCTCGTGGCTGCTCAGTTCGAACGCCGCCAAACGTTCAAACCGCAGGATGCATCCCCCTTCACATTTACAGCAAATGTAAGACTTCACCCGAATTTGTCGAGCGAGTGGCCAAGATACGTCAAGCCGCCGCTGTTCGTCGCTCTGCCAAATGGCATAGAAGCGCGCGGGCGATCAGCGCCAGCCTGTTGATGACCTCCAATTTCTGCTCAGCCCAGGCTGCTCGGGCGCAGTTTCATCCACTTTCGCCCCAACGTTCGTTCCGCGACAAACGCGTCCCGCACCACGTTGAGCCGATAGGTTAGGAAGGTCCGGTCACGCACATTCGACAGCCGCTCGGGCTTGAAGACTGCCGCGTTGATGCCGTCGCAGCGGGCTGAAGGCGTTAGCAGGCCGTTTGACGCCTGCTCGTGAAGGTAGCGGCCGACCTGTTGCGTGAAGGCGTAACTGGTGCGACTTACCAGGTCGGGATAGGCCGCTTCCTTGCCGCGCAGGTCGATCAACAGCGCATCGCAGCGCACGTCGAACACGCGCCGCTCGGACATGATCTCGCGATCTTCGTCGGCATAGCTGTCAAGCACGAACCGATACCAGTGCCACGCCGTCTCGTACACGGTCGTCTCGATTTCCAGCGAGCCATACCAGATGCCGTACAGCGATCCATCTGAAAAGCGCGTCGCCTGCCAGTGCGCCGAATCGAACGTGTAGCTGATCACGGTGCCGTAGTCGAACGGCCGTGTGATCGGCACTGCCAAAGTCGGGATTCCCTCTGCGCCTTCGGCGGCTATGGCGATCTCCCAGTCGGCGGGGTCGGGCGACAGGTCGTCGAACAGGTTCTGCGATTCGCGGATACCTGGGATGTTGCGGACGAGGTCGTCGTGGAAATCGACATTGGCCGCAAATAGATCCGCCTGCATCTACTGCCCGCGCTGGAATTCGAGATACCGGCGCACCGTGAGCAGGCCCTCGAAACCGTGTTCGATGATCAGGTCCACCGGACGCGCGCCGAGTCGGCGATTGGGCTGTGTCATCCAGCGGTAGGCGAGGTCCCTGTCGTGCGGAAATAGCAGGCGCAGCGACTTGTGGATCCCCAGCAGATGCCCGGCGCGGTCTAGCAGGTCGCGGCTGTCGGCGAGTGGCTCGCCTTCGCGATAGCGTGACAGGGTGGTTCGGCTACCGGTCGATAAGCCCAGTAAAGCCGCCTGCTCGGCAGCCGAAAGCTCCCAGTGGTCCAGCAGTTTTGTGATCATCGCAGCCAGGCGCGCGCGGGCACTACGGTCCTTGATGTCGACCTGCCTTTGTCTTTCAACGGCGACTGGCATGTAGCCTCCATGGCGCAATATGTACTATGTGGTACATAGACTGTACCAAAAGATTGCGCGATGTCAAGGGGGCTTGACGAGCCCTTCTTCGGGACGGCCGCTTCGGGCAATGAACTGGAGTTTCGCTCAGGGCCGAACGGCGCCTTCGCGCGAGAGCCTTCGCCTGTTTGACCGGTCTATGCCTAAATTGGCATAATACCGGCGATGCTGAAACAGCAGCCTCGCAAGCCACTGAAATGGGTCGGCTCGGCCAAGCGCGATCTGGATGCGATGCCCGAGGACGTCAAAGACGTCTTTGGACATGCCATTGATCTCGCACAAGCGGGCGGGAAGCACCAGGACGCCAAGGTGATGGCTGGCTTCGGGTCGGCCGGCGTGCTCGAGGTGGTCGAGGATTTTCGCGGTGACACCTACCGGGCCGTCTACACGATCAAGTTCGCCGGATGGGTCTACGTTCTGCATTGTTTCCAGAAGAAGTCCAAGAGCGGCATCAAGACGCCGAAAGAGGATCTGGATCTGATCAACGCTCGCCTGAAGGCCGCGAAGCAGGACTTTGAGGACTGGCGTGCAAAGCAAGGAGCACCATGATGGGCCGACATTCCGAGATCACCATTGAAGAGGGCAGCACCAACGTCTACGCGGACCTGGGTTATGCCAACGCGGCCGAGATGCAACGCAAGTCTCAACTCGCGGGCGAGATTGCCCGTGCAATCAAGGCTCGTCGCCTGACGCAAGCGGGTGCTGCCAAGCTGCTCGGCATCGACCAGTCAAAGGTGTCGCGCATCACACGCGGACAGTTCCGCGGCGTCAGCGAAGCCAAGCTGCTGGAGCTCGTGGCGAGGCTGGGCCGCGACGTGAGGATCGTCATCGGTCCGATGAGGCGGCGTACTGGCAAGATCGAACTGCAATTCGCCTGACCGCCCGGAGCTCCCCCAGACGTCCCGAGACCCACACGGCGAGGCGTCGTTAGCGGGGTCGAATGACTGGTGTCGGGGACTATGCCGTATGCCTGTGGTTGAAAGCGGCGCCGGCGACCCGCGTCAGTTCATCTCGAGGAGCGCGGCCAGCACGTGCATCACGCGGTGCAAGTTGCGCCATGGCCGTGAGCGGGCCTGCGGTGTTTTCTCGCAGGAGGAACCCGACGCGGGCGCGCCCCTGTACCCGGTTCGGTCAGCTGCCGCTCGATCTCACCGCGGTCCATCACTCCGCACAAGCGACCGGGCGATGACTGTTGTTCGGAAGACAGCGCGATGCGATGACCCGCCGGTCTCCTGCATGCGATCGAACTGCGTGTTTGAAAGCCGATAGATGATCTCGCCCGCTGCAGCGAGATGCCTCCGGCAGCAAAGGCTCATTGTCGGCTCTGCGTCAATTCGACGCTGCTCACACCGAAGCCAAATCCTCCCATACCGGATGCACCGGATTGCCCCAGCGGTCGGGATCCTCTCTGGCGCGCTGGGCCTCGTAGAGCACTGCTGCCAGCGGCCGCTCGACCGGGATGCCGCTTTGCGACAGAAGCGCGTCAATGCGTGGCCAGAAGCGCGGCAGTGCCGTCTCGCGCACCAGGGCCAGATTCAGCGCAGCGTAGATCGGAATCCATGCCTCGCCGGTTGCGGTTACGCGCCGCACCGAAAGGGCCGGATTGAACTGATAGAAGCCGGTGCGCACGCGCACGAACAGCTTTCGGTTGTAGGCATAGTCGCGCGCAATCTCGTTGCGCGACAGCACGTTCGACAGATGCGGGCGGGTGTTGCGTGAGGCCCGCAGCACGGCGGGCGGAAGGTGCTGCCACGCCTTGAGCACCGCCGCCGTGTCAAAGCCTCCGGGATTGCGCCACTTGGCGTCGCCGAACCCGCTCTTGAAGAGCGCAAACAGCGTATGCCACAACAGGTACTCGCTGTGATGGCGGTCCAGCCGTATCAGCCGCTCCTCGACTTCCAGATCGGTGCAGGCGGGCGCGACTCGCTCGTACACGGCGGCGAACGATCCGGCGGCGAAACGGGCATCCTCGAAAGCGGCGGCGAGCGCCCAGTGCAGCGGGCCGCGGCCCGAGTGATCGACCGCGCCCACGTCGGCGCCGCGTTCCAGCAGCGCGTCGACCAGCGCTGCGTTGCCGGCCGCGGCCGCGGCCATCAACGGGGTCTGATTCATCGGCGTGCGGTACTCGGTGCCGTGCCGCTCGACCAGGCGCAGGATCTCCCTGAAGTTCGCGCCCGCATACGGAGCGAGGTACTTGCGCGAGAGCGGAGTGAACGCGGCAAGTCCGGTGCGCGCCCCCGCATAGCCGACACCGTGCGCGAGCCAGTGCGCCAGGCCCGTGTCGTGGTGGCAGGCGGCGACTTCGAGCAGCTGCTGGCGCGGTTTATCGCCGGGGACGCGATCGCGCAGGACGCGCGCCAGTGTCTCGCGCAGGCGTGCCTCGTCCCACACCGGCCACGGCACTGCCGTTGGGTGCAGGATGCCGGAGCGAATCGCTTCGGCCTGTTCGAGCCTGCCTTGCAGTTCAAGGCGGCGCGCTTCCATCTGCCATTCGTCAAGGGTGGAGCGCTGCGCGGTCAACCGTGACGCGGCCGCCCCGACCGCCAGGCCGAGCAGACCGAGCAGCGGATGCTCGACGTCCGACTCGATCCACACCACGTTGCTCACCGCGCGCGTCAACGCGACATACAACGCGTTGACGAAGAACTTGTAGCGGTCCAGCGACTTGTCACCCTTGTCGCGCGCGCGCCGGTAGTCGAGTTCATCGCGCTCCTCGTCAGCCGCCAGGTCGGCCGCCCGCACACCTTCGGCGACCTGCGCATAATCGGCTCGTGCCGCGGAGACGATGCGATACAGGATCACGCTGTCGTACTCCAGGCCCTTGGCCTCGCGCACCGAGAACACGAGCGGCGTGCGAAAGTGCTCGCGGGCCGCAACCTTGTCCTCCTCACGCAGCACCAGCACCGCGACCCGGGCCGATTGGCGCGAACCTTGGTCGAGCGCGCGCAGCGCCTCAACCGAGTCGCGCAACAGCTCCACGGTGCCGTGGTTGTCGCCGATCGCCTGCACCAGGAAATTGCTTTCGCGGTCGATCGAGCCGAAGCGGCGCTGCTTGACGCGCAGCAGCCGGTTGGCGAGCGCGGTGGCCTCGGTACTGTTGCGGAAGTTGCTGTGCAGGACGTGCAACTGGTGGCGCTGTTCCAGCTCCTCGTCGCTCCACAACAGCGACTTGACACGGCTCCACGCGAAGAAGTTCGGATGCACGATTTGATTGGCGTCGCCGGTGAGCAGGAACTGGCCGGGCCGGCGCAGCGTTTTGAGCACGAGCGCCAGTTGCGCGAGCGTGAAGTCCTGTACCTCGTCCACCACGACGAAGTCGTAGCGCGGCGCCACGCGCGCCGCCCATGCGTGCGCGAGCAGGCTCGGCTCGTAGAGCTTCGCTTCGACAAGCCAGGAGCGGAACTTCTCGAACAGCGTGTACACGGCGCCGCGTTGGTCATCGGCGAACAGCGACTGGCGCACGCCGAGCGCCAGATAGCCGTCGCGCGTCAATGCACCGTCGGGCTCGGCGCACAGGACGCCGCCGAACTCCTCGTACAGGGCATGCGGGTCGATGCTGCGGTAGTTCTGCCGATGGCGTTCGAACCAGCCGGCGAACGCGCGGAAGTCCAGTTCGCGCTCCGGCGGCACGTGCCACGTCTCGACAAACGCGCGCAACGACAGGAATGCCGGCTCCTGGTCGTTGCGCTCGTAGCCCAGCGCGAAGTACATGTCGCGCGCGGTTTGCGCCAGGTACTCGGAGCGCGTGACATATGCCACGTCGCCGCCGGCCTGCTTGAGCTTTTCCAGCGCGAGCGCCGTCTTGCCGCTGCCTGCGCTGCCGACCAGCACCAGCGGCGCCGGTTGTTCGAACACTGCTTGCTGCACGTCATCGAATGACAACGGCTTGTCGAGCAGGTGCACGCGGGGGCGGTGCGGATGCAGGTAGCGCAGCGCGGGCGCGTCCGCTGTCGCGTCTGCCAGCGCCGCGCTCGTCATCCGACTTTCGTCCAACGTTGCGCCGCGCAGGAAGCGTGACCGCTCGTAAGCATGTCCGCGAATCACTTCCAGCAGCAGCGCGCACGTCATGCCCGCGTGTCTGACGAAGGTGAGGATCAGGCGGTCGGTGTCATTGAGCTTGGCTCGATACAGGGGCAGGCGGCCGCTACCGGAGAGCTTCTTGATGTCAGCCGAGCGCAAGTCATCGCGCGCAAGCGCGGCGCGCAGCTTGTCGAGTTCTGCTTGGACGTGCCTGGGGTCGAGGTCGACGTATTCGAGAATCTGCATTCGAGAAATTGTTCGTGCACGCCGAACGCATCCGCGCGGTCGCCGCAGCGCGCATCCTAACGAGATTCCGATGCCTCAATCGGCGCCGTCTGCGGCCATGTGGCAGCGCGAGCTCAGAACGATTTCGCCCGCGTGCCTGTTGTTCAATCGACTCCCGAACGAGGCGCTCTCCCTCTTGGAACGTAGTCGGCGCGAAAGGCTCTCGCTCAACTCGCCACGAGTACCGCCACGCTCGCCGTCGTGCGCTCCAGCGCACGCGCGCGGATCACAATCTCCACGTCGCGGTCAAGCAGGGTGACGAAGTGAATCAGACGCTCCACCGAAAAGCGGCTCGACCGGTAGCGCACCAGATCTGAGATGTGTGGCTGTGCGATCCCAAGCGCCTTGGCTTCCTGCGCCTGCGTGAGCGCTTCCCCCACGAACAGCACGTTGACTCGCATCGGCAGTTGGACTTTCAACTGACGCCGATCGGCGTCGGGTCGACCGAGATCACGAAACACGCTGCCGCTACCGACCTCGATCGAGGTCGCACGACGAACGTGCTTACCCGTCGTCTTTGCTCCGCGCGCCGCACCTTTGGTGGCTGCCAATTCCCGCTTGTACCCAGTCTTTTCCATATCGCATCTCGTGATCCGGCTGGGCCGCGCGCAATCGCTGATGAAAAAGCTTCACGTCCTCGCGCGGCGCGCAAATGCCCGGCGGCGACTTCTTCTAGAAGCAAAGCAGTACATACACCGCGCGCGCAAGACGAACGACGTAAATGATGCGGAGCATGTCGCCGCGATGATCCTCGACCCGTTCGACCATTCCCGGTTCCGCACCCTTTCCAGAGTAGCGCCCGCAGCGAGGTGCTGCCGAATTGCGCCACTTGAACCGCTCGACGATATTTCGATGACGCGTGTTCTTCTGAAGTCGCAGGCGGTTCGTCGTACCCGGCAGGTCGAGTTCCTGCGGCCTCTCCGCACGCTTATGCCTCCAGGTGCGTTTCGATGTGCCGACCGCAGATGGTCGGTTTCTTGCCGCAACATCGCACCCCACGACAGGCTCGTTGCCATTGGACATCCTGCTATGTATTGCTATTATGCAATATATGCAGGCTGTCTTGCTCGCTCGTTCCAAGGAGATCAGGGACGATGGCTCGATCGTTGAAATCGTGGTCTGGGAGCTTCCTGAGCCGTTGCCACCGAGTGCACACCGCTACAGGTACCGCCTGTATTACGGTGCAGGCGGTGTCGGCCGTGTGCGCTACGACAACGAACGTGGAAAGGGTGATCATCGACACATAGGTGATGATGAATTCGAGTACTCGTTCACGACGGTCGAGCAGCTTCTGGACGACTTCGAGCGCGACGTTGCGAACTGGGAGGTAGATCATGAAGGCGATCATTGAGGTTGCACGAAAGGGCTCGGCGGTCCGCGCCGCCAGGCAGCAGCTGGTTTCTGCACGAACCGGTCGTACGCCTGACTATCGGTTGAGTTTTGAGTCCGCACGTTCGCTATTTGCAGATCTGACACCTGCTCGGTTGGATCTCCTCGATAGCCTGCGCCGAGCGGGCCCCTGTAGCGTCTACGCGCTGGCAAAGGTCACTGAGCGGAACTACTCAAACGTGCATGCGGATGTATCTCGGCTGGAAGAGCTGGGATTGATTGTGCGAAACGCCGACGGCACGATCTCAGTCCCATACGACTCCGTCGAGATCCTCTTGCCTTTGGCGAAGGTCGCGTGAACTGACGCCGAATCCATCAGGCGCGGTGCGGCTTATCGCTGCGGGGCCATGTTCCTGAATTGCAACCAAGGCAAAAAGACCACCGAGGCCCACGATTACTGGAGCGTGGTGGAGAGCAGACTTCTGACCCCTCAGCGAAGCAGCCCCACCCGAAAGGCCGCCTTGGGAGGTGCATTCTTCTGCTGCGGCGCTGGGGCGGGGGCGCGAGGAGGCGCTCGCCTCAGTTCATTTCGAGGACAGCGGCCAGCACGTGCATCACGCGGTGCAGTTGCGCCATGGCGGTCAGTGGCCCCTTGGTGTTTTCCCGCAGGAGGAACCCGACGCGGGCACGCCCCTGCGTCCGGAAACGGGCGCGGGCGCTAGGCAGGTGCTCAACGTCGACCACGACCCCGGGATCGAAGCCCACGGCCTGCAACGCGGCCGCAACCTCGCTGCGCGGCAGGCCGTCGGGGGGCACGCGCACCTCGACCTGCTCGCGTGGAATGCCAACCTGGTTGATCCAGGCGAGCACCGTGCGCGGCTCGTCGCCGTCGGCGAGCACGAGCGGCGTGCGATCCGCCTTGTATCTGTCCTGCCGAATCGCGCAGGCGGCGCGCGTGAGTGCGCGAAACGATTCGTCCGCCAGCCGCACTTCGAGCGTGCGCAGGAAAGGGCGCACACGCCGGGTCTCGGCGGCGAGTCGCGCGCCGGCCCGGTGGTGACTCACGGCGGCGCTCGCCGGTGTGGGAATCCAGCCGGAATCGCGGATGTCGTAGGCCGCCTCGGCGCGCACCCGGTACTCGCTGCCGAAGAGCTGCTCGATCTGGCCGGCGGGTACCAGCAGCGTCTGGGCAATGCCATCGATCCGGCCTCGGCGATGGGCCAGGTCCAGTGCGTGGACGGCGTCAAGCAGGATGGCCGGACCGGACTAAATGATTGTCGCCGCCCAAGTGCGTGATCGGCACGGGCGGGACCCAGCGGCGGCGGTGTCGCCTCGGGCCGCTCCGGCAGCCGCGGCTCGAGGGGTCGAGCCACCGCGAGCCTCGAGAGGTTGACCAGCGTGTTGCCAGCCGCGCGACGCGCGAAGGCGAGATCCACGGTGGCCGGCCTCTCTGACGCCGACGGTGCGAGCGAAGCCGGCAGTCGCGCGAAGCCCGTGACGTATCGCAGCGTGTCGCGCTCAAGTGCGACGCCCGTGGCATCGAACGCGGGCGACAGGTGCAGCGACGCCAGCAGATCACCGAGGTGAAGATACGAACGCTGCGAGACACTGGGACCGGCATGTCCCATGGCGAGCGCCGTGGCCCACAGCCCCCGCTTGCTGCGCGATGGATGGTCGAGCAGCAGACGGCGTGCCTGCGCCGGGTCGCACGGCCCGAAGATGCGATCGACGATGCTGTGCCATTGGGGATCCCGGGGCAGTTCGTCGAGCGTCATCAGGAGCTCGAGCCGGCTGCCGAACGCATGGCGCGCGTGATGCAGGTGAATGCGGTTCGAGCCGGTCACGGCCCGCAGCGCTTCGGTCAGCCGCCGCTCGATGGCACCGCGGTCCATCAGCCGGCGCGGGCGCTCCGCCTCGGCGAACACGGCGGAGAGGTAATCGCTGTCGGCAAAGGCATCGATGTGATCGAGCCAGCCGTTCACCAGCACGCGCTCCGGCCGCGACAACGGACCGATCAGTGGCACCTGCCGGATGCCGGCGTCGGTCTTGATGTCGCGGTAATCGTTCTGGCGCAGCAGCACGATGAGGCGTTCGCCATCGACCACGAGGTCCTTGCGGCGGATACCCAGGGCTTCGGACACGCGCGCGCCGAACCGGAAGATCAGGAACCAGGCCATCGCGTTCAGCTGCCGCGTGCGCAGGTCGACCGATGGGTCGTTGAGAAGCAGCTGCAGCGCCTGCTCGTACTCGGGCCACGTGACGATGCCCGCATCCACCGCGACGGAATGCAGGCACGTCAGCGGCGCGATCTCCGACCAGTTCACCGGCGGCAGCCCGTGCCGCTCCGCCAGAAACCGGTGGAACTCCTGCAGCCGACCGAACACGTAGGCCTGTCCGCCTTCGTCGATCGTGTCCAGGTAATCGGCATAGGCGGAGGCCAGCGCATCGTCGTTCAGTGTGCGCATCGCACAATCTGCGAGGGCCTCGATCGCACTGGGAGCCAGCGCGCTGTAGTAACGGATGCAGGAGGAGGCCCGCAGTGCGTAGCCTTCTTCGTGGGTGTAGGAGCCGAACTGAAGCAGGTGCGCGAGCCATTGCACCAGCAGCTGCGCGATGTCTGGCGCGCCGCGGTGCTGCTCGAGCAGCCGCTCGAGATCCGGCCGCAGCAGGCGCTTGATGTGCTGGGAGCGGCCGAGTGTTTCCTCGTGGTCGGCGTTGCGCTTCGCGCGCGTGCGACCGGCGTGCCGGCCGAATGCGTTGAGCACCGCGCGATGCAGTGCCAGGCCGCGCCCGCGTGCCGCGCTCGTCTCCGGGTCGCGCGCGGCCGGGGCGCTCAAGATAGTTGACGCCGGGCAACGAGGGAGTGCTGCCGCTTATCCATCCCTGAGCTCCTGCATCAGTTCTGCGAGTACCCCGATCTGCTGCGGCGTCAGGTCCTCGCGCACGCTTTTGACGTAGCCGTAGATCAGGAAGACGCATTCCTCCAGTACGTGCCGGCAGTAGGTGACCCTGGCACCGCCCCGCTTGCCGCGACCCTGCGCCAACCGGCGCAGCTTTCGCAGCCCGGATCTTTCGCTCGAAGCCGCACTGAAACCGTATTCAGCTCAACTCGCTACGAGTACCGCCACGTTCGCCGTCTTCCGCTCCGGCGCACGCGGGCGGATCACAATCTCCACGTCGCGGTCAAGCAGCGTGACGAAGTGAATCAGCCGCTCCACCGAAAAGCGGTTCAACCGATAACGCACCAGATCTGACACATGTGGCTGCGCGATACCCAGCGCCTTGGCCACCTGTGCCTGCGTCAGCGCCGCCGCTGCCAGCAGTGCGTTGACCCGCATTGCAAGTTGCACTTTCAACTGACGCTCATCGGCGTCGGGTCGA
>Ga0209683_10001040_pt1 | contig 10702 bp, 11 predicted proteins | sample DOMMetBare2Fresh_FD_187474 | JGI IMG/M metagenome (GOLD analysis project Ga0209683, IMG submission 187474) | Wetland sediment microbial communities from St. Louis River estuary, USA, under dissolved organic matter induced mercury methylation -... | ecosystem: Environmental > Aquatic >... | reverse complement strand
ATGGCTGTTATGATATCGCTTATATGCGCTGCATACCCAACATGGTGGTGAGTGCACCCATGAATGAAGCCGAATTACGCAACCTGATGTACACGGCCCAGCTCGATTCCAATACATCTCCTTTCGTTATCCGTTACCCGAGGGGAGAGGGTGTTATGCCGGAATGGAAAACCGCAATGCAGGAAATAAAGATCGGTACCGGTAGAAAATTATCCTCAGGGTCCCGTGGAAAAGATGGGATAGAGATCGCCATCTTATCCTTTGGTCACCCCGGTAACTTTGCAGCCTCGGCCATCAGGGATGTAAAGGCAGATGGCATTAATCCTGCCCATTACGATATGCGTTTTGCAAAACCACTGGATGAGGAAATGCTGCACGAGGTCTTTGGTAAATACAATAAGATAATTACCATTGAGGATGGAACCGTAGTTGGTGGATTTGGATCGGCAGTGCTCGAGTTTATGAACGAACATGGTTACAAAGCCGATGTGAAAATAATGGGCATACCCGACAGGTTGATCGAGCATGGAAGTCCCAAACAACTGTATGATGAGATCGGGCTCGATGCCAATGGTATAGCACGCACATTAAGGGCCATGGCCGGGGTAACGGTAACTGTTATGAGTTAATAAAGAAACTATAAGATAAATTGACCCGGTTTTTTAAACCGGGTTTTTGTTTTTTTTAACAGGCACATAAAAATTTTATGGAAAGGGTAACGTTAGCGGTCTTAGCCTGATAAAACCTGTATGAAATTGGCCATCAAATCCCTTACTGTGATCACAGCTTTGCTGCTGGCTGTTTCAGCCTTTGGATATTTTTTCTGGTATAAACCCAAATTCAACAGGCATAAAAGGGGAAATGACTTTGCTTATACAGCAACCGGCAAGGCGGATAAAACCGAAACAGGGATTCGCCTCAGTCAAAAAGTTCAGCAGGCTAAAACCTACCTGCGTGATCAACGGTTCAACAAAGCATATTGTTTTTTGCTGGATATGCGGATACCATCGGGCAAAAAACGTTTTTTTGTGTATAACCTGGAGCAGGATTCGGTGGAACTTGCCGGGCTTGTTACCCATGGCAGCGGTACCGGGAATAATGAAACGGGCCCGGTTTTTTCAAATACGCCAAACAGCAACTGTACTTCATTGGGCAGATACAGGATCGGGAATTCCTATACAGGCAAATTTGGATTGGCGTATAAATTATATGGATTGGATAAAACAAACAACAGGGCATTTGACAGGTTTGTTGTTTTGCATGCGCATGCCTGTGTACCTGTTGATGAAATTGATCCCTTGCCGATCTGTGAAAGCTGGGGTTGTCCTACCGTTGCGCCTGCTTTCCTGGACCGGTTAAAAACCTACCTCGATGCACCCGGTAAACCCATACTGTTGTGGATATATTATTAACTGTATTGAACAGGTCATTTGGTGCCTTTTAATTCCTAAACGTAATGAACCCGCTATTTTTTTACATTTTTCTAATATGAACTGCACAATTTTATATAAAGTCAGGTCGTTAATACGGCATGTTCCAGGGGCCATCCATAAATATGCTGCGTAAAACATTTATCCTGGCAGTTGGTTTATCAATAACCTTTTCTGCCTTTGGATACTTCATATGGCATAGCCCCGTCATCCTATCAGACTCCTCGTTCATCATTTTAAGTAAAGCAGAAAAAAAGGAGATCAGCAGCAGGGTTGAAACGATCAACCGCCTGAAAGAAAAGGCTTACCGGGCAAAAGATTTTGTAGATGAGCAGGGCTTTGATGTTTCCTATTGTTTCCTGGTAGATATGCGCATGCCTTCGGGTAAAAACCGTTTTTTTGTGTACAACCTTTTAAAGGATTCTGTTGAGGCGGCCGGACTGGTCACTCATGGCAAGGGTTCAGAAAAAGGTTCAAACGACCTGTTTTTTTCGAATACACCCAACAGCAATTGTACATCACTGGGTAAGTATAAGATCGGTAATGCCTATAACGGCAACTTCGGACTGTCTTATAAATTAATGGGATTGGAAAAATCAAACAGTAAAGCCTTTGGACGTTCTGTGGTACTTCATTCCTATTGCGGTGTGCCAAAGGATGAGGTTTATCCAAATTCAATTTGTACCAGCGAAGGATGTCCAACCGTATCACCTGAGTTTTTGATTCAATTGAAAACCTTCATAGATCAATCGCAGGAGCCCATTTTATTGTGGATCTATTATTGATCCGGCCTTCATTTCCGATCAGCATCTTGTCAGTTCATGGGTATCTCAATGGCTAATAAAGCGGCATCTTCTGTGGCTTTAACTGTAAAACTGTCTGTTTCAGAAATTCCCAAAGCATCTCTTTTATGCAGCTGTTGCCCGTTTACTTCAACCGAACCATTGATCACTACCAGGAAAACGCCATTACCCTCAAACCCATTTGTATAACTGATCTCTTTTCCGGCATCCAGGTCGGTTAAGGAAAATTGTGCATCCTGGTTGATCCATAAAGCATCAACAGTATCCAGGGGCGAAACAACGGTTTGCCATTTGTTAGCCCTGGCTGTTATATCAAAGGTTTTTTGATCGTACCGTGGTTTGATGTTTCTTTCTTTTGGAAAGATCCAAACCTGGAAAAGTGTTACCGGCTCAGTTGCTGAAGCATTGGCTTCGGAATGCTGTACACCTGTACCTGCACTCATGATCTGGATATCCCCGGCCCGGATAATGCCTTCCCCGCCTGTGCTGTCCCTGTGTTTAAGTGCTCCCGTAAAAGGAATGGTAATAATTTCCATGTTATCGTGGGGATGGGTTGGGAAAGCCCCGCCACCGTCAATGAAATCATCATTTAAAACCCGCAGCAAACCAAAATGCACTTTAGCGGGGTCGTGGTATTGGGCAAAACTAAAATAATAATTGGGCTTTAACCAGCCATAATCTGCCGTGCCCCTGCCGGAAGCTTTAAATAACAGTGTTTTCATGATCGTTTAGTTTATATTCAATGTTTAAACATCAAATAAGATGCCATTTATTCAGACTGACAAAAAGGCTTTTATTGCGGTGTGCCTTTTCTGGTTGTTTACCTATTATCGGATCAAAAAAAATCCCCGTTACTTCGGGGAGTTCAATCAGTTGAGGGTTTCAATTTCTTCACCGGGTAATAAGCCAACCACATCTTCCTCCCTGTTTTCATTCCATTCAATGATAAAATTATTACGGCCTTCGCCGGTGAGTAAGCTCATATAGCGCATTTGCACCAGTTCAAGCAGGGAAAGAAACAGGAAAATGGCATGGATCCGGTTCTCACAAATTTCAAAGACCCTTTCAAATGAAACATTTTTTTCATCCCGGCAGATGGTCAGCATATATTCCCTGCTTTCTTCCATGGTATAGTTGTACCGAACCACCGTGTGCACGGGTTTGAAATTCCGCTCCTGTAATTTCAGGATCACTTTCTCAAAAGCCTTCATCAGTTTGAAAAGCGTAACAGTCTGGATCTCTGTTCCTTCACCGGCTTCTTCACCGATCTGTGAGATCTCTTTCTGCAGGTTGCCACGCCTCACCAGCAACAGCCGCAGGGCTTCCATTTCAGCCATTTTAGCAGCAGCCTCTTTGAATTTTTTGTATTCCAGTATTTTATTGATCAACTCCTGCCTGGGATCTATTTCGTTTCCATCAGCATCAATTTCCTTTCGGGGGATCAGCATTTTTGCTTTAATGCGCATGAGGGTGCTGATGAACAGGATGAATTCACTGCTTAATTCAATATTTAATTTCTCACCGGTATGGATGAAATCAAGGAAATCATTGGTGATCTTTGTGATCGGAATATTATAAATATCCAGCTCATCCCTTTCAATAAAAAATAAAAGCAGGTCAAATGGTCCTTCAAACTGTTCTAACTTGATCTGGTACGATGTCTTATTCACCTGTAATAATATTGTAATGTAAAAATGCGCTGTTAAAAGCAGCAGCAAATGTATTGATAAGTTGAGCAAATTTTGTAATAAAACAACCCGCCACAAAGGAATGTGGAAAAAACCAACCATTGGCAGTGCTTTTTGTACAATTTCAGCCCGATTGTACCAAAACCTGCTATAATTTTAAAGTAAGGCCGATCCCCAATATTTCCTTCAGCTGTGTATTCTTTAACACATCATCGTCGTACACCATATCCACGCTGATATTTGTTGCGAACCATTTGTTGAATTTCATGGTCACCAGGTTGGTAAAAAAGAGATCTATATTTTCCGGGTCTCTTTTATAATTGCTGAAATGGTCGAGCCTGCCGGTATAAAAAGCCCAGGGTGTGAATTTTTTAGTGTATTTGGCAGTGGCAAATGCTCCAAGTTCAGTATAGGTTTTATGGTTGGCCGGTACACCAAACTTGTCTATGGGGTAAAAATAATTATCATTTTTTAAAATGAAACGGGTGGTAACGGGCGATATAAAAAGTGAAAAGGTTTTATCCGGCCTGAAATCGATACCGGCTGAAAGCAGGAGTTTTCCGGGGGTTAAAAAACCGGATATTTTTTTATTTACCGTATCCGAATATTGATAACCTGCCAGCGTTTGTGTATTAAAATTTACCAATACTGCCGTGTACCATTGTTTTGAAAACCGGTACCCGTATTTACTGGTCATGTCTATACGGTCATCCACTTTCCTGAACTGCCCGAAACTGCTGGCATTTTGAAAACCCATGGCAATATCAAAATAATTGTTCCAGCTGATTTTGCCTTTTTTATGGTTTATATTGTAGTTCAGCAACATGGTAACACCAAGGGTATTTTGCTCGCCACCGGCAGCCCAGTTACGTAATGCGCCCTGGTTGATATTGACCATAAAAGTGCCTGCTTTTTCCCAACCGTCTTTTTCAGGCGGTTTCAGTTCCCTGAACGCAAGTTTTTGAAATTCCTTTACAGTAACATCCTGTGCAGCCGTTTGTAAAAACAGCAAGGCAGAAAGGAGAGAAATGAAAAGTGGTTTTAACATCGCGCAAAATTATATAAATACGCGCCGCGGAATGTTAACAGTATTAAAAATAAAAGGTCCTGCAGTATTAAACCGCAGGACTTTTTACAGAAAGCTTAACAAATTATTTTTTTTCAAACTTATAGGCAAACCCTATACCCATTAACTGCAGCCACTGTGGTGCCGGGCCTTTTGCCGGGTTTACATTTTTTGTATTGTCATCATAAACCATATCCAGGTTAAAAGAAAAATTGATGTACCTGGTGATTTTGGCTGACAAGGCATTTGTCCAGAATATATCTACGTTTTGCGGGTTTTGTTTATAGTTTGAAAACAGGTCTAATTTTGATTTGTATGTAAAATTGGTACCCAGTTTTGCGGTATAGTTGGCCGACAGGAAGGCGCCCAGTTCATTTCGGGCATTTTTATCCGGTGCCACACCATAAAGTGGTTTGATCAACTTATCTGAAACTACAACCCAACGTTCGGTAAGGGGAGAAAGGAAAAGTGAAAAATTGGCATTCGGTTTATAATCAAAGCCCAGGGAAAGCAGTATATAGGCCGGTGCAAATGTTTTTGAGATCACGGACGCGGTATCCAACCCTGCCGTAGTTTTGGAATAGGCATAGCCTTTGGTAAACTGTGTACGTAGATTAAACAGGGCTGCAGCATTCCATTTTGGAGATATGGCATAACCGTATTTTGAAAGCAGGTCGATCCGGTCGCCCGCCTTACGTGAACCCAAACTGGTTGTATTCACGATACCGTAAGCAAGATCCAGGCTGTTGTCCCAGGCGTTTTTTTTCTTTTTATAAAAGGCATAAACGTTCAAATAGGAGTTTAAGGAAAAGGAGAACTTATCACCACCGGCCGACCAGTTGCTTAAACTGCCCTGGTTAATATTTACATTAAAAAGGCCACCCAGTTTCCAGGTTTTATTTGTGGTATCCCCGGGGTTCCTGCCAATGTTCTTAGAAGCTTCTTTTTTCAGATCTTTAATACCGGGATCCTGGGCCAATAATGTAAATGCCCAACAAATGGTAAGGACCTGTAACAGTAAAATCTTTCTCATATATTATCTTTTGGATTATAAAAAAAATGCAGCCATATAGACTGCATTTTTTATTAAAAGGTTGTATGGAAAAGATTATTTTTTCAAAGAATCCCTTATTTCCATTAACAAAGCATCTGTAGAAGATGGTCCGGCTGGAGCTTCTTCCTGTTTTTTCTTCATGCTGTTGATAGATTTAATAACGAGGAACATAACAAAAGCAACAATAATGAAGTTGATGATGGCAGTCAGGAAATCCCCCCATTTAACTGCTACTGCTTCTGTAACAACCTTGCCCGAAGCATCGAGTACGGCTTCTTTGAGTACATACATATTCTTACTTAAATCAGCTCCGCCGATCATTCCGATCAATGGGGAAACGATCCCTTCCGTAAAAGATGTAATTACTTTTCCAAATGCACCGCCCATTACAAATGCAACAGCGATGTCAACAAGACTGCCTTTCATAGCAAAGTCTTTGAATTCTTTGATAAATCCCATGTTTTTTGTTTTAAGTTATAAATAAATTGTAAGGGAGAGGTTCAACAAATATAATATATAATAATTGATATCGCAAAGTGATCTACTGAATTTTTATTTTTAAACAAGATTATTTTTATACTTGTAAAAACAGCAACTTTGCGCCAACTCATTAATTTTGAATAAAGGATTTTTAAACTGGCTGATCTTTATATTGTTGTCTGTGATCTGGGGCAGCAGTTTTATCATGATGAAGGAAGGGTTGCTGCACCTGACAGCATTCCAGGTTGCATCGCTCCGGATAGTCTTTTCAGGTATTGTTTTACTTCCTTCTGCCGCCAGGCATTTCAGCAGTATACCAAAGGATAAACTGGCATTGATTTTTTTATCAGGTGTTTTAGGCAGCTTGTTACCGGCTTATTTATTCTGTGTTGCAGAACTGGGTATCGACAGTGCCCTGGCAGGAACATTAAATTCACTGACGCCGATCTTTGTGATCATAACGGGCGCATTGTTTTTTAACAGTAAAACCGCCGGCAATAAAATACTGGGGATTTTTACAGCGTTTACCGGCAGCTTATTATTATTGTTCAGCAAGGGCAATATGCCCGAAAGCCAAAACATGCTTTATGTTTCATTTGTGGTAATGGCAACGGTCTGTTATGGTATCAATGTAAATATGGTGTACCGGCATTTACACAACATTGGTTCGCTGCAGATCGCTTCAGTGGCCCTATCGCTCAATGCCATTCCGGCTTTGATCGTGCTTTATTTTACCGGTTATTTTAACCTGCCGCTGACAGATACGGCTATTTTATATTCAACCGGGCATGCTGCTTTACTGGGGATATTCGCTTCTGCCATAGCGTCCATAATTTTTTATGTACTGGTAAAAAGGGCGGGTGCTGTTTTTGCATCCATGGTAACCTATGGCATACCTGTTATTGCAAATTTCTGGGGGCTTTTATATGGGGAAGAAGTTGGTGTGATACAGTTCGCATGCCTGTTACTGATACTGGCCGGGGTATACCTGGCAAACCGTAAAGTTAAGGCTTAATTAAGGTTAATCCGTTTCTGTAAAAGCAATATTCTTTTCCCGGAGAAAATCTTTGATCCTGTCAACATGCACACAGATACCCACGTGTAAGAACGGGTTGTTGGAGATCTTGTTCTTTTTACCATTGTTGATGATCTCAAAATCCTTCATATCAAAACCAAGGTGCAGGTGATTGGTAGCAAACTGCATGCCGTAGATATTACCAGCTGTATCAAAAAGCGGTCCGCCGCTTTGGCCACGTAATCCCGGTGTACTCATTTCTATGCCGGTTATGCCGCTGTCGGGCTGTGTTGCAACAAAGCGGGTTACAATACCATCAATGGGGAAGGAGGGGGAATTGGGGTTACCGGTATTGGTCCATTCAATATCATCCGTATCAGGATTATGCCTGAAGTTATTGAATTCAGGAAATGGAAATCCGATCCTGCCTAAACTTTTGCCCTGTTTTATAATACTGCTGTCTTTCAGGAATGTGGCATGCCCGTTGTAAAATATTTTATTAAAGCCCTTAAATTCCAAAATGGCCAGGTCAAGTGTGGGATGAGCATGACAGGTGATTTCACTGATGGTATCAAAACAGTTTAAAAAATTATTCTTTAACTGTATCGTTGTTTCCGGCAGGTATTTGTATTTTAACTGCAGGCCCTGGATATTTCTTTTGTATTTGCCGTCATTGGGAATGCTGTCCCGCTCGGCCCTGTATTTCAGGTATTGCTGATTTATATTTTCAGCAGCCGGTATCAGGTCCATCACATGCTTGCAGGTGATGGCAACACCATTGCCGTTCACAAAAAAGAATGTTGAGCTTCCGGGTAATACCATACCGCCGTAAGTTCTTGATATGGTATGCAGCGGCCTGGTAAATTGCAGTACTTTTTCTATCGCCTGTTGAAACATAATGAATGAGGTTAGGATACCGTTAAACGATCATGATCTCTTTTTCCTTTGCTTCCAGGTGTTTTTCAACCAGGGAAATAAATTTATCCGTGAGATCCTGTGCCTCTTTCTCGGCATCCTTACAAAGGTCTTCGCTTAAACCGTCTTTCTGTAATTTCTTGATTCCTTCAATACCTTCCCTTCGGATATTCCGTACCGAAACTTTTGCATGTTCACCTTCCGCATAACATCTTTTCACCAGTTCTTTTCTTCTTTCTTCTGTAAGGGGAGGTAAAAACAAACGTATGATGTTCCCGTCATTTTGCGGGTTAATACCGATGTTGGCCATCGTTATCGCCCTTTCAATGGCCTGGAGCATATTTTTTTCCCAGGGTTGTACAGATATGGTGCGGGCATCCAGCACAGATATATTTGCAATCTGGTTTATCGCTGTGGGGTTGCCGTAGTAATCTGCATGAATGCCATCCAGCATGTTAGGGTTTGCTTTACCGGCACGTATTTTTACCAATTCTGCTTCCAGGTGATTGATTGCCTTCTGCATGGATGTTGCTGTATCACTTATGATCTTACTTAATTCTGCTGACATGATTATTAATTATTATTTGGGTGTAAAGCTATAAAAAATCAGCTGTTAAATGCCCGTTGTTTCAAACGAATATAGTTAAAACGGTTAAATTCCGGGCATGAAAATACAGGAAAGAGACCGGACAGGAATTAATCAGCTTCAACAGCTTCCCCGGCCAGCTTGAGAATTTTGTGTGAACCGAGTATTCCGGCTTTTTCAGCTTTTTTGGTTATGGATTTATTATTTTTTGGACGGCTGTAATATATGATGCCGATAAAGATAAAGGCCGATATTAGAAGTATACCTAAAACGAATGTAGTGCCTAAATTGCGCATAAAAAATGCGATAACTATAAAAGTGATATTAACCAACACACAGGTTATGGTTACCATGCGGTGATTCAGGCCCAGGTCGAGTAAAAAATGATGAACATGGGTTCTGTCCGGACTGAATGGTGATCGCCTGTTGATGATCCTTAACCCAAAAACACGCAGGGTATCAAAAAGGGGGATCATTAAAATGGAGAAACCGATCGCCGGTGCAGCACTTATTGGAAAATTTGAAGCAGGATTACCGGCAATATTGATAAATTTAATGACAAGGATGGAATTTATCAGTCCCAGTAAAAGTGATCCGGTATCACCCATAAATATTTTGGCCGGTGAAAAATTGTAGATCAGAAAGCCAATGATACTGCCTGCCAGGGAAAATGCCATAACTGCATAGGTTAACTGCCCGGCAGAAAAAAAGTAAACACCAAATACAAGTGTGGTTAGCAGTCCCAGGCTTCCGGCCAAACCATCCACACCATCTATCAGGTTAAATGAATTGGTAATTACAATTATGGTAAAAAGGGTAAGGATGATGCTGGAAATATGTGAAATTTCATAAATGCCTAAAAAACCATGAAAACTGGTTATCTGAACGCCTCCGAATTTTATGATGATGCCTGCCGCGATTAACTGGCCTACAAATTTTTTACTGGCCGATAAAACTAAAATATCATCTTTTATACCAAGGAAAAATATGACCGTTGCAGCTGCCGCAAAATATTGCAGTTCGGAAGTAATACCGGAAGGAACACCCATTAAGGTTGCAATAATGAATCCGGCAAAAATTCCCAGGCCGCCCAGGGTAGGGATCACATTTTTATGAACCTTACGTTCATCAGGCTCATCAAACAGTTTTTTATCTTTGGCCACCTGTATAATGACAGGTATTGCAAAAAAAGTAATCAGAAATGCTAACCCCCCACTTAATAATATATTATTCATTCCGGTTATTTGTTGGTAACTTTTACTATACAAAAGTATAAAATATGTTTCGACGATAAAAACTTATAATCAGGTAATAGACTCATTTTTCAGCAAATTAGATGCCTGATCACTGTTTATCAGCAGTAAATTGTTTTAATCAGCTATAACTACTACATTAACGGCTATTTTTTAAACTTATTATCAACGTTTTTTCCCTTGCAGCTTTTTTTACTTTGATTGTAATACGATTTTAAAGTAGGTTTGTAGGAATAAGCCAATAGTATTCATTATACAAAAATAAAATAATATAATAGCTTCAAAATGAGTAATTTAAAAGATACAGCAACACAAATACGGCGGGATATCGTTAGGATGGTACATGCCGTGCAAAGTGGACACCCGGGCGGTTCATTAGGTTGTACCGATTATTTAACGGCCCTATATTTTG
>Ga0209683_10001036_pt1 | contig 10706 bp, 10 predicted proteins | sample DOMMetBare2Fresh_FD_187474 | JGI IMG/M metagenome (GOLD analysis project Ga0209683, IMG submission 187474) | Wetland sediment microbial communities from St. Louis River estuary, USA, under dissolved organic matter induced mercury methylation -... | ecosystem: Environmental > Aquatic >... | reverse complement strand
GGGGTCAACCCGGCGCTCCTCACCGGGACGGGGTTCGCCGACGCCCAGCCGCTCGCCACCAACGAGACCTCCGAGGGGCGGGCCCAGAACCGGCGCATCGAGATCGTGCTGTCGCCGGCGGCTCCGGTGAAGTAGACCTGGGTCACGCCGCCGTCGCTCTTGGAAATGCCGGCCGCGTCGGTCGAGAAGCTGGCTGTATCGGTATCCTGCGTGCCGTCCACACCCGGCGGGTCATAGACCACCGCCTTCTTGAAGCCGCGCTCGTTCAAGTCCGCGAGTCGGTGGTTTGCGAGGTCCAGCATGCCCTCCTTCGATCCGAAGGAGAGCGCCTGGGTGGGACACGTCTTGATGCAGGCCGGCTCGAGCCCCACGGCAATCCGGTCGGAGCAGAGCGTGCACTTGTAGATCTTGGAGTCCTCCCGCCGGAGCCGCGGGATGTCTCGGCTGCATCGGCGCCGTTCGATGCGCCGCCCGGTGGAGGCCCCTGCCCCAACGCACAGTTGGACGGAGAAGGCCGATATGATTGCTTACGCGCGCGGGTGATCCGGATCGGAGCCGCGACCGCAAGGGAGCGGACCTTGCGGTCATGACACTAGGACGGCGGGTGGAGGAACCCGGTTAGGCGGCGCGCGGCCGCCGGACCGACCACGGCGGCCAGCTCGTCGGAGGACGCCAGACGAACGCGCTCCGCACTGCCGAACCGCTGCAGCAGCTTGCGCACGGTCTTGGGGCCGACGCCCGGCGCTTGCTCGAGTTCGGATGCGAGCCGCGCTGCGTCGCGCCGCGAACGGTGGAAGGTCACCGCGAAACGGTGCGCCTCGTCGCGCACGCTCTGGATCAGGTGCAGCACGGGCGAGAAGCGGTCGAGCACGATCGGCTCCTCCTCCTGGCCGTACACATAGATCCACTCCTCGCGTTTGGCGATCGAAGCCAGCGGCAGGTCCGTGATCCCGATCGCTTCGAGCGCCTCAACCGCCGCGTGCAATTGCCCCAGGCCGCCATCCACCAGCGCCAATGAAGGCATCGGCTTGCCCTCTTCCTTCAGCCGCGAGTAGCGCCTCGAGATCACCTCGCGCATGGAAGCGAAGTCGTCGTTGCCCTCCACGTCGCGGATGATGAACTTGCGGTAGTCCGACTTCTTCATCCGGCCGTCTTCCCACACCACCATGCTCGCGACCTTGTCGGTTCCCTGTATGTGAGAAATGTCGAAGCACTCGATGCGCCGGGGCGGATCCTCGAGTCCCAGAATCTCCTGCAGCGCCTCGCCCATCGCCTGCGTGGACGGTTTCATCACCCGGAAGCGCTGCTCGAATAGGTGCTTTGCGTTGGTCTCCGCCAGCGCGAGCATCGCCTTCTTCTGCCCGCGCTGCGGGGTGTGGATCTCCACCTGCCGTCCGCGCCGCTCGGACAGAACTTCCTCGAGCAGTTCGCGGTCTTCGAATTCCGCCGGAACATGCACGAGCGCCGGAACGTACTGTTGGTTCAGGTAATACTGCTTCAGCAAGGACGCGACGAACTCGGCCGCGTCGAACCCCATCTGGTCTTCCCAGAAGAACTCGCGCCGGTCCACGATGCGCCCGTTCCGCAGGTGGAATACGTTGGCGGCCACCAGCGGCGGCTCGGCGTAGAACGCGAAGATATCGGTGTCGTCGCCGGCGGCCGCGGCCATCTTCTGCTTCTGCTCGAGCTCCTCCACGGTGACAATGGCGTCGCGCAGCACCGCCGCCTGCTCGAAGCGCGTCTCCTCCACGGCCTGACGGATGTCGGCGTGGAGCTCGGCGATCAGGTCGTGCCGCCTGCCTTCGAGGAACAATCGCACTTCCCGCACCGCGTGGGCGTACGCCTCATCCGTGGTCAGCCCTTCGACGCACGGCCCTTTGCAGCGGTGTATGTGGTACTGCAAGCAAGGGTGCGGGTGGCGGCGCGTCAGATCGATCCGGCACGAAGGCACGCCGAAATAGCGGTTGATGAAATGGACCAACCGGTGCGCCAGGTTTGCCGGAAAATACGGACCGTAGTAGGTGGCGCCGTCCTTCCACAGCCGCCGCGTCACGTAAACCCGCGGATACCGCTCCTTGGTGAGCTTGATGTACGGGTACGTCTTGTCGTCCCGCAGAAGCACATTGAAGCGCGGCTGATACTGCTTGATCAAGTTGTTCTCGAGCGCCAGCGCTTCTTTTTCGTTGTCGACCAGGATGTATTCCAGGTCGCGGGCCTCCCCGATCAGCGAGCCGGTCTTGGCGTCCGCCAGATGATCCTCGGAGAAGTAGCTGCGGACGCGATGCCGCAGGCTCTTCGCCTTGCCCACATAGATCACCTGCCCGCCCGCATCCTTGTATAGGTACACGCCGGGCAGCAGGGGCAGTTGGCCGGCTTTCTCGCGGAGGTCCATCGGAGGCGAAGGTTGTCCTAAACTAGAATTGTGGCACGATTCCGGGCTTTGCTTGTGGTTGCGGCGCTGGCGGTGGCGGCGGCGCTCGCGCAGCAGAAGCAGCCCCCGCCCAAGGTGCAGGAACCGGCCGAGGAAGACGAAGACCTCATCCCGAAGAAGGACTACACCTTCAACCCTCTGCAGGCCAAAAAGGAATTCGGCGTCGGCAACTTCTATTTCAAGAAGGGTAATTTCAAGGGCGCGGCGATCCGGTTTCGCGAAGCCACGCGGTGGGATCCCACCTTCGCCGAGGCGTTCCTTCGCCTGGGCGCGGCCGAGGAGAGGGCAAAGGACCGCACCGCGGCGCGCCAGGCTTACGCCAAGTTTATCGAGCTCGCGCCGGACGACAAGCGCGTCGCGGAGTTGCGCAAGAAACTAGACGGCAAGCCCTGACGGCGCGCGCCGGCGGTGCAGCGTCGCCACGATCCGCTTCACGCCCTTTTCCCAACTCGGAAACAAGTCCACGTACTGGAACTCGCGCGTGATGCGCGCAGGCAGGCGGCAGTCTTCCAGGCGCACGGGAATGAAGAACACCTCTTCGAGCGGCGAACGCCGCGCGCAATCGAGCGCGTAGCGCAACTCCGATTGGAAGCAGCCGCGTTTGCCGGCCGCACGCCGCGAGAAGCACGCCACCACGAAGTCCGACACCGAGATGGCCTGCTCGATCGCCCGCGGCCAGTTCTGGCCTGGCAGGAGCCGCTTACGGTCGAGCCAGGGATCGAAGCCCTGGGCGAGAAGGTCCGCATAAAGCCGCTCGGCGGCGGGAGCGTCTTCCACCACGTACGCCAGGAACACCTTGAGGCGCGTCTGCGGGAGGAAGCGGAAACCGCCGCGCCGGTTGGGACGAAACGAACCCAAGCCAACGATCTCGACGGAACCGCCGCGTTTCAGGCAGCTCCGTACAATGCCGGCCACCTGTTCGCAGGACGAGTTCTTGGACGGCATCTACGGTTTGCGCCTCCGCACAGGAGTTTGACCATCGAACTGGAACCCGCGTCCGGGAACAAAGCAGCCGAGGCCTGGGAGCGGAGCGGGCCGGCCGCGGCGCAGGTTCGCCAGGATTTCGTGGATCACACGGTCGAGCTGATCGGCGGCGGCGGCTCTGGTCAGCCCGGCCTCGCGGGCGAGCCGCGCCGTCAACTGGTCCTTATTCATGCCGGTTCTATACTAACAAGGGTTCTGAGCGCTCCCGGCCCGCTGTTTCCGTCCCCGGTTCGCGCACCCGCAGCTAGGTTTCTGCAAATAGGACGTTTGAGCCGCCGGGCGGGTCCCGCCAGGATTCCGCGGCTGATTGTGACTGGCTAATTGCCGAATTGCAGGCGCTCGGCGAGCGCCTCGGGCAAGCCCGCGTCACGGATCTTCGATTGCGCGGAAAGAATGTCGTACTGGGTGCGGCGAAACTCCACCGTGCGGGCCTCGGGATCGTAGATCGCGTAGGCTGCGCGCGGGTCGCCGTCTCGCGGTTGCCCGACCGAACCGGGGTTGATCAGGTACGGAACTTCGCGCTCCACCTGGATGACACGGCGCGTCTTCTCGAAGTCCGGAGGCATCACTCTCCTCACGCCGTTTCGGTGGCACAAGTACCCGCCCTGCTGATGCGTGTGGCCGAAAAACGCCACATCCTTCTCCAGATACTGGGCGGCTTGGCCGGCGGCGGCGCTCGAGGCTACGTATTCGTCCTCGTCGAGCGGCGAGCCGTGCAGGATCTGGAACGAGTCCAGAGTGATCGGCCCGCGGGGAAGGCTGCGCAGGTAGACAAGGTTCTCCGGAGTCAGCGCCGAGCCCGTCCAACTCGCGGCCGCACGCGCCACCGGATTGAACCACTCCAAATCCTCGAGGCCTGCGCACGCCCGGTCGTGATTCCCGCGCACTACCGCCTTCACGTTGTCGCGGACCCAGCACACGACCTCATTCGGATCGGCGCAGTATCCCACCAGGTCGCCGCAACACAACGCCTGGTCGTAGCTGCCGGCGTCGGCCAGCACCGCCTGCAAGGCTTCCCAATTGCCGTGAATATCACTAATGATCAGATAGCGCACAAGCGTATCACCGCGATCTCTGGCGGCGCACCGATTCGCGCGGGAACGCCCACAGTGCCCAAGCCCCGTGTGACCCAGAGCGCAGCCGGCCCCTTACGGAACATTCCGTAGACATACGGGGTGACAAACTGCGCCGCGCTGAGCGTCTGGCCGAGGATCTCCACAGCAATCTGGCCGCCATGTGTATGGCCGGAGACGGTTAGATCGAACCCCTTCTCGACGGCCGCATCGAAGGAGTTGGGATTGTGCGACAACAGAACATTCGTGGCGCCCGGCGCCACCAGACGCTCCACGTCAACCAGGTGCCTCGTTCCCATGCGCTGGTAATCCACTCCAACGATATTCAGAGTAGCACTGCCGAATCGGAGCGCGCGCGCCTGCTGGCGCAGGAAAGCGAGGCCCAGGCGCGCCCCCCGGCGCGTGGTCGCGTCCTCACAGCGGGCGTAGATCTCGTGATTGCCGAGGCAGCCGAAGATCCCCGCGTCGGCGCGCAGCCGCGCCAGTTGGCGCAAGCAGGCGTCCAGGGGATCGCCGTGGCTGGTGATCAGATCGCCGGTGACCAGCGCGATGTGCGCCCGTTGCTCGTTCGCCACGGCCACCGCCCGCTCCAGTTCGCGCTCGCTCAAGAACGGTCCCATGTGGATGTCGCTCAACTGCACCAGGCGCAGGCCGTTGAGATCCGGGGGAAGATTCGGAATCGGGACGTCCACTTCGCGCACACGAAACGCGCGGCGCTCCACCAGGACGCCGAAGCCCATGACGGCCAGCGGCGCAGCCACGAGCGCGTTTCCGGCGATGCGGACAAACCCGCGCCGCTTGGCGCTGAAGTGCGGCGTTCGCCGCAGAAGCAAGAGCACAAGATAGACGCCGAGGGAGGCGATCGCCCACGCCAGGGCGGCCCCTCGCACCCAGTACACCGCCGCCGAAGCGGGCATGAGCCGGTACGCAGACGGGAAGCTCGTGGCGAAACCCAGAATCACCCAGGCGATCACCGCCGCGCTGCCCGCCTGAATCCACCACCGCACGGCCTTCGAGCGCCGCGCCGCTTCGGATTCCAGCAACCACCGGCGAAGCTGAAGCTGGACCCACACCGCGAGCGCCAGCGCTGCCAGATCCGTGAAGTGCCGCGAGAAGCGGCCGAAAAGCCCCATTGCTTAACTTCTATTCTACCTGCCCGGCTACGGCAGCCGGAATCACGCTATGCTGGTTTGGCTAGGGAAGTGAAATCCGCCCCGTTCTCTCCCACCAGCCGCCTGCTGATCGGCCTCGCGGTGACGTTGGCCGCTGTGGCGGTGTTTTCGCTGTACGCGCTGAGCCAGATCGCCGGGCTGCGAAACCTGCAAACGCGCACCGTCGATCGCAATCGCAAGGATTCACTGCAACTCTTGCGCATCCAGAACAATCTCCACACGCTGGGCCTGGCGATGCGCGACATGCTCGACCCCGACGAGCCGTATCCGCTCGACGCCTGGAAGGGCCAGTTCAGCCGCATTCGCCTGGACCTGGAGGACGCGCTGCGCACCGAGGCGCAGCTCGCTCCGGGAACGCCCGCACGGGGACGCCAGCAATATGTCGCCGCCTCCATGATTCAGTTCTGGACGTCGGTGGACCAGTTGTTCGCGCTGGCCGGACGCGACGACAAACAGGCCCGCAAGCTGATCCGCACGACGTTGCAGGCGCAACAGGCCTCGCTGACCAACACCGTGGCGCGGTTGTTGGTGGAGAACAACGAGACCGAAGAGCAGGCGATGACGCAGATTCAGGCCATCTACGATCGCGTGGAGCGGCAGATCTATATTTTCCTGGCGGCGATGCTGCTCACCATCTCGCTCACCAGCTTGTACCTGATCCGCTCGAATCGCCGCCTGTTCGATCATTTGGCGGTGGTGTCGAGTCATCGCAGCGAACTGGCGCGCAAGCTGATCTCGGTGCAGGAAGAGGTTCTGCACTCGATCGCGCGAGAGCTGCACGACGAATTCGGGCAGATCCTCACCGCTATCGGCGCGATGTTGCGCCGTGCGGAGAAGAAGGGGTTGCCGGCCGATTCGCCATTCCGCGAGGAACTGCACGAAGCGCGCGAGGTGGCGCAAACGACGCTCGAGAAAATCCGCAGCCTCTCCCAGACGCTTCATCCCACGATGCTCGACGACGGCGGTTTGGAAAAGGCGATCGACTGGTATCTTCCAACCTTCGAGAAACAGACCGGAGTCGCGGTGAAATACGAGAAGAGCGGAACGCCGCCGCGCATTTCGGACCGCATCGGGATTCATGTGTACCGCGTGCTTCAGGAGGCGCTGAACAACGTGGCGCGGCATTCGCAATCGGCGGCCGCGGCGGTGCGGGTGCGGTTCGAGCCGGACCGGCTGCGGCTGGAAGTCGAAGATCGCGGCGTGGGTCTGCCTCCGGGCGGTGAAGCCTCGTTGCGCCGCGGCACCGGCCTGGTGGCCATGCGCGAGCGCGCCGAGCTGCTCGGTGGGACAATCGAATTCCTGAGGCCGGGAGCGGCCGGCGCGCTGGTCCGGCTGGAGATTCCCATTCCCAAGGACGATTCCGTATGAGCGACCCAATCACGGTTCTGCTGGTGGACGACCACTCGCTGGTTCGCAAAGGCTTTCGCCGCATGGTGGAGGACGATCCGGAGATCCGGGTGGTGGGAGAAGCGGGCAGCGGACTGGAGGCTGTGCAACTCGTCGGCCAGTTCAAGCCCCAGGTCGTGGTGATGGACATGGCGATGCCGCAGATGGACGGCGTGCAAGCGACCCGCGAGATCCTGCGGCACGCGCCGAAGACCGCGATACTCATCCTGAGCATGTACTCGCAGGAGAGCTACGTGCGCAACGCGTTCGACGCCGGCGCGCTGGGCTATATCCTGAAGAACGCCGACGATGTCGATCTGGCCGGGGCGATCAAGGACGTCGCCGCGGGCAAGCGCGTGCTCGATCCGGGATTGGTGACCGCCGAGCGCGAGCCCGACGACACGTTCGACCGCCTCACGCCGCGCGAAAAGCAGATCCTGCAGTTGATCGCCGAAGGCAACTCAAACAAGGAAATCGCCGCGCTGCTGAGCCTGAGCGTCAACACGGTCGCGGTGCATCGCGCCAACCTGATGGACGCCCTGGGGGTTCATCGCACCGCCGAACTGGTGCTCTACGCCGTTCGCAAGGGTCTGGTGAGAATGCCGTGAAGCGCCGCGAGTTTCTGTTCGGACTGCCGGCACTGCTCGCAGCCGCGCCAACGGGTCTTGGGTTCCGGTTCGAGGATGTCACCGCGCGCGCGGGAATCGCGTTCGAGCACAACAGCGGCGCGTTCGGAGGCAAGTATCTGCCGGAAACCATGGGCTCCGGCTGCGCGTTTCTCGATTACGACAACGACGGCTGGCAGGACATTCTGCTGATCAACGGCATGGATTGGCCGGGCCACCGGACCCGCCGCACCACCATGCGGCTCTATCGGAACAATCGCAACGGCACGTTTACGGACGTCACGCGCCGCGCCGGTCTCGATATCGAGATGTACGGGATGGGCGTCGCGGTGGGCGACTACAACAACGACGGATTCCCCGACATCTACGTCACCTGCGTCGGCCAGAACCGCCTGTTTCAGAACACGGGAAAGGGAACGTTCATCGACGTCACGGATCGCGCGGGTCTTGGCGGGCGCAACGCGTTCTCGAGTTCGGCGCTGTGGTTCGACTACGATCGCGACGGTCTGCTCGATCTGTTTGTCTGCAACTACGTGAAGTGGTCCGCCGACCTCGACGTATTCTGCACCATGGACGGCAAGCAGAAAGCGTATTGCACGCCGGAGGCCTACCGCGGCGCCACCTGCTGGCTGTTCCACAACAAGGGCGACGGTACGTTTGAGGACGTCACCGCCAAGAACGGCGTCTTCGACAACAGCTCGAAATCGCTCGGTGTGGCGATGTTCGACTACGACCTGGACGGCTGGACCGATCTGTTCGTCGCCAACGACACCGAGCCGAACAAGCTGTATCGCAATCTGGGCAACGGCAAGTTTCAGGACGCGGCCTTGCGCGCCGGTGTGGCGTTCAGCGAGGACGGCAAGGCGCGCGGCGGCATGGGCGTGGACGCCGCGGACTACGACAACTCGGGCATTCCGAGCCTGGTGGTCACGAATTTCGACAACGAAATGTTGGGACTGTACCGCGCGGGCAAAGGCGGGATGTACGTCGATCAGGCGCCGCGCTCGGAGATCGGCCGCCGCTCGCGCAGCAGCCTGGGCTTTGGCTGCTTCTTCTTCGACGCGGATCTGGACGGGATGCTCGATCTGTTGGTAGTGAACGGGCACATCGACGACACGGTCACGCATGTGCGCCGGGACGTGGGCTACGCACAGCCGCCGCACCTGTTCCTGAACCGCGGTTCGGAGGGGTTTCGCGATGTCGCGATGGACGTAGGCGGCGGGTTCGCCACGCCGAAGGTGGGCCGCGGCGCTGCGTTCGCGGATTTCGACCGCGACGGCGATCTCGACGTTCTCATCACGACGAATCACGGCCCGGCGTACTTGTACCGGAACGACCAGGTCTCGGGCAACCGGGCCATCCGGTTTCGGTTGATCGGTGTGAAATCGAACCGCGACGCCATCGGCGCGCAGGTGCGGATTTTCTACGGCGACCAAGCCAGCTCCCGCCTGGTGAAGAGCGGTTCCAGCTACCTGTCGCAATCGGAATTCGCGCTGACGTTCGGCCTGGGCAAGCGCGACAGAGCCGACCGCGCGGTTCTGACCTGGCCGAGCGGGCGGGTCGAGGAATATAAGAACCTCCCAGCGGGCCGGCTCTGGGAATGCACAGAAGGCAAAGGGCTTCGCGATACGGGCGGATTCTGAACTATTGGCCCGTTACTCCCGAAACCCGCCGCCAGCGGTATACGTAATCAGGATGCATCCGGGATCTCGACATCTGAATAAGCAAGGAGGACACTTCGATGCGACGGAGTTTGCTTGCTGTTCTGCTGTGGGCCGCGTGCGCGTGGCCGCAAGGCTGGGTCAGGACCGAGTCACAGGAATGCGACTCGGGCCGTGATAAGACCTGCGTTGATCTGCTGGCGGCCGCCATGGGCCGCGGCGGCGTGGAAGAACGCAAGGCCGCCATCGCGAAGCTGAGCGATCAGGAAGCGCTGGCCAAAATCGCTGAGGACGGCCGCCACCCCGCAGTGCGCGTGGCGGCGATCAGAAAGCTTACCGATGCGTTCAAACTCGACCTCATAGCTTCAGATGGCTGGTTTTGCGGCTCCATACGCCGTTGCACTTTCGACAGTAGGATGCGGAAGACGGCGGAGGAAAGGCTAAAGGAACTGGCCTCGGCTGGCATTGAGGCGATTGGGAAAACTAACCGATCAGGCTGCGCTCGAGAAGATCGCCTGGAACGATCGCAACCCCTTCGTGCGAACGGCGGCGATCGGGAAGGTAACCAATCAGGTCCAGCTTCGGAAGCTCGACTCCGACAGCCGCCAGCCTAAACGGCTCGTTCGAAACACCGGAACGGAGATGACTGCCGTGAGGACCCGGATTGCCGAACTGGTCCGTCCTGAGATCGACCACCTTGCCGCGCGGTGCGGTGCGGGGGAGCGTGGCGCGTGCGACAAACTTGTTGCGATCGCCAAGACCGATATCGACGAGGTACGCAGACTGGCGGCCGGAAGGATTTCCGATCAGGCAGTGCTGGCCGAACTGGCTAGGAGTGAGAAAGAGGAGATAGCGGTCGCGGCGATCAATCGCATTACGGATCTGGCCGTGCTGACCACGATTGTCAACAGATCTGCGAAGGAGGAGGTGCATAAGGCGGCGGTGGCGAGATGGACCGCGCTGGCTCTTCAGGAAGTTGAGCGACTTGGGCCCCAATGCAACGTCAACCATCAGCAGGCGTGCCAGAGAATGTTGGCGCTGGCAAAAGCCTACCCCAGCGAGAGCGCGACTTTGTCCATAGTCGGCAGGATCGATAATCAGGCGGTGCTTGCCGACATCGCTATGACTGAGATTCGTTGGGGTGTGTGTTCCATCTGTGCAGCGGCTGTTCGGAAGATCACAGATCAGGTCTTGCTGGCTCGAGTCGCCGGCAAGGATTGGTGCCCGCAGTCCCTCGAAGTGATGCAGCGACTCACGGATCAGACCGTGCTAGTGTAGTGCGGCAAGCAGATCAACGGTTATCCAGGGCGGCGCGGGCACGCTTGACCTTCTCCAGAATATCGGATGCTTTGGCGGTCCAGACGAAAAGCTTC
>Ga0209683_10001032_pt1 | contig 10715 bp, 8 predicted proteins | sample DOMMetBare2Fresh_FD_187474 | JGI IMG/M metagenome (GOLD analysis project Ga0209683, IMG submission 187474) | Wetland sediment microbial communities from St. Louis River estuary, USA, under dissolved organic matter induced mercury methylation -... | ecosystem: Environmental > Aquatic > Freshwater... | reverse complement strand
CCGCCGCTGCGCGGGCAACGCCACGCGCGAGAAGGTCACGCCCTCGGCGCCCACCTTCGCCGGCTTGGCCCGTTGCAGGGCCGGCATGACCGTCCGCATGTTGACCATGCCGACCTGCGGATTGTTCTTCGGCTCCGGCAGGCTGCCGGTGGCCCAGCCGAGCACCGCCGGCGGGCCCTGGCAGACCGACACCTGATGGCGCCCGCCCTCGACGCGCTCGAGGATGCGCAGCGCGCCGTCGGGCTGCACCGCGATCTCGTCGACGCCCTGGAACTGATCGGGGATCCCGAGCCGCTCGCCCACGAGCTGGAGCGTGACGCCCGCCGACCGGGACGCCGACTCCCAGCCGCCGAACAGGAGCAGGCGCGAGCGGTCGAGCCCGGGCAGCGCCTTCACCGCGTCGGCGAGCCTCGCCGCCACCTCGCGCGCGTCGGTGAAGCCGCCGGCGGGGCCGTCGAGCGCGACGAGCTCGAAGGGGACCTTCTGCGCCACGGCCATCATCGTCTGCTGGAGCTTCGCCTTCGGCCCGAGCGAGAGGAGCGTGACCTTCGAGCCGGGGGTCTTCGCGACGAGCGCCGCCGCCTCGTAGAGCGCCGAGGCGGCCCACGGGTCGAGCACCGCCGGCAGCATCGCCTCGTTCTTGAGCCCCGGGCCCTGCGGCGTCGAGACCGGCTCGAGGGTCTGGAGGGGATCGGGCACGATGCTCCCGAGCACCACGATCTGGAATCCGTTGGCCATCCTCTAGTTCTCCGCCGAGTGGAGCCCGCCCGCGCCGGCGCGGAACTGCAGATTCACCTGGTCCGTCCCCTCGAGGCGCTCGGGGCAGCTCCACAGGCACGCCCCGCAGTGGACGCACTTCTCCCGGTCGAAGGCCGGGGTCCCGCCGTCGCCGGGGCGGATCGCCTCCGCCGAGCAGATCTCCACGCAGACGCGGCGCGAGCAGGTCCGGCACAGCTCCGGCGAGAGGAAGACGACGTGGTCGGCGTACCCCGCCGGCGCCTGCACCTTGCCGCCCATGAGGAGCGCGTCCTGGTGCGAGACGAGGAGCTTGCCGTCGAGCGGCACCGCCGGCCAGCCGGCGCGGTCCATGAGCGCGTCGTGGAGCGGCACGCCCTTCGCCTCGCACTCCCTGCGGATCGCGGCGATCTCGGCGGCGGTGATCTTCCCGGCGTAGAAGCCCTCCACCGTGCCGATCTTGTCGGCGGGGTGGGGCGGCTCCTCGCCGAGCGCGAGCCTCCCGCCGGTGAGGCCGGAGAGGGCCATGCCCACGAGCCCGGTGGCGACGCCCCTCTGGAACCCGTCGCGCGCCCGCTCCGCGACCCGCCCCTCCGCCTCGACCCAGCTCCCGCGGCGGCGGGCCACGTAGACCTGCTCGAGGTTCTCGCGGGTGAGGGGCCGGCCCGCCTCGAGGAGCTCGATCACGCCCTCGGCGAGCTGCGTACCGGTGGTGAAGGCCTCGTCCACCCCGGACGAGGTGAGCACGTTGGTCGAGCCCGACCCCTCGCCGATGCGCGCCCACCCCTCGCCCGCGAGGAACGGCTCGCCGCGCCTCCCCGACTCGAGGATCGACTTCGCGCCCCACGACCGGAGCTTCGCGTCGCGGAGGAAGCGCCAGAGGTACGGGTGCTGCACGTAGTGCTGCAGGTAGCGGTAGGTCGTGCGGACCGGCGACTCGAACCAGCTCGGCACGAAGACGCCGACCGACGCGACGCGGTCCGGGTGGACGTAGAGGAAGCCGAAGATCTCCGGCTCGGGGAAGCCGAAGGTGTGGAGCACCGTGCCCGGGCGGAGCGGCGTGTCCTCGGGCAGGTCCACCACGAACTTCATGCCCACGGCCCAGTCGCGCCGCGCATGGCCCTCGGGCATGCCGAGCTCGTCATCGAGCTGGCGGCCCACCGCGCCGACCGGCCCGTCGGCGACGACGGTGAGGGCCGCGTGCACGTCCATGCCGGGCAGGTAGGTCGCCTCGGGCCGCCCCTGGCGGTCGACGCCCTGGTCGAGGAGGCGGACGCCCTTCACCTTGCCGTCCTCGACGAGCGCCTTCGCGACCGGCGTGCCGGGCCAGATCTGCACGGTGCCGGTGGCGAGCACCTGCGAGGAGATCCACTGCATGAGCTGGCCCATCGAGAAGATGAACCCGCCCTTCTTGTGCAGGAACGCGGGGGTCCAGGGCAGCTCCAGCGCGTGCTCCTCGACCTTCAGCGCGAAGCGCGCCGCCTTGATCGCGGCGTCGCCGGAGCGGAGCGTCGCCGAGCGGCGGCTCGCGCCCACCGGGTCGAGCAGGTAGAGGACCTTCTCCTCCGCGACCGGAGCGGCCATGGGGATCTGCGAGGCGTCGAGGTCGGGGAACGCGCCGCGAAGCCCCCGCGCGCGCGTCACCACCCCCGAGACCCCGAAGCCGAGGTCGTCGGCGCGCTCGTAGCAGACGACCTGGAGCGGCAGCCCCGGCGAGGCGGCGCTCTCGAGGACGGGCTTCGACGCGTCGGCGAGCCGCCGCGAGAGCGCGGTGAGGAACCCGGCGGTGGCCGGGCCGAAGCCGACGCAGGCGACGTCCACCGCCATCGCCTGGCGGGCCGGCGCGGCTCCGGTCTCCGAAGCCGCGGCCTCGGGCGCGATCTCGCTCGACATGCTCCGCTCCTCTCGCGCCCGGCGCTACTGTGGATAGTCCAGCGCCTCGGGGATCATCACCCGCGAGATCGCCTCGGCGGCGCGGTCCTTCGCGAGCATCGCGCCGGTGAGGCAGCCGTCGATCTTCCCCCGCAGGCGGCGGAAGTCGGTGATGCCCTTGCAGGAGGCGCAGGGCCCCTCCTTGTCCGGGTGGCTGCCGTCCTCGAGCACGTCCATCGAGCAGCCGGCGAGGCCGGGGATGATCCCCTCGAGCGCCTCGGTCTCCGTCGCCGACCAGCAGGCGGTCCGCCCCTCCACGTCCCAGGACGGGTGGCGGTTGTAGCCGTGCACCAGCTCGGCGCAGATCCGCCCCACCTCGCCCGCGGCGCGCGCCGCCTGCACGTGGCAGAGGTCGGCGAAGAAGCGCGCGGTGCCGGGGAGCGCGTCGCCGAGGATCCCCTCGCCCTTCTCGGCGAGCTCCACCGCGTCGAGGATCTGCATGCGCGCCGCCATGAGCCAGGCGAGCGCGTCGGCGAGCTTGAACGTCACGCCCTGGCGCGGCGAGGAGACCAGCCGCTCGCCCTCGGCGTCCTTCGCCCCCTCGAGGTGGCGGTACGTCCACGTCCAGAGGTCCATCGCCGAGGCGAGCGCGCAGGCGCCCGTGCCGGGGTGCACGCCCGAGACGTGGCGCAGCTCGCGGATCCAGCCCTTCATCTGGGCGAGGAAGACCGGGTTGCCCATGGTCACGGAGATCTGGCGCCGCTGCACCGACTCCGGGCCCTCGTAGGTCGCCTCGAGCTGGGCGTCCATCCACTTCTGGCCGATGAAGCCCGGGCAGTCCTCGGTGATGCCGTAGCCGCCCATGAGCGACACCGCCTCGCGGAGCACGTTCGCGCCGACGCCGGTGTTCCAGAGCTTGGTGGCCGGGCAGAGCACGTTCGCCTGCGTGTCGAGCAGCGCGAAGCGCACGTTCTCGTCGGCGCGGAGCTGGGCGATGCGGGCGTTCTCCTTGTCGCCGCGCGGGTGGGCCTCGAGCTCGAGCAGCTCGAGCGCGCTCTTCTCCACGAGCTTCGTCCACTTCATCACCGCCTTCGTGCCGGTGATGCCCTGGGCCGCGAGCTGGGCGTCCTTCTTCTTCTCGAGCGGATCGAGCTCGTCGAAGAGGCGCGCCGTCCCGAAGCCGAGCGCGGCGCCGGCCTCGCCGGAGGCCCAGATCTCGACGAGCCGGTGGAGGGCGTCCTCGCGCTGCTGGATGCCGAGCTCGTAGCGCACCGAGCCGGGGGCGGCCTGCTCCGCCCCGCGGAAGCGGCCGCGCTGGTAGCGGATGATCGGCTCCACCGCGCTGAGGAGCTTCGCCGAGGTCATGACACCGACGGTGACGCGGGTGCGCTTGAAGACCGCCTCGATCACCTCCGAGTGATCGAAGTTCGGGACGATGACGCCGTCCTTCACGGTGTAGCCGCCCACGATGCGCGAGGCGGGGACCCTGAGGGAGAAGATCGGGTCGTTGGTCGAGGAGAGCTGGTGGACCAGCTTCTTCGTGGGCGTGCCGCGGTCGTAGGTGCCCGGGTCGGTCTCCTCGAGGATCACGAGGCAGGAGGACTTGATGCGCGGGTCCGCCGTGTCGACCGCGGCGGTCACGAAGTTCGCGAAGCCCATGTTGGTGATGAAGCGGCCGCGCTTCTCGACCTGGAGCATCGGCTCCTGGCCGTCCTTCCACTCCGCGACGCGGACCTTGCCGTTCAGCATGCCGGTGTCGACGCCGACGTAGGGGATGGGCTCGGTGAGCGCGAAGGCCGCGCGCCAGGGCTTGCGGTCCTCGCCCGGCTTCGGCGGCACGGCGAGGCTCATGTAGTGGCGCTGCTGCTCGGGGGTCCCCTTCTCGTGGATCGGCGAGAGCCCGAGGAAGCCGGCGAGCGCGCCGGTGGCCGCGCCGGCGTCCACCCAGGCGAGCTCGAACGCGGAGAGGGCGAGGGCCAGGTTCTTCGGGCCGGAGATGAAGCCGCCCTCCTCCGGCTCCATGAACGCGGCGGTGATGCCCGCCGCGTCGTACGCGGCGAGCAGCTCGTTCTTGCGCGGCGTCCACTCGTGCTCGTTTCGGCCGCCGTCGGCGACCAGCCGCGCCACCGGACCGCGCGCCACGCCGCGCGACGACTGGACGAGCATCTGCAGGTCGTACCGATCCGCGAACCGCCACATGAGCTGGCGGACGTCGTCGCCCGGCAGGGTGCGGAGCGTGTCGTTCTGGGGCTTCAGCGCGGCGGTCGGCATGGGCGTGCTCCCTCGCGGGCGGAGGGGCGCGCCGAGCTCCGGCGCGCCAGCATCGGTCTTCCGTCCTCGCGGGCGGAGACCGTTCGAATCGGGGGAGGGGACAGTAGCAGACGTCCCCGGGGGAGGCGCAATCGGCGCCCCGCCGTGCGCCCGGCCGCGATTCGGTCTCGCGACGCGGTGCGGCACCGCGCCCTCGGGTTCACGCGCGGGCCGGGCCGAGCTCCGCCACGAGCGGCGCGTGGTCGCTCGTCCCGAAGTCCGCGAGCACGGTGCAGCGCGTCGCCGTGGAGGCCAGCTCCGCGCTCGCGAGCACGTAGTCGATGCGCCAGCCGATGTTGCGCTGGCGCAGGTTGCGCCAGGGCGCCCACCAGGTGAAGAGCCCGTCGTTGGCGGGGTCGAGCGCGCGCCCCACGTCCACGAGCCCGTGCGACAGGATCGCCTCGAGGAGCGCCCGCTCCTCGGGGAGCTGCCCGATCGCACCGAGCTTGCGCTCCTTCGGGTGAACGTCCTGATCGGTCCGGGCGACGTTCAGGTCCCCGCACACGACGAGGCTCCGCCCCTCCGCGCGGGCGGCCGCCACCCAGCGCTCCATCGCCTCGAGGAAGCGCAGCTTCGCGGCGAGGTCCTTCCCGCCGTTCGGGACGTAGACCGAGGCCACGGTCACGCCGCCCACATCGGCGGTGGCGATGCGGGTCTCGAGATCGAACGCCGGGTGGGCGAAGGCCGGGCGCTCGGGCGCGAGCTCGGAGCGCACCAGCAGGGCGACGCCGGAGTAGGCGGTATCGGCATGCCACAGGCACCAGTAGCCGGGCAGGCCGGAGAGGGACGCCGGGACCCTCGCCGGCGGCGCCTTGATCTCCTGGAGGCAGACCACGTCGAAACGCTCGCGCGCGAGCCACTCGCCCACCTGCGCCTCGCGGGCGCGGATCCCGTTCACGTTCCAGGTGCCCACCTTCACGGCCCTCACATAGCGCGCCGCGCAGCTTTCCGCACATGGCGCGCGGCCGCGGCAACGGTTCTCCTCGCGTGACGAGCCGGGCTAGAATCCCGAGCATCTTGGGACCCGTCGAGATCGAGGCGAGCGGCGGCGGCCTCCTCAAGCTCCGCATTCCCCCGGAGTGGGACGCGGTCAAGGCCGCCTGGGACCCGTGCCGCGAGATGCTGCGGATCGCGGGCCTCGACGACGACGAGTCGTACGCCCTCTCCATGGTCGCCCAGGAGCTGCTCGAGAACGCGGTCAAGTACGGCGCGTTCGTGCCCAGGGACCGCATCCGCCTCGAGCTGCGCGTGGCGTCCGAGGACGTGACGGTGGAGGTCACGAACCGGGTCGGGCTCGACGAGGCGCACCTGCGCCGCTTCGACCAGACCATCCAGTGGATCCGCGGGTTCCAGGATCCCTTCGAGGCCTACGTGGAGCGGATGAAGGTCGTCTCGGCACAGCCCTACGCCCACGGCCAGAGCGGGCTCGGCCTCACCCGCATCGCCTACGAGGGGCGCTGCGTGATCGACTTCTGGGTGGACTCGGCGAGCACGCTCGCCGTGTCCGCCGTCTACCGCCGGGAAGGGGAGGCCGCGTGGGCGCGATCCTGAGCCGCCACGAGGAGGGGGCGCTCGCGATCGACGTCGCCGAGGAGGGCGGCGCGCTCGTGCTCGTCTGGCGCGGGCGCAGCGACGCGCGCGAGCCGGGGCGCTTCCTGGTCCCGGTGCTCGACGCGGCGCTCGATCGGGCCCGCGCCGGAGGAAGGAAGCTCGTGCTGGACTTCACCGCCGTGGAGTACATGAACTCCTCGACGTTCACGCCGATCGTCAAGCTCGTGGCGCAGGCGCGCCACGCCGCCGTGCCGCTCGCGCTCGAGTACAGCCTCGCGCGCTCGTGGCAGGCGCTCTCCTTCTCCGCGCTGCGCACCTTCGAGACCAGGGATGGCCGGGTCACCGTCAGCGGCAAGTGAGCTCCCGCACGCCGCGGTGGCCACGCGGCGCGGGAGGCTCGAGGGCGGCGGCGCCTCCGGCGCCGTGACGGTGTCCTGCGCGAGCCGGCTCTCGCTCCACGTCGCCTTCGACGGGCCGATCCCGCAGGACGGCGCCCGCTTCGCCGGGCTGATCCTCGACGGCGGCTCGACGCAGGTGCGGCTCTCCGCCTGCCGCTACGACGAGGGGCGCGCGCCGGCGGGGTTCCACGGGCGGCTCGTGTTCGTGGAGGACGTCTACGACTGCCGCGCGGTGGTCCACGACGGGACCTTCACCGACCTGCGCGGCGCGTTCCAGAACCTCCCCCTCGTCCTCTCCCAGCGCGAGGTGGTCCGCCCCGAGTTCGCCCGCTGGGTCGCCGACCTCGTCTACGACCTGTCCGTGTTCCGCCGCTTCTTCGACGACATGGATGCGCTCCTCGAGGGCGAGCCCGCCGCGGCGGCGACGGCGGCCCGCGCGGCGCTGCGGCGGAGCGAGGGGAGGAAGCTCGTCTCCTTCCTCGTCGAGAAGGACGCCGAGCTGGTGCGCCTCGTCCAGGGCTTCTCGAGCGAGGAGCACGAGCGCCACGGCTTCTACCTGCGCCGCATGGCCTGGCACCTCATCCTCACCTCCGCCATCCACCGGCGCACGAACCTCAAGCCGCGCGGCTACGCCGGCGACGCCGAGATGATGCGGCTCATCTACGAGGACGGCTACGCGGGCGACTCGCTGTTCGGCGAGATCCTCCACCAGCACGCCGTCTCGATGCCGGGGGCGGAGGCGGTGCGGAATCGTCGCCGGCTCGTGCCCCGCGCGCTGCGCGAGGTGGCCGCCCGCTTCGAGTCCTCGCCCGAGCCCCTCCGCTTCCTCTCGCTCGCGTCCGGCCCCGCCGCGGAGCTGCACGACCTCTACCAGGCCCCGGCCGACTGCGCCCGCTTCGAGGTGGCGCTGCTCGACCAGGACTCGCAGGCCCACGAGGTGGCGCGCGCGAGCGTGGCGGTCGTCGAGGCGGCGCTCGGCGCGCGCATCGCGGCGCGCTACGTCGCCGACTCGGTGCGCACCATGCTTCGCGACCGCCACCTCGGCGAGAGGCTCGGCACGTTCCACGCGGTCTACTCGATGGGGCTCTTCGACTACCTCACGCCCCCCGTCGCGCGCGCGGTGCTCGCCAAGGCCTACGAGCTCGTCCTGCCCGGCGGCTCGATGCTGGTCGGCAACTACCACGTCGGCCACTCGAGCCGGACGTACATGGACTACTGGCTCGACTGGCCGCTCTACACGCGGACGAAGGAGGGCTTCCTGGCGCTGGCGGACGGACTGCCCGGCGCGGAGGCGGCGATCGACTTCGACGAGAGCGGCTGCCAGATGTTCCTGCGGATCGAGAAGGGGCCCCGATGAAGGCGGTCCGCATCCCGGCTCCCGCGCCCCCGACCCGGCCCGCCGCCGCCGAGTTCCCCGCCTACCGTGACGAGGTCACCCACGACTGGGCGCAGACGCTCTCGATCCTCGCGGCGACGCTCAACGCGCTCTTCTTCCTGCTCGACGCGTTCATCATGCCGCCGGTGCTGCTCGCCCGGTTCGGCGTCTACCGGGCCATCGTCACGACGGCGATGCTCCTGCAGTACGCCGTCCTGCGGCGGACGCGCCCGGGCCGCTGGGCGTTCGTGCCCGGCTACGTCACCAACATCCTGTTCGCCACCGAGATCTCGCGGATGACGGTGGACCTCGGCGGGTTCAACTCGCCGTACTACGCCGGCCTGAACCTGGTCGTGGTGGGCGTGAACCTGCTCCTGCCGTGGCGGCCGATCCACTCCGCCGTGAACGGGTTCGTGGTGCTCGCGATGTACGTGGTCCTGAACGGGCTCTTCGGCGGGCCGTTCGAGACCCAGACCCTCGTCTCGAACCTCTACTTCCTCGGCTCGACGGTGGTGATCGCCGTCGCCATCACCACGGTGCGCCACCGCCTCATCCAGAGCGAGTTCCTCCTGCGCGCCGAGCTGGTCTCGACCAACGCCGACCTGGACCGCTCGCGGCGGGAGCTCAAGGCGGCGCGCGACGCGCTCTGGGGGGAGATGGAGGTCGCGAAGCGGATCCAGACCGCGCTCCTGCCCCAGAACCGGCGCGTGGGCGGCTACGACGTGGCGGCGCGGATGTCGCCCGCCGCCGAGGTCGGGGGCGACTACTACGACATCATCGAGGCGGGCGAGGGCGACGAGGCCCGCCACTGGATCGCGGTCGGCGACGTCTCCGGGCACGGCGTCGAGTCGGGCCTCGTCATGATGATGACCCAGACGAGCATCCTCTCGCTGGTGCAGGAGAACCCGCGCCGCTCGCCGGCCGAGGTGTTCAGCGCGGTGAACGGGGTGCTGCTCGAGAACATCTCGCGCCTGCGCGCGGCCCGCTACATGACGCTCAACGTCGTCCGGCTCGCCGAGGCGGGGCTCATCCTCGCGGGCAAGCACCAGGACGTCCTCGTCTGGCGGCGCGCCTCCCGCCGGGTCGAGACGGTGACCAACGAGGGCTGCTGGATCGGCATCGTCGAGGACACCCGCGACGCCGTCACCGATCAGGTCATCCCGATGGCGGAGGGCGACGTCGCGCTCTTCTTCACCGACGGTGCCACGGAGGCGATGGACGCGCGCGGGGAGATGTACGGGGACGCCCGCCTCGCCGCCGCGTTCGGCGCGGTCGCCGAGCGGCCGCTCGACGAGGCCCTCGAGGCGCTCTTCGCCGGCATCGGCGCGTTCCGCGCCGAGCAGGCGGACGACGTCACCCTGCTCCTCGTGCGGAAGTCCACGCCCGCCGTGGCCGACCGCCTCTCCGACCCGCCCGCGGCCGCGCCCGATCGCGCCCACGCGGCGGCACAGTCCGGCGTGGGCGGGCTCCGCCAGCCTCCCCGCTAGACGACGGGTTCGCGACTCGCGATCGCGAATCGTGTTCGCCCGGTCAGGTCGTGCCCGCGCCGCGCGCCTCGGTGAAGTGGACCGTGGTCGCGCCGCTCGTCTCGAACGGGCGCAGCGCGCGGCGGAGCGCGTCGAACGACATCGCCTGCCACTTCTGGGACGGGTCGTAGACGATGGTGAGGCCGAGCCCGGCCTCGTTGGCCGCGCGGATGAACTGGACGAGCGCGGCGATGGTGGAGGAGTTGAAGTACTCGAGCTTCTCGAAGTGGATGACCAGCACGCGCCCCTCGTCCCGGGCTCCGGCGAGCGCCTTGTCGAAGAGCGGGGCGAGCACCTTCCCGGCCTCGCGGCTCGAGCTCTTGCCGGCCAGGCGGACGCGAAGGACGGCCGGTACGCTGCGGTCGAGCAGCGCGGTCAAGTCGCCCAGGACGACGGTCTCCAAGATTCCTCCCGGTCCCCCCCGGGGGAAACGTGGTGCGGAGTGTATCAGGCGGAAGGGGGCGCCTCCACGGCACGTCCCGGCCGCCCGCCCGGGGTGCGTCCAGGGGTGCGAACCGGATCGGCCGGCGCGGGCGATCGCGCGACGCGTCGGGGCCGGGCGCCCGCCCGCGGCTGCGACCCCGACCCGCGTCGAGCTCGACCGCGCCCACGCCGCCCGTCGACCCCGAACGCGACCTCGGCCGCCCCTGGCCGCGACGGCGACCGCGACCCCGCCGGGATGACAAGGCACCGATCACCCGGCGGAATCTCGCGGGTGGGAGGCACGCGCACGATGTCGCAGGCGCGCGCCTCCGACATCGGCATACACTGATAGTGGAATGAGCGGCGGCCCCGGAGCGGTTCGTTCCGGTGCACCCCCGCACGTCCGCGACGCAGGCGGAGCCGGCGGCGGGCGCACCGCGCCATGACGCTCCGCCTCGCCCTCGCCGTCGCCCTCGCGCTCCTCGCCGCCGCGCCGCCCGGCCCGACCCCGTCCGCGCCGTCGGC
>Ga0209683_10001030_pt1 | contig 10738 bp, 10 predicted proteins | sample DOMMetBare2Fresh_FD_187474 | JGI IMG/M metagenome (GOLD analysis project Ga0209683, IMG submission 187474) | Wetland sediment microbial communities from St. Louis River estuary, USA, under dissolved organic matter induced mercury methylation -... | ecosystem: Environmental > Aquatic >... | reverse complement strand
ACCTGCAGCGGCTATGGCGTGGGCAGACGGAGCTCAGGAACCAAATCGTGTGATGTGCATCTCCGCGCTCGGCGCGGCGCCGGCCCCCGGTGCGCCGGCGGGACGTCAGCGGTCGCAGTGCCCGGCAGAGACTGGGTGGCGGTCCTTCACGCAGCGGCCGAGCTGCAGGTCCATCACCCGCAATGGCTCCGCGGAACCGCGCCAGGCGATCACGAACGGTCTGACTTCACCACGGACGGTCACGACATAGGCGTAGGCCATGCGACCCTCGGTGCCGTCCTCGAAGGTGGCCTGGGTGACGCGGATCGCGTCGTCCAGCCGCGCCGCATCGAGGAAGAACGGGATCACCTCGTTGGTCGCGAACTGCTCGATCGCGGCCGCGCCATTGACGCGAACGGGCACGTCGTCGAAGGCATTGACCACGGCGGCCAGGTCTCCGGCGGTGGCCCAACGGACGAAGGCCTGGATATCGGCGCGATGATCCGGCGCGACCGGATTGGTCTTGCGCAACGACAGCACGTTGCCGCGTCGCACGCCACTCGCCGCCTCCCCCTGCGCGGCCGGTTGCGCGGCCGACGCCGCGGACGCCGGCCCGGCCAGGGAGATCACCAGCCATGATGACCACACGCGTCTCGTGTTCACGTCAACGATCCTGCTCTGCGCCGCCGGATGAGACGGCCACTGTGGTGCTGGCGCACCGCCTTCGTCAACGACCCCGCGATCGAATTCGGTGTGCCGCGGCAGTTTTGTGCAGATTTCGAGTGATGCATCGGTTCACGCGGCGGCTTCGCCGTGCGTGTCACCGCTCGACTGTGACGACATAGGCACGGATCATGCCGTCGACGGGACCGCGACCGAATCGGGCCGCGATGGCCGATGCCGCGGCATCCGTCGCGCCGGCCAGACGCGATCCATCAAGTGTTTCGATCTCATTGCGAAGGGGCGTCCCCTGGCAGTAAGCGATGGCAGGGATGTCGCAGCTTGCTGCGCGACTGCGGGCACTCACGACATCGATCCTGGCTGGGGTTGCGAAGCCCGCTTGCGCGAGATCGCGCTCTATCAACGCGCGATCGCAGTATCCGTGTGGCATGCGAGCCAGGAAGCGCGGGGGATTGTCGGGAAACACGTTCTCGAGTGCCGTGGTCACGACGTCGGCGAATTCGTTGGCTTCGATGCGATCCCACACGTTGAAGATCAGCACCCCACCTGGCCGCAGGACACGACGCATCTGCGCGAACGCGGCGGGCTTGCTGGGAAAGAACATGGTTCCAAACTGGCAGATCACGGCGTCGGCAGACTCGTCGTCGAACGGCAGGTCCATCACGTCGGCCGGGCGCCAGTCAACACGGCGGCTGGTGCCTGCGTTCGCCGCCACCTCGAGCATGCCGGGGTTCAGATCCGTCGCGATGATCGAGACGCTCTGCGGCAATGTGTTCGCGAGCGACCGCGTCACGACTCCCGTACCCGCGGCGACCTCGAGCACCCGCGAAAGCGACCGCGACCGCAGCCGCGACACCAGGTCATCCGCGTACGGCTCGAAGATGAGCGGTACGAGGTGCTTCTCGTATACCTCCGGTATCGAGCCCGAGAACGCCTTGTCGAGGTCGTGGGTACTCATGCTGGAGATCCTTTCTTGCGCAACGGACCCCGTCGATTCGAGGGCGGCGCACATCGATGTCGACGCCAACCGGCCGCCGAATGGTGCATGACCGGGACCATGGCGTCCAGTTCACAAACTGAACCTGATCACGGGACAGCTGAGACCTCGGCACCGAGGTCGTGCCTGTCGTTCACGCAGACTGTTCGGTTCCCTTGAGGATCATCAATCCGATCGTGTGGGATGAGCGGACCATGGCCAATTCAAAGAGCAGCGGCTGGGTGATCCAGGTTCGCGCATGAGAGTTCTCACCATCTACGCCCATCACAACCCGCGGTCGTTCTGTCACGCGGTCCTGGAGCGCTTCGGCGAAGGTCTACGCGAAGCCGGGCACACCAACGAGGTGGTCGACCTTTACGCGATCCGGTTTGACCCCGTATTCAGCGACCGGGACGGCCCTGACTGGGTCGACGACAGCGTGCCCGACGACGTGCTGGCGCATTGGCATGTCAGGCAGTCGCTGGTCGCGGGTGCGCGCAATCCGCTGCGCCGGTTTCTGGTCAAGCGCTGGATCGGCGAGCGCGACGACCGCGAGCTCGTTCGCAGGCTGCACGCGCTGGGTCCGCCACGCGACGTGGCCGAGCAGCAGGCCAAAGTGGCGCGGGCCGATTCGCTGGCCTTCGTGGCGCCGGTCTACTTCGTGGGCTTCCCGGCCATCCTCAAGGGGTGGATCGAACGCGTCTTCAGCCTGGGGTTCGCGTTCGGGATGACGGCGGACGCCTGGCGGGGCGACGTCGGCGGCCGCATCCCGCTGCTCACGCACGAGAAGGCGCTGATCATCCAGACGACGATCTGGAACGAGGCGTCATACGACGCCGGTCTCAAGGCCGCGATGAAGGTGCTCGTCGACGAGTACGCGTTGCGCTACCCCGGCATCAAGCGGGTCGAGCACGAATACTTCCATGCGGTGAATGGTGCGGACGACGCCAAGCGGCGTGCCTACCTGGAGCGCGCCTACCAGCTCGGTCGCGAGTTCTGATCGTGTCTGCTCGATCAGCATGACAACCGAAACGCGAGTGACGATGTCCAACCCACAGCAGATCGAGATCCAGGGCAGCGTCAGCGCGGGCTTCGAGGCCGTGCGCGAGACCTTCGAGGAGAACTTCGCACGGCGGCACGAACTGGGCGGCGCTTGCTGCGTCTACCACCGGGGCAAGAAGGTCGTCGACCTCTGGGGCGGCGTGCGCCACAAGGCGAGCCAGGCGCCCTGGGAGGAGGACACCATGGTGTTGGTGTACTCGGCGACCAAGGGCTTGTCGGCGATGACGCTGGCGCTCGCGCATTCGCGCGGCTGGCTGGACTACGAGGCGCCGGTGTGCCGGTACTGGCCGGAGTTCGCCCAGCAGGGCAAGGACCGGATCACGGTGCGTCAGCTGCTGGCGCACCAGGCCGGGCTGTTCGCCTTCGACGAGCCGGTGGACATCGGCGTCGTCGCCGACCTCGACCGCCTGGCCGTCGTGCTGGCGCGCCAGAAGCCGGCCTGGGAGCCCGGCACGCTCCAGGCCTACCATGCCATCAGCCTGGGCTTCTACCAGGGCGAGCTGATGCGCCGCATCGACCCGCAGCACCGCAGCCTGGGGCAGTTCTTCCAGGACGAGATCGCGACGCCGCTCGGGCTGGACTTCTACATCCGCCTGCCCGAGTCGATTCCCGACGCGAGGCTGGCCACGCTCGAGGATCCGAGCCCGATCGAGATGCTGCTGGGCTTTCCGATCCGCCTCACGTTGGACAGCCTCAATCACGACTCGATCGTCTACCGGGCACTGATCGCCAATCCGGGCGCAGGGCTGCCCCATGACGAGCGCCGAATCTACACGCGCAACCTCGAGGTGCCCTCGGGCGGCGGCGTGGGCACGGCGCGCGCGATCGCGCGGGCCTACGGCGTGTTCGCCAACGGCGGACACGAGCTCGGATTACGGCCCGAGACCCTGGACGCACTGGCCGCACCCGCGGTGCCCGGGACGCATGGCTTCTACGACGAGTTCATGCGGGCCGATGCCCAGTTCTCGCTGGGCTTCATGAAGTCCAACCCGGGCTGGCCCTTCGGCAGCGCGCAGTCCTACGGCTCGCCGGGAGCCGGTGGTTCGCTCGGCTACGCCGACCCGTTGACGGGCATCGGCTATGGCTACGTCACCAACCGAAAGGGCACGCACCTCGAAGGCGATCCGCGCGACATCGCGCTGCGCAAGGCGCTCGACACGATCGTTCGGGCGATCGCACCGGGTTGATCGCGCGAGCCCCGGGCTGCCGAACGCCGCTTGCGATCAACCCGGCTCGAAGCGACCCAGGTTCATCACCTTGACCCACGCAGTCACGAAGTCGCGCACGAAGGCGGGCTGCGCATCGCTGCTGGCATACACCTCGGCCAGCGCGCGCAGCTGCGAGTTCGAGCCGAACACCAGGTCGGCCACGGTGCCCGTCCACTTCAGCGCACCGGTCCTGCGGTCGCGCCCTTCCAGCACGCCCTCGGCCGCTGCGCTCTTGTGCCACTGCGTGCCCATGTCGAGCAGGTTGACGAAGAAGTCGTTCGTCAGTGTCTCGCTGCGCTGCGTGAAGACACCGTGCATGCTCCTGCCGGTGTTGGCGCCCAGCACGCGCAGGCCAGCCACCAGCACCGTCATCTGCGGTGCGGTGAGCGTGAGCAGCTGCGCCTTGTCCACCAGCAGCTCGGCCGCGACGGCCTCCAGGCCCGGGCAGGCGTAGTTGCGGAAGCCGTCGGCCTTGGGCTCGAGCACCGCGAACGAATCCACATCGGTCTGGTCCTGCGTGGCGTCCATGCGGCCCGGCGAGAACGGCACGGTCACGTCGTGGCCGGCCTTCTTGGCGGCGGCCTCCACGGCCGCGCCACCGCCCAGCACGATCAGGTCGGCCAGCGAGATCTTCGTGCCGCCCGCAGCGGTGGCATTGAACTGCTTCTGGATGCCTTCCAGCGTCTTCAGCACCTTGGCCAGCTCGACGGGCTGATTGACCACCCACTCCTTCTGTGGCGCCAGGCGGATGCGCGCGCCATTGGCGCCGCCGCGCTTGTCGCTGCCGCGGAAGGTGGCGGCCGAGGCCCAGGCGGTGCTCACCAGTTGCGAGATCGAAAGGCCCGACGCAAGCACCGTCTGCTTCAGCGCCGTGATGTCCTGCTCGTTCACCAGCGGGTGGTTCACGGCGGGCACCGGGTCCTGCCAGATCAGCTCGGCCTTGGGCACCAGCTTGCCGAGATAGCGGGCGCGCGGGCCCATGTCGCGGTGCGTCAGCTTGAACCAGGCGCGCCCGAAAGCATCGGCGAAGGCCTGCGGGTCCTGGTGGAAGCGGCGCGAGATCTTCTCGTAGGCCGGGTCGAAGCGCAGCGAGAGGTCGGCCGTCGTCATCATCGGCGGGTGCTTCTTCGATGGGTCGTGCGCGTCGGGAATCATGTGTTCGGGCTTGCAGTGCTTCGCCACCCATTGGTGCGCGCCGGCCGGGCTCTTGACGAGCTCCCACTCGTAGCCGAAGAGCATGTCGAAGTAGCCGTGGTCCCACGTCGTCGGATTCGGCTTCCAGGCACCCTCGATGCCGCTGGTGGTGGTGTGCGCGCCCTTGCCGCTGCCGAAGGCGTTCTTCCAGCCGAGCCCTTGCTCCTCGATCGGCGCACCCTCGGGCTCCGGGCCCACGAGCTTGGGGTCGCCGGCGCCATGCGCTTTGCCGAACGTATGGCCGCCGGCGACGAGTGCCACGGTCTCCTCGTCATTCATCGCCATGCGGCCGAAGGTCTCGCGCACGTCGCGGCCGGAAGCCACGGGGTCGGGGTTGCCGTCGGGGCCTTCGGGGTTGACGTAGATGAGGCCCATCTGCACGGCGCCCAGCGGGTTGGCGAGGAGGCGGTCTCCTGAGTAGCGGCTGCCGGGCTTGTCGCTGGTCGCCAACCACGCGGTCTCGGGGCCCCAGAAGACGTCCTGTTCGGGTTCCCAGATATCCGCGCGGCCGCCGCCGAAACCGAAGGTCTTGAAGCCCATCGACTCCAGCGCCACGTTGCCGGCCAGGACCATCAGGTCGGCCCACGAGAGCTTGCGGCCGTACTTCTGTTTGATGGGCCACAGCAGCCGGCGCGCCTTGTCGAGGTTGCCGTTGTCGGGCCAGCTGTTCAGCGGGGCGAAGCGCTGCGCGCCGCTGCCGGCGCCGCCGCGGCCATCGTGGATTCGATAGGTGCCCGCGCTGTGCCAGGCCATGCGGATGAACAGGCCGCCGTAGTGGCCCCAGTCGGCAGGCCACCAGTCCTGCGAGTCGGTCATTAGCGCGTGCAGGTCCCGGATCACGGCGTCGAGGTCGAGGGTCTTGAATTCCTTGGCGTAGTCGTAGGTCTCGCCCATCGGGTTGGGCTTCGACGAGTGCTGGTGCAGGATCGCCAGGTTCAGCTGATTCGGCCACCAGTTGCGGTTGCCCTGGCCGCCGGCGGCCATGGTCTGGGTCTTCAAGCCGCCCGAAAACGGGCACTTCGATTCGCTGGACATGCTCAACTCCTATGTATGGCCTTGGTCAATCGGTCGAGGCAGTCTAGGTGTCCGGCCCCGAACGCTCAATGCAACAGTTCCAATGGCACCGATAGGCAGAATAGACGCGTGCCGCCATGCTCGGTTGGCGAGTGGGATCCACGCGGTCAGGCGCTCGGTGCTGCGGCGCCCAGCCGCTCCCACGCGCGTGCCGCACGCTGCTCGCGCGCCGCACCCGCCACCTCGAACAGCGGCATGTCGCGTTGCCAGCGCTGCGCCGCCGGGTCGTTCCCAGCGGCGGCCCACAGCGCCGAGGCCTCGGCATACAGGCGATGCGCAACGTGCAGCGCGCCGGCCAGCGTCACGTGCGTCGACGCTGCGTTGACGTCTTCTTCCGCCAGCTGCAGCAGCAGGCTGAGCGCGGCCACGAGCTGCTCGTTGAACGCCGCCGGCCAGTGGCGTGCGCGCGCTTCGCGCAGCAGATAGGCCAGCACGGCAAGCGTGACGTGCAGATCCTCGATGGTGCGAAACGGCTTCACGTACGCGTCGTAGCCATCATGGGGCAGCAGCGCGCTGGCGCTCACGCGCACACCCTGCATCTGCACCTGCGCGTGCGGCACCTCGGGCACGAAGCGCGTGGGCGGCATGGGCTGCAGCACGAGGCCGGGCGTGGGCACCGGCACGCGCGCCACCCGCAGCATCGGCCGGCCCGCGCCGCCCGCATCCGCCGGCTCGGGCAGTGTGCCCACCACGAGCAGCTGCGTGCTGGCCGGGCCCAGCGTGGTCCAGCGCTTGGCGCCGTCGATGCGCAGCGTGCCGTCGGACTGCGGCGCAAACGTGGTGCGGATGTGGCGCGGGCGGTTGCCCTCCACCTCGGTGACGCAGAAGGCGGCCAGCGTGTCGCGCGGCAGATCGGGCAGCAGCGCGCGCAGCGCCGCCTGGTAGCCAGCGGCAAAGGCCCAGCCCACGCGATCGGAGGCGAAGCCGCCGGCCACGGCCAGCGATGCGGGTTTGTCATCGGGTGTGCGGATCGACAACCACGACGGCCACCAGCCAGCGATGTCGTCGATCGTCCGGGCTTGCGGCGGGGCGAGCAGGCAGTTGCTGAGCGTGCGGTCCATGCCGGCACTCCTTGGTCAATGCAGGCAGTGTCGCTGTCCCCGGCGCGCGCGGGTAGCCGCCACAGCCCCGAAGGCTCGCCGCACACCCGGGGACAAACCCGAACCGGCACGATGGCGGTCGATTCCGGAAACTACCATCGGAGCCATGAGACGCGGTCGCCTCGCTTCTGCCGCAGCGTTCGTGGTGCCGTTGCTGGCGTTGCTGGTGATCTGGCAAGCCGTGGTCAGCGGCTTCGGCGTGAGCCCACGGGTGTTTCCGGCGATCGCTCCGGTGCTCAAGGCCGGCATCGATTCCATCGCCGACGGCACGCTGATCCTGCACATCGGCGCCAGCCTCGGCCGCATCGCGCTCGGCACGTTGATCGGCATCGTCGTCGCCGTGCCGCTGGGCATTGCGATGGGCACCCATCGCGCGGTCTCGGTCTTCTTCACGCCGCTGCTGCGCTTCTTCTCGGTGCTGGCCGGCATTGCGTGGATCCCGATCGCCACGCTGTGGTTCGGCTACGGCTTCGGCGCCATCACCTTCGTGATCTTCAATGCGGTCTTCTTCGTGGTCGCCTACAACACGCTGCTTGGCGTGACCGGCATCGCGATGCCGCTGCGCCACGCCGCGGCCTCGCTCGGCGCCTCGCGCTGGCAGCTGCTAACTGAGGTGCTGCTGCCCGGTGCGCTGCCCAACATCGTCACCGGCATCCGCACCGGCCTGGGCTTCGCGTGGCGCGGCCTCATCGCCGCCGAGATGATCGCCACCAACGTCGGCCTCGGCTACATGCTCTTCGTGGCGCGCGACTTCTACCGCACCGAGGTGATCGTGCTCGGCATGATCGTCATCGGCGTGCTGTGGCTGCTGATCGACCGCCTGCTTCTGGCGCCGCTGGAACGCGCCACCATCGAGCGCTGGGGCATGGTGCGCGCGGCATGAGCGCGCCGGGCCGCTCCCAAGCGCTCATCCCGGAGCGCGCAGCGCGGAGGGTCGTCCGGTGACCCCGGCCGCGGTGTCGTCCTGGCAGCGGCTGTGGGGCGCGTATGTGCGCTGGACCGCGCGCGCGCCCGCGCTGGCCACGCTGGTGCCGTTCGTGCCCGTGGTGGTGCTGTGGGCCGCCGTGGCGCGCGCGGGGATCTTTCCGCCGGTGTTCTTTCCGGGCCCGGTGGAGGTGATTCAGAAATTCGGCACGCTGTTGGCGAACGGCATCCTGCCGGCCTACCTGGAAGACAGCGTCGTCCGCCTGGCCGCCGGCGCCGCGGTGGGCATGGCGCTGGGCATTCCGCTCGGGCTGCTGGTGGGCTTGAGCGACCGGGCGCACCGCGCGCTGTGGCCGGTGCTGCTGTTCTTTCAGGCGATCGGCGACATCGCTTGGCTGCCGATCCTGCTCATCTGGTTCGGCTTCGGCCTCACCACGATGATCTTCGTCATCGTCTACACCGTGCTCTTTCCGGTGGTGCTCAACACGGTGCTCGGCGTGCGCTCGGTGCCGCTGGAGCTGCACCGAGCGGCGCTCTCGCTCGGCGCCAGCCAAGCCCGCGTGGTGTGGGAGGTGGTGCTCCCGGGCGCCCTGCCCAACATCATGACCGGCCTGCGCAATGGCCTGGGTTTCGGCTGGCGCGCGCTCATCGCGGCCGAGATCATCGTGGGCACCAGCGGCATCGGCTTCCTGATGTTCGACGCGCGCCGCGCCGGCTCGGTGGTGGAGATCATGCTCGGCATGATCGTGCTGGGCGTGCTTTGGTATGTGGTGGACAGCTGGGTGCTGGCGCCGATCGAGCGCGCCACCGGTGAACGCTGGGGGCTGGTGCACCGATGAAGAGCCTGACCATCGAGCACCTGCAGAAGACCTATTTCGACCCCTATGCCGGCAAGCAGGTCACGGCAATCCGCGACATCTCGCTCACGGTGGCGGCGGGCGACTTCGTCTCGGTGGTCGGGCCCTCGGGCTGCGGCAAGACCACGATGCTCAACATGATCGCCGGCTTCCTGCCGCCCACCGCGGGCGCGATCCTGGTCGACGGCCACGCCGTGAGCGGCCCCGGGCCCGATCGTGGTGTGGTGTTCCAGTCGTTCGCGCTCTTTCCGTGGCGCACCGTGCTCGACAACGTGGCCTTCGGCCCCAAGATGCGCGGCGTGCCCAAGGCGCAGCGCCATGAGATCGCGCGCGAGTATCTCGCTCTCGCCGGCCTGGCCCATGCGGCCGAGCGCTACCCCAACGAGCTCTCCGGCGGCATGCAGCAGCGCGTGGGCGTGGTGCGCGCGCTCGCCAACGAGCCCGACGTGCTGCTGATGGACGAGCCCTTTGCCAGCGTGGACGCGCAGACCCGCATGACGCTGCAGGAAGAACTCACGCGCATCTGGGCCGAGCGCAAGCCCACGGTGCTCTTCATCACGCACGACGTCAACGAAGCGGTGTTTCTCTCGAATCGCGTGATCGTGCTTTCGCAGGGCTGCGTGCTCGACGACGTCGCCGTCGAGCTGCCGCGCCCGCGCGCCTGGAATGCGCTGATCGAAGACGCCGCGTTCAAGGCCCTGGCTGCACGCGTGCTGCAGCAGGTGCGCGCGGCATGAGCCCGCCGGGCCGCCATCGGCCAGAGGCCGATGTCCTTCGGCAGGCGACAGCCAGTCCGCAGGGACTGGCTGTGTCCGGCCTCAGCCCCAAGGGCGAATACCGGAGTGCGCAGCACGAAGGTTCTCCAATGAACCGCAGGATGCCGCGATGGGCCTGATGCGCGACGCCGCCCGCTCCACGCGGGGCCGCATCGTGATCGGCGTGGTGCTGGCGCTCGCGGCGTGGAAGATCGGTCTCATGCTGCTGGCCCCGGGCAAGGTGCTACCCGGCTTCACGCCAAACGCACGCGGCCAGGTGAACGTGCTGGTCACGCTGCGCTGCGCGCCGGAACGCTTTCACGTGCTGGCCTTTCAGCAGTTTGGCCGCGTCTCCGGCACCAACGACACATCGATCGAAGTGCGGGGGGTGAGCCTCGCCAGACTGAACGCGGTGGCCGAGCCCTACTGGGTGCGGCGCGTGGAGCCTTTGCCTGCCGAGTGACGACGAACCCCAACAGGAGACCGTGATGATGAAACCGTGGAAGTTGTTTGCCCCGTGGCTCGCGCTCGCCGCGCTGGCCCTGCCGCTCGGCGCAGCGGCACAGAACCTCGTGAAACTCAAGGCCGGCATGGTGACCGGCATCGACCAGGTCGGCCTGCCCATCGCGCTGGAGCGCGGCTTCTTCGAGAAGCACGGGCTCGACGTGACCGTGGCACGGCCCTACGCCACCGGCGTGGATGCGCTCAACGCGCTGCAGGCCGGCGAGAGCGAGATCGTGCAGGTCGGCGTGCCGATGATCGGCGCCGTGCTGCGCGGCATGGACCTGGTGGCTCTGGGCAACTACAGCGGCAGCGCCACCAAGCTCGGCTCCGACGCCACGATGGCGCTGGTGGCGCGCGAGGGCTCGGGCATCGACAAGGCCAACCTGGCCACGCTGAAGGGCAAGAAAATAGCCGCGTCGTTCGG
>Ga0209683_10001028_pt1 | contig 10753 bp, 8 predicted proteins | sample DOMMetBare2Fresh_FD_187474 | JGI IMG/M metagenome (GOLD analysis project Ga0209683, IMG submission 187474) | Wetland sediment microbial communities from St. Louis River estuary, USA, under dissolved organic matter induced mercury methylation -... | ecosystem: Environmental > Aquatic > Freshwater... | reverse complement strand
GCAGCGCGGCCAGACACGCCACCAGGGCGGCGCGCCGCTCGCTCTTCCACAACGCAAACAAGGTCAGCGCTGTCAGCGCGGCGGCCGCTAACGTCAACTCGTGCAACTCGAATCCAACCCACCGCGACACCGCGACGCCCGCCGCCATCGCAACCATCGGCGGAATCAACGGGTCGGGAAAGCGCATCTCTGAGATAGTGGGCGCGAGCGGGATAAAATCACACCGCGATATACTCATGTACATGAGGGGTATCACTGCAAACATCGCCGTTGCTCTGTTCGCGCTGGGTCCGGTTTCCGCCCAGGATTGGGCCAAACAGCGCCTGGAGAAGTCGCCGCGCCACCAGGAATGGGTGCAACTGAAGCATGACAACCGGGTGGTGCAGGCCTTCGTGGTCTATCCTGAGGTGAAAGAGAAAGCCTCGGCTGTGGTCGTGATTCACGAGAATATGGGACTGACCGATTGGGTGCGCAGCGTGGCCGACGAACTGGCGGCCTCCGGCTACATTGCCATCGCGCCCGATATGCTTTCGGGAATGGGGCCTGACGGCGGGAAGACGAGCGACTTCCCGGATATGAGCGCCGCCCGGGAGGCTATCTACAAGCTCCCGCCGGACCAGGTCACGGCCGATCTGAACGCGGCCGCCGACTACGTCAAAAAACTGCCGGCCGCCAACGGCAAGGTTGCGGTGGCGGGCTTCTGTTGGGGCGGATCCCAGTCCTTCCGCTTCGCCGCCAATCGGGCCGATCTGACCGCCGCGTTCGTCTTTTACGGGACGGGTCCGGAGGATGTGTCCGGGATTCGCGCCCCGGTTTACGGATTCTACGGAGGTAACGACGCCCGGGTGACCGCGACGGTCCCGAAATCCGCCGAGTTGATGAAGCAGGCAGGCAAGCGGTACGAGCCGGTCGTCTACGAAGGCGCCGGCCACGGCTTCATGCGTTCCGGAGACGCGCCGAATGCCGGCGCGCCGGACAAGAAGGCGCACGAAGAAGCGTGGCAACGCTGGCGCACGCTACTCAAGGCACAGTGAACCCGGAACCGATTCGGCTATTCGTCACTGGCGGCACATTCGATAAAGAGTACAACGAGCTGGAGGGGTCGCTCTTCTTTCACGACACGCACGTGCCCGAGATGCTTCGTCTGGGACGGTGCCTGGTCCCAGTCGAAGTCGGCGCGCTCATGATGATCGACAGCCTGGAGATGACCGGGGATGACCGCGGGCTGATCGTCGAGCATTGCCGCAACGCGCGCGAGGGGCGAATCGTCATCACCCACGGTACGGACACGATGGTCGAGACCGCCGCCGCGCTGGGACGCGCCATCCGGGATAAGACCATCGTGCTCACCGGCGCGATGATTCCCTACAAGTTCGGCAGTTCGGACGGATTGTTCAACCTGGGCAGCGCGCTGGCCTTCGTGCAGACCCTATCCCACGGCGTCTACATCGCCATGAACGGCCGCGTGTTTTCGTGGAATTGCGTGCGAAAGAACCGCGAAAAGGGTATTTTCGAAGCGATCTAGCGCGCGGCCCTGTTAACATATCCGTTTTCGGTGTAGGATTCTAGTTCGGCGGGCAACGACGAACAGACCCGCATTCCTAGCCCGGAAGGAGATCTCCTCATGAAGAACGAACTGGCGCTGGTGGCCGGCGCTGGCGGATTCATAGGCGGCCATATGGTAGCTGATTTCCGCCGGCAGGGGTATACCCGAATCCGCGCCGTGGACATCAAGCCCTTCGAGGAGTGGTATCAGGTCTTCGACGGCGTTGAGAACCTATCGCTCGATCTACAGCTCAAGGAGAACTGCGAGCGGGTTGTCGAGGGCGCCGCACAGGTCTACAATCTCGCGGCCAACATGGGCGGAATCGGCTTCATCGAGCGGAACAAGGCCCTCTGCATGTTGTCGGTGCTGATCAATACGCACATGCTGCAAGCCGCGCAGAAGGCCGGGGTGCAGAAGTACTTCTATTCCTCGTCGGCCTGCGTCTACAGCGCCGCGAAACAGCGCGACGCCAACTGCCCGGGACTCCAGGAAGAGGACGCCTATCCGGCGCTGGCCGAGGACGGCTACGGCTGGGAGAAACTCTTCAGCGAGCGTATGTGCCGCCATTTCCGCGAGGACTACGGCTTCTACACGCGCGTGGCGCGGTTCCACAACGTCTACGGCCCGCACGGGACGTGGGACGGCGGCCGGGAAAAGGCCCCGGCGGCGATCTGCCGCAAGGTGATCGACGCAAAGGTCACCGGCAAGAAGGAGATCGTCATCTGGGGGAACGGCAACCAGACGCGCAGTTTCATGTATATCGACGACTGCACCAAGGGCGTGCAGCTCATCATGAACTCCGGCATCATCGACCCGATTAATCTGGGGTCGAGCGAGATGGTGACCGCCAACCAACTCGTCGACATCGTGGAGGACATCGCGGGAATCAAGCTGGCGCGGAAGTACGATCTGAGCGCGCCCAAGGGCGTGAACGGGCGCAACAGCGACAACACGCTCATTCAGAAACATCTGCACTGGGAGCCGAGCATCCCCCTGCGCGCCGGCATGGAGAAGACCTACGCTTGGATCTTCGGCGAATACATGAAGCGCGAGAAGTCCCGCGCCGCTACTTTGTCGTCTCGATGAGATCGCCGCTCAGGCGCGCGAGGAACTGGAAGGCAATCCGCTGAACGAAGGCGCCCGTTTCTTCGATTTCGCTATCAACCACAAGGGCCTGGAAGTAACGACTTGCTGAGGTGACAATGCGACACGCTCTGATCCTGGCCGGCGGCGCCGGCACGCGGCTGTGGCCGATGAGCCGCCGCACCATGCCCAAGCAGCTCATTCCGTTCATCCGCGGCAAGAGCTTGCTCGAGCTCGCGGTGGAGCGGCTGTCAGGCCTGGTCCCCGCCGAGCGCCGCACCATCTGCGCCGGCGAAGAACACCGCGCCGCAATCCTCAAGACTCTGCCCGGCTGGTCCGAAGAGCGTTTCCTCGGTGAGCCGACGGGGCGCGACACGCTGAGTGCGGCGGGCCTGGGCGCCGCCGTGATCGCCCGGCGCGATCCGGACGCCATCGTCGCAGTCTTCACCGCGGACCACCTGATCGAGCCGCCGGATCAATTCCAGGAGATTGTCTCCAGGGGATACGCCCTGATCGAGCGCTCCCCCGAGACCCTGGTGACCTTCGGCATCGCCCCAACCCACGGCGCCACCTGCTTCGGATACCTTGCTCTGGGCGAGAAACTCGGCGAGGGTGCCTACCGGGTGCGCCAGTTCCGCGAGAAGCCCGACGCGGCCGTCGCGACGGAGTATTTCCAGGCGGGCCCAGAGCGATACCTCTGGAACAGCGGGATGTTTGTCTGGAAGGCCGCCACACTGCTCGACGCCATTCGCCGCTACCGCCCCGCCGTGCACGAGGGACTCATGCGGATTGCGGCAGCATGGGATTCACCCGAGCGCACCTCCACCCTGGCCGCGGTGTATCCGGCGCTCGAGAAGGTCAGTATCGACTACGCCGTGATGGAGCCCGCCTCGCGCGACGGCGCGCCACCGGTGGCTGCCTTTCCTATGCCGCTGCAGTGGCTCGATGTGGGTTCCTGGCCAATGTTCGCCAAGTCCTGCCGGACCGAGGAAGGCGGCAATACGTTCGCCGGCGGAAAACACGTTGTGCTCGACACCTCAAATACGCTGCTCGCTTCGAGCGACCCGGATCACCTGATCGCGGCGATCGGTTGCCGCGACATGATCATCATCCACACTCCCGACGCGACACTGGTGTGTCCCGCCGAGGGCGCCGACTCCATCAAAGATCTTCAAGGACAGATCAACGCCCTCTTCGGCGGGAAGTACGTGTGACTCTGACCAGGTCTCAGTGTCTGTCAAAGAAAGGCGGAAACGCGTGAACCTGGCCGCGGATCTCACCGCCCGGGAAGTTGGCGGTGTGTATGTTGACGTACGTGTCGCCGCTGCGCAGGGCGTTGACGGCGTCTCCCATGTTGCCCGGCCGGATGCCCTGGTCCGGATTTGTGGCGAGGATGTCGCCAGGAACAATCGTGCCGGAGACTGTTCCGCCGCCCGCGGCGCAATCAGGCTTGCCGCCCCCGCCGCAGAGAAACACGAAAACACCGCCGTTGACGCCTGCCTGGCCGAAGTGGATGTGAGACGCCGAAGGCGCCGACTGGAGGTTGGAGAACGTGAGTTCGTACGTGATGCTCGTCCGGTCGGCGCTGACGGTTCCTGAAAACCTCCCCGTGCCTGTTGTCAGCTTGGACGGAACCTCCTGGAAGCCTGTGAGGTTTGCGCGAAGGTTGATGGGCTGGTTGGATTGCGCCATCGCCGAGCCGGCGAAGACACAGAATCCAAGCGCACCCGCTAGTGTTTCAGTGACCAGTCTATTCATTGTCATCTCCCTCTGGAACCGGAGGCGGGGGTTGTCCCCGCCGCGGGCTTTGGCCGCAGTGTAGCACCGGGGTAGAACGAAGATCAAGACGGGGGCTAACTGTTTACCCTGAATATGATGCCCAGTCCGTCCCTACCAGGCATCGCGGAAGGGCTTACCCCCACCTGGGCCAGTACTAGGAGTGTGGGGGGGTGCAACTTCCTCATTGCCTAGCCGTTCGCTTCCGGTGATAATAGGAGCAGATTCCAGATCTATGCAGTTGCGTCATAATCTGAGCGCTATTGGAGCGGTTTTATGAAACGCGCGGGTTCCGATGAACCATTGCGCTGTTCCTTTTGCCACAAGAGCCAGGACGTTGTCGGCAAGCTGATCTCCTCCCCCAGCGACTATCCGAGAGCCTACATCTGCGACGAGTGCATCGCCGTATGCAACTCGATCCTGGAGGACGACCGGCACGACTCCCCGTATGCAGCGCCGCACAAGCTGCCTAAGCCGCTGGAACTAAAGGAATACCTTGACCAGTATGTGATCGGGCAGGACGCCACCAAGAAGAAACTCGCTGTCGCCGTGTACAACCACTACAAGCGCATCCACATGAACAAGCAGCGCGGTGGCGAGGTGGAGGTGTCGAAGTCGAACATCCTGCTGATCGGTCCCACCGGTTCCGGAAAAACGCTTTTAGCTCAAACACTTGCTAGGATTCTGGACGTTCCGTTCGCTATTGTTGACGCCACCACGCTCACCGAAGCCGGCTACGTCGGGGAAGATGTAGAAAATATCATTCTCCGACTGTTACAGAACGCCGACTGGGATGTGCAGAGGGCGCAACAGGGCATCATCTACATCGACGAAATCGACAAGATCAGCCGGAAGGACGAGAACCCCTCCATCACCCGCGATGTATCGGGTGAGGGCGTCCAGCAAGCGCTGCTGAAAATTCTCGAGGGCACGGTGGCGAATGTGCCGCCTCAGGGCGGCCGCAAGCATCCGCACCAGGAGTTCACCCCCGTCGATACGACGAACATCCTGTTCATCTGCGGCGGGGCGTTCGTGGGCTTGGAAAAGCTGATTGGCCGGCGTGTGGGCAAGAAGTCCATCGGCTTCCTTACCCCGGAAGACCGGACCGCACCCGATGTGCTCAAGAGCACGGTCGTGCCCAGCCGCCGCGACATCGACTTGCTCACGAAGCTGCAGCCGGTGGATCTGATCAAGTTCGGTTTCATTCCTGAGTTCATTGGCCGCTTGCCCGTGGTGGGAGTCCTGGAGGACCTCGACCGGGAGGCGCTGATACAGATTCTCACGAAGCCGAAGAACGCCATCGTGCGTCAATATCAGCGACTCTTCGAATTCGAAAATGTTAGACTGAGATTCAGTGATGATGCATTAGAGGCAATCGCGACACTGGCGATGGAGCGTAAAGTAGGGGCTCGCGGCCTGCGCATGATCCTGGAAGACCTGATGCTGGACCTGATGTACTATCTCCCGTCGTACAAGAAGGTGAAGGAGTTCGCGGTGACCAAGGAGATGGTCATGGCCCAAAAGATCAGCGTTGCATTGTTAGAGAAGGCCGGGTAAGATAAAGGTTTCAAATCGCTTGCGGTGGGTTCCGGCCCTCCCGCACCTGCCCTGCCGTTCCGGCTTCTTGGGGGACCATGGGGGTCTTTCTCCAAACTGCATAGTACGCAAAAACAACGATAATGCTTACCTCGAAGGAAAAATCAGACACAAAACGCCTGCCGATGATGCCCGTGCGGGACGTGGTCATCTTTCCACACATGATGACCCCGTTCGTCGTGGGCCGCGAGTCGAGCGTGCGCGCGCTGGAGGAAGCGCTGGTTGGCGATAAGAAGATCTTTTTAGCCACTCAGCACGACGCGTCGATCGACGAACCGCGCCCGGAGGAGATTTACAGTGTCGGGACGATCGTCAATATCGTTCAGAGCCTGAAGCTGCCCGACGGCAACATCAAGGTGCTGGTCGAAGGCGTCGAGCGCGGGAAGATCGTCTCGGTGAGCGACGAGGAGGGATTCTTCCGCGCCGTGGTGAAGACCTACCACTACAAGGTCGAACCAGGCGCGCAACTGGACGCCCTGGTCGCGCGAGTCAGCAACTTGTTTGAGCAGTACATCAAGCTCAGCCAGAACCTGAACTACGAGACCATGATCGCCGCCATACGGGTGGACGACCCCGGCAAGCTGGCCGACACCATCGGCGCGAACCTGCAGCTCACCATCGAGGAGAAGCAGGAATTGCTGGAGATCTTCGATCCGGTGGACCGCCTCACGCGCGTCGCCGAAATGCTCGACATCGAGATCGAGAAGCTCAATGTCGACCGCACCATACAGGGCCGCGTGAAGCGCCAGATGGAGCGCGCGCAGAAGGAATACTACCTCAACGAGAAGATCAAGGCCATCCAGAAGGAGCTTGGCCGCGGCGAGAAGAGCGAGATCGACGAGATCAAGAAGAAAATCGAAACCGCGGGAATGACCAAGGACGCGCAGGAGAAGGCGATCTCCGAGCTGAAGCGGCTCGAGAACATGCCGCCGATGTCGGCCGAATCCACCGTCTCGCGCAACTACCTGGAATGGCTGTTGGCCGTGCCGTGGAAGCAGAAATCCAAGGAGATCCGCGACCTGAAATACGCGGAGCAGATTCTGGAGTCGGATCACTACGGCCTTGAAAAGATCAAGGAGCGCATCCTGGAGTTTCTGGCGGTGCGCCGGCTGGTGAAGAACCCGCGCGGCTCGATCCTGTGTTTTGTCGGCGCGCCCGGCGTGGGCAAAACCTCCCTGGGTATGTCGATTGCCAAGGCGACCGGCCGCAAGTTCATCCGGCTGTCGCTGGGCGGCGTGCGGGACGAAGCGGAGATCCGCGGCCATCGCCGCACCTACATCGGCGCGCTCCCCGGCCAGATCATCCAGATGATGCGCAAGGCGGGTACGCGCAACCCGGTGTTCATGCTGGACGAAGTCGACAAGATGTCGATGGACTTCCGTGGCGATCCTTCGGCCGCGCTGCTCGAGGTGCTCGACCCAGAGCAGAACTACATGTTCATCGATCACTACCTGGACGTCGAGTACGACCTGAGCCAGGTGTTCTTCATCGCCACCGCCAACGTGCTGCACACCATCCCTCCCCCCTTGCAGGACCGCATGGAAGTGATCCGGCTGTCCGGATACACCGAGCAGGAGAAGATGGAGATTGCCAAGCGCTTCCTGGTGAAGAAGCAATTGGAGCAGACCGGGCTGGACGACAAACGTATCCAGTTTACCGACGAGGGCATCATGACCCTCGTCCAGCTCTACACGCGCGAAGCGGGCGTCCGAAACCTGGAACGCGAGATCGGCAACATCTGCCGCAAAGTGGCGCGCGCCGTTGTGAACGCGCGGAGCGGCGAAAAGAAGACCGAGCCGCCGGCCGCCCTGATCAAGCCGGAGAACGTTCCGGAGTACCTCGGGCCCGCCAAGTTTCGCGACTTGGGAACCGACAAGAGCAACGAGATTGGCGCAGCGGTGGGCTTGGCGTGGACCGAAGTGGGGGGCCAGATCCTCACCTCGGAAGCCACCATCATGGACGGCAAGGGCAAGCTGACCACCACGGGGAAACTGGGCGACGTGATGCAGGAATCGGCGCAGGCCGCCATGAGCTACATACGATCGCGCGCCCATCTATTCGGACTGCCGCGCGATTTCTACCGGAACCTGGACATTCACCTGCACGTTCCCGAGGGCGCGATTCCCAAGGACGGGCCTTCGGCGGGCATCACCATCGCCACCGCAATCACCAGCGCCCTGACCAAGATCCCGGTGCGTTGCGACCTGGCGATGACCGGTGAGATCACCCTGCGCGGCAAGGTGCTTCCGATCGGCGGGTTGAAGGAGAAGTTGCTCGCCGCCAGGCGGCACGGGATATTCGAAGTCATTATCCCGAAAGACAATGAGAAAGACCTCCCGGATATCCCAGAGAATGTTCGGGCCGAAATGAAACTCCATTTCGTCGAGTCAATGGACGAGGTGCTCAAGATCGCTCTGGAGTGGGGAATCACCGCGCTCCCGCTCGGCGCCGGTGCGGCGCCAGTTGAAATCGCCGCCCAACCCAGCGAAGAGAAACTGCACTAACGGGCGGGGACGCGGCAAGCCCGATACGCACAGGACAGGAACTCAAACCGTGGCGGTGGAAGTGCAGTATATAATAGGGGCAGCCCGCCGGGAGCAGTTTCCCCCAGAACAACTGCCGGAGATTGCATTCCTGGGCCGCAGTAATGTGGGCAAGTCCAGTCTGCTGAACCGCCTGCTGGGTCCGAAAACGCAGGCCAGAACAAGCGGGACGCCCGGTTGCACACAGCTGATCCACTTCTATCGAGTCGCGGACAGCCTCTGTTTCGTGGACTTGCCGGGGTACGGGTTCGCCCGAGTCCCCAAGCGGATACAGGACGGCTGGAAGGAACTGGTTGAGGCTTACCTGCTAGGCAGGGGCAATCTCGCACTTTCCATCCTGCTCCTGGATATCCGCCGCGGCTGGATGGAAAAGGATCTGGAGCTCAAACAGTGGCTGGAGCTCCACAACCGGCGGCATCTGGTGGTCGCCACGAAGATTGACAAGCTGAAGCAGTCGGAAGTAACTCGCGGCCTGCGCGCGATTCGCGAGCAGGCGAGCGAGGAGCCGGCGCCGTTTTCCGCGGTGACCGGCGATGGAGTCAAGGAGATTTGGCAGGCTATATGGAGAACCCAGAAGAAACCGTAAACCCGATCCAAGCGCAAGAGGAAAAGGCGCCGGAGCCGGCGCAGGCCGCACCACCGGCCGCCGCGCCGCCGCAACCGGCTGCCGCTCCTCCCCAACCTGGCGCTCGCAAGGGACGGTCGCAAGGGGCGCAGAGCACCAAGAACGGCGCCACGACCGCTACCACCACCCTGGATCTGGTCGCGCTCAAGGACATGAGCATTCAACAGCTGAATCAGATCGCGAAAGATCTTGGTCTGAGCGGCACGTCCGGGCTGCGCAAGCAGGAGCTGATCTTCAAGATCCTGCAGGCGCAAGCTGAAAAAAGCGGCCTGATCTTCTCCGAGGGCGTTCTGGAATGCCTCCCGGACGGCTTCGGATTCCTGCGTGCGCCGGAATACAACTACCTGCCGGGACCGGACGACGTCTACGTCTCCCCGTCCCAGATCCGCCGGTTCGACTTACGCACCGGCGACACCATTTCCGGGCAGATTCGGCCGCCAAAAGAAGGCGAGCGCTACTTCGCCTTGATCAAGGTGGATGCGATCAACTTCGAGCCGCCCGAGGAAGCCCGCAACAAGATCTTTTTCGATAACCTCACGCCGCTGTATCCGAACGCGCGCATCAAGCTCGAAACGGCCCGCGACAACTACTCCGGGCGCATCATGGATCTGCTCACGCCGATCGGAAAAGGGCAGCGCGGGTTGATCGTCTCGCCGCCGCGGACCGGAAAAACGATGCTGCTGCAGAGCATCGCGAATTCCGTGACGACGAACCATCCCGAGGTGATCCTGATCGTGCTGCTCATCGACGAGCGGCCCGAGGAAGTCACCGACATGCAGCGCTCCGTGCACGGCGAGGTCATCAGCTCCACGTTCGATGAACCGGCGGCCCGCCACGTCCAGGTGGCCGAGATGGTGATCGAGAAGGCCAAGCGCCTGGTGGAACACAAGCGCGACGTGGTGATCCTGCTCGATTCGATCACCCGCCTGGCGCGCGCCTACAACACGATCGTTCCGCCCTCGGGCAAAGTGCTCTCCGGCGGCGTCGACTCCAACGCCCTTCAGCGCCCGAAGCGGTTCTTCGGCGCGGCCCGCAACATTGAGGAAGGCGGATCGCTGACCATCATCGCCACCGCGCTGATCGACACCGGCAGCCGCATGGACGATGTGATCTTCGAAGAGTTCAAGGGCACCGGCAACCTGGAAATCCACCTCGACCGCAAGCTGGTGGACAAGCGCGTCTTCCCGGCCATCGACATCAACAAGAGCGGCACGCGAAAAGAGGAGCTGCTCCAGCCGAAGGAAGAGCTGAACCGCGTGTGGGTGCTGCGCAAAGTGCTCTCCCCGCTGTCTCAGGTGGAGTGCATGGAGCTGCTGCTCGACAAGCTCAGCAAGACCCGCAGCAACGGCGAGTTCCTCGGCTCGATGAGCGGCTGAGTCGTGGCAAACTAGTCTGACGCCGGACCCGGCGAAAAACATCGCGAGTTGTACGAGGAAGCGATCGGCGCGTACGGCGCGGCCCTGGACCGGCTCGCCCGGGCCTTGCCATACTCTACGCGTTCGTCGCAGCGCTAGTGTAGTGCGGCCTAAATAGTAACGAGTATCATCCTTGCGTCGTCTTTACAATGGAAGGAGCAAAGACGAT
>Ga0209683_10001027_pt1 | contig 10758 bp, 13 predicted proteins | sample DOMMetBare2Fresh_FD_187474 | JGI IMG/M metagenome (GOLD analysis project Ga0209683, IMG submission 187474) | Wetland sediment microbial communities from St. Louis River estuary, USA, under dissolved organic matter induced mercury methylation -... | ecosystem: Environmental > Aquatic >... | reverse complement strand
TATCTTCCTTCCGTGGCGCGGAACTATGCGGTCATCGGTGCGGAGGCGGCTCGGCGGTCGCGGTTGCCACGGACTTGGCCGTAGGCCTGGGGGTTGAACCCTTTGACGATGAGCCCGAGGGCGAGCGCCAGTTCGAAGAGTCTGCCCGGGATCGTCAGGAGAAGGCCGATGTGGATCCCGAAGAGCTCGGCGCCATCCTCGGATTCGTTCTCGTCGGTGCCCTGTTCCTGGCGCCGGGCCTTCCCTGGGGTGTTGATGCGGGGGCCCTCGGTGGGGAAACCGTCTGCTTGTGCGGACGGCGGCCGGGCCCGTGGTGGGCCCGGCCGTTTCGTGGATGGTCAGGCGGGGACGACGTCGCGGTCGGGGGGCCGGGTGCCGCCCGCGGTCATTCCGGCGGTGATGGGGGAGGGCCTGAAGCCCTTGAAGGTCAGGTAGAGACCCAGCGAGAGTTCCCATAGGGCGATGGGGACGGTCCCGATCACCATCCACGGGGAGATCTGTTCGATGACGCCGAAGAACCACGCGATGGTGGATGCGATGAGCAGGGGGGCTCCGATGAGTCCCATCAGGGGGATGGCACGCGGCACCAGGCGTGATCTGTACATCAGGGTGCCGAGCAGGAGCGCGCTCATGCACGGCATCAGGGTCTGCCCGAGCAGGGCCGTCCCGTTGTAGACCGAGACGAGCGAGGCGCCGGTGGTGACCAGTGAGCTCTTGTCCAGCCCGGCTGCCGTGCCGACGCCCTGTCGTAGGTGGACGAGCGTGAGCAGGCTGAGGACGCCGGTGAAGATCATGGCGGCCTCGAGGGTGCGGACGGCGGCGAAGCCGAGTGCCATGCCTTCGTTCTGCCGCTTGACCACCGGGAACAGCGTGACGGCGGTGCCGATGCCGGCCAGGGCGACGATCACCTCGAGGAAGGCGCCCCAGAGCACGCTCGTGTTGCTGCCCGCGCTGGTGATGAAGTTCTGGTCGGTCTTGAGGTTGCCGTAGAGGGCCAGCGTGGGGATCGAGATGAACGTGATCAGGTAGAAGATGCCCGCGACGAGCGCGGTCTTCCGTAGCGCCGTCATCGGGTCTCCTCTCGTGGTTGCTGCGGTTTGCCGGGGGATCGTCATGTCCGTCTCCTTCAAATGAAATTTCATGAGTGTGTGTGATTTCGATCGTTGGTTTGCCGAGCGCTTGGCGCCTCAGCCTGATCACACGGAGGTGGGCTCGATGGTGGCGTCCGTGGTTGAGCGTGTGTGCCGCGGGTCGAACCCGGGCACGGCTCAGGGCTGGGCGCGGTAGGCGTTGAGGGTATGGAGAAGTGCCTGGTCAGCGGGCGTCGCGTGGACGCCGAGCTTGGTCGCGATCTTGCTGCTGTCGACGATGAAGGGTTCCGCGAACTGGTACTGCATCTCGACCAGTTCCCGCAGGGTCGGGTTGGCGAGGCCGAGCACGCGTAACACCAGTGCGGGCATGGCGCGGAGCTTGCCGCGGGGGTGGCCGGCGTGCTGGTAGATCACGTCGACGAGTTGGCGGGTGGTCTTGGTGTCCGGGTCATTGGGCAGGTGCCACACCTCACCCGGGGCGTCGGCGTGCCCGCCCAGGGTGGCGAGGCCTTCGCCGATGTCGGGGACGTAGGTATAGGTGTGCGGTTGATCCGGGTCGCCGAGCACGGAGGCGGTCGTGCCGGCCAGGGCGGCCGGGACGACCCGGTCGCCGAGGTTGGACTGGGCGCCGCCCCGGGGACCGAAGTAGTCCGATGCGCGGCCGATCGCGACCTCGACGCGCCCGGCCTGGTGGGCGGCCAGGAGTTCGCGGGCCATCCTTGCCCGCAGCTGACCCTTCGTGGTGTGCGCCGCGTAAGCGCGGTCCTCCGTCAGCGGTTGCCCGTTGGGGCGCCCGTACATGTAGACGTTCTCCATGCTGACCAGACGGGCACCGGCGGCCTCGGCCGCGGCGAGCACGCCGGCCTGCAGCGCGGGGAACTGCGCGGTCCACTGCGTGTACGGCGGGTTGAGGGTCTGGTAGACGACGGACGCTCCCCGGGCGGCCGCGGTGGTGAAGGCCGCATCGCGGGCGTCACCGCCGACGACCTCGACGTCGTCCGGGACGGGCGCGTGACCGGATCGGTTGACGAGGCGCACGGTCTCGCCGCGCCGGCGCAGCGCGTCGTACGTGGCAAGGCCGATGGCTCCGGTGCCGAAGACGACGTGCCGGGCCGTGGTCATGCCGTCGCTCCGGCGGGCGTCGACGCCGAGGGTGGATCGGCGGCGACGGCGTAGGGCAGCAGGTAGTGGAGCAGGAGGCCGGACAGGGCGGAGAAGGTGATGGCTCCATAAGCGCCGTAGACGGTGAACTGCTCCTCGACGTGGATTCCGCCGAGGGTGGTCGTGGTCCAGCCCAGGGCCCACAGGAGAGGGATAACGGCCGCCCAGGCCCATCGGTGGTGAGCGCGGGACGGTAGCGCGGCGGCCTGCGCGGCCCCGAGCAGGAGACCGGTGATGGCGCCCATGAGGGCGAGATCGGCCAGGGATGTGCGGTACCCGACCGCGGCCGCGCCGAGGAGCAGCCCGAGGCCCATCCCGACGATGGAGGCAGGGATCCAGCGGCGCGGGTCCAGACGCCGGCGGCTGAGCAGGGCCTGACCGGCGCCGATGACCAGCCCGGCCACCGCGCCGCCGATCAGCGCGGACAGCGGGCTGTCGACCCGGCCGACGATCGCGGTGCCTGCCAGACCGGCCAGGGGGAAGGCGAGGAATCCCGCGGTCCAGATCAACCAGGTGCGCAGGAACGACGGTGTGGATGCCGGGCCGGTCGTGGGGCGCGTCATGGAGCGGGGCATGGTGGATCAGCTCCTGGGCCCGGCGGGGGCCGGCTGCGTGGGCGCGGGCGTGCGCGGGAGTGGCACGTCGGGGTTGTCGGAAGCCGACAGGCTGGCGTCGGGGCTGCGGCGCCGCAGGACGGTCACGCCGAGGGCGGCCACCCACAGCCCCCAGCCGGTGCTGCCGAGCAGCCCGGCCAGGTCCCAGACCGGGAAGCCCGGTACGGCGGTGGCCATGACGTCGCCCTGGTTGAGCAGGTACACCGCGCTCACGGCCAGCCCGGCCATCCCCAGCCAGCGGGGCAGGACGCGGCTGCGCAGGATGACCACGCTGAGGGTGACGGACCAGCCGATGGCCAGCAGCTGGCCCAGGTGCTCCCCGAGCAGCGCGCCGCCGAACTGGTGCTGGGCGGTCCAGGCGGCGTCCACCGCGGACCTCGTGGTGGCGTCGCCGCCGACGTAAGAACGGGCAAGGGCCGGAACCACGAACACCCACCGCAGGAACCCGATCAACGCGAGCACCACCGAGACGGCACCGGCGTAGGTCGCGACCCGCAAGGCAAGATCGTGGCGGCGGTCGAGCGCGGCCGGTAGCAGGAGGATCGGGACCACCAGCAGCCCGTACGTCCAGGCCGTGGCGAACCAGGTCCAGACCAGGCTGTTCCCACCGGCGACGAAGGCCGGCAGCACCACCGCGGCGGGTCGGCGCAGGATGTCGGGCCAGTCGAACGTGGACGACAAGACGGTGGCCGACACCGCGAAGGCGAGGGCGGACGCCACGAACAGTGCGCCGGTCGTCCGGCGAAGGCCAGTGCCTGTGGTCGCGGTCCTCATCGGGATTCCCCATCTCGCCACAGTTTTGTACTCTGTACAGATACTGTACGGTGTCCAGTAGTAAGTCAAGGTGAGGACGGGGACGGGATGGCAACGACAGTTCCCCGCCGGCGGGGTCCACGACGAGCGACCACCGAGGACGAGATCCTCGACGCGGCGCTCGCCCTGCTGGACCAGGGCGGAGCGGCGGCGGTCTCCGTGCGGGGCGTCGCCGCCCGGGTGGGGGTGGCCCCGAACGCGGTGTACACCTACTTCCCCGACAAGGCCGCCGTGGTCAAGGCCCTGGTCGAGCGCTTGCTCAGCGAGGTCAACCGTGACGTCTTCGCCGACCGCACCCAGCCGTGGCGGCTAAGAGTCGAGGCGCTGGCCCTCGAACTCCGGCAGCGACTGACGGCGCATCCGGGCGTGGTCCAGCTGATGATCAGCGGGCCGATGACCGGTCCCCAGGCCCTGGCCCTGCACGAGGCTCTCCTGGATCTCCTGGCGGACGCCGGTCTCAGTCCCGCCGACGCTCCACGCACCTCCTACCTGCTGTTCGCCTACATACTCGGCTCGATCGTCCTGGTGGTCGCCGACGCCGAGGAGCCCGGGCCGCTGCCATCCGAAGCAGAGTGGATCGCCGCCCGAGGCCGCACCTTCGCCGGCACACCGGCCGAGCCGTACCCGAGAGCCGCCGCCGCGGCCGCCACCCGGGCCGCCTACATCTCCATCGAGCAGTACCTGTGGGGACTGCGGCGACTCCTCGACGGCATCGCCGCCTCGGGGCGGCTCTCCGACCAGCGCGAAGCCCATGTCACGCACCAGGACGGCCACAGCTCGACGAGCAGAGGAGCATCCCGGTGACCGACGCCGCAGATCCCGACCCCCTCATCCCCGACCAGGCGGCGCTACCTCCTCGTCCGTCCCGGCTGCCCTGGCCTCGCGAAGGCGGGTGTTGAGCGTCCTCGCCGTGGTCGTGGCTGTTGCTGCGCTGCTCGTCCTCGGACCGTACGGTCTGATTCCGTTCGACCTGCTGCTCGCCTTCAGCACCGACGCCGACGAGGAGGAGACCAGGCGCTCGGTCATCTTCACCCGGCGCAATCCTGCCAGCGCTACAAGAGAGAGAGCAGTTCAGAGGCCGTGTCCGGTTCGTCGGGCGCTGACTCGTGGCCGAGCCATCGCCCCGATCCCCGGCACCCGACGAGACCGTGGATGCTGCCCGCACGGATGCCCGCGAGATGCCGTGCCACAGCTGAGACGTCATCAGCCCCACGAACGCCACCCGCCAGCTCCGGACCCTGGTTGGACGGGGCGAACGTCCTGAGACGCGGCCGAGCGGTCTCATAACCCAGAGGTCGCAGGTTCAAGTCCTGCCCCCGCTACCACGTTGTAGCAGGTCAGAGGCTTGGTCACGAAAATGTGATCAAGCCTCTTGATCGTTTGGTCAACGATTGGTCAACATGTGATGGTGACGGACGTCACCGAACGTTGGCGGATGCGGCTGGATCCGAAGCGGACCTAACGCGAGGTCGGAGCCGCCCGGATGAGGGTCAGTCAGGTGGGCGGGTGCTGGGTGAGCAGCGGCGACTCGTGACGGCGTTGATGTCGTCAAGCCCCGAAGGGTCTCTTCGCTCGCCCTGGCGCTGCTCATCCGGTATGGCCTCGTCTGGTAAGGGACCTTCGCCTGTGCCGTTCACGCCGTGGATTCGGTGCGCTGATCTGAGGCACGCACCGGACGGCCGCCAACGGGCCTTCCGGAGGTGCGTGCGAGTCGGAAAGGTGGACGCACGCACGAGGCTGGATGACCTATCTCGTCACCATGGGCAGGGTTCAGCTCCGGTCGGGCCGGACGGCTCCGGCGGATCGCCGGAGAGGGCCCCACATGAGCCGCAGTCGGCCATCGGCCCTTGGGTTGCGCTCGCCTTCGCCGTCGTCATGTGGGCTCTCGATGTGGGCGAGTTCCTGGCCGCGGTCGCCGGAATGGAGCTCAACTTCGTCAACCTCCTCATCGGTGTGCTGATCCCACCGGCCTTCGTCGTGACGATGGCTTGTCTCCACGAGGCCACGTCGCGCGGACGGCGGTTGTGGACACTGCTGGGTGTGGTGTTCGCGAGCATGTGGGCCACGGTCAGCATGTCTGCCTACTTCCTGCAGTTGACGGTGGTGGCGTTCGCAGAGGAGCAGGGTCGCGCAGCCGACGTCTCGCTGATCAGCTTCGGTGACCTCGACCGGACCTCTGTCGCCTGGAGCCTCAACGTTCTCGGTTGGGGTATCTTCCTGGCACTTGCTCTGCTCCTTGCCTCCCCCGCGCTTGTCGGCGGCGGCCGACAGCGACTCGGACGCTGGGCGTTGCGGCTCAGCGGGATCTCGATGCTATTCCTGGCGGCGGGCTTCGCCGCCGGCTCCGAATCTCTCCAGCTCATTGGAGCCGGGTTTGGCTGGTTTGTGGGCCTTCCGGTCTCCGGGCTGGTGCTTGCCTCGGTTCTCCGCTCCACCCGAACGAGGAAGCCACTGACACCGTGAAGCAAAGACGAACGCTTGTGAAGCGAAGTGGGACTGCGCTCGCCCTGGCGCCGACGGCTGTGGGGGTTGGTGTGCTGACTCGCCGGGTGGCCGGTCGCAGGCAGGGTGAGCTCTCCCGGTTCCGGAGCCCGGAGTCAGAGCGGCGATACATGCAGGCCTACGGAGAAGTGCTGGCACAGTGGCCGGTTTCATACGAGGAGGGCATGAGCTGTGGGGCCTGGCCGCCGACACCGGCGCAGACCTGGTGTGGCGGATCAAGAGGAACAACGTCTTCATCCCACTGCGGGTCCTGCCCGACGGGTCGTTCATCTCGGTGATGCCGACCCCCGCCGAGACCCGCCGTCACGGGCAGCCCCGGGCTGGGCGCGTCCTGCCCGAACCACCCGAAGGGCACACGGTGCGGATCGTCGAGCAAACCGTCACGGTCCGCGCCGCCGACGGCTCCACCCGCACCGAGGCGTTCCGGCTGGTCACCACCCTGCTCGACCACGAGGTAGCGCCGGCCAACGAACTGGCCGCTTCCATGCCCAACGGTGGGAGATCGAGAACGGCTACAGCGAGCTGAAGACGCGGCTGCGCGGAACCGGATTCATCCTGCGGTCCAAGTCACCCGAACTGGTTGCCCAGGAGGTCTACGCGCTCCTGACCGTCTTCCAGGCCCTGTGCACGCTCGAGGCTGAGGCAGCCGCCACCGCCGGCGTCGACCCCGACCGGATCTCCTTCATCGTCGCTGTCCGGGTGGCCCGCGACCAGGTCACCACCCAGGCCGCGATCACCGCCGCCACCTTGCTCCGAGCCCGCGCCGAAGCCGTCGCCGATGTGCTCGCCGACCGGCTTCCCCGACGCCGATCCCGCGAATGCGAGCGGATCAAGAAACCCCCGAAGAACGCCTTCGTGACCAAGCGACACGACCACATCCGACCACCCAGCCGCGTCACCTACGAGATCAACGTCATCCCCAAAGCCGCCTCACCTGCGCAGACACGCTAGGTCACGAGCATTGCAGCCCATGGCCCAGATGCGGCAGCGGCAGCGGCGGCGTCCGGTGGCATGGGTGTGTCGCGCCCGAGTGCGACGGCGACGTCCTGCACGTGCACGAGGAGGTCGAAGAGCACGTCGCGGCGGTCGGTGACCAAGAACGCGGTCCACGGCGGCGGTTCACTGATGAGGGTCAGGTGGGCGGCGACGTCCCTGACCGACCAACCGGCGCACAGCGACGGGTGCTCCCACTCCTGCGGGGTGACGGCCTCCAGGATCGCCACCAGGCGAAGCCGTTCCTGCTCGATCACCCGCCAGGCGCGTTCGTCGTCCATCGGGCCCCCTCCGCCACGCCCAGATGGTGAGGAGGGATGGATGAGCGTGACCGGTGCCGCGGACGAGGCCCCGGCGGCGGAGTCGATGAACACCGGCGTGCTGCTGTTCATCCCATACCGGGCCATGGAGCGGCGGGTGTTCGAGGGGCTGCGCCGGGCGGGCCATGACGACTTCACCACAGCCCAGGCCCGGGTGTTCGCGCGGATCGATGCGGCCGGCTCACGATTGACCGACCTCGCCGAGCACGCACAGATCACCAAGCAGTCCGCCCAGGTCCTGGTGGACGGACTGGAGCGGGTCGGGTACGTGCGGCGCGTGCCTGACCCGACCGACGCCCGGGCCCGGCTGATCATGATCACCTCGCGCGGCGCCGACCTCGTTGCCGACTCGGCCCGGATCGTCGCCGAGGTCGAGGCCGAGTGGCAGGCCCACCTCGGCGTCCGCAATCTACGGACACTGCGCAGGCTGCTCACCCGGCTGGTGGAGATCACCGACTTCTGAAGGTGCCGTGCTCGCTTCCCCGATGTCCACGGTGCGGCCTGCGGTGGCCGGCGCCCGATCGTCGCTCTGGCGATGTCAGGGCCGATCCCGGGCCGCTCGGGTCCTTCGGCCCTTCTTGGGCGCCCGGGCCAGGCGAATCGTGGGCTGAAAGGGGCCCGCTTGCTTGCCGGGCCGATGCCGATGAGGTCTGCACGCGAGCAGGAGTCCCGTTGGAAGGGAGTCGTCATGCGTGTACTTCATGCTTCGAGGCAGGGTGCGTCACCGGTGGCCCGAACCGGGCCCGCCGTCGTCGTCAAGTCCGTCGGACGGTTCGGGCGCCACTTCTTGGAGATGTGCGCCGTCATGTGCATCGGTGGAGGCGCGTTGATCGGTGTGTTCTTCGCGGCCGCCTCCGTTGTGGGGTTCCCCGACCTCCGAGTGGATTCCCCGGAATGGTCGGCCCTCATCGTCTCGATCATCCTGGCCGCGGCGATGGTCGCCTGGATGCGGTTCCGGCGGATGGACTGGCGCCCCACGGTGGAGATGGCCGGCTCGTCGGTCGTCTCGGGTGGCGTCCTGGTCGTCGGCTACTGGGTCGGCGTGGTCTCCAAGGAAGCGCTGGTGCCCAGCGTGTGCCTGGTGGCATGCGTCGCGATGATCGCGGTGATGCTGTTCCGGCTCCCGCTCTACACCTCGAGCCACGCTCACCACCAGAAGGCCGGCTGAGCGCGGGACTCGGCGCACCGACTGCCTCGGAGGTTGTCATGACCACCGCACCGGACCGGACCGCGACCCCCACCGTCTCGAACCGGGGTGCGAGCGGAACCGTGCTCCGGGTGGGCGCCTGGAGTGCCCGGGCCACCGTCGCGCTGGCGATGACCTATGCCGGGGCCATGGTGGCCTCCGGGGCGGCCACCGGCACCCCCCAGGATCCGTACTGGGCCGTCGCCGAGGTCCTCGTCATCGTGATGGCGCTGGTGTTCGTCGCCTTGATGCTCGCCCTGCACGAGTACGCAGCCCCGGGCCGTAAGCCCTTGGCGACGGCGGCAGTGGGCGCGGTGTTGGCCACTGCGACGCTGACCATCACTGTGCACTTCCTCGAGCTGTCCGTGGCTCGCCACGACCAATTGGGCGCGGACCCGGATCTGACGTGGGTGTTCGGGTTCACCTGGCCCTCGTTGCTGTACGGCGTCGAGATGGTCGCCTGGAACTTCTTCTTCGGGACAGCGTTGGTGTGCGCGTCCGGCGTGTTCTCTGGTCACGGCCGAGAACGCGGCCGAGAACGTTCCGTCCGCAACGGGCTCACCGCCGCCGGGGTGTTGACCCTGGCCGGGCTGATCGGCCCGGTCGTCGGCAGCGCCGACTGGCGGGTGATCGGGGTGCTGGGATACGGCGTGGTCCTGCCGCTGGTCTGTCTGCTCATCGGCGGCGTCCTTATCCGGGCCGCTGACGACAGGGATTGCCGCTGACGACAGGGATTACAGCAGCCGCGGTCTTCGCCGCCTCGGGTCCCCCGGTCGGTCGGTTCAGCGGGGTGTTCACTCGACGCGGCCCGGCCGCCCGGAATGAACGGGCGACCTCGCGGACATCACGCTGAGCACCGCGTGGGCCGGCACGTTGAAGAGGGATGGGAGCCGATGACGACACCAGCCGAGCATCGACGAGGCCTCGGAGGACGGTCGTGCACGATGACCCGGGTGCCGGTACCGGACCTGTGTTGCCTGTGGGCGGAGACCGCTGCCGCGCCCATGCACATCGCGCTGGTGGCGACTTTCGATGCCGCGGGGTTGATCGACGACGACGGTGAGGTCGCTCTCACAAAGATCCGCTCCTTCGTCGCCGCGCACCTGGATCAGGCGCCGATGCTGCGTCGGGTCCTGCGACCTACCCGCCTCGGTCAGGGACGCCCGGTGTGGACCGACGCCGGCGACTTCTCCATCGACCAGCACGTCGTCCTGGCGCAACCCCGGGTCGCCTTCGCCGACGAACAGGGATTCCTTGACTGGTGCACGCGGGAGACGTTGCGGCCATTGAACAGGTCCAGGCCGCTCTGGCGCATCTGCCTCGTGCCCGAGCTCCCCGACCGAAGGGTCGGGGTGCTCGTCGTCGTGCACCACGTGGTCGCCGACGGTCTGCGAGGCGTCGCCATGATCGCTGGCCTGTTGGACGTCGACGCTGCCGGCGGTGCGATGTCTCCCGCGCAGTGGCTGCCCGTGCCGCCGCCGACGGGAACCGAGCTGGTGGTCGACAACCTGCGCAGCCGGGCGATGGCCGTGCGGTCGCTGCGGCCCGACGCGCTGCGGCAGCAGCTCGCCTCCCTCAACGGACTGCGGGCCGAGGTCCGCACGCGGGCACCGGTGACCGAGCTCGGTGGTGAGATCGGGTACGGACGCCAACTCGTCGTGGTGCGGGAGCCCCTCGAAGACCTCAGGGCGGCCGCCCACCGCCTCGGCTGCACGATCAACGATCTTCTCCTCGCGGCCGTCACTCAGGGCCTGCGGAAGATGCTGTGCCCGGGCGGCGACTGCGCAGAGGCGATGGCGCTGCGGGCCTCGGTTCCGGTCGGTGACACCAGTGGCCACCAGGGCGGAATGATCACCATCCGACTGCCCGTCGGCGCCGCTGACCCCGGTGACCGGCTCAGGCTCATCGTGGCGGAGACCTCGCAGCGGAAGCGCTCGCCGCACGGGGGTGTCGCCGGGATCGTGGCGATGCCCGCGGGTCTGGCGCGGCTCGGGGTGCTGTGGGCCCGGCGCACCGCGACAGCACACATCAACCTCTATGTCACGAACGTGCCCGGACCGTCCTGCCCGCTCTACCTC
>Ga0209683_10001026_pt1 | contig 10764 bp, 4 predicted proteins | sample DOMMetBare2Fresh_FD_187474 | JGI IMG/M metagenome (GOLD analysis project Ga0209683, IMG submission 187474) | Wetland sediment microbial communities from St. Louis River estuary, USA, under dissolved organic matter induced mercury methylation -... | ecosystem: Environmental > Aquatic > Freshwater... | reverse complement strand
ACGCCAACAACGGGGGCAGGACCGCAATCCCACACCAGTTAACCACATAAGACCTTCACGCGGAGTCTGTGGTTTTCGAAGTTGCGGAAGCCGTAATCCCTCGGTGATTGCGTTGTTGCGGGTGAAGCGCCACATGGCGGCGATCTCCTCCCGCCAGGCGTGGAGGGTGTCGCCGAGTTGTACCAGTTGCGGCAGGCCGGCCTGGCGCAGCTGGTAGACGGCGCGCAGGAAGCGGCGCGCCAGGGGTTGGCACTGGCGGCGCGTGCGATGCTTCTTCAGCAGCAGGTAGCAGAGCCGCTGCTTGAAGCCGTAGATGACTTCCAGAGCCGGATAGGCAGCCGGATAGGCAGCCAGATAGGCGGCGAGACGGACCTGCTGTTCGGACTTGAGGTTGTGGCGGTGGCGGCGCATCAGGGAGAGCAGGCCGCGGTTCTTGCTGCCCACCGGGTCGAGATCTTTCCAGCAGGCCAGGAAATGATGGTTGATGATGCGGATGACGTGGAAGCGGTCGGCCACGATGCGGGCCTGGGGAAAAAAGTGCCGGCGGACCCAGGGAGCGGTAGACGCTGGCCAGATCCATACACACCACCCGGACGTCGGCCTTGCCTTCCAGCCGCGCCAGGTAGGCCTCCAGAGCGGCTTCCGAACGTCCCAGCACGACATCATAGATCTTGCGATGGCGCAGATCGCAGAAGGTGGTGGCGTAGCCCTTGCGCCGGGTGAAAAAGTGTTCGTCGAGGCCCAGCACGGAAGGGCCGCACGGCGGATGGCACTCCCGGAACTGGCGGTTGATCCCGCGCCGGAAATAGCGCTCCACCGTAGCGGCGCCAATGCTTTCCCTCCGCCCCAGGCGGCTGCGGTTGATGCCGTCCAGGTGCTGTTGATTAGATGGCCTTCTGGAAGGCCTCGCTGGCGCGCTGGCAGCGCAGGATGCCGGGCAGAGGCTGGCGGGAGTGGCGTCCGCAGCTCAGGCATTGGGACTTCGGAGCCTGGACCGCGAGCACGCAATGGCGGAGTCCCCAGTCCTCGTGGCGCACTCTCCGGTGAACCCACCCCTTGCTGCGCAGCACGGTCCCGCGGCAATGGGCGCAGAATCTCGGCCCGGTATACCGGGCCGAGATTCTCAGGGTTCCCTCTTTCCTCTGAATGTCGGTAATCTGAAAGTCGGGCAGGCCTAAAAGGATCTCTGATTCGGTCAAAACGTTATCTCCCAAGATCGTTTTACCAATCCGGGATCACGGTCTGCCCCCGTTGTTGATCGTCAAAACAGCCAAAACGTGTGTGAAACCGTGAACAAACCGGTTCAGTTGGGACGCCCCGACCGCCCCGCTCTCACACAGCGGTCGTAGAGCTTGGTCTCGCAACTCGCGACTGTCCCAAAACGTACATTGCGATCCGATTGGTACAGTTCGTTTTGGTACACTTGCCGGCCTGCACAGGGCGGCAGAATGCTCTAACGTCTGCATTGTCAACATACCCCGATGCGCGGCGGAGCCTCGTTCGGTCTTCGGATGATGGCCAGCAGAGTGCACTAGGGCGGCGGGAACTTGCAGGCCCACTACCAGGCCCGCTCGACCAACGCGACAGGTCACCGCCTGTCTGCCATCGCTGTTCCGGGCGTTTCCCGACGTTGGAGGATACGAGTTTGATCGCCGAGCTGGTGGAACAGAAGAACCCGTACGAATCCGCGCTGGACGACTTCGAATTGGCCGCGGACGCTCTCGAGTTGTCCGCGGACGTCCGGAATCTGATGAGGTGTCCGGAGCGCGTGCTGGAGGTTAGCGTTCCCACCAGGATGGACGACGGCCGCATTGAGCGCTTCTGCGGATGCAGAGTGCAGCACAACACCTCCCGGGGACCCGCCAGGGGCGGAATCCTCTATCACCCCGATATCACGCTGGACGAGGTGAAGGCGATGGCCATGCGGATGACATGGCAATACGCGGTGGTGGACGTTCCGTTCGGCGGCGGAAAGGGCGGTGTAACGGTCAGCCCCAGAAAGCTGTCGCAGGGCGAACTGGAGCGCCTGACCCGCCGCTATGCGCTCGGCATTGCGCCGCTTCTCGGGCCGGAGCGGGACATTTTGGCGCCGGACATGTGCACGAATCCGCAGGTGATGGCCTGGATCATGGATGCGGACGCCATGGGAAAGGGCTGCGCGGCATCGGGGGTGGCGACGAGCCAGCCGACGATCCTGGATGGGGCCAAGGGACGCGGTGAGGCGACGGGCCGCGGGGTGTTCCACACAGTCAAAGCCGCCTGTGAGCATCTGCAAATCCCCGTGAAGAACGCGCGCGTAGTCGTGCAGGGGTTCGGCAATGTGGGATCGGTAGCGGCGCTGCTGCTGGAATCGGCCCAAGCCGTCGTTGTCGGCGCCAGCGACACGAGAGGCGCCATATACAACGCGGGCGGCCTGGACGTCCCCAAACTGATGTTGCACAAGGAACGGAGCGGATCGGTCGTGGGATTCCCCGGCTGCGAGCCTATCGCCGAGTGCGAGCTGCTGGCTCTGGAGTGCGACATCCTTATTGCCGCGGCCTTGGCCCACACTGTCCACTGCCAGAATGCCTCCACGATTCGAGCCAGGATCGTAGCCGAGGCGGCCAACGGATCCGTCACGCCGGCGGGAGATCGAATTCTCGACGGCAATGGCGCTCTCCTGATCCCCGACATGCTGTGCAGCGCGGGCGCCATCACCGCGTCCTACTACGAATGGGTGCAGAGCGAACAACGCCAGCCTCGGGACGAGCAGGACGTGTACAGCCGGCTCGAAAGCGCCATGCTCCGCAGCTTCCAGCAAGTCCTGGCGATGTCCCGAGAGCGTAGGGTGAACATGCGCCAGGCGGCCAACATGCTCGGAGTCAGCCGGGTGGCTGAGTCGATCGGACTGCGGGAACTTGATCCCCTGACGATGTGCACGGCGGGATGCCGTACGGCGGCCACACAGGGTTGAGCCGTGGATATTACGGGTCAGCCAGCCGGCCGCGAGCCGACGGCTGCGCGAGATCGAAGGGAACCGGAAAAGCGCGAGGCGGGCCAAGCGGCCTGCGATGAGGCAAGGGTTCGATGAGGAACCCGTCCGGCGTTCGGGACAGTGTCATGGCCGTGAGCCAAGAACCTTGGTAGCAGCCCGGTCATTGCAATACGCACAACAAAGGAGCATACGTGAGCACAGCAACCTTTACGGCAACATACATAGATCAGATCCTCGAGACCGTCAAGAAGCGGAATTCCGGCGAGCCGGAGTTTCTGCAAGCCGTCACTGAGGTTCTCCGGTCGATTAGTCCGGTCCTGGACCGGCATCCGGAGTACGTCGAATGGCGGATACTGGAGCGTTTGGTTGAACCGGAACGCGTCGTCATGTTCCGCGTCCCCTGGCAGGATGATCAGGGACAGATTCAGGTAAACCGTGGATTTCGGATTCAGTTCTCGAGCGCCATCGGCCCGTACAAGGGCGGGATACGATTCCACCCGACTGTTTACCTCGGCATTCTGAAGTTCCTGGCGTTCGAGCAGGTCTTCAAGAACTCGCTGACAACGCTCCCCATGGGAGGCGGCAAGGGAGGATCCGACTTCGATCCCAAGGGGAAGTCGGATGCCGAGGTCATGCGTTTTTGCCAGAGCTTCATGACGGAGCTTTGCCGGCACATCGGCGCGGACGTGGATGTCCCGGCGGGCGACATCGGCGTTGGCGGACGCGAAGTGGGATACATGTTCGGTCAATACAAGCGCATCCGGAACGAGTTCACGGGCGTGCTGACAGGCAAGGGTCTCGCCTGGGGAGGGTCGCTCATCCGGCCCGAGGCGACCGGTTACGGTTGCGTCTACTTCTGCGAGCAGATGCTCAAGACGCGCGGCGAGAGTTTCGCGGGTAAGACTTGCCTGGTCTCCGGGTCGGGCAATGTGGCCCAGTACACGATCGAAAAGCTCAACGAGCTCGGGGCGAAGTGCGTCACACTCTCCGACTCCGACGGCGCGATCTACGACAAGGATGGAATCTGCGCGGAGAAACTGGCCTGGGTCATGGATCTCAAGAACGGCCGGCGCGGACGCATCAAGGAGTATGTTGTGAAGTTCCCCAAGGCCGAATACTTCCCGAACAAGAGGCCCTGGCACATACCGGCGCAGTGCGCCTTTCCGAGCGCCACGCAGAACGAAATCAACGGAGAGGACGCCAGGCTGCTGGTGAAGAACGGCTGTTACGTGGTGGGCGAGGGGGCCAATATGCCGACGACCCCCGAGGGCATGGAGGTCTTCCGGACGGCGAAAATCCTCTACGGCCCCGCCAAGGCGGCCAACGCCGGCGGCGTGGCCACCTCCGGCCTCGAGATGGCGCAGAACTCGATGCGTCTGTCCTGGGGACGGGAAGAAGTCGATGGCAGGCTGAAGGGCATCATGACCTCCATCCACAGCGCGGCTTGGGAGACCTCCAAGGAATACGGGGCTCCCGGAGACTATGTGATGGGCGCAAACATCGCCGGCTTCGTCAAGGTGGCGGATGCGATGCTGGCGCAGGGTCTCGTGTAAAGGGCAACTCAAAGGGCCAGCCGTTTTGGGCGGCCTAGGGTTCTGGTGGCGTGGCGCGCCTGGGCCGCGTCACCAGGATCCCAAGGGCGCTGGACGCCGGGCCCGCTTTCCCGCGCCGCGGCCCACGATTGCGCTAACATACGAGTCCTGACCGGCATCCCTCTGTTTGTGAGACCTGGATGAAGCCGCCGGATCTTCGCGACCAACTTCGTTACGCTTACGATCCGCAGTTGCGTGGCCTCCACCACCTGATGGCCCGGCGTGTGCGCACGATCCTGATGGTCTCGAATCCTTACGAGTCCTTCAGCATCTCGCGCGACTACTCGTTGACGCAGGATATCTATGGCGCCTCCCAGTTGCTGCACCTCCAGAACGTTCCCCAGATCGTCACCGCTCTGTCCGGCAACGAAGGGCTGAACATCCTGGGAAAGGAACACTTCGATCTCGTCCTGGTCTCCGGCAATCTGCCTGACATGGACACGCCCGACTTCGGCCGGCGAGTGAAGGCCATTGACGCCGGCCTGCCGGTCGTCATGGTCGTCTTTGACGGGTCCTGGTTCGACCAGACCTATCGGGGCGCCGAGCCCGAAGGAATCGACCGGACCTTCGCATGGCGCGGCAGCGCCGATGTGCTGCTCTCGATCATGAAGCTTGTCGAGGACGGCCAGAACATCGACCGCGATCTTGGCATTGCTTCCATTGGGACGATTCTCGTCGTCGAGGATGCGGTCGAGCACTACTCGCTGATTCTGCCGCACCTCTACTCCATGCTCATGCGGCGCACCTTCATGCTTGTGCCCGAGGGGATCAACGAGAGCGACCGCCAGGTCCGGACGCGCGTTCGCCCCAAGGTGCTCCTGGCGCGCACTTTCGCCGAGGCAAGCGCGCTATTTGAAAAGTACGAGACCTCGCTGGTGGGAATCATCTCCGACCTGCACACCTTCCACGACGACCTCGTCGATCCCGAAACGGGCGTGCGGTTTCTGCGTACGGTCGCGGCTCGGGCGCCCGGCGTTCCCATCCTCGTTCAGTCCTCCGATCCGAACGTGGCCGAAGCGGCCAAGTCGGTGGGAGCGCGTTGCCTGAACAAGCGCGGGTCGAACATGAGGGCTGGCATCGAGCAGTTCGTTCTCGAGGATATTGGCTTCGGCGATTTCGAATTCCGCATGCCGGACGGGACAAAGGTCAAACGCGTCGCCAACCTGTGGGAGATGGAGCAGGCGCTTTCCGCCGTGCCCGACGAATCGCTCGTGTTCCACTCCGAGCGCAACGATCTGTCCCACTGGTTCCGGGCGCGGGGCGAAACCACGCTGGCCGCGGTCATCAGGCCGATTACCCTTGCGGACTTTCCCACCGTCGGAGCGCTCAAGGAGTACTTGATCAACGCGATTTCCATTGCGCGCAAGGAGAAATACCGCGGAGCGATCGCCGACTTCCGTCCGCCCGAATTCGATCCCGATTACCCGTTTCTCGTGCTCGGGCGAGGCTCCCTGGGCGGCAAGGGCCGCGGCCTGGCGTTCGTATTCCGGCAACTCAGCCGCTGGTTGAAGGACGACTGTATCCAAGGAATCAAGATGCGTCTGCCCCGGACGCTCGTCATCGGCGCGGATGAATCCGACGCCTTCCTCGCGGCCAACAGAATCGACGTGACGTCCATCGAGGGACTGGCCGACGACGCCATCCTGCGGCGCTTTGCCCGCGGCCACCTCAGCCGCCGGCTGCGCGAGTGCCTGGAGTTCTATGTCCAACGGGTGGATGTTCCGCTGGCCGTCCGCTCGTCGGGGCTTCTCGAGGACTCGCATCGCCAGCCCCTGGCCGGGCTTTACGCGACCTACATGCTGCCGAACAACAGTCCGGATCTCGAGGTGAGGCTGAACCACCTCGCGACCGCCGTGAAGCTGGTCTACGCCTCGGCTTACGTCGAGCGGCCGCGGCGCTATCTCGAGGCGATCGGGCACGACCGGGCCGAGTCACGGATGGCAGTGCTTGTTCAGGAAGTCGCCGGCCACCAGTACGGCCGGTATTTCTACCCGGCCATCTCAGGCGTGGCCCAGTCTCACAATTACTACCCGGTCTTCCAGATGAAGCCGGAGGATGGCGTGGCGACGATCGCTCTGGGCCTGGGCAAACAGGTGGTCGAGGGGGGCGATGCGGTGCGGTTCTGCCCTCGCTACCCGCAGGTTCTGCCCCAGTTCCGGTCTCCCGCCGAAGTAATGAAGGTCGCACAGCGGGAGTTTTTCGCCCTGGACCTCGAGCGCGGCGAAGCCGACCTGGTGGGCGGCACGGACGCCACCCTTGCCCGGCTGCCGCTCTCGCAGGCCGAGGCGGATGGGACGCTGGCTCTGGCCGGCAGCGTCGTGGACACGGACGAGGATAGGATCTACGACGGCGTGGGACGGCGCGGCAGCCGCGTGGTCACATTCGCGCGGATACTCAAGCGCAACGTGTTTCCGCTTTGCGGCATCCTCAACGAGCTGTTTGAAGCCTGCCGTAGGGACTTGGGTTTCGCGGTCGAAATCGAGTTTGCCGTGGACCTCGACGGCGATCCGTCCCGGAACCCGGAGTTCTACTTCCTGCAGATGAGGCCCTTGGTGGCTTCGCGCGAGCGCTGCGACATCGCATCCGAGTCCGTCGCGGCGGACAAGCTGCTCTGCCGCTCCGAGCGCGTCCTCGGAAATGGCCGCATCGACGGCTTGCGCGATATTGTCTATGTCGATTCCGCCAAATTCGACCGCGGGCGGAGCGCGGAGGTTGCATCCGCCGTGGCGGAGATCAACGACCGGCTGACCCGCGAACGCCGGCCCTATCTGCTCCTCGGGCCCGGGCGCTGGGGATCGTTCGACGCCTGGATCGGAATTCCCGTAGTCTGGCACCAGATTTCCTGGGCGCGCGTCATCGTCGAGGTCCCCGCGAAGGATCTGCCGATAGAGCCGTCGCAGGGCACCCACTTTTTCCACAACATGACCTCAGCGGGTATCGGCTACTTTTCGCTTCGCCACTCGAACGAGAACGAGTTCGTCCGCTGGGAGTTGCTCAACGCGCTGCCGGGCGAGGAGATCGCGCTGGGAGTCCGGCATGTGCGCCTGGCCCGGCCTCTGCTGGTGCGCATGGACGGCCAGACCCAGCAGGGAATCATCTCGTTACCTTGAGACGCCCCGACGGGTAGCGGGCGCGGAGGGGCGGCAGCTTGGGGATTCCGAGCGAAGCCAATTGGCGTTCCGGCACGAGCGGTCGAATTAGCGCTTGGGATGGTAATGGTCCGAGCAAGTGACGGTTTGGGTGAGCGAGGTCCCATCCGCGCCCTCGACTTTGCCGGCGCCGGTGAGAATACCGGCGTTCAATTCCAAGTCGTAGGTCAGCGTGAATTGCACGTTCCAGAGGTCCAACGTCAGGCTGTAGCCGATCGCGTTGCCTCGTATGTACCGTGGCGCGACCTTTCCGCCATGCTCGTCCAGCATGAGGGCGTTGCCCGGGCCGAAAAGGACCGCGGTGCTGTACTGCGAGGCGGGGGCCGAGCGCGCTCCCTGGCGGAGAATGGTATTCCGCGCGGCGCACTTCCACGCGCCCTGGATGTCGAGCGGGCGGCCGGATTGTGGCGGCGTGCGGGCCTCTTCCGGACGAGGAGCGTCCTGCACGGGGCGCGGCGGGTTCTGGTGAGCCAGTTGCTCGCGCGCCCTGGCTAGCGGGTCGTTGGGTGGCGCCCCACCGGGCAGCACGCTGGCTTGTGTTGGGCTGGGCTTGGCGGGTGATGGGGGACTTGGCGGCGCCATCCAGGATGCGACCGTCGTCGTCCGGCTCGCGCCGCCCCGGGCGCACCCTTCGAGGCTCTTATTGCCGATGCGCCGCTCGACATACTCACCGAGCGTGCAGAGGTTGAGCGATCCCAACTTGGTTCGCACGCTCCACACGGTCTGATAGCGGGACCATCCGGCGGGATGATCCGGCGGGCCAGCAATCGTGGTCGCCGGTCCCGCTACGACACCCCAGTCCGAGTACCTCCACGTTCCCGGATACTTCGCGGCAGCCTCGGGAGTCGCCGTATGCAACCACTCGTCGATGTGTCCCTGGATCTGCGAGTCGTTCCAGGGGTCGGGCCGCGACAGGGGCGCCGCGGCAACGGTGGGGGAGTCTCCGCCCGCCCACGAAGGAACGCGGAAGGCAAACACCCGGTCACCGGCCTTGAGGTCGAGTTCCTTGACAAAGGACGGCTTACCCGTGACGTTGAAGGCGGCATCGGTGCGGGCAAGCATCGATCCCGTCACGCGCGCCGTCCCTTCCCACACCTCGAAACCGCTTCCACGGCCGCTGACCGACACCTTGTAGCGCGTGCCGGTGGGAACGATTCCGGCGTCAGGGCTCGCGACTTCAAGCGAACCGAACGACGGCTCGCCCTCCCGGCGTTCCATTGCCGGCTGGGATGGGTGATCGACCTCCACGTTGCCTTGCGATATCTCCAGTTTTCGGAGACTCGAGACCTTTACTTTCGAGATCTCGCCCACGTGAGCCACGCTCCCCTCCGGAAACTTGAGCGAGACGCGGGATCCCTTCCCGACATCGAGAGACGCTCCCGGGCCCACCTTGTCGTTCTCACGCAACGGGCGGGTGGCCCCCGGCGTCGCCAGATCCGCGTAGGCGACGAAACCAGTGAGCAGGGTCACCGTGGCCAGCGTCTCCATCCCGCTTCCGGCTGGAGGACTGGCCGCGGGTTGGCCAGTCTCCGCGCTCTGCGGCTTCGCGACTGGGCCGTCCTTAGAGCAGGTGACGGTATACCAATAGAGGTTGTAGCTCACGCTGGTCTTGCCATATCCGCGAAGAACCGCGCAGACACCGTCTTCGTCGCGGTAGAAACCCAGGTCTTCGCCAGCCCTCCAATACCAGCCTCCATTGCCATCCGGAAAGCCGAAATGACCGGACCGGTTCTTCTCCGACTTCGCATAGAGGAGGAAACCGGCGTCCTTCGGGCTGTCCGGAGGCCAGATCCGAAACAGATAGGCGTCAATGCGGCGCTTGGAAGCGCTTGGCGACGAGCCGTCACCGGTGGAGCCAACAGCTCCCAGCGCGATTCTGACGCCAGAGACCTCCCCCGCTTTGACAACTCCCGTGGCTTCTCCCGATGTCTTGGCCAACGTCGCGTGTACTTTGATCTTTGCGCCATCGGGATACGCGCCCGGGCCGGCGATCGCGCTGAAGTTGCCCTCGGAGTCCGCGATGGCAGTTGGCCCATCCGCGGCGCGCACGGACGCGTCCGGCGCCGGCGAGCCATTGGCGCGAACGACCTGCCCCGAGACCAGGACGTCCTGCGGTCCCTTTTCGACCGTGATGTAGGTAGAGCACGAAACTTCCGAACCGTCCGACGCCCGGCCCTGCGCGAAGACCGTCAGATCTCCGAGAGTTTCCGCCGTGATGCTGCCGGTCTTGGCGTTCACCAAAGCCACTACGTAATTGCTGCCGCTCCATGTGAAGACGACATCGCGCACCACCTTGCCATCCGTGTCCCGAGCCACGGCCTTGAGGACGAGGCCGTTTCCGTGTAACGGAATCCGGCTGGGGTGATCCGCGATCTCACAGCGAGTTAGCTTGGCCCCGGAGGCGACCTTCACCGAGATGGATCCGCGTGCACTGCCGGAGACGGCCCAAATCTGGGCTTGGCCGCGACCGCGTCCCGTGACTTTCCCGCTGGCGTCGACCGTTGCGACCGCAGGCGCCGTCGAGGACCAAGTCACCGGAGCGCCGGAAAGCAACTGACCCTGCTCGTCGTGGACCTTGGCCAGCAGTTCGTAGCTGTCACCCACGTTCAGATCGAGCCAGCCCGGCTCAATCGAGACGGAGCGGACCTGAGGAGTCCGGGGAGCGGGGGGAAACGGCTCCAGCGCGATAGCGATTTCTGCGGTTTGGTCCGCCAACACGGTTACGCCAACTTCCTTGCCTCGGTAGTACTTGCCGCTGACCACCGATTGCGGGACGATGGCACGGTAGCCGCCCGCTGGGACCTCGAAGACAGCCGGGGATTCGCGCGGGCCCACCGACGCCGGTCCTGAGATTGCGACATCGATGCCTGCAAGGGGCTTCCCGGTCTCGTCGGTCACCGTCACCTTGAGCTTCCCGTACGTCGACGCCACCGTGACAAGAAGGTTCTTGGTTTCTTCCGCGGCGACCTCGACGCCTTTCTGTGTCGTGGGAGCGTACCCAAACCCGGCGTCCACGGAAAGCGTGTAACGTCCCGCGGGGACTTCTTCG
>Ga0209683_10001023_pt1 | contig 10769 bp, 9 predicted proteins | sample DOMMetBare2Fresh_FD_187474 | JGI IMG/M metagenome (GOLD analysis project Ga0209683, IMG submission 187474) | Wetland sediment microbial communities from St. Louis River estuary, USA, under dissolved organic matter induced mercury methylation -... | ecosystem: Environmental > Aquatic > Freshwater... | reverse complement strand
TCCCGATGAACGACAAGCCGCTGTCGGCGATCGCGGTCGAGGACATCGGCAAGTGCGCCTACGGAATCTTCAAGCGGGGGCGCGAGCTCATCGGGAAGACGATCGGGATCGCCGGCGAGCACCTCACCGGCGGCCAGATGGCGGCCGCGCTCACCCGTGCGCTCGGCAAGGAGATCCGCTACAACGCCGTCACGCCGGAGGTCTACCGTGGCCTTGGCTTCCCCGGTGCCGACGACCTGGGGAACATGTTCCAGTTCCAGCGCGACTTCAACCAGTACTTCACCGGGATCCGCGACATCGCCTTCGCCCGGACCCTCAACCCCGAGCTCCAGACCTTCGAGCAGTGGCTGGCGCTGCACGCAAAGGAGATTCCGCTGCCGTAGGCGGTATCTTCCGCCAGCCCATGTCCATCGCCATCCGCCGGACAGCCTGGCTCATTCCGCTGGCTGCCGCCGCGTGCGCGCCGGCGCCCGCACGCGTCGCCCCGCCAGGCGGCCAGCTCGCCGCCGCCGAGTCGCTGTACGGCTCCCTGCGCGACCTCCGCGACCGGATCGACGTCGCCACCGCGGCCGGACGAACCGTAGCAGCCGACGGCTCCGCACTCACCGCCCTGATTGCTCGCCACGACTCTCTGCGCGTCCAGGTGTCGTCCCGCCTGGCCGCGGTGGACTCCGCCACCCTCGCGAGCGAGGATCGGCGCGCACTCGGCGTCATGCGCAGCACGCTCGCCCGCGACGTCGGCCCACTGGCCTCCTCGGCTGGAGATTCCGCCGCGGCCCGTCCGTCGGCCGGCTCCAGTCCGGTCTGCGCCTACGACACCAACCCTATCACCACCGGCCCGAACGCACTCGACTCGCTCCGCGCGCGGCTCTACGCCTGCTACGGCTGGACCCAGTCCCACCTGGTCCTCGGCACCGATACGCTCGACCGCCTCTCCATCCTCGGTGCGCTCGGACGCACCGATGGAAGTGCCGAGCGCCGCCGGCTCTTCCTCGCCCTCCAGCCGGTCTGGCGCAGCATGAACGGCGACGGCTCATCCGCGAGCCCATACCGGCAACTCATCGCGCTGGAGGTGAAGGCACGAGGGACGGCCGAGCCGCCCGCGGCGGCGCAGGCGCGCGCGGCGGGGGTGCCGCCGGACTCGCTCGAGCGATGGCTGCTCCGCGTGCTGGAGACATGGCGCGACGCGACCGCCGACTCACTGACCGAGCCGTGGGACTGGTACTGGGAGACGGGCCGCGCCAGCCGCGAGCTGAGCCCGCGGGTCCCGCGCGAGCGGCTGGCCCGGATCAATGCCGAGGTCTGGCGCGCGCTCGGCGCAGACGTGGAGGCGCTCCGGGTACGGTACGATCTCGAACCCCGCGACGGTAAGGACCCCGTTGCCTTCACCACGTTCGGCCGGCGCTGGCCCGCGATCGAGCCGTGGGTCTTCGCCACCTACCGGACCGGCGGTCTCGACAACCTGAACGAGCTGCTGCACGAGACCGGACACGCGGTACACCTCGCGGCGATCCGCACCCGCCCGGCGTTCAGCGACTGGCCGGACAGCGACCCGTTCACCGAGGCGGTGGCCGACTTCGTCGCGCTCGACGTCTACGAGCCGACCTGGCAACAGCGCTGGCTGGGGGACTCGGTGCCGCTGGCCGAAGGGCTCAGGGGACGCTACGGCGGAATCGTGCTGGACGTCGCGTGGGCACTGTTCGAGCTGCGGATGCTGCGCGATCCGGGCGCGGACCCGAACGAGGTCTGGATCACGCTCACCCGGAACTATCTGCGGATCCGCCCGCATCCGGAGCTGTCGTGGTGGGCGATGCGGGGCCAGCTGGTGGACGCGCCGGGCTACATGATGAACTACGCTGCCGGCTCGATTCTGATCGCGGCGATCCGGGCGCGGACGCGCGCGCTGCACGGACCGTTCGTCATCGGCGACTCGACCTGGTACGCGTGGGTGGCCCCGCGGTTGTACCGGTTCGGGCTGGAGCGGCCGACGCGGGAGGTAGTCGAGGAGTTCCTGGGCGGGCCGGTGTCGCCTGCGGCACTGCTGCAGGACATGGCAAGGATGCGCGGCAGGGCGGCTGGCTCCGAGTCACCGTGAACGAGGGGATCGCCCTGAGCGAGCGGGGTCACCCTGAGCGAGGGGAGTCACCCTGAGCAAAGCGAAGGGGGCATGCGTCGGGGCATGCCCCCTTCACTTCGTTCAGGGTGACTCGATTGGCGTGCTACTGCTTCACCCACGTCGGCCGAAGGTCCCGCGTCACGCCCCTCACCAGCTCGTCGACCACCTCGCCGTAGGCGTCGTTCGGATCGCGCACCGCCACCGACGGTGTCCGGTCGGCGATGGCGAGTCGACCCACCGTCCCGCTCGCCGCGGCGCTCGAGCGCCACACCGTTCCCCCGGTGCGGGTGGACAGGAGCCGCACCGTGAGCTCCGCGGAGACCGAGGCCCGGACGTTCACGTTCCCGGCGGCGCTGAGCAGGCCGCGCGGCTTGACGCCCGAGACCTTCAGATGTCCCAGGAAGACGGCGGGGACGTTCTTCTCACGGCCGAGCGCCTGCGCGAGGGCGCTGGCGTCTCCGGCCGCGGCGAGCGCCTTGAGCGAGGAGTCCGCGTTGGTGAGCTCGAGCAGCTCGACGCCGGATTGACTCGCCAGCAGCGCCTCGGCGAAGCGCTGGGTGGCGGCCGTGCTCAGATCCGGGTTCGCCTGTTCGGTGGCGAAGGTGACCAGCGCGACCCGGCCGTAGGGCTCGAGGTCGAGACGTGCGGGAACTTGCGCGTAGTGAGCCCCGCATGCCGAAAGCCCGAGCATGCCGCAAACCGCGAGCACGCATCGCGCACGCACAGACCGACTTGGAGGGTTCCAGAGCATCTTGGCGGCACCTGGTGGTGGGGACTTACAGCAACGAGCAAGAGGTGCGCCATGCGAGCCGGTGGGCGGCGCGCCCGTCGGGGCCGCGCCATGCCGCCACATGGGTCAGCGGCGGCTGGGGGCGTAAACGAGGGTCAGCTGGGCCTGCTGGATGAACACCAGCAGCGGGCCTGGACGGACGGTCACTGGGATCGAGCTCGGAGTGTAGAGCGTCTGGCTCATGGGTCGGCCCTCCGCAAGCGATCATGCATCAAGCATGCCCGATCTATAAGGCACCCGCCCCGCCGTGGGTTCCCGGATGCCGTTCGAGGAACCACGCCGCGTAGTACTCCGGCCACCCGAGAGCCGAGCCGGCGGCCCGTTGCTCGCGATCGACCGCTCTCAGCTCGGCAGTGAGCGTTTGCGCTGTCAGGGCACGGCCGAGGAGCCGGCCCAACGGCTCCACGAGGTGAACCGCGTACCACTCCGGCCAGTCGGGATCGTCGCCGTTGGTCGCGGCAAAGGCGCGATGATGGGCCGTCCCGGTCTCCCGGAGGAGCTGGGCGACCTGAGCGGGAGTCCCGAGGGCGGTCATGGCTGCTCCTGGGGTGGGGGGTGGAAGTGACACCGAGCAGAATACCGGGGCCCCAGGAAAGGTTCCCGCGGGAAGGGAAGGCATGGGAGCCGCGTGCGTCGGGGTGCCGCAGCGGATTCGATAAGGCCGGAGTCACCCTGAACGGAGTGAAGGGGCCATGCGCCGAAGCCTGCCCCCTTCGCGGAGTCTACCCTGAGCGCAGCGAACGGGCTCAGGGTGACTCAGGTACTGAAATGAATGCTCGCGTGCCGTTGCAACCCCTCACCGGGCGATCCCATGTACGGGCACGTGTACAAGATGGTGGAGCTGGTGGGCTCGTCCGCGAGCGGCGTGGAGGACGCGATCGGCAATGCCAGCGCGCGGGCAGGCCGTACGCCGAGGAACCTGCGCTGGTCGAGGTGGTGGAGACGCGGGGCGAGATCGCGGGGGGCCGGGTGAAGCACTGGCAGGTGACGCTGAAGGTCGGGTTCACGGTCGAGGACGGCCCGTAGGCGCGGCCGGCGGGATCACGGCTCGACGACGTAGGCCTCCATCGCGAAGTATTCGGCCAGGCCCAGCCGGTCGAGCTCGGCCGCCGTGCCCTTGTTCCGCGCCTCCACCCGCTGCCAGAACTCGCGCTCGTCCGGCCCCGGAAACGGGGCCGAGTCCTTCTGGGTCTGGTGCTTGAAGATCGCCTGGATCTTGAGCCGGAGCTCCTCCTGCGAGAGCGGCACCAGCCAGGTCGCCTCCGTCACCGGCCATTCCTGCCATGCGCCGCGGTAGAGCCACACCTCCGGCCGCCGGCCGCCGGCCGCGACGTGCTCGGCCAGCGCCCGGTCGATCGCCTCCTTGCACATGCGGTGCGTGCCGTGCGGGTCGGAGAGGTCACCGGCGACGAAGACCAGATCGGGCGCCACCTCCTCGAGCAGCGCGCGCACGAGGGCCACGTCCGCCGGGCCGATCGGCGCCTTCTTCACGGTGCCCGTCTGGTAGAACGGGAGATTCAGGAATCGCGCGGCGCGGTCCTCCAGCCCGAGCGTCCGGATCCCCGCCACGGCCTCCGTTTCCCGGATGTTCCGCTTGATGTCCTGCACCTCCGCGAGGTCTACCTCGCCCGGACGCTTCCGCGCCAGGAACTCGTCCACCCGCCGCGCCAGCTCGCCCACCGCCGCCGCCGCGATGTGGCGCTCCGCGGCCAGGCGCCGCATGAAATCCAGGTGGCGGCGCACGTCGTGATCGAACACGGCCAGGCTGCCGCTCGTCATGTAGGCGACGGTGATCTCGTTGTCGTTCTCGACCAGCTTGCGGAGAATGCCGCCCATCGAGATCACGTCGTCATCGGGATGGGGCGAGAAGCAGATGACCCGCTGGTCGCGCGGGAGCTTGGAGCGGCCCCGGATCCGGGCGCCGAGCGCGTTGAAGACGAGGCCGTTGAGCGCACCCGGCGAGCCGTGGCGCGCCACCAGCGACGACAGGCGGTGCTCGGCATAGTCGCGCTGGGTGAGCTTGAGGATCGCCTTCCCGCACTCATGCGACAGCCACACCACCGCGCGCACCACGAGGTCGGGGGTCCACTCGACCGCGCCGAGCCGCCAGGGCGTGGCCACCCGGGTGAGCGCTGCCGCGGCGGGACGATCGAGATAGAACATCGTGTTCGGGTGCCGCTGGAGGAACGTGGCGGCGATCTCGTGGTCCACCTCGCCCTCGACGGCGCGGGCCACGATCGCCGCCTTGTGCTCCCCGGTGGCCAGGATCAGGATCTCGCGCGCCTCGAGGATGGTGGCGACGCCCATCGTGAGCGCTTCCCGGGGGACGTTCTCCTCGCCGAAGAAGTCCGCCGCGGCGTCCTGGCGGGTCACCAGGTCCAGCGTCACCGGCCGCGTGCGGCTCTCCGCGCCGGAGCCCGGCTCGTTGAACCCGATGTGGCCGGTGCGCCCGATGCCCAGCAGCTGGAGATCGATGCCGCCGGCCGCACGGATCGCCTCCTCGTAGCGCCGGCACTCCGCCTCGACCTCGTCCCGCGGCACTCTGCCGCCGGGGATGTGCACGTTGGCCGGCGGAATGTCGAGCTGGGAGAAGAAGTTCTCCCACATGAACCGATGGTAGGAGTGGAAGCTCCCCGGATCCATCGGGTAGTACTCGTCGAGGTTGAAGGTGACGACGTCGGCGAAGCTCAGCCCCTCCTCGCGATGCAGGCGGATCAGCTCGCGGTAGACCCCGATCGGCGTGGAGCCGGTGGCGAGGCCGAGGACCGCGCGCTTGCCGGCGCCGGCCTTGGCGCGGACGACCGCCGCGATCCGGTGCGCGACCAGGCGGCCGAGGTCGTCGTGGCGGTCCACGATGACGGTGCGGATGCGCTCGGTGGAAGGGTTGGTGGTGGCGGGACCCGGGAGTGATGGTGTCGTGGCCGCCATAAGGCACCCTGAGCGAAGCGATGGGGGCAAGCTTCCGCCATGCTGACGTATGTCGGCGAAAGCTATAGCGCCCCGGCCCTCAGCGGAGGCCCGTCACCACCACCCCGATCATCCCCGCCACGAGGATCACCAGCGGCTCCGGCACGCGCCGCACCCGCGTCAGTACCACCAGCGCGGCCAGGGCGATCGCCCAGGTCGGTACATCGAACAGCGCCCGGCGGCCCAAGACCACGATCGCTCCGACGATGGCCCCCGTGGCCGCCGCCGTGACCCCGTCCACCGCCGCCCGGAGCCGGCGGCTCGTCGTGATGCGATGGAACCAGGGAGCGGCCACCACCACGGCGAGATAGGTCGGCACGAACATGCCGACTGCCGCCGTGAGGCCGCCCAGGGGGCCGGCGACGAGATAGCCGATGAACGCCACCGTGATGACCACGGGCCCGGGGGTGATCATCGAGACCGCGACCGCGTCCAGGAACTGGCGCTCGGTGAGCCAGCCGAACTGCCGGACGACCCCGCCGTGGAGGAACGGCACGACCGCCAGCCCGCTGCCGAACACCACCATGGACGCCTTGGCGAAGAACCCGAGGATCTTCGCGAAGGTCTCGCTCGAGGCCACCCCGTTGAGACCCGACACGAGCCACCACCACGGGACCACGGCCGGGGCGACCCCCCCGGCCGTCGTGCTGCGCTCCCGCCACTCCCGCACGGCCAGCACGCTCGCCCCGCTCAGAGCGAACACCGAGAGGAGCTCCATCTCGGTCCAGGCGACGACGAGAGCATTCACCAGCACGACGGCCCACAGGAGCGGATCGCGGCCGACGGTGGTCCGAAGCAGCCGGCCGGCCCCGCGCGCGATGATCGCGATGACCGCGGCTCCGATGCCGTAGAACGCCCCCTGCATCCAGGCCAGCCCGCCGTAGCGCACGTACCACGCCGACAGCAGCAGCACCATCGCGAGCGACGGTCCGATGAACGCCATGCCCACGGCCGTCGCCCCGAGGATCCCGAAGCGCACCCAGCCAAGATAGATCGCGAGCTGGGCGGCCAGCGGCCCGGGCGCCAGCTGCGCGAGCGTCAGGCCCTCCTTGTACTCGGCCAGGGTGATCCATCGGCGGCCCTGGACCAGGTCGCGCTGCATGGCCGCGGTGAGCCCGATGGGGCCGCCGAACCCGAGCGTGCCGAGTCGCAGGAAGTACCGCGCCAGCTCCCCGAGCGACACCGGGACGGGGGTCGTGATCTCCTCCGTGCCGGCTGCGGGACGAGCGCCGCGCCGAGTCATCCTGAGCGAACCGAAGGAGCCATGACCAAGGGCGTGTTCCCTTCGCGGAGTTCACCCTGAGCGCAGCGAACGGGCTCAGGGTGACTCATGGCGTTCCTCCACCGTGAGCGCGAAGAGGGCGGTCCCCACCAGGCCGATCGCGCCGGCCAGAAGAAACGGCACGGTGGGCGACACCTTCCAGAGCAGGCCGCCTACGGTAGCCGCCGGAGCGATGGCCAGGCTCCGGATCAGATAGTAGAGGCCGACGCCGCGGGCCCGAAGGTCGGGCCGGACGAATTCGAGGATGAGCGCCTTCCTCGCCGGCTCGCCGATCTCGCGGAGCCCGCCCACGACGAACGCCAGCGCGAGCCCGGCGAACGAGTGCGCGGCCACGACGGCCAGGGGAAAGCAGGTGAAGGCGACGAAGGTGGCGACGACGAACGGCTTGCGGCCGAGCCGGTCGGCCAGACGCGCCGCGGGAAGCGAGCACGCGATGACCGTTGCCGTCTGGACGCCGATGAGCAGCCCAAACGCCGGCGCCCCGACTCCCACCACGTTGACGGCGTAGAGGACGAGAAACACGTCAACCATTCCATCGCAGGTCCGGATGAAGACGTCGGAGAGCAGCAGCCGCCGGAGCGCGGTGGGAAGCGACCGCCAGACGTCGGCGATCCCCGTCGCCGCGGCCGGGGCTCGGAGGTCCAGCCGCATCCGGCGCACCACCAGCAGGGTGAGGCCGGCGAGGGCGATCGAGACCATGAGCCCCACCCGCACGCCGGCCCGGACGCCGAGCGTCACGATGAGCAGGCCGCCGAGGGTCGGTGCGACCACGATCGGAACCCGGCGGAGGACGGCTTGAACCGAGAACCCGACCGCCCGTCGCTCCCGCGGCAGCGCGTCGCCCACCACGGCGAAGAGTGTTGGGCTCGCCATGCTGGTCCAGCACATCACGAACACCAGGCCCACCAGCACGACCGGCCAGGCCGGGGCCACCGCCACGATGAGGTACCCGATCGCCGCCAGGCTCACGAAGAGCAGCATGGCCTGGCGCCGGCCGTGGCGGTCGCCGACCCAGCCGCCAGGGTACTGATACAGCCCGTCGAGCAGATCCTCGGTGCTCCCGTATGCGCCGATCGCCACCACGGGGGCGCCGAGCGCCTCGAGATATTTCGGGATGAACCGGCGCCACAGGTTTTCGCCCAGCGCCATGAGGAACATCGCGCCGACCACCGACGCGGTGTTCCGCTCCAGGGCCAGGGCCTCGGTCACACGCGCGAAGCCGCGCCGCGCGAGCGGGGACGCGGCCGTGTTCACTGCAGGGTCCGCCGCACCCAGGCGTAGAGCCCGTCGTAGACGCGGTCGGTGAGCGCGAGCAGCTCGTGGTCGTCCTCGATCACGAGGCCCAGGCCGCGGACGATGGCGTCGAGCCCAGGCGCCTCCGGGGAGCGGAACCTCTCATCGTCGAGGTCGGCGTCGTGCACCATGGCCGCGATCTCGTGCAGCGCCGGGTCCGTCAGTCCGTGGGTATGGAGGATGGTCTCGAAGGAGCAGCGGCCCTCGTGGTGCCCGAGCTCGACGCCACGCATGTCGAACGGCGTGCCACCCAGCGCCCGGGCCCCCTCGGGATCCGGTGCGAAGGCGAACGTCGCGCCGGGATCGATGAAACGCCGGATCAGCCAGGCGCAGGCGGTGCGATCGATGTGCGGATGCGGCCTAGTCACCCAGAGCATGGGCCCTCCCCGCGCCGCGCGCGGCCGGCCGCCGCCCCTCGAGGTCGGCGATGGCCGAGGTCACCACGGCGGCGGCGGCGGCCCGGCCCGCTGCCCGGAAGTAGTCCCGCCGTCGCTCGAGCCGGAGCGCCCGGTCGAGGCCCCGCAGCTGCCGCACCGCATGCGTCAGCGTGACCGGCGCAGGCGGCGAGGTCCGTGCGCCCCGGCGGCGCCCTCGGAGCGTCGCATCCCGAATCGCCTGGGCCGACGCGGCGATCCCGCCGTAGCGCGCGTCGGCCTCACGCCGGAACTGCTCCACCACCACGCGATCCTGCTCCGTCGAGAGCCCGAGCGCCTCCCACACGAAGGCAGTGCCGCCCTGCTCTTCGATCTCCTCGGCAAGCCACTCGAACGCCTCGCGGGTCTTGGCGTCCGCGGGCAACACCCAGACGGCGTCGTGGAGCAGGAGGGCGCCGAGGCGTTTCAGCCGGCGCCAGACGCCGAGCCGCAAGCGGCTCGGCTCGCGGGGGAGGCGGGAGGAAAGCAGGACCCAGCGGGGCGGGGCCATGTTTGAATGGTAACCATGGTTACAACCATGGCAATACCCCTCCCTGTGTCCGGGAGCCCACGAGTCACCCTGAGCCCTTCGCTGCGCTCGAGGGCAGGCACCGCGAAGGGGGCATGCGTCCGGGCATGCCCCCTTCACTTCGTTCAGGGTGACTCGGTCACATAGATCTCCCCGCCCCGCTCCCGGAACTCCACCGACTTGGCCGCCATCTCCGCCGCGTAGTCTCGCACGTCCTGGGTGATCTTCATCGAGCAGAACTTGGGCCCGCACATGGAGCAGAAGTGCGCCAGCTTGGCCCCCTCGGCGGGGAGCGACTCGTCGTGGAAGGCACGCGCGGTCACCGGGTCGAGCGCCAGATTGAACTGGTCCTCCCAGCGGAACTCGAACCGCGCCCTGCTCAGCGCGTCGTCCCACGCCCGGGCGCGGGGATGCCCCTTGGCCAGGTCCGCGGCGTGGGCCGCGATCTTGTAGGCGATCACCCCCGCCTTCACGTCGTCCCGGTCCGGCAGGCCGAGGTGCTCCTTCGGCGTCACGTAGCAGAGCATGGCGGTGCCGTACCAACCGATCATCGCGGCGCCGATGGCGCTGGTGATGTGGTCGTACCCGGGGGCGATGTCGGTGGTGAGCGGCCCGAGGGTGTAGAACGGCGCCTCGCCGCACCACTCGAGCTGCTTTTCCATGTTCTCCTTGATGAGGTGCATCGGCACGTGCCCCGGCCCCTCGTTCATCACCTGCACCCCATGCTCCCAGGCGATCTTGGTCAGCTCGCCCTGGGTCCTCAGCTCGGCGAACTGCGCCTCGTCGTTCGCGTCGGCGATGCTGCCGGGCCGGAGCCCGTCGCCCAGCGAGAACGAGACGTCGTAGGCCGCCATGATCTCGCAGATCTCGCGGAAGCGGGTGTAGAGGAAGCTCTCCCGGTGATGCGCGAGGCACCACTTGGCCATGATCGCCCCGCCGCGCGAGACGATGCCGGTGACGCGGTTAGCGGTGAGCGGCACGTACCGGAGCAGCACGCCGGCGTGGACGGTGAAGTAGTCCACCCCCTGTTCCGCCTGTTCGATGAGCGTGTCGCGGTAGACCTCCCACGTGAGATCTTCGGCGACGCCGTCCACCTTCTCCAGCGCCTGGTAGATCGGCACCGTGCCGATCGGCACCGCCGAGTTGCGCACGATCCACTCGCGGGTCTCGTGGATGTCGGCGCCGGTCGAGAGGTCCATCACCGTATCGGCGCCCCAGAGCGTGGCCCAGCGGAGCTTCTCGACCTCGTCCTCGATCGACGAGCGCAGCGCCGAGTTGCCGATGTTGGCGTTGATCTTCACGTGGAAGGCCCGGCCGATGACCATCGGCTCGAGCTCGGGGTGGTTGATGTTGGCGGGGATGATGGCGCGGCCGCGCGC
>Ga0209683_10001022_pt1 | contig 10777 bp, 10 predicted proteins | sample DOMMetBare2Fresh_FD_187474 | JGI IMG/M metagenome (GOLD analysis project Ga0209683, IMG submission 187474) | Wetland sediment microbial communities from St. Louis River estuary, USA, under dissolved organic matter induced mercury methylation -... | ecosystem: Environmental > Aquatic >... | reverse complement strand
GGGATCGAGGCGGTGGAGGCGAGCGCGGAGGACGCCCGCGCGGCGAGGACGGCCGAGGGCGAGCCGGCCCTGCAGCCCGCGGCGGTCCTGGCGCCGTACCGCTGGTAGCCGGTGACGCAGCAGCCGGGCCCACGGGTGCGCGTCCCCCACCGCCCTCCGCGCACGCCGACCCGTACGGTGGCAGCAGCGGCGCTTCCGATCTACAGTCGCCCGCCCCACCGTCCCCCCGATGCGCGCCGCCCGCCCGATCGCCCTCTGCCTCGCCGTCGCCTGCGCCGGTCTCGCCTGCTCGGGCGGGCGGGACGACGAGGAGCGGCGGCGGGTGTTCGCCGACGGAGGCGCGGGCGCCGGGCGGGCCGCTGCGCCGGCCCCGGCGCCGGCCGGCCCCGCGCCGTTCGACCCGGCCCGGCCGGTGGAGGCGCTCGCGCTCTCCGCCGACGACGTCGCGGCGCGCCTCGGCTCGTTCGAGTGGACGGCCGCGGTGGACTGGACGGTCTCGCGTGGCGGCGAGGCCGCCGCCCGGGTGCACGCTGCCGAGCGCCACAAGGTCCGCCAGGCGGCGACCGGGGAGTTCTCGCTCGAGGCGGACCTCGACCCCGGCCTGGGCCCCGGGTCGGAGACCGGCAAGGACGTCGTCTTCACCGGGGGCATGACCTACGCGCGCGCCCGTGGCGCACCCTTCCGCGAGCGCCCGACCGACCGGGGACGCGACGCGCGCCGCTTCCGCGACGAGAGCTTCGGGCTCGCGCGGGACGTGGCCTCGCTGCTCGGCCCGGCGCTCCGGCTCGAGCCCGCGGGCGAGGCGACGGTGCTCGGGCGGCGAGCCCTCCGCTACCGCGCCCAGCTCGCCGGGGGGGTCGAGCCCGCCGCCGCCCCGGTGCGGGCGTTCCCCTCGGGGAAGCCGGACGAGGACACCGCGAGGCGGCTCGCGTTCCTCGACGGCCGCGTCCCGCGCTCGGCCGAGGGCGAGCTGCTCCTCGACGCGGCGACCGGCGCGCCGCTGCGCGTGCGGCTCGCGGCGAGCTTCGGCGTGCGCGAGGCGCCGGCGGGCGTCGCCGCCGAGGTGGAGCTGCTCGCCCAGGTGAAGGCGCTCGGAGAGAAGGTCGCCGCCGTGAAGAGGCCCGAGGGCGCGCTCCCGGACGTCCGCAAGCCGCCGGGCGTCGCCGGCGCGCTCGAGGCCGCCGGGCTGCGCAAGCGCGAGGGCGAGGAGGCGGGGCGGCCCGAGCCGGCGGAGGACGCGGACGAGTAGGGGCCGCGCCGGGCGTGCCGCCGCGCACCGCTCACACGTAGCGGAAGACGAGCACCGCCAGCGCGGCCGAGAGCGCCGTGGCGCCGAGCAGCGTGACGTCCGTGAAGGCGAGCCAGCCGAGGTGGACGTAGGCGGCCGAGAGCAGCGAGACGAAGAGCCGGTCTCCACGGGTGGTGACGATGCGCAGCACGCCCTTGCGCGGCGCGCCCCCGGGACTGCGCCACTCCCAGAACGCCATGACCGCGAGCGCCGAGGCGATGAAGACCCAGAACGCGGCGGTCTGCCAGGTCCACGCCATCCAGCCGAAGCCGCTCGATCCGCTCGCCGGGTCCACGGGACCTCCTAGACGCGGCCCAGGGCGAAGCCCTTGGCGATGTAGTTCCGCACGAAGTAGATGACGAACGCGCCCGGGACGATGGTGAGCGAGCCCGCGGCGGCGAGCAGGCCGAGCTCGTAGCCCGAGGTGCTCGCGGTGCGGGTCATCGTGGCGGCGATGGGCTTCGCCTCGACCGCGGTGAGCGTCTTCGCGAGGAGGAGCTCGACCCAGGAGAACATGAAGCAGAAGAAGGCCGCCACGCCGACGCCCGCGGCGATGGTGGGGATGAAGATCCTGAGGAAGAAGCGCCAGAAGCCGTACCCGTCCACGAAGGCGGTCTCGTCGAGCTCCTTCGGCACCCCCGACATGAAGCCCTCCAGGATCCAGACCGCGAGCGGGATGTTGAACAGGCAGTGGGCGAGCGCGACCGCGAACGGCGTGTCGAAGAGGCCGATGGCCGAGTAGAGCTGGAAGAAGGGCAGCGCGAACACCGCGGGCGGCGCCATCCGGTTGGTGAGCAGCCAGAAGAAGAGGTGCTTGTCGCCGAGGAAGCGGTGGCGCGAGAACGCGTAGGCGGCGGGCAGGGCGACCGTGACCGAGGTCACGGTGTTGAGGAGCACGTACTTGAGCGAGTTCAGGTAGCCGCCGTACCAGGTCGGATCGGTGAAGATCTTCCGGTAGTTCTCGAGCGTGAACTGGCGCGGGAAGAGGGTGAACGAGCCGAGGATCTCGTTCGTGTTCTTGAACGACATGTTGAGGAGCCAGTAGATCGGCACCAGCACGAAGACGATGTACACGGTCGGTACGAGGAAGCGGAGCCGGCGGAGCTTCATGACGTGGCCTCGTCCTTGGTCATGACCGTGTAGTAGATCCACGACAAGAGCAGGATGATGAGGAAGTAGACGAGCGACATCGCCGCCGCCGGCCCGAGGTCGAACTGGCCGAGCGCGACCTTGACGAGGTCGATCGAGAGCAGCGTGGTCGCGTTCCCCGGGCCGCCGCCGGTCAGCACCACCGGCTCGGTGTAGATCATGAAGCTGTCCATGAAGCGGAGCAGCACGGCGATGGTGAGCACGCGCCGGAGCTTGGGCAGCTGGATGTGGCGCAGCACGGCAAAGCCCGAGGCGCCGTCGATCTTCGCCGCCTGGTAGTACGCGTCGGGGATGGCCGACAGCCCGGCGTAGGCGAGCAGGACCACGAGCGACGTCCAGTGCCAGACGTCCATCGCGACCATCGTCACCCAGGCGTCGACGGGATGGCGCGTGTAGTTGTAGTCGAACCCCATCGCGTTGAAGGCGCGCCCGAAGAGGCCGATGTCCGGCAGGGCGAGCAGGTTCCACATCGCCCCGACCACGTTCCAGGGGATGAGGAGCGGCATCGCCATGAGGACGAGGTTCACCGAGACCCACGGCCCCTTGCGCGGCATCGCGAGCGCGATGGCGACGCCGAGCGGGATCTGGATGACGAGCACGATCCCGGTGAAGAGGAGCTGCCGCCCGAGCGCGTTGTGGAAGCGCGGCGAGCGCAGCACCTCGGTGAACCACTTCACCCCCTCGAAGAAGAAGACGTTGTCGCCGAACGTCTCCTGCACCGAGTAGTTCACCACCGTCATGAGCGGCACGATCGCGTTGAACGCGACGAGCAGCACCACCGGCAGGACGAGGAACCACGCCTTCTGGTTGGGGATCTTCGTGTCCATGGCGCGTCAGGTGACGATCCAGCCGTCGGCGTAGAGCTGGGTGCGGGAGGGCTCGAAGCGCACGTGTGCGGTGTCGACCGGCAGGCGCTCGTCCTCGCCGACGAGCAGCTTCAGCGGGACGTCCCCGTGGCGCGCCTCGACGATGCGGAGCCGGCCCGTGTCGCTCACCTTGGTCAGGCGCACCGGGATTCCGTCCGGGGCGAGCCGCACGAACTCGGGCCGCACCCCGAGCTCGAGGCGGGCGCCGGCGGGCAGCGCCTTCGGCTGCGTGGCGGTCGGCACCGGGTGGCCGAGGAAGCGGGCCACCCCGCCCTCCACCGTCGCCGGCAGCACGTTCATGCCGGGGGAGCCGATGAAGTGACCGACGAAGGTGTGCCTCGGCCGGTCGAAGAGCTCCACCGGCGTGCCGGACTGCACCACCATCCCCTCGTTCATCACCACCACCTGGTCGGCGAAGGTGAGGGCCTCGGTCTGGTCGTGCGTCACGTAGATCATGGTGTTCTTGAGCTTCTGGTGCAGCTCCTTGAGCTTCGAGCGGAGTCGCCACTTGAGGTGCGGGTCGATCACCGTGAGCGGCTCGTCGAAGAGGATGGCGTTCACGTCCGAGCGGACGAGCCCGCGGCCGAGCGAGATCTTCTGCTTGCCGTCGGCGGTGAGCCCCGAGGCGCGCTGGCCGAGCGTCGGCCCGAGGTCGAGCATCGCCGCGATCTCGCGCACCCGCGCCTCCACCTCCGCGGGCGGGACGTGCCGGTTGCGGAGCGGGAAGGCGAGGTTGTCGTGGACGGTCATCGTGTCGTAGACGACCGGGAACTGGAACACCTGGGCGATGTTCCGCGCGTCGGGCGGCTTGCCCGTGACGTCGTCCTCGCCGAACCGGACGGTGCCCTCCGTCGGGCGGATGAGCCCGGAGATGATGTTGAGGAGGGTGGTCTTGCCGCAGCCCGACGGGCCGAGCAGCGCGTTCGCGCTCCCGTCGGCCCACTCGAGGTCGAGCTTCTTGAGCGCCCAGTCCGCCTCCGACCGCGGCGCCGGCGAGTAGGTGTGGCGGAGGTTCGTGAGCCGGATGCGCGCCATGGACCGCCCTCACGCCGTCCCGGCGAACACGCAGGTGCCGTCCGCCGCGAAGAAGAGCCCGCGCGCCACGTCGAGGCGGAACCGGGCCGTCTCGCCGACCGCGAAGCGGTGGATGCCGTGCGACTGCGAGACCCACTTGTGCCCGTCGAGGTCGAAATGCACGACGCTCTCCGACCCGCTGATCTCGGCGATGGAGACCGGACCTTCCACGCGCACGTTCCCCGCCGCGCCGTTCGCCGCGCCCTCGGGCAGCACGTGGTGCGGGCGGAGCGCGAACGTGTACGCGCCGTCCGGGAGCGCGGCGAGCGCGCTCCCCGCGTCCCAGCCCGTGACGCCGCCGAGGTCCACGCGGCCGCCGCGCTTCGTCACCGGCGCGGTGTTGATGGGAGGATCCGAGAACGCCCGGGCGGTGGTGAGGTCAGCCGGGCGGCGGTAGACGTCGCCGGTCGGGCCGAACTGGGTGATGCGCCCCTCGTGGATGGTCGCGGTGTGCCCGCCGAGGAGGAGCGCCTCGGACGGCTCGGTGGTCGCGTAGACGACCGTGCACTCCCGGTCCGCGAACAGGCGGGGCAGCTCGTCGCGCAGCCCCTCGCGCAGCTTGTAGTCGAGGTTCGCGAGGGGCTCGTCGAGCAGCACCAGGTCCGCGTCCTTCACCAGCGCCCGCGCGATGGCGGTGCGCTGCTGCTGGCCGCCGGACAGCTCCTGGGGCTTGCGGTCGAGGAGCGCGGTGAGGCCGAGCAGCTCGGCGATCCGGCCCACCCGCCGCTTCACCTCGTCGGCCCCGACGCCGGCGACGCGCAGCGGCGAGGCGACGTTCTCGGCGACGCTGAGGTGCGGGTAGTTGATGAACTGCTGGTACACCATCGCCACGCGCCGCTCGCGCACCGGCACGCCGGTCACGTCCCGGCCGCCGAAGAACAAGCGGCCGCGGGTGGGCGGGAGGAGCCCCGCCATGAGGCGCATGAGGGTGGTCTTGCCCGCGAGCGTCGGGCCGAGCAGCACGTTGAAGCCGCGCGGGGCGAGCTCGACGGTCGTGGGGTGGACGTGGACGCTCGCGCCCACGCGCAGCTCGACGTCTCTCAGCACGAGGCTCATCGTTGTCCGGGTCTCGCAGTCTCCGGGCGGCCTCGGGGGTGGAGCCGGGCCGGCGGAGGCGCTCCGCCGGCCCGGCGGTCCATTGAATCACTTCGCGGTGGTCCAGCGCTTCACGAGCTCGTCGTAGTCGATGGTCTTGCCCTGCGGCTTCTCGTTCGCGAGCTTCGCCTTCGGTCCGTCGGGCTTGCCGAGCCACTCGCTCGGATCCTTCTTCGGGTTCAGGCGCGGGCCGCAGCCGCTGTACGTCTTGGCCTTCTCGTCGGCGGCCTGCATGCGCGCCATCACGTCGTCCATCTCGTTGGCGAGGCGATCCATCGCCTGCTGCGGCGTGAACACGCCGGAGTTCACGTCGCCGATGTTCTGCCACCAGAGCTGGGCGAGCTTCGGGTAGTCGGGCACGTTGATCCCGGTCGGCGTGTAGAGCACGCGGTCGGGCGAGCGGTAGAACTCGACGAGGCCGCCGAGCTTCGGCGCACGATCGGTGAACGACCTGTGGCGGATGTCCGAGTCCCGGATGATGGTGAGGCCCACGTGGCTCTTCTTGAGCGAGGTGGTCTTCGCCACCGTGAACTGCGCGTAGAGCCAGGCCGCCTTGCGGCGATCGACCGGGGTGGACTTGAAGAGGGTCCACGAGCCGCAGTCCTGGTAGCCGACCTTCATGCCTTCCTGCCAGTACGGGCCGTGCGGCGACGGGGCCATGCGCCAGAGCGGCACGCCCTTGTCGTCCACCGTGTTGTTGCCCTCGCTCTTCGGGGCGACCATGTTCGCGGTGAACGCGGTGTACCAGAAGATCTGCTGGGCGACGTTGCCCTGCGCGAGGGCGGGGAGCGACTGGTAGAAGTCGTAGTCCGCGGCGCCGGGGGGGGCGTACTTGCGGAGCCACTCGTCCCACTTGCGGATCGCGTAGACCGAGGCCGGGCCGTTGGTCTCGCCACCGCGCGCCACCGACGCGCCCGACGGGTTGCAGGAGTTCGGCTCCATGCGGATGCCCCACTCGTCGATGGGGCGCCCGTTCGGCAGGCCCTTCGAGCTCGCGCCCGCCATGGAGAGCCAGGCGTCGGTCATGCGCCAGCCGAGGTCGGGGGCGCGCTTGCCGTAGTCCATGTGGCCGTACACGCGCACGCCGTCGACCGTCTTCACCTGGTTCGTGAAGAACTCGGCGATGTCCTCGTAGGCGGACCAGTCGAGCGGCACGCCCAGCTCGTAGCCGTACTTGTCCTTGAACGCCTTGCGGATGTCGGGCCGCTTGAACCAGTCGTAGCGGAACCAGTACAGGTTCGCGAACTGCTGGTCGGGGAGCTGCCAGAGCTTGCCGTCCGGACCGGTGGTGAACGACTTGCCGATGAAGTCGTTCACGTCGAGCGTGGGCAGCGTCACGTCCTTGCCCTCGCCGCCCATCCAGTCGGTGAGGTTCACGGCGGACTGCAGGCGCGAGTGCGTGCCGATGAGGTCCGAGTCGTTGATGTACGCGTCGTAGAGGTTGCGGTTCGTCTGCATCTGCGTCTGGACCGCCTGGACGACCTCACCCTCGCCGAGGAGCTGGTGGTTGACCTTGATGCCGGTGATCTCCTCGAAGGCCTTGGTGAGCACCTTCGACTCGTACTCGTGCGTCGGGATGGTCTCCGACAGCACGTTGACCTCCATGCCCTTGAACGGCTTGGCGGCGTTGATGAACCACTCCAGCTCCTTGAGCTGCTGCTCCTTGGAGAGGGTGGAGGGCTGGAACTCCTTGTCGATCCAGCGCTTCGCCGCCGCCTCGTCCGCCAGCGCGCCCGAAGCCCCGGCCGCAGCCAGGAGGGCGAGCCCGATCCTCATCCGTCTGGTCATGTTCGCTCCTGCGGGTGCTCGTTCCCCCGCTGAATGCGTGCGCGGGTGCTCATACTACGAACCGGGACGGGTTCGTTGCGGTTCGTTTCGATTCGCCCCTTCAAGGCACCATCCTCTCGGTGGGGGAGGCGCGCGGCGCCCCGCCGAACAGCTCGCTCCAGCGGCCGTCGGCCTCGTCACCGAACAGCGCCTCGCACGCTTCGCGCACTCCGGGTGCGTGGCGCAGCTCGTCAGCGCGGACCACCTGCGCGATCGCCGTCCGGCGCCGGAGGAAGTCCTCGAGCTTCACGACCATCTCCCGGCGTGAGACCGCCTCGAGCTCGCAGCGCATGAAGTCCGTCCCCGGGACGATCACCTCGGCCTGGCGCGGGTCGCGCCGGACGGTCTCGAGCAGCTCGAGCGCGGCGACCCCGTAGCGGCGCCAGAGCCTCGCCGAGCGCGGCTCGGCCGGCGCCGGCCAGGGAAGCGCGTCGAGCCCGGCGAGGCGCGCCTCGTGGAAGAAGCGCTCCCCGAGGGCGTCGGGGGGCTCGCCCCACCAGCGCCGGTCCGCGAAGGGCAGCGCCACGCCGAGCCGGATCGCCTCCGCGCAGAGCTCCTCGCCCACGTTGAGGCAGTCGGTGAGCTTGCCGCCGAACACGGTCACGTGGCGGGCGGCCTCGTCGGTCTCGATGGCGTGCTTGCGCGAGAGCTGCATCCAGTCGGGCGTCTCGTCGCTCCCCGCGGCGACCACGAGCGGCCGGACGCCGCAGCGCTCCGCCACGACGTCGCGCTCCTCGAGCGGGCGGGCGAGGCGGAGGCGCCGGTTGATGTTGTCGAGCACGAAGCGCCGGTCCTCGGGCGTCACGCCGACCTCGGGCGCGGACACCGGCGTGTCGGTGGTCCCGATGCAGGTCCTCGGGCCCATCGGGATGACGAAGAAGAGCCGGCCGTCGTCCGCGAAGAACGTGAGGACGCGGGGGTTGGGGGTGATCCGCTCGACGATGAGGTGCACGCCCTTCGAGAGTACGTGGCGGTGGCGCGTGCGCATCCCGTCGCGGGCGTTCACCGCGTCCGCCCACGGGCCGCACGTGTTCACGAGGACGCGCGAGCGGATGGTCAGCTCGCGCCCCGTCACGACGTCGCGGGCGCGGGTCACCCACCCGTCGCCGTCGCGGGCGCAGCCGAGCGCCTCGACGTAGTTCGCCGCCACGCACCCGTGGTCGAGGGCGGCGCGCACGAACCCCCAGACGAAGCGCGCGTCGCCGTCGGGCAGGATCCCGTCCGAGTACTCGAAGCCGCCCTCGAGCGGCGCGCTCTCCACGGAAGGCTCCTCGCGCGCGATCCGCGCCCGCGAGAGGACGCGCGGCCTGCGCGTGAAGAAGCCCCCGAGCGCCCAGTAGAGGAACGCGCCGAGCACGAGCACGAAGCGGCCGTGGCGGAAGCCGCGCGCGACCGAGGTGAAGAAGCGGATCTCGCGGACCGAGGAGGGGTACGAGCGCATGAGCTCGTTCCGCGCCCGGCACAGCTTCCGGACGAGGCCGAGCTCGTAGCTCTCGAGGTACTTGATCCCGCCCCAGATCAGGTTGGACGAGGACTGGGAGGTGGCCGACGCGAAGTCCTGGCGCTCGACGAGCGCGACCTTCGCGCCGCGGGCGGCGAGGGCGGCGGCGCCCACGGCGCCGTTGATGCCGCCGCCGAGCACCAGCACGTCGAAGGGCGCCCGGGCGAGCTTCTCGAGATTGGTGTCGCGGAGCGTGGGCGACGTGGGCGGGCGTGCGGGTTCCACGGTTCCCGGTCGGGCGAGCCCGGAAGGACCGACCCGGCCGTCCTCTTGAGGGTGGCTCCCGCCCTCTACTATTGTGCGAAAGCTCGCGTCAACGTTTCCGTTCGTTTCGATTCGTTTGGGTTCATCGACCCGCATGGCCACCACACCGCGCCAGCGCCAACTCCTCGATTTCATTCGGCAGCACGGCGACTCCTCGGTCGCCGACCTGGCGCGGCTGCTTCGGGTCACCACGCAGACGATCCGGCGCGACATCCGCCGCCTCGAGCAGGAGGACCTCATCGCCCGCTACCACGGCGGCGTGGGGCTGCCCTCCACCGTCGAGAACATCGACTACGCCCAGCGCCAGGTGATGAACGTCGAGGCGAAGCGGCGCATCGCGCGCATGGTGGCGCGCCGCCTCGAGCCCGGTCGCTCGCTCGTCCTCCACATCGGGACCACGACCGAGGAGGTGGCGCGAGCGCTCGCCCACCACCGCGGCATCCGCGTGGTGACCAACAACCTGAACGTCGCCGCCATCCTCGCGAACAACGAGGAGGCCGAGGTGTTCGTGGCCGGTGGGCTGGTGCGGCACCGCGACCGGGGCATCGTCGGCGAGGCCACGCTCGACTTCATCCGCCAGTTCAAGGTGGACGTGGGCATCCTCGGCGTGTCGAGCATCGAGCCCGACGGGACGCTGCTCGACTACGACTTCCGCGAGGTGAAGGTCGCCCAGGCGATCATGGAGCAGTCGCGCGAGGTCTGGCTCGTGGCCGACCACTCCAAGTTCACGCGCGGCGCGATGGTCAGGCTCGGCCACCTGAACCAGATCCACCGCTTCTTCACCGACGCGCCGCCTCCGGCGCCGGTGCGCAAGGTGCTCGAGGCGGCCAAGGTGGACCTCGTGGTGGCCGAGCCGGTCGCGCTCGCGCCCGAGCCGGACTGAGCGGCGCGGGGGCGAGCGTTCACGGTCCGTGTCCTAGGCGGCGTGGCGCCGGTACTCGACCATCAGGCAGCGGTCCTGCACCACCTGGATGCCCGCCTTGGCGAGCGCCTCGGCCGCCTCGTCGTTGCGGATGCCGAGCTGCATCCAGACCGCGCGCGGCTTCATCGCGACCAGCTCCGGCACGTGCGCCAGCACGTCGGCGGGGCGCCGGAAGACGTCCACGATGTCGATCGGGCCGGGCACGTCGGCGAGCTTCCGGTAGACCTTCCGGCCGAGGATCTCCTTCACCTCGGGGTAATAGACCGGCACCGGGACGACCTCGACGCCCTTCGAGGCGAGGAACTGGGGCACGTAGAAGGACGGCTGGTCCCTCTGCCCCTCGGTCTTGATCCCGAGCACCGCCACCCGCCTCGCGCCGCGCACGAGCTCGCCGATCTTCTCGTCGTCCTCGAGGATGTTCGCGCGCCAGCTCTCCATCGTGCCTCCTCCGAGCGCGGAACATGGCGCCTCGGGAGGCCGACCGCACGGCTCCGGCGGGCCCCCGGCCGGCCAGCCGCCGGGCGATCCCCACCGCCCGAGGCGCCCCCGCGCCCGCGATATCGGTGTCCGGCGACGAACCGATGGAGCCCGTGTGGGAGAACGGCGTCATCGGACGAAATCTGTCCACCGGACGCGCGGTTGCACGGTCGGCCGTCCCCCGGTCCGGCGGCCGTCGAGGAAGTGGACAGGTCGGCCTCCGCGCCTACGATGGCCGCATGGTGACGAGGAAGACCTCCCCAGTGGCGGTGGTGACCGAGGGCGCGGCGCAGGCGGCCCTCCGGCGCGGCCCG
>Ga0209683_10001021_pt1 | contig 10780 bp, 10 predicted proteins | sample DOMMetBare2Fresh_FD_187474 | JGI IMG/M metagenome (GOLD analysis project Ga0209683, IMG submission 187474) | Wetland sediment microbial communities from St. Louis River estuary, USA, under dissolved organic matter induced mercury methylation -... | ecosystem: Environmental > Aquatic >... | reverse complement strand
GCGTTTTGGAAAATATCTCGACCCCGAAAAGTACGGGCCGGGCCTCGGTTCAGCGAGCGCCGCCGATCGAGCAGAGCGTTTTGGCGCAGGGTTTGAAAATACTGTCGCGAGTCGATCGATGATTTGCTCGTCCTGCCACCGCGCCAGCCGTCTGGGCGCCCTCAATTGGCCCATGGATCAGGTCCTCATCAGCTCCTTTATCAAAGGCGGGCAAATGCCCTACGGTCTCAAGCTGCAACCGGCCGAACGTGCTGAGGTCTATGAGCGCTTGATTCAGGAGTATTTTTCAGTAAGCGATAGCCACCCAGGTATTCTGAAATCCTGGCTGCTGGGTAGCCGGTCGGAATGATAAAAGGTAATTCGCACGCCGGGTTTACTGGTTAGAGGGGTTCCTTCGAGGCGGCGCGGCGTTTGCTGAACTCATGCCCAAACGTCTAGCGACTATTTTCCGTAACGGTAAAAGCAAGTCTTTCCTTGCCGCGCAAAACCTTCAAGACATACTTCGATCTGCTTAAGCGGAAATCTCCGCTGGACAAGGTCGAGATTCTTTGCTCGTCAATCGCTTCAATCACATCTCCCGGACGCAAGCCGGCGACGAAGGCCGCGCTCGCTGGCAGGACCTCCACCACAAGCAAGCCGTTTGTCGCCGTCGGGTTTGAAGCGAACCGCACGGGCACGCTTTGAATGCCGTGCTCAGCAAGTTGATAGACCGCGCGGTCACGCGGGCTGGCCGGATCAGCAACGTACTTCGGGAATAATAAACCCTCGCGCCATTCGCTTAGCTGAACCACAACTGACTTGACCGTATCGGTATTGGCCCGGACGATCCCGAAACGCACGGGTCTACCCACGGCTTCGGTCAGCAGCTGGGAAAAATCGTCGGTACTCTTTACCTCTGAGTCATTCACTTTCAGGATGACGTCACCGGCCTGGAGCGCGGCCTGCGCGGCGGGACTACCGGGCACAATAGCGCTGAGGAGAATGCCCCGCTGTTTTTCAAGCAACGATGTAGCGCGCCTGTTCTCCCACCCTTTGCTCATGATCTCGGCCAGCGAGGTCAAAGCCACTGGTTCACCACTGACGCCAAGCCACGGGCGCGGCACACTCTTCTGTCGCTCCAAAACACGTTTGGCGGCCGCGCGGATGACGGCCGCGGTCAGCACGCTCGCCTCACCACCTTCAATGCTTTGAATAATCCCCACTGTTTGGCCGGCATCATTGACCGCAATGCCACCGACGTTGGCTGGGGCCAACTTCATCGACTTGACTCTGATACGCCTGACCTCTCCAGACTCACTGCGAACAATCCCGGCTACCCGCCCATCTATTTCGCCGATGCGCACGGAGATAGAGTTGCCTGCGGCGACATTGCTCTCCTGGACGGGCTCTGGAGCAAACAGGTGCATGCGCTCACCGACAAATACCTCGGTGCTGTCCGCACTCACTCGACGGGCGTCTTTTTCTGAGAGCTCGAGCACTGAGAGACCGGTAAGACCGTCCAACCCTACATAGCGCGCTTCGCGGCGGCGTCCATCGCGCTCAATAACGCTGATATCGGGACGAGCAAGCATACTTCTACCTAAAGTCTCTTCCGTCCCTCGGACAACGGTGAGAGCGTCCGGCTCGCCCGGCTTCAGCGGCGCCCTGGGTTCCAGCGGAGGGAACGCGACCGTAATTGCCTCGCTCTCCACCTCGGCTTCGGGCAACCAAACCGCTACCGTCTGACCATCGTCCAGACGGAGCCCGGCGATAATATTCGTGTGGACGCGGCCGGTCAGGGCGAAGGGGTCATCAAGAGTGTCAACCGCGCGCAATCCTTCACCGGACTTCATCAGCAGCCGCAACATTTTCAGTCCACTTATCCGATGAACCACAGTAATGACCTGTGGGGCGGCAGTCTGGCGTTCGACAATTACTGCTTCCTGGGCGGGCCGTTTTTTGGCCGGAACGGTTTGGGCAGCGGTGCTCGCAGCCATACCGCAAACGAGTGCGATAAGGACCAGCGATGAATGACTTCTCCTTGAAATCAGCATTGCCAAAGCAAAATCTCCGGTGCGGTGGTAAAAGCGTCTATCACCAAACGCCCCTGGCGGACACCGGCACGAATGACTGGCTGGCCGCCAGCCGCTGCGAACCAAAGCTCACTCGCGGTAGCGAGATGGTGCGAATGTCGCCACGCTCATCGTCAATCGAAATTCGCAAGACCTGTGCATCCAGCGGCACACGAACAACTGACCCTGCAACACCGGGCGGTTGATTCACGATGACCGCGGCGGGGCTGAGGCTGAATTCGCGCGTAGCTAACCCTTCGGTTCTTTTATTCGCCGCGTGAATGACTTGGGGCCGGCGGCGAACCCCCGAAGGCATTTCATCCACTGCCCCGTTGACGGCCACGTTTTTCAAACCCGCTGTAGTGTTTCCTGTTGAACCATCATCTGCAGGAGCAGCCGCCCCAATCGGCTGCGGCTTCGTTTCCCTTGCCCCCGGCGCCACAGCGATAACACCTGAATTCGACCTTATGGTGTTTCTAACCAGAACCAGAACAACGCTCACCAAGATCAGCAGCACGGCGGTTGCCGCCAGCGGCACCGGCAGCTTCAAGAAACTTCCAAACCCTCTTGATTCCTGTGCGGCGCCCTTTTCCCGGGCGAGTCGCGCCCGCAACCTGAAATCAAAGTCCGGCGGGGCGGTCACCGGTTCCAGAGACGCAAGGAGACTGCCGAGCGCGAGATGTTCGCGAGCGTAAGCGCGGCAGTCGGGACAGCTGCTTAAGTGTCCTGCGACCACGCCACCCGGTTGGCGTCTAAAATCAACTTCATCAATCTGGAGGCGAATCGCCTTGCATTCATCAGTCATAGTCTTACCCCAAAATGCTGAGCGCCTGCTATAAATAGGCCCTCATCTTGTCGCGCAGGAAACTTCTAGCACGACTGATTCTCGACTTTACTGTGCCTTCGCTGGTACCCAGAATATGCGAGATTTCGTCGTACGATTTGCCCTCAACATCCCGCAGGATCAGCGGCGCGCGATACTTGTCAGGAAGCGTTTTGATGGCCCGCTGCAGCGCCAGGCGCCGCTCGCTATCAACCAGGGTGGCATCCTGCAGTGGCTGGCCGTCGCTGGGTTGAAATTCACGGGGCTCGCTGCCGTCTTTTGCCTGGAAAAAACCGGTTAGCGAAACCAGCTTTCGTCGCTTGCGCTTGCGCAGTTCACTGATCGCGAGATTAGTCGCAATCCTATAGATATAAGTGGAGAAGGCGTAGTTTGTCTGGTACCTCTCCGCAGCCTTGTAGACCCGGACAAACGTTTCCTGGGCCAGATCGACTGCGCCGTCGTAGTCGCTTGTCATGCGATAGATAAAACTGGTGATCGGAGTGCGATAACGCGCCACTAACTCGGCGAAGGCCTCATCGCTTCCTACTCGAATGGCCTCGAGCAAAGCGTGGTCAGAGGCTGAGCCCACGACAAGGTCCGGCGTCAACGCGACAGCGCCCAGACTGCGGTCGTCGATAGAACTCAGCGTGTTCATTAGGGCAGGTAGGCTCTCACACGCGCTCAATTCATCACATCCTCAGCACCCTATAGTTATCAGGAACTCACAGCACCTCAGTGAAATTCGGTTCTGGCGTCGGTTCGAGCCGCATCAACATGATACACCGACGGATCCGTAACCACCGAGCATTTAACGCCTCGAAAATGCTTTGGTTCCGAAAGGAGATTGCTAAGGGCGCGGGGTGGGGGAGGTTTACTCCCCATTCAACTGGTGATCAGGGGAGGTAAATCGAGGAGCGTCGGGGAATTCCTGATTACCATCAGGGGTTCGAACTGGCCTGGGCTTCCGGATTTTGAAAGATGGAATCTTCGAGCTTCACACCATATATGACCGAAGCCACGGAGGTTTCCTGTACCTGTCGCCCGTCGGCCAGCAGCACAGTGCGATAAGGGAGTAACGTACCCTGCACCAGGCGGTAGTCGTGGAACTTCCTGGTGTACTTGACCGGCGTCGCGCCCGGCTCCGCTGCCTCTTCGTACTCCAGCCAAAGGACATGCAGAGTTTTCGTACTTACATAATAGCGTGTCACTCGCTTTTCTTTGTCCATCAGGTCTATCACGAAGAGTTCGATTCCCTTCTGCTTCGTCTTATCCACGTAGGTTACTGTCGAACCGTTTTCCTGGTAGCGAAGCAAGGCATCGATGCCGTGCCAATGCTGTGACATGAAACTGGCAGCCGCATCCTGCCTGGGAGTGAAGTTGGCGCCATTGATGATGCCCCACAAGCGTCCATCCCCGTAGACCAGCGAATACTCCATGCTGGGCATCTTTTGATCGACCCGTATCTTGTCTTTGGTAGCATCGGCGCCACGTACGAACCGGCGCTCATAGGTGGCTTCTTCACTTCGCCCTTCACCCGTATTTCGTGATATTCGTCCGCGCTCGATACCGTTACGCCGTATCTGATCAAGAACGGTTCGACCGCCGGCGTTGCCGTAAACATAGACCACAGATTCAGCCACCTGGACTCCGGTAGGGATGGCATTTGGTCCGGGCTTGGCTGTTGTATCTTTGGCAGCCGGTTTGGTGGCCGCAGTTTTGTCCTTTGTATCTGGGGCCTGGGCCTGCAGTGGTTGCCCGACACAAATCAACAGACCAAAAGTACAAATGGTATTAAAAAACGAAATGGGTCGAAGCAAGATTTCGATTCTCCTGAGGACGTGGTCGTAAATATTGGCACGCAATTTGGGGAAAGCCCGCGTCGAGCGACGGATTGTACCATAGGAAGCAGTGCAAAACAGTTTCCCTGCAATCGTTTGCCTCCCGGCGCCCTCACATGGATGCATCGGTGCGCGGCTTCAGATGCCTGATACAGAAATGACTAGTGTCTTAAGCAAATTAGAATCAAGGCGTGGCGAGAAACCCGGGATTGTGCCGTTTCCGGTTGCTGATAACCGCCGCGTAAAACGTGGTGTCGGGCGGCGGGCTGGTTGCCGTCCGCCAATGAATTCCGTGCCAGTCACATATTATCTGGGGGCCGACGATGCCCAGGTCCTGGCGACAAAGCCAACGTTTTGTTTCGCTGACTCGTCGTAAGGGCCGTTCCGGAAAAGAAGCGTGAGGTGGGTGCCGTCCTTACAGATAAAATCCCGCTCATCCGGTTGAGATACCAAGGTGTTCGAACTGCGTTCCTGGACCGTGCGGCCGGCAGGTCGTGGTTCCGTGGGACTGATTTCATTCCATTTGATTGCACCGCGCGCGAGTTCGTCTCTTGAATAACCTATTAAATTCAGGAAAGTATCGTTGGCTTCAGTAATCGTTCCGCTATCAGACCAAAACACGATCCCGATCAGGTGGCCATCATAAAGACTGCGAAAACGTGACTCACTAAGAGTCAATGCTCGCTCGGTTCGTTTGCTTTCAGCCAACTCCTGCTGCAGACGGACCACCGTCAGCGAAAGTTCCGCAGTCTGTTCGCTGACCCGCTGCTCCAGCATACTGTTAACGTCGTAAAGTGCTTTTCCTTCCTGCTCCAGGTCAGCGGCACGCAGACTGATATCATAGGCCCTTTGCTGCAGCGCCCGACGCTTCCTGACGTTAGGGGTTGCATCCAACAACAAGATCCAGGTCCCCTGAGGGCGACGGAAAAAATAGACATCGGCGAAAACCTCACTCGTGGTCTGGACATTAGGGAGGAATACGCCACCCGCATCAACCGGCAAGACGCCGGCAAGAAACGCGACGTGATCAGCGACCTGCATGTTCTTCTCCAACCCGCGGAGCCCATAAGAATCCAGGGCCCCGCCCCACTCTAACAATCCTCCGTCCTCGCTTACCAGTATGTAGGCAGGCGCCAGAAGCTCATCAGTGAGTGCGTCAATGAAGTCTCGAATCGGAGCGGGCAGTTCAGCCATTTAGTTTCTCCGCCATTTTCTCCGCCAGTGTCAGAAAGGCCTCTTCGACGCCATGGCCGGTTTTGGCACTCGTATTAATAACATTCCATTGTTTTTGCTCGAGGGCCGCCAGGTCGCGACTCGTTATTTGCCACTGGTCGGCAAGGTCCGACTTATTCAACAGCAGCAAAAACGGCGCCTTCCCAACTGCTTCTTCGGCGCGCGTCTGCAATGTCAGAGCTTTATAGAGCGTATCCTGGCGCGTACCGTCTGCCACCAGGAGGTAACCAGAAGCGCCCCGCAAATATGACTTGCGGAGTTCATGCTCACTCTCAGCACCCTCAATATCCCAAATGAGCAGTGTTGTTTCCTCATCGCCTACCCGGACAATCTTTTTATCAACCTTGACACCGACCGTCGTGTGGTACTTGCTCGAATAAATGCTCTCGACAAATCGACGCACCAAACTCGTCTTGCCTACAGCGAACGTGCCGATCATACAGATTTTCTTTTGCATTATAGTAGCGGGCCTCTCTACTTGGCCTCGGTGGTTACAACTTTAAAAGTCACACTGCGATTCGAGGCCCGGTCATTTTCCGTAACCTCCTCCCGCACTTTTTCGCGAGAGCCGACCGCGTTGATGGTCAGGTTGGCAAAGGTGGGCAATCTTGCTTGCAAAACCGATGCAACCGTCCTGGCCCTTTCCTCACTGAGCATTAAGTTGCGCGCCCCTGAACCGGTTCCGTCAGTGTGTCCGGAGATTTCAAGTCTCACGCTCTTCTGAAGCGCCACTGCCAGCGACTGCAGACGCTTGATGTCCGCGGTCAGAAGGTCGAGTGACTGCTGCTGGCCCGGAACTAATTCAGCCCGGTCCAGCTCAAACCTGAGCAGCGGATCTTCAATACGATTCAAATCCAGCAGTCTCTCTTCATTGAGCCCCCCAATTCCAGGAAGGAAGCGTGCGGCCTGGCGAGTTTCGTTGACCCAGAGATGTGAGGCGAAGCCTTCAGCCTGTAACGTTCCATTTGTCAGGCTAAACCTAACCGTATCCGGTGGGTTAAGTAAACTACTTGTCCGCGCCAGCACGAACTCGGGAGTCAGCGCGTGAAATGGTTCCCAATGGCTAAGCACAGTTTGCGGATTGACCTGATAGTCCTGCATGACTTGTTGGGGATCGCGCGCCAGCGGGTCTCGCAGGCCGCTCAGAAATCTTTTGCCTGCTCGCTTGCCATTCTCAGCCACTATGATTCCCGGCTCATTTCTGAGCCTCTCTACGTAAGCATTCCAACGCCGCACCTCACGCAGCCAGAAAAACCCCCAAATCAATACAACGATCAGGAGAACTGCGCCGATGACCGTCAACGGGGTGACGCGGCGTTTGACATTTGCGGCCGGTGAACCGGAATCGTAACGCGCCTCAAGACAATCCTCCAGCAGCGAAGCAGTCGCTGAAAACGGCGTCGCATCTCCGGCAAACTCGCTCAAAGCCATCCCAAACTGAAGCTGGATTTTTTCCAGCGTTTCCTGGAAAACAGCCCGGAGATCTTCGGGAGCATTGCCCCTGATGACGGCCGCCAGAACTGCTTCTGGCCCACGCTCAACCCAGACGGTGAGATCGCCGACCCGCATATCTTCCAACTCGTCGCCCGCCGGCGTTGCGAAAGAATCGTGAACGAAATCCTGGATGGCCGTCAGCATGCCGGACACCATATCTGCGTCTTGCGCTTTAGCGCCCGGTGCTGAAATATGCTGCAACAGTAACCCCGTGTTTTTGTGGATAAGAAAAACCTGTTCCACGCGATAGAGCAGAGTTTTAAGCATTACTACTTCGGCAAACGACTTGCCCGTGCGCAATGCTTCCAGTCTCCATTTCATCCCCTGGATGGAAAGGCTATGGGCCATCGTTTGGTTGAGCGACTGGACCATGCCGTTCAGGGCGGTGGCAATTGCCTTGCGAATCGCCGGTCCAATTATGGGAAAGATGGCATCGGCGAGTGGCTGCGGATCCTTGCGAATAGATTGATGCAGCGCTGCGGCTACGGTCGGGGCGAGAGCGTCAGTGAGGTCGTGATCCTGGCGAGAACGTACAGAAATTGCCGCGGGCAATACGCGACTTACTTCTTCCATTTGCCGCCGCGGGTCAGTGAGTCGCGTGTGGACTTCCGCGAGCTGCTTTTCTGCCGGGCCGAGCAGCAGCGAACGCAACTCCGCCATGTTCTCCTCGTCGTTGGACGAGGTATCAGGCGGGGCCTGGTCCAGCAGCTCTGGCGCCTCAGACTGCATCATGGGGATTTTCTTTTACGCAAAAGCGCTTCGGTGCAACTTTGGTTGGCGATCTCAGTTATTGACCGGCATTTTGAGATCGTTGTTCAGCCGCATGGCCATCTCAGTCAGCAGCGTTGCCAGGGATGAACGATCAGTTTTTCCGTGATTGAGGTCCGCGACTTCCCGTTGCAGCATCTCTGTCATCTCTTCCTGTTTGCGGCGGATGTCGTCGCTGAGATCCTTCGATTGGGCGAGAATCTGCTGCCGCAAGTTGCTCTGCGCTCGCTCCGCTTGGTCTTGCAGCTCTGCCAGTTTGGCGCCGAGCGACTGACCTGAATCGTTGACCCCTCGCCAGACGCCTTGCACGGCTTCATCACGGGCACGTTGTTCTCCCTGCAAGCGGTCCGCCAGGGCTGCGAATTCAGTCTTGATAAACTGCTCGAGAGCCTCGAAGCGTCGTCTCGTATCCTCGCGCAGGTCCAGAGATTCTTTGGTCAGGCGTTCTTCGACACGCATGAACCTTTTTTCGTAATCCCGAATATGGCCGCCAAAAAGGATCTCTCTGATCTTATCTATGTTGCCAATATCCGGCTGCTGAACTTCGCTGTCGGCCTCTGATTGCTTCTCATTTTCGCCTGGTGATGTTACCTGGACCAGAGCGTGGCTTTGTTCTTGTAATGACATGGGGATCTCCAACCACGGTCGACGATATTCCAACCGCACTATTCTTGTGGCCAGCCGTTGGCCGGCAAGTGATTAGAACCTGTACCTACGTCTACCCCTCAAAGGGCGTGGCACGTCTGCTACGACAAAGCGCTGTAAAGCACCGATAAGTTTCCCTTCGCCTTACCTGTCTGGCGCGCCCACGACACCGGTATTCGTAGAGAGTGTGGGTAAATACTGAGCAAAGGAGGATAGGTCTGTCAAGGCAGGCACGCGCGCTTCGCCTTAGAACCAGTTTAAACTCAGACACCGGCAAAAAATCCGTCTCGTTTGACAAGTGGTAATGCGCACGCTATCTTGCCTCTTTTCCAGCCACCGAGTGACTGTCATTTAACTGTCATTTATCGCTTTTATTTGAATCTACTGCGCCCGCAGGGCGCGACCGACACAAAAAAGGAGAGGCTTTACTGTTATGAAACGAGTAGGAATTCTGGTCGGCCGTGAACGCACCTTCCCGGACGCGCTAATCAGCAACATCAACCAACGCGGGAAAGGTGAAACGGTCGCCGAGTTCATCAAGATTGGTGGTATCCGTCACGATGACCCACCACGCTATGATCTGGTCATCGACCGCATCTCTCATGAAGTCCCCTATTATCGCGCGACCCTGAAACGCCTGGCGCTCGAGGGCACGATCATTATTAATAACCCGTTCTGGTGGTCCGCAGATGACAAGTTCTTCAATTATTCGCTGGCTGCGAAGCTCGGCGTAGCTGTCCCGCGCACGGTTCTGCTGCCGCAAAAGGACTACATACCCGGAATCGTCAGCGAGAGCTTGCGCAATCTTGAATTTCCTCTGGATTGGCAGGGTATCGTGGACTATGTAGGCCTGCCGGCATTTCTCAAGCCCTTTGATGGCGGCGGCTGGAAAAACGTTTCGAAAGTGAATTCCCTCGAGGAGCTTTGGGCGGAATATGAAAAGACCGGGACTCTCTGCATGACGCTGCAGGCTTCGATCGAGTTTGACCAGTTCGTGAGGTGCTATTGCATCGGGCAACAGGAAGTGATGATCATGCCCTATGATCCACGCAAGCCGTACCTGTCAGGCGAGCAGTACATTCATAACCCCGACTATCTTGAACCAAAACTCTTTGAACGCGTGACGAAAGATGTCCGGACCCTCTGCACGGCTCTCGGCTACGACATCAATACCGTCGAGTTCGCTATCAAAGATGGCATCCCTTACGCAATTGACTTCATGAACCCGGCGCCCGATGCCGAGTTGATTTCAGTCGGCGAGTTCTACCACAACTGGGTCACCAACGCGGTGACCGATCTCGTCTTCAAGCGTTTAGGTGAAGAGCGTCCCCGCGGACAATACCGCTGGGACACCTATCTGGATCCTGCCCCAGTCAAAACTGAAGCGGCCGCTTCGCAAACTGAGAAGACTCGGCAAGCTGTTGCGCCGCAAGCCGCCGGTGACAATCTGAAAGGCAAGGCGAAGGCGGCCGCTGGCCGAACCGGAGATAACGCCGCTGCGGCTGCGTCCGGTGATTCGACCCAAACACCGGCGCGCTCGAGCCAGCGCGCCAAGCCCGAGTCCGCCACGAAGCCGGCCGCTGAGAAGAGGGCAAAAGCTCGGACGCCGAGATCCAAGTTGGTTTCCTAAAAATATATACCGCACCAGAAAAAGGGGCAGCAGTCTGAGAACTGCTGCCCCTTTTCTATTATTGTCTACTGCCCTCTTTTTTGAAGACGGTTATTCTGCCGGGCGTGGTTTTCGCCTGTCAGCCAGCAGCTTGCTAACCGAAAAAGCACCTATCCAGGCCAACAACGAACAGGAGGCCAACGACCACCCAAGCCCGCTAACAGTAGTGTGAACATATGGGCCAATCAACGCAACCAGGATACTGCCGTTGGTGATCCGTCCTGCTAACTGCCGCACCCTGAGAGCATTTTGCAGCCAA
>Ga0209683_10001020_pt1 | contig 10781 bp, 21 predicted proteins | sample DOMMetBare2Fresh_FD_187474 | JGI IMG/M metagenome (GOLD analysis project Ga0209683, IMG submission 187474) | Wetland sediment microbial communities from St. Louis River estuary, USA, under dissolved organic matter induced mercury methylation -... | ecosystem: Environmental > Aquatic >... | reverse complement strand
GTCTGCCGGAGCAACACGGTCTGAGCGTGACTCTCACCATTCGTCTGTTTGGTTGCCAGCATCACATCGAGGGCTGCCCGACTCCGACTCCGCTCATCGACAATCTCAAGCGCACGGCCTTGCAGCGCCGGCACCACGCCATTTGCAGACGTCGGCCTGATGTGCGACAGCGGCACGAACATCAGCGGTCCAAGATCAACAACGGTCAGGGCCAGGGTCGCCCGCAAACGTCGCTGCGGCGTCGGCGAAATCGACACCATGCATGGTGCGACGAATGCGACTATTGGTTTGATTCCGCACGTGCGAGTTGACCAATGCCATGCACGATTGTACACAGGTGAAAGCGCGTCGAGGCCGTGGGGCTCAACGAGACAGGGTAATCGGCGACCCGCGGTGGAGACGAAGTGCCGCATGCGGGGCGTACGTGTTGACCGTCGGGTCAGGCATCACGACGCACGGGCCTTCACGCTTGAACGTACGAAGAAGGCTGTTTGGCAAATCGCTCAACACACGAAAGGGAGCAAAACCAGTATTTCTTGCTGTCGAAGTGTAGGTCTCCGGCAGCACGCCTTTTGTCGACTTGCATCTTGCAAACGGGATCGATTGCGTATTGCCGCGAAGAGCCAGACAAGACGATTTCATACAGATCCACGGGCTGAGGCAGATTCTTGAGGGTGACCGGGCCTTGGTGCTCAAGTTCGATGTCCGAGACTTCCGCTTGGATGAGGGTCTGGGCAATTTGCTTCGTGCACAAGATCTGGCCGCCCGTTGCCTGCGCTGCGACGCGGGCTGCAATATTCACCGTTGACCCAAAGTGGCGATTTCCCCGAAACAGCGCTGGGCCGTGGTGTAGCCCGGCGCGAACAACAGGGAAATTCTGTCGATCGGCGACCAATTGGTAGAGTGCCGAAAGCGCATTCTTTGCAACTATTGGGTCTGAAAACACAAGGAATGCGCAGTCGCCGATGAGTGATTGCAGGTGTCCCAAGGGTTCGACGGAGATTCGAATCAAATCGGCGAAGTCGTCCAGGAGATCAGCGGCGGCCTGTTCGCCGTGTGTGTCAGTGAGTGCGGTATATCCCGCTATGTCGACAAAACAGAATGTCGCCTCGATGGTTCTACCCGCGTTCATGTGAGCACCTTGATGGCCGACGTGCAGTTTGACGCGCCGCCGAGCGTGGCCAGATAACCCAACGGCGCCGCTGGCGGGCGGTCCCCTCCAAGCGCGGGTTAGAGGAACCCGAGCAGCCTAGACAGACTGAACACAAATTGGCCATGCCCCTCCGCTATGTACACACCCATTTGCGCGATAAGCGAGTAGGCCGCTGCAAATTGCGCAAGCGCGAAGCCGGCGACGGTGAACTGAGCGATGCTGAACACGCCAACCCCGAATTGCGCGATGCAGACGACGCCGCAGCCGAATTGGCCAATGGCGACGATGCCGCGCGCCACAACGGGTGTTCGATTGGGCCGGAACTTGAAAGAAATGTGCAGGAGGGGCAACCCCCCTACGGCGAGCTTGGATTTGTACTCGTAGCCCCACCCATCCCACGAATTGCGCGCCGGATATGGCGCTCCACAGCGCGGGCAGGCGAATGCCTGTTCGGAAATCTCGTGGCGACACTCGCGACAGGGCTTCACGGGAAGGGTCCTCGAAGATATCAAGCCCGGGCGTGTTCACACTATTCGCGGACCGTCGGTGAGGTGCGCGAAGTTGATGGAGGCCATGAACATGACATCGGGGCCGTACGGTCCAAGGCCACGGCCTCGATCTTGATGCGGACGATCTGACCGTACTCCAACTGTGCCATTACCCGATCCAGAACGCCACTCTTCGACCACCGGTTCATGCGAGCGTAGATGGTGTGCCAGTTGCCGAATCGCTTGGGCACGCCGCGCCATTTGCAGCCCTGCTCGGCCACACGCAAAATCGCGTTCAACGCCTGCACATTGGACACGCTCACATCGCCACGCTGGGTCGGCCAACAATGCTCGATCAGGCGGAACTGCGCCTCGGCGATTTCCATCCGGGCAGTACTTCACAAACATGACCATTGGTGTTGACACGCTCTAGCTTGGCTCGGGTCTGTCGCGCGCGACCAACGTCAAGTATTCGGGCAGCGTTCCACCGGCGAGAGGTTTTGCCATGACCCGAAGTGTGTTGACCCGCTTACCCATTTCCACGCCGCTGCGTTTGCGAACGTCACCGAACGCAAATCGCTCCCAGAACCGCTCGGCCCGCGTGTTGCCTTCGACGACGCCCAATCGCAGCCAGTGCGCACCTAAGTCGCGCGCCCAGCTTTCGAGCTGCGCGAATAGCGAATACGCCGCGCCCTTTCCATGCAGCCGCGTGGCAACCATGAATAGTCCGATGTGCCAGACACCCGGCGCGAAAAGATCAGACACGACGTTCGCCATTCCGACCAAAGAATCCGTTTCGTCCAGGAATCCGATGACCCATTTCTTGGTGAATGGCCAACCTTCCGGAAGCACGCCATGGACCTCCTCATGCGCTTCGGCAGGAGTTGGGGGTTGCCCGCCCACGGCAATGAAGTATTCGGGATTGATCTCGAAGAACCGTTGCAGTTTCGGAATGTCTCGAACGTCCAGTTCGACGGCGCCCAATGCGCCGGCAGTGAATAGTACGGTAGCAGAGTGCGGTTCGCCCATGGGGCCTAGCGTTTAAGCTAACCGACGCGTCCGGTTGAGAGGGTTAGGCATCACCTCGCGCCGCTCGAACCCCATAGGTGCGCATGGCCGACTCGACTTGAGATTGTTCAGTCGTGTCGGCCGAGTACAGCCGGTAGCTTGGGGCCAGGATGGGCTCAACTGCTTGAACCTTGACTACAAGAACGCTGTGGATGGGAAAACGGACTCCGGCCATGGGTTGAAGTGGGGCAGACCACCGAGAGTAACTTTCATCCGTGCTGCGAACGTTCTGGGCGGTTCCGAAGATCTTGAAGCCCTTCTGAACGAAGATGTCGATGAAGCTGACGCACACCCGAGGGTTCAGCGCCACGTTTCGTACGCTCGTAGGTGATGCGATGTTTGCGATCACGAGGTGCTCGGTATCGAAGGGCGCGAAGATCTCCTTAGGGGAGACATTGGGTTGACCCGCTTGGTCCACTGTTGCCAGCCAACAAAGGACGCTGCGGTTCGCGGCGTCGAGGATCTCAGGTGAAAGGATGGGATGGCAGGGAAAGGGCACGGTGATGCCTAACGAAACCAGCTAACCGGCGACTCGCTTGCGGGACGTCCGGTTGAGCGCTGGGTTGGGCGGCCGGCGCGCGAGCTCATGTGCCACGCTGCCCGAGTATGCGCGCGGGCAAGAATAGAACACTCCGGACCAGCGCGAGCGTGGCACCGATGCAAATGCCCACGAGGCGGAACGGCAGGGCAACCAACCAGACAAGTGGAGCAAGGACGAGGACTAGCAGCGCAAGCGGCCAGCACAACACGGACAAGATGCACCACGCGACGAACAGAGTCAGGAATCGCATAAGACTCTCCTGGCTGAAGTGGGGTTCGGTTTGCTGCCGCCTAACGCTAGCGCAGAGGGGGGTGAACCCATCTGGTAAGCAGCAAAGCCAACGTTGACCGACTTGTCCAGATAGAAGAGACCGCCCTCGACCATGAAAACGCTCAGCGCTGGTTCTGGTGAGTCATCCGTGATGACCAGCGTGTGAGTCAGGCATTGCGGACGAACGGCCCGAAACGGGGCCCTTGGTGCCGTTCGGCAGCCGATCAGTGCTTCGTCAGGAACAGGAAAGCCGCTTCCCAGGTTTGAGGAGAGTTGGCGATGCCGATGTGCGCGGTGCCTTGGAAGATGTCGGTGTTGCCCTGTCCGAAGAGGACGAGTTCCGCCGCGCTACTGATGCGCGCGCTCTCCGAGAAGTCGGTCGGGTTGCCATAGGAGTCGATAGCCGGCACCGGAGAGAAGCCGCCGTCTTGCACCGGCATGAAGAGGAAGCTGGCGTCGCCATTGCGAATCACCAGGGTGTTCGACGAGTGGATCCAATTACTCTTCTTGTTCAAGAGCATCAGGAAGGGCGTGTTTGGCGAGCCGAGTTCCTGGCATACCGGGCTGGTGGGCGTGAAGCCACCAACAAACCCCGACTGCCAGTAGTTGGACGGCGACGGCGAGCAGATGATCATACCGCTGTTGGGCCCTTCGATGGCGACGAAACGCCGCACCAGTTTCTGGGCACGGTCCTGCCGCACCCATTCGCGCATGAGCGTGACGCCCATGCCATGCGCGACGATATCAACGTTCTTTGCCCCGGTGGAGGCCAGCACCGCGGCTACGAAGCGGCGCAGGTCATGCACATTGGCCGTATTGGTGTGCGCGAGGCTCGAGTTGTTGGCGGGATTGTCGATCAAGTCGCACTGGGTACCCTGGTAGCCCAGCGCCCAAAGCTCGCCGGGGGAGTAACCGTTATCGGCAAAGTACTGCGCCATTGCCTGGATGCGGGTCGGCCACATTCCGCAACCGGTGTCGTAGGGGGTGCCACCGTTGCCGTGCAGGAAGATCACCGGCGTCCGAGTGGCTCGGCCCTCGGCACCGAAGCCGATCACCGGAACGCCGAGTGATGCGTCTTCGATAACCGGAAAGCCGGTCGGAAAAGAGGTCCCGACCACGCCACCCGCTTGTGCCGCGCCGGTCGCTGCCACCGCCAAGCCGAGCACCACCGCCATGCGCCGCGTGAGTTTGTTAACTGCCATCATGAAGGTGTCTCCGAACGATAACGTGTGGACAATTCCACTGGCTGGGGCAACGAGGCGCGAACCTTGCAACCGCGAGGCTCGTCGTGGCGCCCAACGTACCGGTCAACCGGCGGCCCATGGGCCGGCGCGAAGCGCTGCCCACGGGACGTCCGCGTTGACCGCAAAGTTAGCTTGCACGTTTGCTGCCGCGCCGGTGGGCCCGCATGTAGGCGCGAAGAAGTGCGTTCATCCGCGATTGGTAACCTCGGCCTTGTGCACGAAACCACTCCACAACGTCGGAGTCAACGCGGAGCGACAGCAGGGTCTTCGTCGGCGGCGTCGCCAATCCGCGCTTTACGACAGCCCGGGCGAACATTTAGGGCGTCCACGCCGCGGCATCGTCATCGATCACGATGTCCAAGTCCTTCAGCGCCGCGAGACGCTTCATGGCACTTTCCGATTTGCGAGAAGAAGAAACGCGCTTCATGTTTGAGAGCCTTGCGAATAGAAATGATTCAAACAGTATCCCCGCGCTCGGTGTACGTAACTGAGACTACGATCGCTTCCAACAGACCGAGGCCCACGTAGCGGCGCTCGCGGTAGTCTTCACGAGTGTCTTCGACGGTGACCATCGGGTCATCGAAGATTTTTGCAGCATCGCGAAGATCAATGCCGTGTTTGTCGAGGTTGATTCTTCGCTTGATTTCGTTCCACGTGAACGCCTGGCAAGTGTAGCTACATATTGCCACTACGTCGAGCCGGGGAACGCGACGCTGCGTCGGCGTGCAGCCTAACGCTTGACACGAGCGGCGGCCGTCGGCCGTCCGCTCGATAAAAGGGTTAGCCGTCGCATCTCCTTCCGAAGTAGTCGCTCGCGGCTCGACGGAGCATCCGTCTCAGTGCTTCCGGACCACCCCCGGCGAAGAGGATCCTTGCATTTGCGTCGGGGCGAAGCAGAAGGGCGCCGACCAGGGGCGTTACGTTGGCGACCTCAAAGGGCTCTTCGCGTCCGGGTGAGCGGACGATGATGCGATCTGCGACGACCAAGCGGTAGGAGGCATAGTCCTCGCCAAGACACGCCCTTGTGCGTTCGAGGGCCGCACTGACTTGCTCGCTCGCCGCCACTGCGTCGGCGTCGCGGGCTTCCCCCGTTGACCTTGGGAGGAAGGCGATCACGGTTGGCCGGTCCAGATCGATGTACGTCGTGGTCGTGCCTGTCTTGCTTGGCTTAAGCGGAGTGCATGAAGCAGCGAGCACGACAAGCGAGAGCAAGGTAAGGCGAGTACGCGCGTAGGGCATGACCTGCAACGGCTGACGCGGCGGTTCAGGCGCGGCCCAGCCGAGCGAAGCGAGGCAGGTACGTCGCCTGCAACCGCTTGTTAGACGCCGTCATACCTTGAGCCCCTGAATGTCGGCAGGCCATCACTAAACCGAACCCAAGCGAGATCATGGCTCAACCAAGAATGATATGTGGGCGGGAACATCTCTGGATCATCCAAGGAGCACGTGGTGACACAAATCTCGGACGGGTCCTTGGAGTCTTTGTAGGTCAGCGGCGTGCCACATGAAGGACAGAAGGTGCGGAGCACGAACTCGGAGGAGTTGAACTGAGATGGCTTGCCCCGTGTAAAGCGAAACTGAGTCTGGGGAAATATGAGCCAAGCAACGACGGGCGATGCGGCAACGCTCCGACATGATCGACAGTGACAGACCATACTCCTGAGAGGAGCAGAGGCGCCGCTGTATCGAACCCCGCCACAAAGGCAACCGCCCTGGATCTCTGAGGACCTCACCTGTTCGTTCCTCCGTCGTCCTAACGTTTGAGCTCAGCCGCGTGCGAAGGCCGCGGGCCGTAGCACGTCTGCTGGAGCGAAGGTTTGGGCGTCATCGTCGCGGAGGCCCCTGCTCGCCGCTAGGGCGTGAAGACTTGTTCGCGACCATCTTCGTTCCTCAACTTCAACGAGCTGGTGGTCCCCTTGGACTGGAGAATCAGGTACGTGTCCTTCGTGCCTGTTGGGCCAGCAAAGCTCAAACCTGAAGTTGGCTCGGAGGAGCCAATCTTGACTGACGGACGGCCTCGCTCGGTGATGAGCCGCAGCAGCACTGTTTCAGATTGATCCTCGCCAGTCGGCGACTTGTTGGATGGAAGCACGTTGATGCTCGCGCGGATGCGGCCTTGGCCGTCGACGATTTCCAGAGCGCGACCGCGCAGAACAGCAGGCGCACCTTGAGCAAACGCTGGACGGAACTGCTGTGCAAGTGAAAGAAGGAGAATTACAAGATTGACCAGAGTGAGTGCAAAGAGGCTTTGCCGGGTCTTCATGCATTGACCTCCAAGTTCGGAGTGGTGCGACCAAGGTTCGAAGCGGGGAATGTGTGGGCTATGACGCCCAACGTATCAAGCTAACCGGCGGGCAGCGTCGACGTGGACAAGCAAGAAGGCACGTACGGGCCCGTCCGTAGAGCGGGTTAGGCCGCGATGTCAAGGTAGCGGACAGCGCTCGAGGAAGGAGGAATGGGCGAACCATCCTCGCGCAGGCCTTCGAGATGGAACTCAATGGCCTCGCGAATCTCGCGCTCGACTTCCTCGACCGTGGCCCCGTTGCGACGCACCCCGGGAGGTCAGGGACGTAAGCGGAAAAGTTGGCGGCTGCGTTTTCGATAACGATCGCGTAGCGCATCGTGTTCCTCACTTCTTCAGGCCGGCCTGCTTTCGGATACTGTTGAGTGTGCGCCGCATCGCCGAAACCTAACGAAACAAGTTAACCGGCGACCCGCGGACAGCGCGCAGTGGTGCCAGCGGGGCGTGCGTGTTAAACGACGGGTTAAGCTGCACACGGTGCGGCGAGCCACGCATGCTATTGGGATCCGCGACGGTACCCTTGATGCGTGATGACGAGAGCAACGATCAATAGGACGACCTCAAGCGCCATGAACACCGTTGAACTGGTGCCGATGGCGGTCTGATGGTACTGGCTGGCGGCGACCATGCGGATCAGGCCAAGCATCAAGAAGAACCAGCCTGTCAGCGTGAGAAGGACGGTCCAGTTGCGCACCCAAAGGTTGTGTACCCGAACAACTGCAAGGCCGGCGACGAACATGAGTACGCCGGAAAGGTAGACGACAGGGGGGATCTGGCTGTCGTACAGGTGCGGCTGAACGAGCGGGAACTCCGAAACGAGCATGGCTACGAGAGTTGGACCGACCAGGCCAGCGATTTGCTTGGAGTTCGCCACGACAGCCTCCGTGAGGGGGTGCAGCCTAACGCCTGAATCAAGCCGAGCCGCGAAGCGGCTTCGGCTTGAATGAATTGCTAGACGTCACCGAGCCGATGCGCGCGCGGTGTCTAGCGGCTACAAGCTCCAGACGGTTTCCATTCAGAGCGTATGCCCCTGTCCTGAGTCGAATCATGGATGACCAGGGCGAACGCCCGCCGGAGCGTCGTACCAGTGACGTTCAGTTCCATTGGAATATTCGGTGGTACTGTCATGGTTCCTCCGACCTGAGCCCTGTTAGCGCCAGCCGGAGTCTCCAGACACTGCTCTCCCGCGAGCACGTACCAGCCTTCGGGGCCCGGGTGTGTATGCACCCTCGAACTGTCGCCCGGCCGCATGACGGCGTAAGAGAGAACTGCGTTATAGCTCTTTGCCACGGGAAGCTGCATGGGTCCGATCACGGCGATAGCTTTACCACCTCGCGGAGCAATGTCTCGGGGGCCGAATTCGGAGAGCCACACTCGCCCGTCTTCTTCCACCACGATTCCGGTGGCACTCTTAGCCGCCTCTGCGGCCTTCCTGTTTGGAAACGCGCGCAAATGCCAGTAGACGGATGCTTGACTGAAATGAAGTCCCGTTGCTGTGCCGATGTTGAAGCAACCAAACTCCGGTCGCTTCTCGCCCGGCGGCACGTCCACGCAGGCCACTTCGCTCAAGTGCTCGTTTCCAGTGGCGCCGGGCGCCTGAGCCCGCAGATTGCCGATTGGCATGGTTTGAAGGGCGACAAGGGACAGTACGAGTGCGCCGATGAATGGAATTCTAGCCATGCCGATCCTCCAGCAAGATGCTCGTTCGCGCCAATTTGGGGACAGCCCGTCTAACGTACCAGGTAACCGGCGACCACGGCGCGGGCGAAGCCCCGCCGGTGGGCGTCCGTGTTGACCGCCGGGTTAGTCCCCACTGAGCGATGCGTTGCCACTATTTCCAGCTCAGGCTGAGTTTGCGATGCGAAGCGGCACAATCGCGCAGATAGAGATTGATGAGACTTTGATACGGGATTCCAACATCCTCGGACACCGTCTTGAAGTAGGTGATGGAGTCTTCATCCAGCCGAATAGTGATTTGTTTTTTCAACTGTGAAGCGTAGGGATTCTTCCGAGCCTTTGAAAAATCGTACTCTTTGCGCATGGGGCACCTTTACGGGTAAGACTTCGTTTCACGGAGTGTTGCTTTCCGAGCGGAGATGATGCGAATGACGTTACCCTCGCTCCGATAGCAATGACAAACCAGGAGCAGCCGAAGTGAACTGCTCAAACCGAGCAAAAATGAAGCGCTCTTCAGCCTCTGAGTGGTCGGGATCTTCGATCAACCGAGCGCGTTCGTCGAAGAACACGGACCGCGCCTCTTCAAAGGTAATGCCATGCTTCTTCGCGTTGACCGTAGCCTCGCGTTCGTCCCACTCGAAGCGAAGCGTACTCATGCCAACATTGTAGTTATGGCGCAAGGCGCAGGGCGGGCGCGACTTTTCGGGGGCCAACGTTGGAGTTCGTCCGCGGGCGGAAGCGGGCGAAGCCGGCTGGAGCACGTCGGGTGCAACGACGGGTTGGGTGTCACTGCGGTGGCCTTTCTACCGGGGCTGCTTGCGGCGGCCGCCCGTACGTGACTGCGGAACGGACCTCAGGCGGGACCGAATTGACCAGCTGCCAATCCGGATTCGCCCCCAAGGCATCGTTCACCGTCGAGAACGCGAGCCTGAACGCGACGAATGCCGTAGCTTCGAAAATTGCGCAATCGTCGAGCCCGGCGCTACGGAGCGTGACGATGTCCGAAGGCGTCGTACTGTTCGGGTCCGCGACGACCTTTCGAGCCCAAGCCACGAGCGCGCGGTCCCGGGCAGTAAGCGCAGCGTCGTCACTACCTGTGAGCACCGCCGCGGCCGTTGCGGCGCCTGCCTCGGCGGCGAGGGCCTTGCCCCAGGCCAAGGAGCAGTACGAATCCCGCAACTGCGAAGCAGTCGCGCACACCAGTACAGCCTGATCGCGCTTCGACAGGCCCGAGCTCGAAGTGAGCTGGCCCCGAAGGGCGGCGAAAGACTCGAAGACATCGGGTCGCCACGCCCACGCCGAAGTGAGGTTCATGACGAACCCCTGTGCGGCTTGGTTTGACTTGTAGATGCGCTCCACTTGGTCAGTGGCATTCGGTGCCGGCAAGAACATGAGCAGCTCCTCTGTGAATGACGGTGGAGCGTGTTTCGTGACGCCCAACGTGCAAGGTAACCGGCGACCACGGCGCGGGCAAAGCCCGGCCGGTGGGTGTCCGTGTTGACCGCCGGGTTGGGCATCAGCTTCGCAAGGTCGGTGACGGGGAAACCCACGCGCTAACTCTTGCCGAAGAGCTTGCCGAAGCAATGCTCTGCCTTGTGGAGACCTTCGCCAGTGAAAACCACCGACTCCTGCTTTCCCACCGGGTCTTCAATAAACCCCTTCTGATGTAGCCGAGCCATAGCGTCCCAATCGATGCCTTTCCACGCGCGGACATGATCGTGGAGCGTCAGGTAGAGGACCGCAAGGACTGCTTCGTCGACCTTCTCGATATCGATGTTCATCACTGCCTCGGTGATCTGGGTTATGCCCAACGAAACAAGCTAACCGGCGGCCCGCTGCGCGCGCGAAGCCCCGCATGTGGGACGTCCGTGTTGAGCGACGGGTTAGGCCGCTTGTAAGGATTCATTGCGGCCGCGGGCCTTTCACCCTCTCGAACGTCAAGATACCTATACCCTCGCGCCCGTCTATGGGACTCTTGTTCGGTTCGGTCTTGAGCGAAAGCGTGTCGCCCTCAATGGTGTAGAAACGCACCTGATCA
>Ga0209683_10001019_pt1 | contig 10783 bp, 6 predicted proteins | sample DOMMetBare2Fresh_FD_187474 | JGI IMG/M metagenome (GOLD analysis project Ga0209683, IMG submission 187474) | Wetland sediment microbial communities from St. Louis River estuary, USA, under dissolved organic matter induced mercury methylation -... | ecosystem: Environmental > Aquatic > Freshwater... | reverse complement strand
CGATCACTGGACCTCTTGGGTTCTAAACACATACGTTACGGATACGCCACGCTCCTGATAATTTCACGAACCCCTAGCTTCGAGTTCTATTTGAGTGGAACTTGAAGACGTCCCTATCATTGATTTTGGAGGAGTGAGTTTAGAGAACAAACGAGGTCAAAAAAAGGCCCAGGTTTCCTAAAATTGGGTTATGTTTAGACATCCCTTGATTCTCAAACACTGCTCCTAACGTTATGTCAGCATGGTTACGGGTACCCATTCCAATGATGAACTTCAAGACGTGAGGACACGACCCTTTCAGCCATTCTCCAAGCACGGGAAGGGGGTGTGGATATGACTGGTTTCATGAACTCCCCAGACGCTCTATAACAACGTCTCAGGGAGACTGGTTCTCTCACTTATGTGAGTTCAAAAATGCCCGGAATGAATGAGAATGATGGGTTTGTTCATGGCCCACTGAGTCTCCAAGAACAAGTCCTGGCCCTATGTCATCGCTATCAACATGACTGGCCTCCAATCACGATGATACAACATTTGGAGGAGAGAGAGAGAGAAGATTGGGAGTGTGAAAATTCACACATGAGAGTCACTCAAACCAAACATTTTATAATAAACGAACTTGTCACAGCTCTCGACGTCGCTGTGCGATCGCAGGCAACTTCAGTAATCGCATCACTACAGCGACTGACCAACATGGACACAGAAGAGGCGTGCGCGTTACTGACAATGCAAGAAGCTTTCCCCGGACCGCCATACTTCCCGTGGACCGATCAAGTCCTCTCTCAGCTTCCCGGCGAGCTCTTCAAAGACTCGGCCAAGCGCTACATCATCGCCAACCTGGGGTCATACGGCAAGATCGGGGACACTCACATCGGTTGCACTTCCGTCTGGGAGATGATCTGAAATGCCCTCCACCCTCACTCACTTCCTCCCTCACTCATATGAGTTCAAAAAAGGCCCAGGTTTCCTGAAAATGGGGGTTTGTTCGTGAGTCCTTGGTTCTCAAACACTGATCCTAACGTTATGTTAACGTGGTCACGGGCACGCATTCCAATGACGCGTCTCAAGACGCGAGGATATAACTCGTTCAGTCCTTCTCCGAACGGTGGAGGGTGGTAGTGATAGGAACTGACTCCAAACTTCTTGAAACGCTTCTATCCTGACGTCTCAGGGGACTTGGTTCTCACGCTTATATATGTGTCCAAAAAAGGCCCAGGTTTCCTTAAAATGAGTTATGTTAAGTGGGCATGCGTTCCAATGTCATACCTCCGGACGCGATTGTACAACGTTTGGTAGGTTCCTGAACCAATCTGACCATGTGAGTAGTAATACTCTCATTCTTGGAAAATTTCAGAAAGTTTCATTGATGGAGACCATTAGAGAATCAGGGGATGTCGAAACATAACCCAATTTTAGGAAACCTGGGCCTTTTTTGACCTCGTTTGTTCTCTAAACTCACTCCTCCAAAAATCAAGGATAGGGACGTCTTCAGTCTCCACTCAAATAGAACTCGAAGCTAGGGGTTCGTGAAATTATCAGGAGCGTGGCGTATCCGTAACGTATGTGTTTAGAACCCAAGAGGTCCAGTGATCGACTCCCAGTCCGACCGTATTTTTTATTCTTTAATGCTCACATTTGAAGAACCCAACCGACCACCACCCGGCGCTCGAAGGGCGATCCCATAATGTTGTTGGAACCCCCAAGTTCAACTAGAGTTGACTGTTAGGTTCTTTATTGGGAGGGGAGTGGATGCCTCACCTTTGGACATGAGTGTCAGCATGTCAAGAGGAGTATTAAACGAGAGTCAAAGATGACCACTCACTCATTCCCTCCATCTCCATCTCTCACACTCATCACTCGTTCACCCATATGGCCGCCGCTGCTGCCGCCGTCCCGGAGGCCGACCCCGATCCTCCGTCTTTCTTCATGTCAGCCAGAGCCCTCAGTGGGATCCGATGGAAGGTGGAGAAGGGCAATCTCAACTCCTTGAGCGCGTCCGAACGCAGTCTGATCGCGGTCTATCACAGCATCGCCGATGACTGGGGGTATCAAGTCAACACCGAGGAAGCGCTGCCGGGAGGCGTCATTCCGAGCCAGACCCCGGAGGGCGCCCTGGTCGATCACGACAGTGAGACGTCCGGTTACGGAGCACATTACGAGATCATCACGAGCTGTTCAGACGTCGTCTTCCGTCTGATCCAACGCATTCATCGCGGCCAGAGCGACCCGTATCTTTATGCGGACGTCTATTGCAAGTTTGGCCAGCTTCGGAACTGCCTCGCGCTGTACACGAACGACGCTGCCAGCCGGGTTCCGTCCCTCCGCGTGATGCTGGTGAGGTTTCTCAAGTTCCGCAGCATCAAGAGCAAGCTGGTGGCGCTCGCCCACGTTCTCAGCCCCGGCGAGTCGGCCACTCCCATGTTCATGAGCATCGTTTATGCTGCCAACATCCTCCTGGCCCTCGCAGAAGGGGACCTAGCCACATCTACACTAATGCTCAACGGGTACATGAACAGGCCTCAAGTGCGCTTCCCATGATGATGATGATGATGATGATGAAGAAGAAGAAGAATAAGAAGAATAACATCAAATTGAAATTCACCAGAGGCATGTCACACCTTGGCGCAGATGCCTTGCGAGTTGCACCGAGACGTTTGGCCATCGCCGCATAGAGTCCCCGTCTCAGCGCGAGCCATGACGCAGAACGCGTATGAGCACGATTGGACGACTGAGCAGTCGGTGGGATTAGGGTCTTGGCAGTCTGTGATGTCGAGACAGCCGACGCAGACTCCGTCCCCATCACAGACGCCGGTGGTGCATGTGGCGTGAGCCGGCTTGGCGACCGGATGACAGGTGTTGGTGGCGTTGTTGCAGTCGATGGACGCGTAGCACTCCCCTGGGACGGGGTCGCTGTCGCAGTCCGTGTTGGAGATGCAGAGGCCGGGGACGCAGGTGTCGTCCTCATCGCACCGACTGCGGTAGGCGCACTCGGCGGCGAAGGGGAGGGTCTGGAGCTCGCAGCGGTGAGTGGTGAGATTGCAGACGTACTCGTGACATGCGTCTGGGGCCGCCTCGAGGGCGTTCTGCTCACACTCGTCGGACGTCATGCAGGCGGAGGGATTGCAAGTCGACGTGCCGTCGCACCTGCCTCCATCGCATGCGGTCTCGAGACCGTTGTACTCGGTGACGCACTTGTGGTCGAGAGAGCAGAAGGGCGCGCGGACGCAGGCACTGGGAGTGAACGGAGAGGGGCAGCTCTTCAGACCGTCGAAGCACTCGAAGCAAGTCGTGTGAGTGCCGTCGCAAATTCCGATGCTGCAAGTGGTGTTACGCGATCTGGGGGAGTAGTTGCAGCCGCCTGAGATGCAAGCGACTGACTCGCACCCGTCTGCGCTGTCGGGGCATGGGTGTGAATGGCTGCAAGCCACGCAAACGCCGGTCTTGTGGCAAACGCCGAGACGGCCAGTCGCGGCATGCGGACACACGGTGTTCTCGGGGGCCAGCACTGTGGCGCACTTCCCGTCCCGACACTCGTTCGCGTGGCAGACGGACGGTGGGTACCTGGCGTCGCAGATCGTCACGTTCACACACACTTCAACGGCGTCGGAGACGCCGTTGACACCACCGCCCACGCCATTGCTGACAGTGTCAGTGGCTGGTTTCACGACTACGAGGAGTGTGACGAGTAGGGCAGTTGCGCAGCTCAACACGGCGATTATCGCCACTGCGACAAAGTAGTCGGCATATCGGTGGCGACCACTGGAGTTGTGAGGCTTCTTCTTCGATTGCAGCATGAAAATGAGGCAGGAGGGGGGTGGTCGATTTGAGAGAGTTGGAGGGATGCATGATATGTATCTATCAGGCGATCAGTGAGTAAATTAATCGATGTATTTCATGGAAACGCGAGAGGAACGTTTTTGTGGGAAGTCATTCTAGAGCGTTTGGGAGGCTGGGACGAAACTATCGGGAGAGCCTTTTTTGGTACCCTTCGAAATAATGGTCCTAGCGCCCTCCCCCGCAATTTTAGAGCGTTTTAAATGCTGAATCGAAAATTTGACCAAAAGCTGCGCCGACAGTTTCATTTTTAATAAAAGTTGAACTTTTATCACTCCCCAAAATTTCGAAAAATGTCAAAAATGAAACTATCGGGACAGCTTTTTTTGGAACTTCTCAAATAATGCCCGTAGAGCGATCCCCCGCAATTTTAGAGCGTTTCAGGAGCTGAATCGAAAATTTGGCAAAAAGCTGCGCCGACAGGCAAATTTTTGGTCCCAAAAAACAACTATCGGGGGAGCTTTTTTGGGACCTCTCTAAATAATGCCCCTAGAGCGATCCCCCGTTGTTTTAGAGCGTTTGAGGGGCTGAAACGAAAATTTGGCAAAAAGCTGCGCCGAGAGGCAAATCCAATGTGTTTCGGCGCAGCTTTTTTAGGACCTCTTCAAATAATGCCCGTAGAGCCCTCCCCCGCAATTTTAGAGCGTTTCAGGAGCTGAATCGAAAATTTGGCAAAAAGCTGCGCCGATAGTTTCGCCCAGCCTCCAAACGGCCTCTATCCTTTCGTCCCAAGTGATTTTCTAAAATCACTTGAGGAACACTTTCTGGGACGACAGTCCCGAGCGTCTGGGAGGCTGGGACGAAACTATCGGGGGAGCTTTTTTTCGAACTTCTCAAATAATGGTCCTAGAGCCCTCCCCCGCAATTTTAGAGCGTTTGAGGAGCTGAAACGAAAATTTGACCAAAAGCTGCGCCGATAGTTTCATTTTTTAAAAAAGTTGAACTTTTATCACCCCCAAAATTTCGAAAAATGTCAAAAATGAAACTATCGGGGGAGCTTTTTTTCGAACTTCTCAAATAATGGTCCTAGAGCCCTCCCCCGCAATTTTAGAGCGTTTCAGGAGCTGAATCGAAAATTTGGCAAAAAGCTGCGCCGATAGGCAAATTTTTGGTCCCAAAAAACAACTATCGGGAGAGCTTTTTTTGGAACTTCGCAAATAATGGTCCTAGAGCGATCCCCCGCTGTTTTAGAGCGTTTCAGAGGCTGAATCGAAAATTTGGCAAAAAGCTGCGCCGACAGGCAAATCCAATGTGTTTCGGCGCAGCTTTTTTGGGACCTCTCCAAATAATGCCCGTAGAGCCCTCCCCCGCAATTTTAGAGCGTTTCAGAGGCTGAATCGAAAATTTGTCAAAAGGCTCCCCCGATAGTTTCACCCAGCCTCCAAACGGCCTCTATCCTTTCGTCCCAAGTGATTTTCTAAAATCACGAGAGGAACACTTTCTGGGACGACAGTCCCGAGCGTCTTGGAAGCTGGGACGAAACTATCGGGGCAGCTTTTTTGGGACCTCTTCAAATAATGCTCGTAGAGCCTTCCCCCGCAATTTTAGAGCGTTTCAGAGGCTGAAACGAAAATTTGACCAAAAGCTGTCCCGATAGTTTCATTTTTAATAAAAGTTGAACTTTTATCACCCCCGAAATTTCGAAAAATGTCAAAAATGAAACTATCGGGGGAGCTTTTTTTGGAACTTCTCAAATAATGCCCGTAGAGCCCTCCCCCGCAATTTTGGAGCGTTTCAGGGGCTGAATCGAAAATTTGGCAAAAGGTTGCGCCGATAGGCAAATTTTTGGTCCCAAAAAACAACTATCGGCGCAGCTTTTTTAGGACCTCTTCAAATAATGCCCCTAGAGCCCCCCGGCGCAATTTTAGAACGTTTCAGGGGCTGAATCGAAAATTTGGCAAAAGGCTGCGCCGACAGGCAAATCCAATGTGTTTCGGCGCAGCTTTTTTTGGACCTCTTCAAATAATGCCCCTAGAGCCCCCCGGCGCAATTTTAGAGCGTTTCAGGGGCTGAATCGAAAATTTGGCAAAAAGCTCCGCCGATAGTTTTGCCCAGCCTCCAAAAGGCCTCTATCCTTTCGTCCCGAGTGATTTTCTAAAATCGCGAGAGGAACACTTTCTGGGACGGCAGCCCCGAGCGTCTTGGAAGCTGGGACAAAACTATCGGCGCAGCTTTTTTTGGGCCTCTTCAAATAATGCCCCTGGCGCCTTCCGGCGCCAGCCTAGAGCGTTTCAGGGGCTGAATCGAAAATTTGACCAAAAGCTGCGCCGATAGTTTCATTTTTAATAAAAGTTGAACTTTTATCACCCCCCAAATTTCGAAAAATGTCAAAAATGAAACTATCGGGGCAGCTTTTTTAGGACCTCTCCAAATAATGCCCGTAGAGCCCTCCCCCGCAATTTTAGAGCGTTTTAAAGGCTGAATCGAAAATTTGGTAAAAAGCTGCGCCGATAGGCAAATTTTTGGTCCCAAAAAACAACTATCGGCGCAGCTTTTTTAGGACCTTTTCAAATAATGCCCGTAGAGCCCTCCCCCGCAATTTTAGAGCGTTTCAGAGGCTGAAACGAAAATTTGGCAAAAGGCTGCGCCGACAGGCAAATCCAATGTGTTTCGGCGCAGCTTTTTTAGGACCTTTTCAAATAATGCCCGTAGAGCCCTCCCCTGCAATTTTAGAGCGTTTCAGAGGCTGAATCGAAAATTTGGCAAAAAGCTCCGCCGATAGTTTTGCCCAGCCTCCAAAAGGCCTCTATCCTTTCGTCCCAGGTGATTTTCTAAAATCGCGAGAGGAACACTTTCTGGGACGACAGTCCCGAGCGTCTGGCGGTCTGGGACATCACACGCAAGAGAGCCATCTCCGGTGATTTTAGAGCGTTTCAGAGGCTGAACGCAAACTTTGCACAACAGGTGATGATTTTGGAATGGTTTATTAACTTAGGTTTGTCTTCAAGGAAACATGGTCATGTTGGAGACCCACTCCTCCATCGTGAGGCGCGCGGTGTCGGCCAGATCCATGCGATCGAGCGTGATCTGACCGCTCGGGAGTCGGCACAGCTTCGGGGCGCAGTCGTCCGGATAGAAATGGGCCACATCAACGATGGGAACTCCAATCCGGCCGGTTGTGGTATGTGCTCCCATCGGAGCGCGCAGGAGATGGCCGGGGTCGTCGGTGGGACCGGCGTCGACGCGCGGGAGCATCGTGGCGAGAGCCGCCTTGACGATGGCGCCGGTTTCCCCGGTGTCGCACGTCTGGGGCGTGAGCTCATGCAGCGCGGAGATCACGTGGTGGCGGAGTGTCGTGAACTCCTCACGTTCGATCAGCTGCGCAGAACTGATGGTGGCGTCCGAAACCAGTCGCGCGGCCCGCGACGCAAAGGCACCGACTTGAGTGGAAGCCGATCCCATCAGCGACTTGATGAAGTGGCGCGGGTGGTTGAGCGCATACCAACCCGCGAACCCGTCCTCGAACGGGACGCTGCCGCTGCAGCCGTACGCGTCAGCCGTTGTCTGGCTGACCGGCAAGATGGTGCTGATGATGGCCGTGAACACGCCGCGCTCGCGCACCGACCCAATGGCGTATCCGCCCAAGAGGGGATCCAGAGTGACCATCCGTCGGGTGGCTTCCCGGACGTTCTTGTCTGGGGCGTAGAAGAGCCACTCGTCAGACATGAGGCATCTGATGTGGATGCCGCGGTTCCCGCTGTAGAATACGAACGGCTGCTTCAGCTGGAGCGCCTCGAGGCGGTGGCAGATGAATTGGACAGCGGTGTTCACCAGCGGCCAACACAGGCGACAGAAGCGCTGTTCGCTGCACCCGCATTCTCTGACGTTGTCGTAGGCGTCGATGTCGATGTCAAACGCCAGCTCCCTGGCGCTGAGCTCGAGCTTGTCGGGGAGGATGGGGTCGTCTGTCAGAGGCGATGTGTACACCCCGCCGAGGTCGACGCGGTAGGGGCGCAACGCCTTGAGACGGGCTTTGAAGTCCTCAGCTGTGCGGAACGCGTTGTGCCTGTAGGGCGCCGGCTTCCCTGTGATGAAGAACACGAACTCGCGGTTGGCGCGCACGTCGTGTCCGCAGAGGGTGGTGAACATGCGCCAAACCTGTTCAGCCGGATAGAGCGGCGACACAAAGTATGCTGCTGCCGCCGCGGCCGCGGCGGCAGCACCCCCCTCCCCCGCCACCACACCCCCCGCTGTTGCATCTGTGGGGATGGTTGGTTTGGGCGGCAAGACGATGATCACCGGTGGGACACACGGTTTCTTGTGTGGTGTGTCGACGGTGTCCGGCGATGGAGAGGCTGACATCTTGTTGTTGTTGTCGTCGTCTGCTTTTAATGACTCTTGTGGAAACGGGCAAACAAGTGTGTGGTGTCGTGTCAATTTCGTCAAACGTGCAAAAGTTTTCGAAAATTGACCAGTGAAGTGTGAGCGATTTTGTATTACTCACAATTAATCAACCAATAAACGACCAGAAACTGATGAATGGCATATCAATTCCGGCCAATTAACGCGAGGAGAGGGAGGGGCGGCGATGGCGCTGATGAGGAGAACGAGGTGTTGGAGCAAGGAACAGTCATCATCGACCGGGTGCGGGTGGCTCGAGTGTGCAGTCCCAAAGAGTACTTCCAGCGTCAGCGCAACGCAGATGAGATGCTCGACCGCACCTACACCATCTTCCAGGAGGCGGCCGCGCCGAACACGTTCTTCAAAGGTCGCATGCGCATGGTCGATCCTCTGCACGCGTATCGGCTCAAGTGCAGGAAGGCCGAGAGAATGCGGTTCAGCAGCCATCCCACTCGAGAAGTCGTCGCGGTGCTCGCCGAAGAGCGGCTTCCCCTCGACTGCGGGTTGCTGCGAGAGGTGGCAGAGAAGTTTGGGGGAGGAGATATCACCAGCGACCAGCTCAGCGCAGACATCGAGAAGCTGTCACTGCCGGCTCGAACGGGGCGATGCGGCCACCTTCTGCGCGAGGTGGGAGAGCGCTCGTGGTTCCAGACGCTCGAGAAGATGTTCCCCGTCTACTTCACCCAGTGGTACATCGAGGAGCTGTGCAAAGACGACGCCTACACCGAGGCAGCGATCCGGACGTTGCCGCTGGTCGAGCTGGCCAAGATGGCTCGAATGGCAGCGATGATGCCGTGGAAGCTCTGCTTTTGGTGGCTGCACGAGCTGACAATAGTTGACGAGCTCACCTTGGCGAAATGCGAGCGACTGGCCCGTGCCTTTGGATCTGAGAGCGCATTGGCTAGCCACCATATCGCAGGCGCTCGCGCTTATTCAGGGGACCCCTTTGGACGCGCGCGCGACCGCGGTGACACCCACGTTCCCGCGTCCGCGCTGAAGGCGTCCATCCCCGATGACATGACGCGCGCGGCCCTGAAGAAGAACGGGTTGGTGGACATCGTCCCGATCGCGCCAGGCGACGACGATACTGGGGCCACTGAGACGACGTTTGGCGCGCGCTTCACCGGGGACGCCCTGTGCGAGCAGGTCACCGCCAAGGCCATTGTCCTGTTCACGACGACGAACTCTGACCAGGACGTCTCCGTGTTCCCTGAGAGCCTCTCGTGGCCTTGGAACGACGCTGCCTGTGGTATCGTTCCAAACGAAGAGCAGCTGGTGGCGATCCGGGCGGCCCGCGAGCGGCGCCTCCTCGTCGTCGGAGGACTGCCCGGGACGGGCAAGACGTCGGTTGTGGAGAAGAGTATCGTCTCGATGTTCCCTCGGGGGACAGCGGTGGGGGTGGCGTTCACTGGGATGGCTGCTCAGCGCCTGCACAGCACCACCGGGACGGGCATCACGGCCCATCGCATCATCGACGCTTGGCGGAGGGTCGGATACGATGTGACCGCCCCCTCCTACCGGTACGGCAAGTATCGCGTTCTGGTGCTCGAAGAGGCGTCAACCATGTCCATCCGTCTGCTTCGTCTTCTGCTATGCGCACTCGGGTCCTCCCTGCGGAGAATCTACATCTTCGGGGACTACCGGCAGATGCCCCCGCCCGGAGGCGGATCCTCCCTTTTGGCGGCCCTTCTCAAGCGGTACCGCGGGACGCCTCTGTGTGTGGAGCTCACGCAATCCATGCGGCTCACGGACCCCAGTGGCGTCTTTGCGCGCAACCTGGACCGGATCTGCAATTACAACGAGGGGAAGGCGGTGCCTCTCCAATCCATCGCCGCGCGCCCCCAACTCGCCCTCGAATGGACGCACGCTCCGTCGGACGATGGCTGCCCGTTCGTTTTTTTGAACCGCGGCCGCACGGAAGTCGAGACGGTGGCCATCATCCGCCGTGCACTGGAGCAGTGCGGTCTCCCGCCCGACGACCCGACTAGCGACTACCACATTGTGGTGCACACCAACGAGCAGTGTCGCCGTCTGGGTCAGGCTCTTTATGCAGCCGGACCGTTCGCCCGCGTCAACCCCCAGTTCAGGGAGCACGAGTTTCATCTCGGAGAGCGCGTCATGTTCCTCGAGAACAACTACGGGTGCACGCCGCGCGGGAGCGAGTGGGACTCGGACCCTGTCATGAATGGGACTGTGGGGGTGATCGCGGCCATCTTCGATGAGAACGCTGCCCTAGCGTCGCCCCAGCGCGAGATCAAGGAGGTGGAGGACACGGCTGCCCCCAGGTCGTTCCCGTCGCAGATTCGCTGGATCCAGCTCGCGGAGCCGCTCAAATTGATGGTGGCCATTGACTCCTACAAGCGCGAGAACATCGTGCGCGCCCAGCCGGCGACCGTGTCCAAGATGCAGGGCCAGGAGACTGGGGTCGTCGTGGTCTACATCGAGCACATCGATCAATCCTACAGCACTTACAGCCGCCGCGAGCTCTACACGGCCTGCTCCCGCGGCAAACGCATGTGTGTTGTTGTGGGCGGCGGGGCGGGAGCCCCGCCGCCCACACCCTCCCCCGCCCCCGCCCCCGCATCAGAGTCACTTTACAGCCACCTGC
>Ga0209683_10001016_pt1 | contig 10815 bp, 7 predicted proteins | sample DOMMetBare2Fresh_FD_187474 | JGI IMG/M metagenome (GOLD analysis project Ga0209683, IMG submission 187474) | Wetland sediment microbial communities from St. Louis River estuary, USA, under dissolved organic matter induced mercury methylation -... | ecosystem: Environmental > Aquatic > Freshwater... | reverse complement strand
ATTGGCCAGCCACAGGAGGAACAGCGTCAGCAGCAGGACGATGACGGAGACGGCGGCACCGAGCGGCCAGTTGTAGGCCACGCCGAAGAGGCTCCAGACGAGGTTCGAGACCATGAGCGCGCTGTCATTCCCGCCGAGGAGCTGCGGGGCGAGGAAGTCGCCCATGCTGAGCACGAAGGCGAAGGTGGACCCGGCCAGCACCCCCGGCAGCGAGAGCGGGAGGATGATGCGCCGGAAGGTCTGCCAGCGACTGGCGTAGAGGTCCTGGCTCGCCTCCTTGAGCGCGGGCGGGATCGCCTCGAGCACGGCGTAGATCGGCATCAGGGTGAACGGGGTGTAGATGTGGGTCAGCGCCAGGATCACCGCCCACCGGCTGTAGAGCAGGAACGTCAGCGGCTCGTCGATCAGCCCCACGGACTGCAGCAGGCCGTTGAGGATCCCGGACTGGCCGAGGATGATCTTCCAGGCGTAGGCGCGCACCAGGTAGCTCACCCAGAGCGGGATGATGACCGCCATGTACATGAGGTGCTTGTGACGCTTCACCTTGAACGCCAGCAGGTAGGCGAGCGGATAGGCAAGCAGCAGCGAGAACAGCGTCACCCGGAGCGCGATGCCCGCGGAGAACAGGATCGTGCCCGGGTAGAGCTCGGTACCGAAGAGGCGCGCGTAGTTCTCGAGGGTCAGCTCGTGGGTGATCGCTCCGCCCCGGAGTCGCCAGAACGAGTGCACCAGCAGGAGCACATAGGGAACGAAGAGCAGCATCGTGACGAAGCCGACCGGCACGGCCGCGGCGACCGCCGTCCGGAGCGCCGGGCGGGCGCGGATCCGGTCGAGCAGGGTCGGGCGCTCAGTCACCGACACAGCGCCCGTGCTCGACCGGCCAGGTGAGGCTGACCGGCGCGCCGATGGCCACGCTGGTACCCGAGGGCACGTTGGCGACCAGGCGCTGACCGCCGGGTAGCGCGACGTGCATCCTGAGGGCCGACCCAGCGTAGACCGCGTCGCTCACAATACCCGTAACCAAGTTCTGCCCCGCGGGGGCCCTGGTACCATCCGTCAGCTGGATCGCCTCCGGCCGCACGGTGAGCCAGGCCTCGCTTCCGGGCGCCAGGACGGCCTCGGTCACCCCGCGGAGCGTCGTGTCGCCCAGCCGGAGCGTGGCGACGCCATGGCCGCTCTCCGCGACGACCCCGGGCAGCAGATTGGTCTCCCCGATGAAGTCCGCGACGTAGCGCGAGGCCGGCCGGTCGTACAGCTCGCGGGGGGTGCCCAACTGGGCGATGCGTCCCTGCCGCATGAGCACGATCCGGTCGCTCATGGTGAGCGCCTCCTCCTGATCGTGCGTCACATACACGAAGGTGATTCCCAGGTGGGTCTGCAGATGCTTCAGCTCGAGCTGCATCTCCTTCCGCAGCTTGAGGTCCAGCGCGCCGAGCGGCTCGTCGAGCAGCAGCACGCGGGGCCGGTTGACCAGCGCGCGTGCCAGCGCGACCCGCTGCTGCTGCCCGCCGGAGAGCTGCCGGGGGGCGCGGCCGCCGAGCTGTTCCAGCTTCACCATCTCCAGGGCCCGCGAGACCTGCTCCGCGCGCTCGGCCGACGGCACCCGCCGCATGCGGAGGCCGTAGGCGACGTTCTCCCGCACGCTCATGTGCGGGAACAGCGCGTAGTGCTGGAAGACGGTATTGATGTCGCGCTTGAACGGTGGGAGGGCGCTGATCGGCGCGCCCGCCATGAGGATCTCGCCCTCGGTCGGCCGCTCGAACCCGGCGATCATCCTGAGCGTCGTGGTCTTGCCCGAGCCGGAGGCGCCCAGCAGCGTGAGAAACTCGCCGGCCGCGACCTCCAGCGAGAGATCATCCACCGCCGCGAACTCCCCGAACCGCTTGGAGAGGTGGCGCAACTCCAGGATCGGCGGTGGGGGAATGGGCGTGTCCATCCGTGCGGTGGGCGGTGGGAGACGCGGTGGACGGGGGCGGCTTCCCGCCCCCGTCCACCACGCGAGAGAGTTACTTGGCGGCCTTCACCTCGTTCCAGATCTCCTGGTACTTCTCGCGGCGCGGGCTCCACTGCCAGAAATTGACCTTGGTGCCGTAGTCCGAGATGTCACGCTGGCTCGCGGCCTGCTCCGCGGTCATGTAGCTCTTGGCTGCCGGATTGGCCACGATGTATGCGGTCACGTCGTAGAGCAACTTCTGGGTGAACGGCTGCGTTGAATACTCGAGCCAGGCATACGCGGCGTCGAGGTTCTTGGCGCCCTTGGTGAGCACCCAGTGGTCCGCCCAGGCGGTGGTCCCTTCCTTGGGGATCGTCTCCCCGGCGGGGAACTTGGCCTGGCGGAGCTGGTTGGTCATGAGCGGCCAGCCCTCGCCCGCCACGATCTCGCCGCTCTGGAACAGTTGCGTCATGTCGCCCGCCGTGACCCAGTACTTCCGGACGTTGGGCCGGAGCTCGAGCATCTTGGCCTTGACCTTGGCCAGGTCCTCATCCGACAGGTTGTACAGCTTGCTCGGATCGTTGGGATCGTCCATGCCGAGGTACTGGGCCACCATGTACAGCGTGGCGATGTCGTCCTGGAGCGACAGCTTGCCCTTGTACTTCTTGTCCCAGAACGCGCCCCACGAATCAGGCGCGGTCTTGATCTTGGTCGTGTCATAGATGAGCGGGTTCGGCCCGAACGCCCACGGCACGCCGTAGACGGCGGCGTCCTTGCGGGCGACCTTCAGGTTTCGGAACCCTTCGCTGAGATCCGTGTAGCTCGGAATCCGTGCCAGGTCGAGCGCCGAGGCGAGGCCGGCGTCGATGATGGCCGTGGCCGCGTCGCTCGATGGCGAGATCAGGTCGATCGTCTCGGCGCCGCCCGCCCGGAGCTTGGCGACGAGGTCGTCGCTCGAGCCCATGTACGTGGCGTTGACCTTCACGCCGCAGGCATCCTCGAACGGCTTGGTGAAGAGGGTGTCGGTGTACCCCTCCCACACCATGAAGTTGAGCTCGCCGCCGATCGGCTTGGGACAGAGCTGCGTGAGGTAGGTGCTCGCGTCCGCACGCGCGTCGCCGGTCGACGTGATCGTGATCTTCGTGGCCTCGGCCGCCGGCGCGGCCGCTTGCTTCTCGCCGCCACCACAAGCCGTGACGGCGAGCGCCGCGAGGGTGAGGGCAAGGGGTCCGGGCAACCTCGAACGCCGCCAAGTCATGGAGTGCAGCTCCTTGAGAGATGTACGCTGGGCCGGAGGGGGGTCCCTCCGGGTACAATCCTACATCCAAACCGGGCGACTGAGAAGGAAGACCGTGGCGGGCACGGGGGTAGCGGAGGGAGTGATCCCGCCTTAGAGTCATGCTGAAAACCCGAGTCACTCGCGCGTGGCTCCCAGTTTCCTCGAGGCCCGTCATGTCCGGCGTCATCCGCCTCCAAACCGAGATTCCCGGCCCCAACAGTCGCGCCCTCCTGGCCCGCCGGGCCAAGGCCGTGCCCCGCGGCGTGCCGGCCGTCACACCCATCGCAGTGGTGCACGCCGAGGGGGCCGTCCTGACCGACGCGGACGGAAACCGCCTCATCGACTTCGGCGGCGGCATCGGCGTGGTGAACACCGGCCACCGCCACCCCGGCGTGGTCGAGGCCGTACGGACCCAGCTCGACCACTTCGCCCACGTCTGCTTCCCCGTCTCGACCTACGAGCCGTACGTCGAGCTCGCCGAGCGGCTCAACCGGCTCACGCCCGGCGCGCACGAGAAGCGGACCTTCTTCGTCAACAGCGGGGCGGAGGCGGTGGAGAACGCCGTCAAGGTGGCCCGCTACTTCACCGGCCGGCAGGCGGTGCTCTGCTTCGAGCACGGGTTTCACGGCCGGACCAACCTGGCGATGGCGCTCACCTCCAAGGTGATGCCGTACAAGAAGGGGTTCGGGCCGTTCGCCCCGGAGGTGTACCGGATTCCGTACCCCTACTGCTATCGCTGCGCCGAGGGGCCGTCGGGCGGACGCTGCTGCATGGCCGACACGACCCGGCTCGAGCAGATCCTGGCGGCGACGGTCGATCCCGGGTCGGTCGCGGCGGTCATCATGGAGCTCGAGCTGGGCGAGGGCGGCTTCGTTCCCGCGCCGGTGGAGTACGTGCAGACCCTGGCGGCGTTCGCGAAGGCCCACGGGATCCTGTTCATCGCGGACGAGATCCAGACCGGCTTCGGCCGGACGGGCAAGCTGTTCGCCTCCGAGCACTACGGTCTGGTGCCCGACCTCATCACCACGGCCAAGTCGCTCGCGGGCGGCCTGCCGCTCGCCGCCGTCACCGGGCGCGCCGACGTGATGGAGGCGCCGCAGGTCGGCGGGCTAGGCGGCACCTACGGCGGCAATCCGCTGGCCTGTGCCGCCGCGCTGGCGGTGCTCGACGCGATGGAGGCCGAGCGGATCCCCGCGCACGCGCAGCGCACCGGCGACCGGATCAGGGCGCGCTTCCAGCAGTGGGCCGCGCAGTTCCAGTGCATCGGTGACATCCGGGGCCTGGGCGCGATGGTCGGCATGGAGCTCGTCGCCGACCGGGAGTCCCGCACGCCCGACAAGGCGCTCACCGGCCGCGTCCTCGCCGCGGCGCTCGTGCGCGGCCTCGTGCTCCTCTCGTCGGGCACGTTCGGCAACACCATCCGGGTGCTGGCCCCCCTCACTACCGACGACGCGGTCATTGACGAGGGACTCGACGTGATGGGGGCGGCGCTGGAGACCGCCGTGGGGCGGACCCCAGCGCTCGCGTGACCCTCGACCGCGGGCGGCTCGCGGCGCTCCTGGCCGAAGAAGGACAGCGCTTCCATGAGGCGCACCCCCGCTCGTTCGCGCTGTACCAGCGGGCGCGCCGGTCGCTGCTCGGCGGCGTGCCGATGCACTGGATGGTGCGCTGGGCCGGCGGCTTCCCCATCTTCGTCACCGGCGGTGAGGGGGCCCACCTCACCGATGTGGACGGCCACCGCTACCTCGATCTCTGCCTGGGCGATACCGGCGCCATGACCGGGCACGCCCCCGCCGCCACCGTCGAGGCGGTGCGGGCGCAGGCGGGCCGTGGCTTCACCTTCATGCTGCCGACCGAGGACGCCGTCTGGGTCGGCGAAGAACTGGCCCGCCGGTTCGGGCTTCCGTACTGGCAGTTCGCCGTCACCGCCACCGACGCCAACCGCTTCGCCCTCCGCCTGGCCCGCGAAATCACCGGCCGTCCCAAGATCCTGGTGTTCAACTGGTGTTACCACGGCACGGTGGACGAGACGTTCGTCACTCTGCGCGACGGGCACGCGGCGGCCCGCGAGGGCAACCTCGGCCCGCCGGTGGATCCCGCGCTCACGACCCGGGTGGTCGAGTTCAACGATCTTCCCGCCCTCGAGGCCGCGCTCGCGCATGGTGACGTGGCCTGCGTGCTCGCCGAGCCCGCGCTCACTAACGTCGGCATCGTGCACCCGGAGCCCGGCTTCCACGCCGCCCTCCGCGAACTCACGCGCCGGGCGGGTACCCTCCTCGTGATCGACGAGACCCATACCATCTGCACCGGGCCCGGCGGCTATACCCGCGCGCACGGGCTGGATCCGGACATCCTGACGCTGGGGAAGCCGGTCGCGGGCGGGGTGCCCGGCGCGGTCTACGGGTTCAGCGAGGCGGTGGCGGAACGGGTCAAGGCCCGGAGCCGGCTGGAGACGGCCGATACCGGCGGGATCGGTGGCACGCTCGCAGCCAACGCCTTGGCCACGGCGGCGATGCGCGCCACGCTCCAGCATGTCCTCACCGAGGCGAGTTACCGGCGCACGATCCCCCTCGCCGAGCGCTTCGCGAGCGGCGTGGAGGGCGTGATCGCCGAGGCATCCCTGCCATGGATCGTCAAGCGGCTCGGCTGCCGGGTGGAGTACTGGTTCCGCCCGGCCCCACCGCGGAATGGCGGCGAGGCGGCGGCGGCCGTGGATCCCGAGCTCGAGCGCTACATGCATCTGTCGGCGCTCAACCGCGGCATCCTGCTCACGCCGTTTCACAACATGGCCTTGCTCGCACCCGCCGTCACCGAGTCCGATGTGGACCGCCACACGGAGGTCTTCCGCGAGAGCGTGCGGGCGGGGGGTCTCTACCGCTGATCGAGCGCTGCCTGTGGACCGGCCTGGCGCCGCCGCCGCCGCGTCGCCCCGCAGGAGAGCTGCCTGCCCGGACCGACGTGGCGATCATCGGGGGGGGATACACCGGACTCGCCGCCGCGCGCGCGCTCGCGCGGCGGGGGGCGGACGTGACCGTGCTCGAGCGGCACGCGACCGGCTGGGGCGCCAGCAGCCGGAACGGTGGGTTCGTCCTCCCGGGCTTCAAGCCCGATGTCGAGGTGCTCGCCCGAAAGCTTGGCGTCGCCGAGGCCCGGCGGCTGTTCGGCCTCACGGTGCAGGCGGTCGGCGGGCTCGAGGCGTTGATCGCCGAGGAGTCGATCGACTGCGGTTACACCCGCTGCGGGGCGATCGTCCTGGCGGCCCGGCCGGGTCACCTGTCCGGGCTCGAGCGGAGCCGGCGATTCCTCCGGGACACACTGGGCCACGAGACGGTGCTCCTCGGGCCTTCGGAGCTGCGGTCGGAGATCGGGTCGGCGCGGTACCACGGGGGGCTGCTCGATCCGTTCGCCGGGTCGGTCCAGCCGGCGTTGCTGCTGCAGGGCCTTGCGCGGGCCGCTGAACGTGCCGGCGCCCGGGTGATCGAGCAGGCAGCGGTGGAGGGCGTCGAGGAGACGGGTAAGGGGTTCGCCGTGGCCACCGCGGCCGGCACCCTCGCGGCGCGTGATGTGCTCGTCGCGACCAACGGCTACACGGGCCCTGCGGTGCCCGCCCTGCGTCGCCGCGTGGTGCCAGTCGGCAGCTACCTGATCGCGACGCCGCCGCTCGACCCGGCGCTTGCGCGGCGGCTCATTCCGAAGAACCGCGTGCTGAGCGACACGAAGAACCTGCTCTACTACTTCCGGCTCTCGCCCGACGGGCGGATGGTATTCGGCGGGCGTGCGGCCTTCACGGCCACGCCCGTGGCACGGACAGCCGCGATTCTGGCGCGAGGCATGGTCGAGGTGTTTCCGGAGCTGGCGGCGGTGCCGGTGGACTTCGCGTGGGGCGGGCAGGTGGCGTTTGCAATGGACCAGATGCCGCACGCGGGCCGGCTGGACGGAATCCACTACGCGCTCGCCTACGGTGGGCACGGCGTCGCGATGGCGACCTGGCTCGGCGCGCTCATGGGGGATGCGCTCGCCGGCGCGGGCGAGCTTCCCAGGCTGACGAGTCCGTTCCGTGCGGTGCCTCTCTATGAAGGGACGCCGTGGTTCCTGCCGCTGGTAGGAGGGTATTATAGGGTGCGGGATTGGCTGGGGTAGTGAACGTCCGCCCCGAGGAGCCGAAGGAGTCATCCTGAGCGAAGCGAAGGAGCCGTGACCCAACGCATGTCCCCTTTGCTGCCCTCAGGGTGACTCGATCTCCACCAACCAAAGGAGCGCCGATTAATTGCGTCTGTCGAATGCCGAAGTACTGCAGCACACCGGCCGGTATCTGGATCTGGTCGCCGGCCGGGAGATGTCCACCCAGGAGAAGCACGCGTTCATCGCGGAGACGGTGGAGAGTTACGAGCGGTATTACAACCGCGGGTTCATCACCTACCGCAAGTCGGTCACCCAGGCCGGCCAGTTCGCGGCACTGGAATGGTCGGGTGAAGGGGCGCTGCTGCGCGACCTGCTCGGCCGGGAGTACATCGACTGCCTCGGCGGGTACGGCATCTTCAGCGCCGGCGTGAACCACCCCAAGATCGTGAAGGCCGTCACCGACCAGATCCCCCGGATGGCGCTCAACAGCCAGGAGCTGCTCGAGCCGTGGCGGGCGGCACTGGCCAGGGTGCTCGCCGAGGTCACGCCGGGCGACCTGCAGAACTCCTTCTTCATCAACAACGGCACCGACGCCATCGAGGGGGCGATCAAGCTCGCCCGCCTGTATACCAAGCGCCATACGTTCATCTCGACCGTTGGCGGTTTCCACGGCAAGTCGATGGGCTCGCTCTCGCTGATGGGCAAGGCGTCCTTCCGCGAGCCGTTCCGGAGCGGGCTGCAGGACGTGCGTTTCGTCCCGTTCGGCGACGCCGCGGCACTGGAGGACGAGCTGCGCCGGTGCGACGCGGTCGGCACCTACGTCGCCGGCGTATTCCTCGAGCCGGTGCAGGGCGAGGCCGGCGGCGTCGTGCCGCCCGACGACTACCTCCCACGCGCCCGGGCGGCCTGCACCAAGTACGGCGCGCTCCTCATTGCCGACGAGATCCAGACCGGGATGGGCCGCACCGGAAAGCTGTGGGGAGTGGACCACTGGGACGTGGTGCCCGACATCATGTGCCTCGGGAAGTCGCTCGGCGGGGGTGTGATGCCGCTCTCTGCCTTCATCGCGAACCCGACCGTGTGGGAGGTGATGATCCCCAACCCGATCATCCACTCGACCACGTTTGGCGGCAATCCGCTCGCGTGCGTGGCGGGGCTCGCGGCGATCGAGGTGACGCTGGAGGAGGATCTTCCCGGCCAGGCCGCCGCGAAGGGTGATTTCCTGCTGCGTGAGCTCGCCGGGCTCCAGCGGAAGTACCCGCAGGTGCTCGCCGAGGCGCATGGCAAGGGGCTGCTGATCGGCATGGAGTTTCCGGTCCAGGAGATCGGCTGGGCGGTCGCCGCGGGGCTCTTCAAGCGCGGCGTACTGGTGGCGGGGACCTACTCCAGGGCGCAGGTCATCCGCATCGAGCCGGCGCTGGGAATTTCGATGGATCTGCTGAAGGAGATGCTGAATCGGCTGGAGGACACGTTCAGGGAGGTGGCGCGGGGGCTGTAGCTGGTGTGGCATGGAGTCACCCTGAGCAAAGCGAAGGGGCCATGCGTTGGATCATGGCCCCTTCACTTCGTTCAGGGTGACTCGACGCCGCGTCCGGGCCGACCTACTCCGCCGGCTCCTTCGCCGGCTCCTCCGCCGACCTACTCCGCCGGCTCCTTCGCCGGCTCCTCCGCCGGCTCCTCCGCCGGCTCCTCCGCCGGCTCCTCGCCGAGCGCCTTCGACCAGCTGATCGTCACGCCACCCCACGCCTTGACGTCGTGAGTCTTGGTCGGTGAGGTGATCTTGGTGAACTCGTCACCGTTGATCACCAAATGGATGGCGGGCGTGATCGAGAAGACTCCCGCCGTCAGCGGCACGCCGGCGGACAGATCGAGGTGGGTGAAGCCGTTGTCGTTGAAGTTGGCCAAATCATCCGACGTCGGGCTGTCCGGTACGGCTTGGCCGGCGCTGAACCCGGCGAGCGCGCCGAGGCTGAGGGAGTTCTTCTCACCCAGCGGCAGGGAATGCGAGATGCTGCCCTCGAAGTATGCGCCGTTCACCTTATCCACGTCGTACCAGACGGCCAGCTTCGGGTTGAGCGGCACCGCCAATGCCGCCTTGGCGTAGATCTCGACCGTGTTGAAGTCGGACGTCAGGCCGGCGTCGTTGGGGTAGATGTACGCCGTCGCTCCGGCGGTGAGCGTCGCCTTCTCGCCTACCGGGAAGCTGACCTCCGCCCACGGGTCGAACTCCGCGAAGTTGAACGCCGAAAGTCCGCCGCTCTCGCTGATGTCGTTATTCGCATCGTCGTACTTGCCCAGGTCGATGTTCGCCCAGCCGCCCAGGGTGACGGACGCCTTGCCTGCCGGAAACGTCACGTAGATGTCCGGCTGCGCCACCGGCTTGTTCGTGAGGCTGAGTCCACGCCACACGTACGAACTGAACAGCGCCAGATCGGCGCCGAGAGTCGCCTGCGCATGCGCCGGCGTAGCGGCCGCGACCGTGCTCGCGACGACGAGGGCAGCTCCCAGGACATTCGCTCGCTTCATTAGTGTCTCCCACCGAAGAAGTGAAGGTGACCGCGTGGCAACAAAAAGGGCCCCTCGAACGGGTCGAGTGGGCCGGGAACTACCGCGCCATCATGTCCCCGAAACGACTCGACATTCTACGTGAACGCGTAGTAGTTCACAGCGCGATTGCGGTTGCCATGGCTCGAGGGGTGCATGGAGCCAATGTACCCGCCGTCGCCGGACCGTCAAGGCGGGGTCGCAACCCAGGTCGAAGGCAGGCACGAATCTGCAGCAGTTGCAAAGGCGAGCGGGAAGATGCACCTTGTCAAGGACTATCCCCTCGAGCCCCAGAGGCCCGTGCGTGGACTCCAAGTCTGCGTTCATCAAGCGGTTCGGTGATCTGGTCGTGCTCCTTCGGGTGGACCCCGGGAACGACGCGGCCCAGGATCTCGCGCTCGCGGCGGCCGCCTCGGCAGTCGAGTCCGAGCCGGTCGAAGTGGAGGCGGGAATCGAGTGGAGCGTCATCCCCGACGAGCTGACGCTGAAGGGCCGGCTACTCGCCCGCCGGGTCGAGGTGGTCCGCATCGCCGCCGGCGCGGAACCGGACGAGCTGCTCGCACTCGCCAGGGCGCTCTCGCACGATCTCGTTCCCATCCGGTCTTCTCCCCACATCGAAGTCGAGATGGTACAGGAGCTGGCCCCGCCGCCGGGGTCGCCCTCCGGGCCTCCTTCCGGTGGGATACGGCCGTCGTCCGAACCCCCGCGCCTAAGCTCGGAGCGCCGGACCTGGGCCGAGCGCCGCCGGCCCAATCGCGGTCACTATTCCGGCCTCGTGCGCCGGCGCGGCGTCGAACGCCGGGTGAACGGGGAGCGCCGGCTTCAGGTGATCGTCGGTCAGCGGGCCGAGGCTGCCCGCCTGCAAGATTCGCTGGTCCGAAGCGCACGGAGCCTGGCCTGGGGGGAGGTGCTCACCGCCGCGCTGGCGCTCGTACGC
>Ga0209683_10001015_pt1 | contig 10821 bp, 9 predicted proteins | sample DOMMetBare2Fresh_FD_187474 | JGI IMG/M metagenome (GOLD analysis project Ga0209683, IMG submission 187474) | Wetland sediment microbial communities from St. Louis River estuary, USA, under dissolved organic matter induced mercury methylation -... | ecosystem: Environmental > Aquatic > Freshwater... | reverse complement strand
GCTTACGAAGTTTTGGAGTTGTAAATATTAATGAATAGATACATTAGGCTTTGGAATACGGTTAAATACTTAAAAGCTACACAAATCTATTTTCGACTCTATTATGCAATAAGAGCAAAAATACGAAAAATGAGTGGCTTTCAGTATACATTTTCAAAAAACTCAAAAGCCAATTCTTTGATATTATGCGATTCAATTCCAAGTATGCAAAGCTATCAAGATGGTGTATTTGAGTTTCTCAACCTTAAACACACATTTGATGCAATAGACTGGAATTATCCTCATTATGGAAAACTATGGACTTATAATCTTACGTATTTCGAGTACTTAAATCAGAAAAATTTAGATTCAAAAAGAGGAATAGAGCTTATTTATGATTTTATGCACCATATGCCTTATGTTAAAGATGGGCTAGAGCCTTTTCCTATTAGTTTGCGAGGGGTTAATTGGATCAAGTTTTTGATCGCAAACAACATTAGAGAACAAAAAATCAACGATAATTTGTATGCACAATATACTATTTTAGTTGATAAATTAGAATACCACTTATTGGGGAATCATCTGCTTGAAAATGGTTTCAGCTTACTTTTTGGAGCTTACTATTTTCAAGATGAGCTTTTGTATTCGCATGCAAAATCAATCTTGATTGCAGAACTAGACGAGCAAATTTTAGAAGATGGCGCGCATTTTGAATTAAGCCCTATGTATCATCAGTTAATGCTTTTCCGGCTTTTAGACTGTGTGAATTTAGTGATGCATAACGAATGGAAAGAGAGAGAACTCTTGGCTTTTTTAAATGATAAAGCATCCATTATGCTGGGATGGTTGCAAGCTATAAGTTATCAAGATGGTAGTATTCCTTGTGTAAATGATAGCTCTATAGGAATTGCTCCTTCCACCATAGAACTTTTAGAGTATGCGTCACGATTAAATGTAAAAAGAAGAGATATTTTTTTAAGTGCATCAGGATATCGTAAAATAGAGCATGAACATTATGAATGTCTTGTAGATATTGGAGCCATTGGAGCCTCATATATTCCTGGACATGCACATGCGGATACATTTAATTTTGAACTTCGAATCGATCAAAAACCTTTTATTGTTGATACAGGAACGAGTACCTATGAAATAGGGCATGTACGCAATTCTGAACGTAGTACAAAATCTCACAATACGGTAGAAATTTTTGCTCAAAATTCAAGTGATGTTTGGGCTGGTTTTAGAGTGGCTGAGCGTGCTGAAGTTTTAAAGAGTGAAGAAAGTGAAAGATCGATTCAAGCTACGCATAATGGATATAAAAAGTTTGGAATAGTACATACACGAACTTTTGAATTTGAAGAAAAAAAAATAATCATTAAAGATACTTTGAATAAACCAAGTGAAGCAAAAGCGTATATTCATTTTCATCCTGATATTGATGAAGCATTTATTCAAAAATATATTAAAGTGCATGATGTGTCATTTGAAATGAGTCATTATGAATATGCATTAGGTTTCAATAAACGAGCTATGGCAAAATGTTTAGAAATAGATTTTAGAGAGCATTTAATGGTGGAGATACTTTTATGAAAATACTTGTTTTGTCTTTTTACTATGAACCTGACTTATCGGCAGGCTCATTTAGATCAACATCTTTGGTCAAAGCGTTAAGAAAAAGACTAAAAGATAATGATGAAATTGATGTTATCACAACAATGCCAAATCGATACCAGAGTTTCCAAGATACAGCATTGCCTTTTCAAGAAGAGCAAAGTATAAAAATATACAGAATAAATTTAGGCAGTCATAAAAGTGGTTTTGTTGATCAATCGCTTCTTTTCGGGCAATTTGCATTGAAAGTGATCAATATTGTTAGAAAAAAAGAAAAATATGATCTCATTTATGTTTCCTCCGGGCGTTTGATGACGGCTTTTTTAGGGTCCTTAATCTCAAATTATCAAAAGAGCAAGCTGTTCCTTGATTTAAGAGATATTTTTACAGATACGCTAGCATCACTTTTTGCTAAAAGTAAGTTAAGGTACATTGTTCCACTATTTAGACAAATAGAAAAATACACCGTTAATTCGGCAGATCATATCAATTTAGTCTCTCAGGGATTTGAAGAACATTTCAAGAAAATTAATCCAAATATGAGTTATAGTTTTTATCCAAATGGAATCGATGATGAATTTCTTAGTTTTGATTTTACAAAAGAGAAGTCGACTCCAAAGAAAATTATTACCTATGCGGGTAATATAGGTGAGGGGCAAGGGTTGGATAAGATTATCCCAGCTATGGCTCAATTTTTGGGTGACGCGTATCAGATTCAGGTCGTAGGAGATGGTGGAACGAAGCGGAAATTACTTGATGCATTGCAAGGAGTTTTGAATGTAGAAATTCTGCCTCCTGTTAGTCGTATAAAACTACTTGAAATCTATAAAAATAGTGACTATCTTTTTTTACATTTAAATGATTATGACGCTTTTAAAAAAGTGCTTCCTTCAAAAATGTTTGAATATGCAGCAACGAAAAAGCCTATGATCGCAGGTGTTAGTGGTTACGCTCAAGAATTTATCACACAATATCTTCCCGATACAATCCTTTTTGAACCATGCAATGTGGATGATTTTGCAAAAAAATTTCATCTAACACAGGAAGAAAAGCCTATGAGCGAAAGAGAAGATTTTATAAAGAAATTTAGTAGGGTAAATATTATGCATGAATTGTCAAAAAGAGTATATGAGTTATGATTTTTTTCTATGCTTGCTTGTTTATATTATCGTTTGGTATGACCTATTTTGTTCGCTATTTTGCTCTCAAAAAATCACTTCTTGCTATCCCAAATGAGAGAAGTTCACATACAATACCAACACCTCATGGTGGAGGTATTGCAATTTCAATATGCTGGTTCCTTGGTCTTATATATCTTTTTATGCATGAAACTATTGATTTTTCTTTATTTTACGCGTTAATGATAGGAAGTGCACTTTCTTTCGTAAGTTATTTGGACGATTTATATGACATTTCTCCTAAAACAAGGCTATTGATACAAGCTTTGATTAGTTTATTGGGTCTTTATCTATTAGGGGGATTATCAAAAATAGATTTTGGTTTTTTTGTCATTGAAAATCAATGGATGACAAATCTACTGGCTTTTTTAGGACTAATGTGGTTTATCAATCTCTACAATTTTTTAGATGGAATTGATGGTTATGCTGGAAGTGAGGCCATTTTCTTAGCAGTAGCTGGCTGGTTGTTGTTTGGTGGCGATTATTTTTTAGTTTTAATATCTTCTGTACTTGGTTTTTTGATCTGGAATTGGCATAAAGCAAAGATTTTTATGGGCGATGTAGGTAGCACACTTTTAGGTTATTCTATTGGTATATTTGCAATTTATCATCAAAATAATGGAGTATCAATCTTTGTATGGCTTATTTTATTTGGAATTTTTTGGTTCGATGCGACACTAACACTTTATAGAAGATACCAAAACAAAGAAAAACTTTCTCATGCCCATCGTAAACATGCTTATCAACGACTTGTACAAAGTGGTTGGAGTCATAGTAAAGTTGTTATATATGCACTAGGTGTCAATCTGGTTTTAGCCATTTTAGGGTATAGTTCACTCCTAAATGACGCATCCTTGGTAGGAAGTTTTATAGTGATGCTTGGAATTCTTTATGGAGTAACGAAAATGGTAGATCGCCGAAAGAAGTTTGAATAATGGGTGTCATTGATAAAAGAATTCTTAATATTTTTGTGATTGTTTTTTTAACGTTTGCTACCTTCTTATGGAGTTTTTGGGTTTTTCATATTTCTTTTGATATTCAGATCATCGCTATCGTTGTTTTAATTAGAATTCTTGCTTCAATTTTAATTTTTAAAGATTTTTCACTTTCTTGGTCAAAAGTAACGCAGAAGACATTCATTCTCAAAAGCATTGTTTACAGTATTGCTTTTGTATTTTATGCACCCTTCTATTATGGACATTTTTTCCTTTATTTTCTTTTTTCTGAGCTTGTTTCGTACTTGTTTGCAATGAATTTTTGTATGTATAGTTATTATTTACTGGTAAATCGTAGTCGGACACCAAAAAATAAAACACTTGTTATTTATGGTGCTGGAAAAGCTGGTTTAGGACTTGAAGAGGAATTTAGGAACAGCCAATATAAAATTGTTTGTTTTGTTGACGATGATCAAAGGCTACAAAAAAGAAGCATTGATAGTATTCGGATTATTTCAAAGAAACAACTTAAAGAAAAAATTGGTCCAAATAATAAGTATGATTTACTACTTATTGCAATGCCATCGGCAAGCCCTAAAAGAATTAATCTTATTTATGAGCGTCTTAGACCTTATTTTTATGAGATTAAAATCTTGCCACCACTAAATAAAATTTTATCGAATAGTCTTTTGTCTGGACAATTAAAAAATATCACTGTTGAAGATCTTCTTGCCCGCCATCCTAAAGATTTGGATAAAAATACGATTTCAACTTTTATAAAAAATAAAGTAATTATGATCAGTGGAGCTGGAGGTAGCATCGGTAGTGAAATTGTTCGCCAATGTCTAAAATATGAAGCTAAATGCATCATAGCAATAGATCATAGCGAATTTAATCTCTATCAATTAGTAGAAGAATTAAAAAGTGATAAGCTTATACCTCTTATGCAAAGTGTGCTAAACGAAACCTCAATGGAAAGAGCTTTTTTAGAGTACCAACCAGATGTTTTTGTGCATGCGGCTGCATATAAACATGTTCCACTTGTTGAATCCAATATGGAAGAGGGTATTCTCAATAATATTTTAGGTACAAAAATTTGTATTGATTTAGCAATTAAGTATGACGTATCAAAATTTATTTTGATTTCAACCGATAAAGCTGTTCGCCCAACAAATGTGATGGGTGCGACTAAACGTATTTGCGAATTGTATGCACAAAATGTTGATGCAAAAAACACTCAAATTATGGCTGTTCGTTTTGGAAATGTTTTAGGGAGTAGTGGATCTGTTATCCCAAAATTTAGGGCACAAATAGAAAAAGGTGGCCCGATTACAGTGACACATCCAGAGATTACACGTTATTTTATGTTAATTCCTGAAGCGTGTGAATTGGTATTACAAGCAGGTGCTATTGGTAAAAATGCAGAACTTTTTATTTTAGATATGGGAAAACCTATTAAAATTGTTGATTTAGCAAAAAAAATGATTGAGCTTTCTGGTAAGATGGATGTTAAAATAGAATTTACAGGACTAAGACCAGGGGAAAAACTTTATGAAGAGTTGCTACTAGATGATAGTGATCATAAAACATTGTATGAATCAATTATGGTGGCACGAAAAACAGATTATTCAATTGAACAATTAGAACACGATATTGCGGAGCTTTTTGTCTGTAACGACAAACTTGCAAAATTAAAAGAGATTCTTCCTGAATTTAATCATCAAAATAACGAGAGGGTACTTTAATAATGACTAATATATTACATACGAGTGAAGATTCAATTGATTTCAAAGAGTTACTCAAAAACATTAGTACATATAAAATATTAATAATTTTTTTAACAAGTGGTATTACACTTTTGGGAGTAATATATACGTTTATCAAAACGCCAGTTTATGAAGTGAAAGCTATTTTAGAAATTGGTTCGTATAATGATAATACTTTGTTTGAAACACCATTTAGTATAATAAAAAAATTAGAAATTAGTCAACATACAAATAGAAGTAAAAATGGAGAAAGTTCACTTGAGAGAGTTGCTCCACTTAAAGGGAGTGAAAACTTTCTCGAATTAGTTGTTTTGGCACCATCAAATGAAGCAGCAATTCAAAAGATTGAAAAAATTATTTTTGACATAAAGGAGAGGCATAAAAATCTTTTAAATGCCTATGTGGCGCCAATTAATAGAGAAATTAAACGGCTCGAACAACAACGTGAAGAATTAAAGAATGAAAAACAAGCTCTTTCAAAATTTATTGATCACAAAACAGAAATATTAGAACGAATTACAAAAGAAAATCTTTCAGTTGCTGTGATTTCTATGATAGAACTCAATAATAAAACATTAGAACTATCAGATCTTAAAACGAAGATTTCTGCATTAGATAATCAGATCAAAGAATTAGAACTTACAGTATCTTCTCGAAATATTAAACCCACAGAAATTGTTGAACAGATAATGACCAACAATGAGCCAATTCAACCTAACAAGGTTAGAATTATTGCAACTGCAGTAATCATAGGATTTATACTGTCTATTTTTATTGCTTTTTTTTTAGCGTTAAGAAATAAAAAAAATGACTAATATATCTGTAAAGAATAAATTATTATTTCTAATTTTTTGTGCATTCTGTTTTAGTTTTTTAGTGCGCCTTATTTGGGTCTATACGTTTTATGATTATGACTCTTTTAAGTTTGCCGGTCAGTTTATGATTAATACGAATGATGGTTATTATTGGGCAGAAGGTGCGAGAGACCTACTTAATGGAGTCTCTCAAAAACATGATTTATCACCAATTGATGAAGCTCCATCATGGCTTACATATGCTATCGCAACATTATTGCCTTGTTCTTTTGAAACAATTATTCTCTATATGCCAGCTATCTTAGGCTCTTTAATTGTTGTTCCAATCATTTTAATAGGACATAATCTAAAAATAGCTGAAGTTGGTTTTTTAGCAGCTTTGCTAGCTTCTATCGCTGTCAGTTATTATAATCGAACAATGATAGGTTATTATGATACTGATATGCTAACAATTGTCTTCCCCGTATTTTTACTTTGGTCGTTAATCTTAGCCTTACGTACAAAAGAGGAAAAATATCTTTTAATAACGGCATTGGAAATTATTGCCTACCGATGGTGGTATCCACAAAGCTATTCATTAGAATTTTCATATTTTGGACTAATCCTAGTTTATACGTTATTGTTTGAGCGTAAACTTTTTAACGTAAAACTGTTGACAATTATGCTTTTAGCGATGATGGGATTACCAAGCTTGGTACGATTTGTAATTGTTATTGGCACTTATATTTTTTTTAAACAGGTTAAATGGCAGCGTTATACGAAATACCTTTTAGCAACTGCGATTATACTTTTCTTTGTTTCTGGTGGCTTTTTACCAATTTGGTCACAATTAAAGTGGTATGTTTTTAAAGACTCGCTTGATGTAAGCATTGATATTTTACCTTTGCATTTTTTACCAGTTATGCAAACAGTACGTGAAGCAGGTCAGATTGATTTTGTAACATTTGCTGAGCGAATTAGTGGACACACCGTTACCTTGATACTTTCTCTCATAGGATATGTTTTATTAGTCAAAAAATATCCTGTCATGCTTTTAGGCTTACCACTTTTAGGTCTTGGTTTTTTAGCACTTTGGGGAGGGCTTCGTTTTACAATTTATGCAGTTCCTGTATGTGCTTTAGGCGTTGCGTATTTGCTCTTTGTCTGGAGCAATTATATCACTGAACTCTTTGCTAATGAAAAGCTTGGTCATATCATGAAATCATGTTTTGTTATTGGTGCAAGTTTAGGTATTTTATATCCTAATATTTTACATGTAATTGAATATCGGGTACCAACAGTATTTAATAAAGTAGAAGTAGAACAGTTGGATAAGTTAAAAAATCTCGTTGATAGAGAAGATTATGTCGTTGCATGGTGGGATTATGGTTATCCAATTCGTTATTATGCAGATGTTAAAACTTTGATTGATGGTGGTAAACATAATGGAGACGTTAATTTTCCTGTCAGTTATATGCTAACAAATCCACAAGAAAGTGCTGCACGACTCGCTCGACTAGAAGTAGAATTAACTGAAAAGACATTCCCGATTATTGATGAAAATCGTAATAAATCAAAAAAAGATCAAATCCCTGTCTTGAATAATACAGCACAAATGACTTTGGATTATGGATTTAAAGATGCTAATGATTTTTTAGCAGCTCTTCAAACGCCACTTTCATTACCAGAAAAAACACGTGACATTTATTTTTATCTGCCTTATCGTATGATGAGTATTTTCCCTACGGTAGCGCAATTTAGTAATATTGATATCATGAATGGCAAAACCGTTCGTCAGCCATTTTTCTTTCAATCAATGCAATTTAAAGATATGGGTACGACGCTTAATTTTGGTAGTGGAGTTGTGCTTGATAAAGCAAAAGGAATGCTCAAGCTTGGCAATCAAGAAATCCCTGTAAAGAACTTTATTCAAACGGCATATACTTCTGATTTTAAATTGATAAAAGAACAAAACACGATTCATCCTAATGGACTTTTTTCGATTATTTATATGCAAGCGTATAATACGTTTTTGATTCTTGATGAAGATATGTTAAATTCGACGTATATTCAACTTTTCGTTTTAGAAAATTATGATGAACGATTTTTTGAACCGATTAGTTTAGAGGCATATGCTAAAGTATATCGGCTCAAAATTTAGTTACAATACGAAAAAACAAAAGGTCCGATATGGTTATTCGTGAAATTCAGCAGTTTGCTGAGGTAAGAACAAGGGCAAGGGCGTATTTGTGTTATCTCTTTACGCGCAATATACCCAACCGTATGCCTGAACCCAATATAGACATTATTTCTTCAAGTTTAGATAAGATCGTTCATGAAGTTGAAGAGTTTGAAGCACTTTATCTCCTCGATCACAAAGGTGATCAAGTGATCAATAACATCACAGATGATCCTCATCGTAAAGGTGGTCTTGGTCAAAATCGTAGTGGAAAATCCTATTATTATCGTGCCGTACGTGAAAAACGTTGTGTGTTAAGCGATCCTTACCCTTCAACACTGACCAATGATTTAACGGTAACAGCTTCTTATCCTATATATGATGAGCAAGGTGTCCTGCGATTTATTGCGTGTATTGATGTCTCATTAGAGCATATTTTAAAAATTGCGCATCCTTCATCATTACAATCTCTTTTTGGCAAAAGTTCTCAAGTGATTTATACGATTTTTTCACTTTCCTTGTTGGCAATTGCACTTTTATTGCTCTTTAATGGCATGCGTAGCCTTTTTATGCATGGACTTCAGTTTGACCTTCTAGATATTAAAGCGATGTTTGAATCAACCATTTTGATTACGCTCTCTTTGGCTATTTTTGATCTGGTGAAAACGATTTTTGAAGAAGAAGTTTTAGGTCGAAATGAACGTGATGATAATGGCGGTATGCATAAAACAATGGTACGATTTTTAGGTTCTATTATCATTGCACTTGCAATTGAAGCATTGATGCTTGTCTTTAAATTTGCAATTATCGATGCAGCGCATATACTGTATGCAGTTTACCTAATTGGTGGTGTTACATTATTGCTCTTTGGGCTCGCTTTTTATCTGAAATCAATACCACAAAAGAGAGATTTATGATAGGTTTGATTGATTACAATATGGGTAATCTTAGAAGTGTTACCAATGCTTTTGAAAAACTAGGTGTTAGCATTGAAATTGTCAAAGATGCAAACGATGTGTCGAAGTTTGATAAGATCATTTTACCTGGAGTTGGCGCTTTTAAAGATGCCATGGATTGTTTGCATGAACGAGGTATGGATGAAGCTGTTAAAGTGTTTGCGAACTCAGGAAAGCCTTTACTTGGGATTTGTCTTGGTATGCAACTTCTTTTTGATAGCAGTGTTGAATTTGGTAAATGTGCGGGACTTGGATTGATTGAGGGAGAGATTGTTAACTTTGATACTTCACGTTTTTCAAGTCGTTTAAAAGTTCCTCATATGGGGTGGAATGAGCTTTTTATCACTAAGGATTCACGATTATTTAAGGGAATGCCAAAGTCTTTTTATCTTTATTTTGTACACAGTTTTCATGCAAAATGTGATGAAAAATATACGATAGGAAAGACAATGTATGGCTATGAATTCCCTAGTGCCGTGCAAAAAGAGAATGTGTATGGCTTTCAACCACATCCAGAGAAGTCACATGCAAACGGATTGGCTATTTTAAAGAATTTTGTGGAGTTATGATGGATATTTTACCAGCGATTGATCTAAAAGATGGAAAAGCAGTTCGCCTTACTAAAGGGCTGATGGAAAGTGCAAAGATTTATTCGAATGAACCATGGGAAGTGGCAAAAGTTTTTGAAGAGATGGGCTCATCATGGGTACATTTAGTAGACCTAAATGGTGCATTTGCAGGAGAACCTAAAAATCTTGAGCAAATTGAGAAGATACGAAAAAATTGTAATCTTAAGATAGAACTCGGTGGTGGAATTCGCGATGAAGAAACAATTCGCCGCTATATGGATTTAGGTATTGATCGTGTTATTTTGGGTTCTATTGCACTTAAAAAACCTGCTTTTGTTAAAGAAATGGCTCAAAAATATCGTATTGTGGTAGGCATTGATGCGATTGATGGTTATGTAGCTGTGGAAGGTTGGGCTGAAAAATCAACGATGCAGGCAACAGACCTTGCTCGTGCTTTTGCTGACGCTGGTGTCGAAGCAATTATCTGTACGGATGTTGGACGCGATGGAATGCTCAGTGGAGTGAACCTTGATTTTACACTTTCTATTGCAGACGCTTCTGGCATTGCAACAATTGCCAGTGGAGGTTTAAAGAATTTGGACGATATTATAGCATTGAAACGAAGTTCTAAAGTGGCTGGAGTAATTGTAGGAAAAGCATTTTATGAAGGTAGCTTAGATTTGCGAGAAGCGTTTGCATTTATCGCTAACGAAGCGCTTTAAACTAAGTTCAAACTAAACTTGGTTAGAATTTAACCAATAGCAATAACATAAACAATAAAAGGAGTGACATTGAAGCTGCTTGTAGTAGATGATAGCTCGACAATGCGCCGTATTATTAAAAACACATTACAG